>WNGB01010640.1_pt1 | contig 13296 bp, 12 predicted proteins | sample 5400681 | NCBI WGS metagenome assembly WNGB01 (sample SAMN13153367, study PRJNA577476) | soil metagenome | isolation source: 115 cm soil or saprolite under grassland replicate 2 | place: USA:California | collected 2016-06-15 | reverse complement strand
CCCTGGAGCGAGAGGTCGCGGCGTGGCAGGCGGCGCGCAACGGCGCCGGTCGTGGAGTCGACTGGCGCTTCACGACCGAGGATGCCCGGATCAAGCTCAAGCACCTCTATCCTGCAATTCAGCGCTGACGACCTACTAGCGGGGCCTTCCCCTTACAGAGCGGGTGCCCCGCGGGCATCCATCCCTCGGCGTGCTCCGGTGTCTAGAGGGGAGGACCGGTGTATCGCGTGGTTCTGCTCCCGAGCGCTGCTCGTTCGCTTGCTCGGCTTCCTCGAAACGTTCGACGCATCGGCAGAGCGCTCGACAACCTCCAAAGCGATCCGCGCCCCTCGGGCGTTGTCAAGCTAACGGGTGCAAGCGATACGTACCGTGTTCGCGTCGGTCGCTACCGCATCCTCTACGTCCTTCGTGACGAGATCCTCACCGTGACAGTCGTAAAGATCGGCCATCGTCGCGACGCATATCGTTGATCTGGATGCGCTGTTCCAGGTGAGGGGCCACGGGCCGTGCTCGCCTAGGCGGTCGTCGCTCCCCAGTCGGCCGGGGTGACGTCGCGGACGTGCTGGAGGAACGACCGGTCGCGCCGGCGGCGCGCGCCCGCTGGTGGTGGGCGTCCACGTCGTCGACGTACACGGCCACGACCACGGTGCTGCCGCCGGACCGCTTCGGGTTGCGGTACCCCTCGCCCGGGTCGCCGAGCATGATCACGCCGTCCGCGAGCTGCATCTCGGCGTGGTTGACGGTGCCGTCCTCCGCCGTGAAGCGCAGCCGCTCGCGGAAGCCGAACGCCTTCGAGAGCCACTCGAGGGCGGCTGGGACGTCCTCGTACAGGAGATACGGCGTGACCGTCGGGTACTGCGCGGGTGGGTTCTCGGGCATCTGGGTCCTCCCTGTGACCTCGACGGCCCGATGTTACGACTCGTGCTCGCGCGGGTCGTCCTGCCGGTCCCGCTCCTGCTCCGAGTCGTCTGCCTGCTGGTCGCGGCCCTGGTCTTGCTCCTCGCCTGGCTGCTCCGCCTGCTCGCGCCCGGCAGGCTCCGGCTCCCCCGCGCCGCGCGGATCCCTCTGCCGGTCCGCCCACTCCTCGTCGTGGTCGCGCCCGTCGCGACGGCCGTGGCCGTCGTGGTCCTCGCGGTCATCGTCGGAGGCCGGGTCGTCGGGGCACGGCGGATGCTCCTCCTCACGGCGCGGTGGGTCGTCCGGCAGGTCGCGGTGGGGCGGCCGCACCCACCGCTTCCAGGAGAGCCGATGGTCACTGACGCGCCGCCGTGGCGGATGGGGACGGGAGGGCGAGGCGGCCGGCACGCGGATCACCTGGACGACCTTCTGCACCACGGTCCGCACCGGTTGGTGCTGCACGACCACCACGATCGTGCCGGCGCCGGCGGGCTGCGGAGGCTGGCCGGCGCGCTGGCGGCTCGGCGGCGGCGTGCCACCGGCCGGAGGCCTGCCGCCGGCCGGCGGACGGCCGGCCCCCGAGCCGCTCGGCGGCTCGACCTGGATGGTCCCCATCGAGCCGAGGTCGGGGACGAGCGGCTGCAGCCGCCGAGGCACCGGCCGGTCGACCGACTCCGCCAGCAGCTGGCTGGTGGCGAACATCGCCGCCAGCGACGTCGCCGCCAGCGACGTCACTGCCAGGCCCATCACGAGCGATGCACTGCGGCGCGGCAACACGCGACTCAGTCCCCTGCGGCCGGTGCGGGTAGGAGGGGAAGCGACAGACCACGGCATGCATCGGTCGGTCGGCCCTACCGCTTGAGTGGTTCGGGTCGATTGCGGTGAAGATTACCCCCGACCGATCGGCGCCGCCAGCTAGGCCGGTCGCGGGCGTCTGGCCGCCCGCAGCACCAGCAGGACGAGACCCGCCAGGGCGGCCAGCGGGGTGAGCCACACCACCGCCACCAGGGCGGCGGCCGCCATCACCCCGAGACCTGAGGTCGCCGTCGCCCACGCCCTCGCCAGCCGGGTTCGCGGCTGGGCGGCCGGTCCGGCCGCGCCCGGCTCGCTGAGGTTGAGCACGATGGTCGAGAAGGAGGACTGGTCCTCCAGGTGGTTCACCTGGCCCTGGAGCCGTTCGATGTTCGACTGCACCTGCTGGAGCTGGTTCTGCACGGCGACCACGTCGCCGATCGACCTGGCCCGGCCCAGCAGTCGCAGGTACACCCGCTCCTGCGCCCGCCAGGCGGCGAGCTGGCCACGCAGGTCGACGTACTCGGTGGTGACGTCCTGGGTGCTGGACCGCTCGCCCCGGTAGGTCCCGAGGCCCTTGAGCTCCCGCAGCACGGCCTCGAACCGGTCGACCGGCACGCGGAAGGTGACCTCCCCGCTGGCCGGTCCCCGGCCGGGCACCGAGGTCGAGGACCCGACGTAGATGCCGCGGCTGCGGGTGACGACGTCGGTGGCGCGGTTGACCACCTCGTCGAGGCGCCCGCTGCCGACCTCCAGGTCGACGGTGGCCGTGCGGACGATCCGGTTGCCCAGGTCCACGAGGCGGACCTGGGTGGCGGCGTCCGCCTTGCCCGGCGCGCCGGCAGCCCGGCCGGACTCGCCGGCCTTGCCGGCCTGGTCCTGCTGGGAGGCGGGGCTGGCAGCCTCGGTCGCGCCGCCGCCGACCCCGGCGTCCTCACCACCCACCACGCTGCATCCGGCGACCGCCACCGCGGCCAGTGCCAGCACGACCGCCACCCGGCCAAGCCTCATCACGACCCCCTCCTGTCCGCTGCCCTGTCGATGGGACGCGATGGAACGGCGGGCGGTTCCTCGGCCTGCCTAAGAGTTGGCTAAGTGCCGGTGCGGGAACGCCCGAGCGGGGCTGGCCTGCTCGGGCGTTCGATTGGCGCGTCGAGGTCAGCGCCAGAGGACGGCGTGGTAGGTGTCGTGGCCGACGCCGCTGCTGCCCACGATCACGCCGCGATGGTTGATGTCGTTGGCGCTGCCGCCGAACATGCCGCCCTCGGTCAGCACCCCCAGCGTGGTCAGGACGCCGTGGCGCCAGACGAACCCGCGCGAGCCAACCGAGGGGACGCCGATGACGCCGACCACCGTCCCGCGGTCGTTGATGCCCAACGCCTGGCTGTACTCGCTGTCCGTGTTCTCCAGCGAGGTCTCCAGGTCGATCATGTGGCCCTTGGACCACCGGAAGGCGCTGTTGGCGCCGATTCGTGTCCGCACGCCGACGTAGCCGACGACCTGGCCCCGGTTGTTGACCGCGGTGGCCTCGCTGAGCCAGCCGTAGAGGGTGCCGAGGTCGGTGAACCTGCGCTGCCGCAGCCGGTACAGGTAGGCGTGGGGATCGTCTTCGCCGGGGGGCCGGTAGCTCCCGACGACCTGTCCTCGTTCGTTGATGTCGTTGGCGGTGACCAGCGGCGCGAGATCGGTCATCCGGCCGCGGGCCCACAGGAACGCGTGTGGCTCACCGGCCGCGGTCGTGCTCAAGCCGACGATCTGCCCGCGGTTGTTGATCCCCAGCGCCTGGCTGAAGTCGCCGCCAAGGGTGCCAAGGTCGGTCGCCTTGCCGTGGGCCCACCGGAAGGCGTGGTACTCGCCCGAGGCGGTGGCACCGGCACCGGCGACGACGCCATGGTCGTTGATGGCGTTGGCGGCGGTGAGCGGCGCGAGGTCGACCATTCGGCCGCGGCGCCACAGGAAGGCGTGCGTGACGGCCTCCCCACCGTCGAGCGTGCTCCAGCCGACGACCTCGCCACGAGCGTTGATGGCGGTGGCCTCGCTCTGGTTCTGCGGCCCGCCGAGCGTGCCCAGATCGACGATGCGCCGGTGCGAGCCGGCGGCGCTGACCGGCGCCGCCTTGGCCACCGACAGCGGGGCGAACAGGGCCACCAGCAGCAGCGCCAGCGCTGCCTTGGCCAGGATGGTTGGGACTCGTCGCATGATGGATCCTCCCCCTGGGTTGCGACGTGGTGTCGAGGCGGAGCATCCGCCGGCAAGGTCACGACATCGGCGCCATACCGGTATCGGCGCGACCGTCCCTTTGATCTCGTTCCGGTCACGGCACCGAACCCGGGCCGGGTCCGCGGCGGTGGCTTGCCGGGGCGGGTGGCGATCTGGAAGCCTTCGTGACCGTCTGCCGCAACCATCAGGAGCCGTCGACCGTGGCCGTCGCCACCTCCTCCACCCGCCCCGCCAGCCAGGCCGCCCCCGCCCTGCGCGGGGCGGTGCTCTGCCTGTTCGTCGCCTCCGGCGCCGCCGGGCTGGTCTACCAGGTGGTCTGGTCGCGGGAGCTGGTGCTGGTGTTCGGCAACACCACCCAGGCGGTGGCGACGATCGTGACCGCCTTCATGGCAGGGCTGGGGTTCGGGAGCCTTGCCGGCGGGCGGTTGGCCGACACCAGCGCCCGGCCGCTGCGCCTGTACGGCACGGTGGAGCTGGCCGTGGCCGGGCTGGCCGCCCTGCTGCCGTTGGCGTTCGAGGGGCTGGCCGAGCTCTACCGGGGGGTGTGGCCGAGCCTGGTCGAGCACCCGGCCCAGCTCACCGCGGTGCGCTTCGCGCTTGCCCTTGCCGCGGTCGCTCCGGCCACCTTCCTGATGGGGATGACCCTCCCGCTGCTCACCCGCTACCTGGTCCGCACCCTCGACGAGGCCGGCGCGCGGCTCGGCGAGCTGTACGCCGCCAACACGGTCGGCGCGATGGGCGGCACCTTGGTCGGCGGCTTCGTCCTCATCGAGCTGCTCGGCCTGCGCCGCACCAGCTACGTCGCCGTCGGCCTGAACCTGCTGGCCGGCACCGGCGCCATGCTGCTGTCGCGACGGTGGGAGGCCGGGACGGCGGCCAGGGCGGAGCGGCCGCCGCGGCCCAGACCGCCCCGCTCGTTCCTGCCGCGACGCCGGGTGGTGCTCGCCGCCACCTTCGTCTCCGGGTTCGTCGCCCTTGCGCTCGAGGTCCTCTGGACCCGCATGCTCTCCGAAGGCACCGGCTCCAGCATCTACGTCTTCTCCACCATCCTGGCGATCTTCCTGTTCGGCATCGCCGTCGGCAGCGCCGCCTACCGGCGCTGGTCCCGGCCGGAGGGCGAGCGGCTGGGGCTGCTCGGCCTCTGCCTCGCCGGGGTCGGCGTCCTTGCCCAGGCGACGGTGGTCCTCGGCAGCGGGATCGTCGGCGAGGTGCCGTTCTTCTTTCGCACCGTGGTCGTCCTGCTGCCCGCGACGATCCTGATGGGCTATGCGTTCCCGCTGGCCGGACGGCTGGCGACCCCGTCGGCGGCGGCGGCGGGGGGCAGCGTCGGCCTGCTGTATGCGGCCAACACCGCCGGAGCCATCCTGGGCTCGTTCGGCGCCGCGTTCGTGCTGGCCGGGACGCTCGGGACCAACGGCTCGGTGCTGCTGCTCGGCGGGCTGAACCTGCTGGTCGGGGCGGCGCTGTTCGCGGCCGAGCCGGTCGGGCGGGTGCGAGCGGCCCGGCTGGCCGGCGCCGGCCTGGCCGGCCTTGCCGTCCTGGGGCTGGTCGCCTCCTCCCTCGACCTGCCGGTCACCCGTACCCGGACCGAGAACCTGCTTCGCGAGACGGGGCTGCCGGTGACCCACGCCGAGGACGAGCTGGCCACCGTCGACACCGTCGGCGGCCCGCCAGGCGGCCGGCGGCTGCTGGTCGGCGGCGTGGGGATGACCTCGCTGACGATCGATACCAAGCTGATGGGCTACCTGTCGAAGGCGTTCCGGCCGGACGCGCGTGACTTCCTGGTGATCTGCTTCGGCATGGGCAGCACCTGGCGTTCCGGGCTGGAGCTGGGGATGCGGACCGACGCGGTCGAGCTGTCGCCCACCGTGCCCAGCCGCATGCCGGTGTTCTTCCCCGACGCCGACCGGTTCCTGCGGCACCCCGACGGCCGGGTGATCGTCAGCGACGGCCGCAACTACGTGCGGCTCTCTCGTGAGCGCTACGACCTGGTCGCGGTCGACCCGGCACCGCCGGTCGAGAGCGCCGGCTCGGTGGTGCTCTACACCCGCGAGTTCCTCACCGAGGGCAAGGCCCGGCTGCGGCCGGGTGGGTTGTTCATGCTGTGGATGCCGTACGCCCTGCCGCTCGACGACTTCAAGGAGCACGTGCGGACCTTCGCCGGCGTCTTCGGCCACGTGCGCCTGCTGCTGTCGCCCGGCCGGCACGGGGTGTTCATGTTCGGCTCGGACGCGCCGCTGGAGCTGACCGACGCGGCCATCCGCCGGGTCCTCGGTTCGCAGGCCGCGGTCCGCGACCTGAACGACGTGCCCGACCACCCGCCGACCGACGCCGACGGCTGGGTCGGGGTCGTCAGGCGAGCCGAGTGGCTGGCCGACGAGCAGCTGCGCAGGTTCGCCGGATCCGGCCCCGAGATCACCGACGACCGGCCCCGCTCCGAGTACTTCTTCTGGCGCCGGACCTTCATGCGGCACAAGGACTACATCAGCGAGGCGATGCTGCGGCCGCTGGCCGCCCCCGCCCAGCCGTAGCGCGGTTCCTCGACTACCCGCCGGCTTCCGCGCGGCGCTTCAGCCCGGTCACGAACTGCTCGAACGAGGGCCCGAGGTCGGGCATCGAGCGCCAGATCATCGGCAGCAGCGGGCCGCTGTACTCCTCCCGCACGGTCAGCCTCGTGGCGCCGTCACCCTGGGGATCACGACGCCAGCCCGGGACCAAGCGTGGCGGCGGCGTAGAGCCCGAACCCGACCGCGAGCAGGACCGCGGCCGCTCTGGCAGGTCTCGGGACGGCCTGCCAGGGGCCTTCGAACCGCCGCGCCAGGGCGACGCAGCCCGCCAGCACCGCGGCGTAGACGGGGAACCAGGCCAGCCGGTCCAGCAGCCAGGCCGGACCGTCTGGGGCGTCGTGCAGGCCAGGCACGCCCGTCGGGACGAGGGCGAGCGTCACACCCGACAGGGTCAGCGACGCGATCTGGTGCCAGCAGAAGATCGTCATCGCGCTGAGGTTGGCGAGCGCGACCGCGGCCCACAGACCAGGCCTGCGCAGCAGGGCGCCGATGCGGTCGTGCAGCAGGATCGCCAGCCCTGACTGGAACGCCGCCAGGGCCGGGACCAGCAACGACGGCGGGTGGGAGTTGACGCGGGCGGCGCCGGGAACCCCGACCATGCTGGCCGGGTAGCCCAGCCGCAGCACCAGCAGCAGCCCCAGCGCCGCTCCGCCGGCGGCCAGCAACGCGGCGGCGCGCCGGTCGATGCGGCCACGGGCCCAGGCGACGCCGAGCAGGTACGCGAACGACCAGCCGGGCAGCACGTTGACCATGCCGAGGAAGCCCGGCACCGCCTCCTGCCAGGGCCCGTAGCGCAGCAGGTCGACCAGGGCGACGACCAGCAGCGGCGGCACGGCGGCGAACACCCCGAGCCGCCGCTCGACCGCCAACGCTGCCGGGGTCAGCGCGGTGACCAGCCCGTAGATGCCGATGAACCACAGCGGCTGGGTGACCATGACGACGGTGGTGCGCAGGGTGCCAGCGGGCACCCCGGCCAGGGCGAGGATCGGGAGCGCCGCACCGAGCACCGCCGTGGCCGCCGCCACCGGGCGGACCAGCCGCAGCAGCCGGCCCCGCAGCCAGGCGCCGTAGGTATCGCCGCGGGAGCGGGCCCGCTCCAGGCTCCCGGCCGACTGGTAGCCGCCGACCAGGAGGAACAGGCCGAGCATCTGCAGCACCCAGCTCGCGGGGGCCAGCGCGGGCAGGTGCAGCAGCGGGCTGGTGCCCCGCAACGCCCCGTCGCCGGTGACCGTCATCGCCATCACGAACCAGTGGCCGACCACCACGCCGAGGATGGCCAGTGCGCGCAGCCCGTCGATCGCGCGGTCGCGGGTGGCCGGCGTGGCCGCGTCGATGCGGCCGGCGAGCGCCTGCCACCGGGCCCGCGGGCCGCGCCGCCGGCCACCGGCCGGCGTCACGACCTGGTCCGCCGGTCGCACGTCAGACTGGGTGGGCAACGAGGGTCACCTCCGAGGTGCGCTCGAGGACGATGCGGGCGAGGTTGGCGAGCGACTCGCCGCCCGGCGCGTAGTAGCGGTCGTGGCCGGAGGCGGCGCCGGTGCGGAACACCCGGGCGCCGAAGCCGGCGACTGTGGGGTCGGCGCCGTGGCCGAAGCCGGCAAGGCGCAGGTTGGGGACGAAACGGATCGGGTCGCGGCTCACGCTGGCGGCCCAGATCCGCGCGGAGCTGCGCAACCCGGTCGCCGAGGCGACGTCCATGCCGGGAGCGGCCAGCGCGACCAGGTCCTCGACCCGCGCGCCGGCGGCGGCACGGCCGCAGACCACCGCGCCGTAGCTGTGGCAGAGCAGGCTCAACCTGGCGTCGTGCGGCAGCCCCTCGACGAAGCGGGCGAGCGCGCCGGCCCCCGCCACCGCGCGTTCCGAGCGCATCGCCTGCCGGTCGATGTTCTCGGGAGCGTCGTAGCCGAGCCACACCACCACCGCCACGCGGCCCGCCGGGTCCAGCCGGTGGAGCTGGTCGCGCAGCGTCCGCGCGGCGGCGATGGGGTCGGCACCCGTCCGGGCCTCACGGAGGAGCTTGTGCAGGCTCCAGCCGCTGCCCGGAACGATCACCGCGACCCGCCGTGCGGACGCAAGCTCACCGAGCACCAGGATCACCCGGCCGTCGCCGCGCGGGTCGTAGCCGAGCAGCCGCCCCGCCGGGCGCGGCCCACCCGGATCCGTCGCCCGCCTTGCCCGCTCGTTGGCGGCGTAGCGGACCGGGTAGGGGATCCCGTCGAGGTTGCCGACCACCCCGGGGGCTCGCCGCGCAAGCTCCAGCCGTTGCCGCTCGCTCAGGGCGGTCCAGAAGCGGCGCACCTGGGCCGGGGAGGCCGAGCCCGGGTCGGGCGGCGCCACGCCGGCCGCGACCGCGGCCACCGCGGCGGGCCACTCGCGGGCGCCTGGCAGCCCGCCGTGGGCGGGGTGCGGGTCGGCGCCGAGCGCCCACGCCGCCCCGGTGGTGCCGGCCGAGAGCAGGCCGCTGATGGCGACGCCCACCAGCAGGCGACGCACCCGCGGGCTGCTGTGCCGCACGATGGTGACCTCGCCGGTTGCGGCGCTGAACGTTGGCGAGGTCAACCTTGCGGGCCGCCGGCGCCGCCCACACTGGGCGCAGCACCCCAACCGGGCCGGGTCCCATCACCCCAAGCGAAGGTGGGCCTAGCACCACTGAGATGCGCCATCCGGGCAGGCACAATGGACGCGACCGCGACCCAGCCGAAGGGAAACGCCCATGGCCGCCACGGCCCGCAGCCCGGGGCGCTTCCGCCTGCTCGCGTCGGCGGTGGCCCTGACCGTGGTGGCGCTGGTCGGCTTGGCGCTGCTCGTCCTGCTCGCCCTCGCCGTCCTGCTGATCCCGGTGTGGGTCGGGGTGCCCGGGGTGCTCGGCGTGACGGCGCTGATCCGCGGCTTCACCGGCAGGCACCGGGCGAGGGCGGCACGGCTGCTCGGGGTGGCGATCGACCGGCCCTACCGCCCGCCGGAGCGGGGGGGTTGGATCACCCGGCTGAAGGGGGTCGCCGGCGACCCGGCGACCTGGCGGGACCTCGCCTGGCTGCTGCTGAACGCCACCGCCGGGACGCTGCTGCGGCTCGTCCCGGTCGCCCTGTTCGCCGCCGCCGTTGCGGGCCTGGCCGTCCCGGCGATCTGGCCGCTGCTGCCCGCCGACATCGACCCCGTCTATCTCGGCGTGGTGCGGCTCACCGACCAGGCGAGCGCCAACCTGGTCGGCCTCGAGGGCCTGCTGGCTGGGCTGCTGTGGTGGTGGGCGACGCCGCCGCTGCTGCGGGCCGACGCGCGGCTGGCCCGCTGGCTGCTGGCGCCGACCGAACGGTCGCGGCTGGCCAGCCGGGTCCGCCAGCTCGCCGAGACCCGGGCGGACACGGTCGACTCGCAGGCCGCCGAGCTGCGCCGCATCGAGCGGGACCTGCACGACGGCGTGCAGGCCCGGCTGGTGTCGCTCGGCATGAACCTCGGCATGGCCGACGAGCTCGTCGGCGACGACCCGGGTGCGGCCAGGGAGCTGCTGGCCGAGGCCAGGCAGACCACCAGCCAGGCCCTGGCCGAGCTGCGCGAGGTGGTCCGCGGCATCCACCCGCCGGTGCTGGCCGACCGCGGTCTCGGCGGCGCGGTGCAGGCGCTGGCGCTGGCCAGCCCCCTGCCGACCGAGGTGGAGATCGACCTGCCGGCGCGGCTGCCCGCCCCGGTCGAGTCGGCCGCCTACTTCGCCGTCGCCGAGATGCTCACCAACGTGATCAAGCACAGCCAGGCCGGCAGGTCCTGGGTGCGGCTGCGCCACGCCGACGGCAAGCTGGCCATGGAGGTCGGCGACGACGGCAAGGGCGGCGCCGACCCCAGCGACGGCACCGGGCTGCGCGGCATCCAGCGCCGGCTGGCGGCCTTCGATGGCACGCTCGTGGTGACCAGCCCGCCGGGTGGACCGACCGTCGTGACCATGGAGCTGCCGTGCGAATCGTCATCGCCGAAGACCTCGCCCTCCTCAGGGACGGGCTGATCCGGCTGCTGGCCGCGCACGACTTCGAGGTCGTCGAGGCGGTCGACAACGGACCGTCGCTGCTGCGGGCGCTGACCATCCACCGTCCCGACGTGGCGGTGGTGGACGTGCGCCTGCCACCCACCTTCACCGACGAGGGCCTGCGGGCGGCGATCGAGGCCCGCACGCGGGTTCCCGGCCTGCCGGTGCTGGTGCTGTCGCAGTACGTCGAACCGCTCTACGCCCGCGAGCTGCTGTCCGACCGCAACGGCGGCGTCGGCTACCTGCTCAAGGACCGGGTCTCCAACATCGGCCAGTTCCTGGACGCGGTCCGCAGGGTGGCGGCCGGTGGCACGGCCATGGACCCCGAGGTGATCTCCCAGCTGCTGTCGAAGCATGCCGGCAACCAGCCGCTCGGCCAACTCACCGCCCGCGAGCGCGAGGTCCTCGGGCTGATGGCCGAGGGGCGCTCCAACGCCGCGATCGCCGGCAGGCTGTTCATCACCGAGAAGGCGGTCAGCAAGCACACCAACAGCATCTTCAGCAAGCTCGGCCTGCCGCCGTCCGAGGACGACAACCGCCGCGTGCTGGCCGTGCTCGCCTACCTCAACGCCTGATCGACGGCGGGCCGGGCCGGCTCCACCGACGAGACGGGCACCGCCCGGCCCTCCCGTACCGAGCGTTGCGCGGCCAGCGCGATGGCGATCGGCGCACGCCCGTCGTGACCGCCGACCTCTGCCGGGCGGCCGCTGCGGACGGCGTCGACGAAGGCCTGCATCTCCGCCGCGTAGGCGTCCGCGTAGCGGTCCCTGAACCAGGGCTTCGGGTTGGCGCCGCGCGCGCCGTCGGCGGTGACCAGCGTGGTCCCATCCAGCAGCTCGTTGCCCACCATGATCGCGCCCTCCGAGCCGAAGACCTCGGCGCGCTGGTCGTAGCCGTAGCTGGCCTGGCGGCAGTTGTCGATCACGGCGAGCGCGCCGCCCGCGTACCGGAGGGTGACGATCGCGGTGTCGAGGTCGTTGGCCTCGCTGCCGATGGCGTCGTCGACCAGGACGGCGCCCACCGCGGTCACCTCCTCGACCTCGTCGGCGATCAGGAAACGGGCCAGGTCGAAGTCGTGGATCGTCATGTCCATGAAGAGGCCGCCGGAGTCACGGAGGTACTCGATCGGGCCGGGCCGAGGGTCGCGGCTGATGATCCGGACCAGCCTCGGCCGCCCGATCCGGCCCTCGGCCACCAGCTCGCGGGCCCGCCGGAAGCTGCGGTCGAAGCGGCGCTGGAAGCCGACCTGCAGGGTGACACCAGCGCGCGTCACCGCGGCCAGCGCCGCGTCGGCCGCCGCCAGGTCGAGCGCGATCGGCTTCTCGCAGAAGACCTGCCTGCGGGCGGCGGCGGCGGCGCTGACCAGCTCGGCGTGGGTGGTCGCCGGCGTGGCGATCACCACCGCGTCCACGGCGTCGTCGGCCAGGAGCTCGCCCGGCGTGTGGTAGACGGCGCCGACACCCAGCTGGCCGGCGACCTCCTCGGCCACCGCCGGCACCGTGTCGGCGACCGCGACCAGGCGGGCGCCGTCCAGGCGCCTGGCGAGGTTGCGGGCGTGCACGCGCCCGATCTTGCCGGCGCCGACCAGCCCGACGCCGAGCGCCTCAGCCACTGGCCAGTCCGCCCGGGACCAGCGACCGCGCCAGCCGCACCATCGCCGCATGGGCCCGCTCCGCCGGGACGGGGCTGAACAGCTCGAGCGAGAGCACGCCGTCGTAGCCGGTCTCCAGCAGGGCCCGGTAGAAGCCGTCCAGCCGCAGCACGCCGTCACCGGGCAGGACGCGGTCCTCGTCGGTCAGGGCGGCCAGGTCCTCGGAGGGCGCGTCGTTGACGTGCACCAGCGCGATCCGCGCGGGATCGCAGGCGCGCAGGTCCTCGAGGCTGCTGCCACCCAGCGACCAATGGAAGGTGTCGATCACCACCGGCCCCGGGTGCACGGCAAGGGCGCCGGGCAGCGTCCGTACGGCCGACCAGGCGAAGCCCATGAACTCGAAGGCGAGCTCCGCGCCTTCCTGGTGGCAGACCTCGGCCAGCGACGCCACCGCCTCCTCGAGGCCGTCGCGCCGGCGGCCGGGCACGCAGACCACGTAGGGCGCGCCGCATGCCGCCGCCATGGCCGCCTGCCTCCGCGCGGGCTCGCGCAGGTCCCGCTCGCCGGCGCCCTCCAGCGAGTTGACCGACAGGGCCTGCAGGCCATGCGAGGCGAGGCGCTGCCGCAGGTCGGTGACACCCTCCAGCTTGGGCGCCCGCAGCTCGACCAGCCGGAAGCCGGCGAGCGCCGCCGCGGTGAGCTCCTCGTCGAGGCTGCAGGGGCCGAGGCTGGAGCCGTTGAGGGCGATCTGCACGGCTACTTCTCCCGGATCACGCCGAAGGTCAGGCCGGCGACCAGGTAGCGCCTGGCGAGCAGCGCCAGGACCAGGGGCAGGGCCATCGCGATCGCGCCGGAGGCGGCCATGTCGTTCCAGATCACCTCGAACTGGGTGACCAGGCCCTGGACGCCGACCGGGAAGGTCTGGGACCGGGGGGTTGCGGTCAGGATCAGCGCGAAGAGGAACTCGCTCCAGGTGAAGGTGAAGACGATGATGCCGGAGGCGAGCAGGCCGGGCGCCGCCAGCGGCAGCAGCACACGCCGGAAGACCGTCCAGCGGTCGCCTCCGTCGGTGTAGGCCGCCTCCTCGATCTCGGCCGGGATCTCGTCCAGGAACCCCTTCAGCATCCAGATGGCGAACGGCAGGTTGAAGAGGGAGTAGATGAGGATCAGCGCCTGCGGCGTGTCGTACAGGTGGGCCGTCCGCACCACCGCGA
>WNGB01032616.1_pt1 | contig 13297 bp, 9 predicted proteins | sample 5400681 | NCBI WGS metagenome assembly WNGB01 (sample SAMN13153367, study PRJNA577476) | soil metagenome | isolation source: 115 cm soil or saprolite under grassland replicate 2 | place: USA:California | collected 2016-06-15 | reverse complement strand
TCTCGCCGGCGGACACATGCTTGAGAAAGCCCGCGCGGACGAGCGGGTCGGTCAGCTGCGCGGCGACGCGCTCGATCTGCTCCCACGCGGCGCTGGCGTGGGCCTGCGCCGCCTCCGGCTGGCCGTCGGCCTGCTCCAGCCCGGCCAGGGCCAGGTGGTACGACCAGACCAGGCTCGCGCTCTTCAGCTGCTGCGCGACCGACAGCGCGTGGCGCATGGCCGCGCGGGCCTTGTCGATCTGGCCCATTGCCATGTAGATCTTGCCGCGCAGGATGCAGGATCGCGCGATATTCTTGCGCGCCTTGGTCGCGCGGGCGTGGTCCAGCGCCTTGTCGGTCATGTCCAGCGCCTCGGCGATATTGCCGTCGACCAGCGCCAGCCAGCCCTGGACGATCAGCAGGCGCGCGAAGTAGCGCCAGCGCATGAACGGCTCGTCGACCGACAGCGCCAAGCCCTCGTTCACGTAGGCGCGCGCCGTCGCCGGCTGGCCCAGCAGCAGGTAGGTGGTGGCGAGGTTGGCCAGCGCGTTGCCCTCGGCCTCCGTCAGCCTGGGCGTGCTGGCGCGCGCCAGCTCGACGCTCGCCTGGTCGAACTGGATCGCCAGTTCGAGGTTGTGCAGGTCGCGGTAGACCCAGCCGATCGTGTTGAGCAGCCGCGCCCGCCAGAAGCGGTCGCCGATCGTCTCGGAGAGCTTCAGCGCGCCCAGCAGCGAATCCAGGGCATCCTGGTAGTTGCCCAGGTTGACCTGCGACATGCCCAGGATGAAGTAGCCACCCAGGGTGAGGAAGGTGTTGGGGGTCGCCTCGCCGATCTCGATGCACGATTGGGCGTAGCGCTGCGCCAGCTCGGAGTCGCAGCGCAGGTGCGCCAGCATGGCGAAGCCCCAGTGCTCCTCGGCGTTCAGCAGGCCCGGCTGCTCGACGTAGTGCGCCGGATCGGCCACCGCGCTGTCCATCAGGCCGCCCTGGGTCGAGTTCAGGACGTCGCGCAGCCTGCGGATCCGTTTGCGCAGCTCACCGTAGTCGAGCGCCTCGGCGATCGAGAGCGCCTGGTCGAGGTAGATCGCCGCCTTGGTGAGCCGATGGGCCCAGTAGTGGGCGAAGCCGATCTGGTAGAGCGTCTCGCCGGCCCTGGCCTGTGCACCGGTGTCCTGGTAGATCTTCAGCAGCTGCGCCAGGTCGTTGATCGCCGAGTCGAAGTCGGACAAGATCAGGTAGGTCTGCGACCGACGCTCGAGCAGCTGCGTGATCGTCTCGCCGTCGGCCAGGCTGGTGTGCGAGCGGTAGATCTCCAGCGCGTGGCTGTAGTGCTCGAGCGACTCGCGCGAGGCGTGGGCGGCGCGCGCCCAGTCGCCGGCGCGGATGAAGTAGCGCAGCGCGGCCGCGTGGTCGCCAGCCTGGGCGTAGTGGTGCGCAAGGATGGTCGCCTGCTCGTCGGCCGGGGTGGCCGCCAGCTCTTCGAGCGCCCGCGCCACCTGCCGGTGCAGCCAGGCGCGGCGCTCGGGCGACAGCCCATTGCAGACCACCTGGCGGATCAACGCGTGCTGGAAGCGGTAGCGGCCTTCCGTCGCCTCCACCAGCGCCTCGTGGAGCACCTCGTCGAACGTGTCGAGCAGCTTGCCGCGCTCCCACTGCGTCACCGCCTGGAGCAGCTCGTAGTCGAACTCGTTGCCGATCACCGCGGCCACGCCGAGCAGGCTGTACGCGTCGCCGCTCAGCTGGCCGAGCCGCGCGCCGGTGATCTCCTGGATATTCGGGGGTATCGTGATCGCGGCGTCGGGCGGCAGCCGCCAGGCGCCGTTGCGCCGCTCGATCGTGCCGATCTTGATCAGCGACAGCACCAGCTCGCGCACAAAGAACGGGTTGCCCCCGGTCAGCTCATAGACCATCGCCGGCAGGTTCGAGTCGCGCACGCTCTCGTCCAGCAGATGCACGCAGAGCTGGGTCACGTCCTCCGGATCGAGGCGTGCCAGGTTGATGCGCTCGACCAGGTGGTTGCGCTGGAGCTCGTAGAGCATCAGCGAGATCGGGGTTCCGCGCTGGAGCTTGCTCTGGTCCACCGTACACACCACCAGGATGCGCTGGTTGCGAATCTGGCGCGCCAGGTAGTGCAGCATCTGTAGACTTGAGTCGCCGGCGGCGTGCAGGTTTTCCAGCCAGAGCAGCAGTGGCGTGCTCTGCGCGAGCAGCGCGTAGGTGGCGGCGGTGGCCTCGAAGAGCCGCCGCTGCTCCTGGCCGGTCGCCGCGATATCGAGCCGGTTGATCGCCGCGTTGGGGCGCGCGGCTCCCGCGGGGGCGCTGCCGAGCAGCTCGGGCAGCAGGCGCGCCAGATCGTTCACCAGCAGGCCGAGCCGCTGCCTGGCCCGATCCAGCGTCTGGGGATTGAGCCCTCGGCGGAGCGACTCGACGAATGGCGCGTAGAGCAGCCGGCCCTCGCCCTCGAACGCCGATCCCTGGAGGGTCTTGACGCCAGCAGCGCGGGCGTGGGCGACCAGCTCCTTGGCCAGACGCGTCTTGCCAACCCCCTGCTCGCCGACGAGAAAGACCATCGAGCCGTGCCCGCGCTGGGCCTGGCCCAGCTGCTCGACCAGCTGCTGGAGCTCGGCCTGCCGCCCGACCAGCGGGATGTGGTAGGCCTCCTCCCCCGCGGCCGGGCTCTCCTCGCCCGGGGCGGCGGCCAGCGGCTCGAAGCGCGCGGGCAGGGTCTCGTGGAGAATAGACTCGTACAGGTCGGTGGTCTGCGCCGAGGGCTCGACGCCCAGCTCATCGCGCAGCGCCTGGCTGGACTGCTGGTACAGGCGCAGCGCTTTGTGGCGCTCGCCGATCTGGGCGTACAGACGCATGAGCTCGCGCTGAACCGCCTCGTCGGTCGGGTCGAGGCTCAGCAGGGCGTGCAGATTGCCGATCGCCTTGGGGTACGCCGCGCGCTCGGTGTGGATCGCCGTCACCTGTTTGAGCAGGTCGACGTAGTGCTTGTGCAGCACGCCGCGCTGGCTCTCGGCCCAGTTCTCATAGACGTCCTCGGGCAGGAACTCGCCTTTGTAGAGCGCGAGCGCGGCATCGTAGTGCTCCAGGTTATGGTTCTGCTGGCGGCCCAGCCGGATCAGGCGAACGAACTCCTCCGCATCCACCCACGCGATGGTCGCCGCGTGCAGGGCGATCATGTCGTCTTTGCACAGCAGGTAGTGCGACTGGTTGGCGTTCTCCAGATCGGGCTGCAGCACGCGCCGCAGGATGAAGAGCTGCCAGGCCGAGTCCTCGATCGGCGTATCGCCCCGGTAGACGGCGAAGCGGCCCAGGGTGTAGACGATCAGCGGCTGGATCGCGGGCACGTCGGCCGTTCGCGCCACCGACCAATCGATCGGCGGCGTGTCCGGCTTATCGCGCCTGGCTCGTGTGCCCGCTGGCGCTTCGCGAGGAGCAGGATCGGCGGGCATGTGGTCCTGCCGGCTTTTGAGCCGGCTAATCTCCTCCGACAGCCGCTGGCTCTCGGCCCGCATGCTGTGCAGGTCGGCGCTGAGGGTCTCGACGCGGTGCAGCAGCCGGACGATCAGCTCGCGCGTCGATTGGCCAGCGGTGTCGGACAGATCCGCGTCGTCGCCCCTGGCGTGATGGACACCCCGATTGTCGGCAGGTCTCATCTTGAATGCAACCTTGCCGGCTCAAACGCACTTGCGGCGATGCGATCGAATCGTTGAGCCACTATTCGTCAGACGAGACTCGAAAGGAGGGTAGCCGGAGGGGTGTCACCCCTGCGAGCCTCCCTTTGGCGGGCGTGGCGGCGGTAGAACCGCTCCCTACGATCGGCGAATCATCGAGACAGGACGATAGTATAGCACACTATTCTTGCAAATGGAGAAGCCGCCGGAACGAGCTGCCCAATGAAGATGATACAGCCCGGCGATCGGCGGAGCAATATTCACATACTATAAAGGTCTCTTTTCCATTTTGGATATTTTTCACAAAGCGGAAAATCGCATTTCGACGTGCAACCCGCCGGCCGCGCCGGGCGCGGCGGCGCCGCTGCTATGGCGGCTTACCTTCGGCCGACGGCGCAGGGGGTAAGTTGGAAAGACCATCACAAAAGGAAATATCGAGGTAAGATAAAAGTAAGCGCCAGGTAAGCGGCGTGCTGTATACTCGGCCAACATCAGCTCTCTTGGCTCAATCTGGACTCTTCCAAGCAATAGGGGATGTGCATTTTCTACAATGCCTGGCTGACTCGGTGTCGTTCGATCGTTTCCCGGACACATCCGCGCGCCCTGGAGCGACTGCGATGAAGCAACGCCGGATGGATCGCCGCCGATCCTGCCGGCGTTGAGTTGTTGGGCGGACAGAAAGAAGTGATGATCGTCGTCCCTATCAGCGCCTGAGGAGGTCGAGCTCATGGACATCAAACGCAAGCGGGTGTTCGACAATCACAGTCACATTGGCCCGGTGCCGGGGGCCGCGTACTACGGGCTGCCGAAGCCGGTGAAGCCGACCTACGACTACGACACCACGGCGGACTATCTCAAGGGCATGGACGAGCACGGAGTCGAGCGCGCGCTGGTCATGTCGAACTACGGCGCGCCGGACTCGGCCCAGCCATTCACGCTCAACCCGCTGGTGGCCGAGAGCACCGTGAAGTCGAGCGATCGGCTGCTGGGCGCGATCTGGGTCTCGGCCCTGCCCAAGGACCGCGAGCGCACCATCGAGGCGCTCAAGCTGATCGGCGAGAAGGGGCTGATCGCCCTGAAGACCACCTGTCTGCTGGGCGGCACGTTCAACCCCGAAGCCTGGGAGCCGGAGGCGGCCGAGCTGTGGAACATGATCCTGGACGCCGCAGCCGAGTACGACATGCCGCTGCACATCCACACCAGCCCCGGCGGCGGCTCCGACATCGACAACGCCTTCGCGATGGTGCGCAAGTACGGCAAGCGCCAGAAGATCCACCTGGTCCACATGGGCGGCGGCGTCAGCGGGCACATCAAGTTCGTGCCGCGCTTCTTCGAGCTGATCGAGAGCGGCCACCAGATCTACACCGACTCGTCGTGGGCGGTGGGCTTCGGCTCGACCTGGTTGCTGAAGGAGATCGAGGAGCGCGGCGTCGGCGGCGATCGCTTCCTGTTCGGCTCGGATATCCCCTGGAGCGACTTCGCCTCGGAGTACTGGAAGATCGAGGGCGCGCCGATCTCGGATGCGCTGAAGGACGACATCTTCTGGAACAACGCCGAGCGCCTGTACGCCAGGTTCTGGTAGGCCCCGGGTTTCTCTCTGGGGTGGGGGATGTGGGGCCGGGCTGACCCCAGCCCACATCCCCGCCACGGATCGACTGCATCTTAGTGTAAGGAGGATCACGATGATCGAAGTCGCAAAGCCGAAGACCGGTGACCGGCTGGTCAACCTGGACGAAAAGCTCTACCCGGACCACAAGGCGCCGGATGGGGCGCGCGCGCTGGTCATGATGCACACCGTGCCGTTCGAGGGCTCGGTCGGCCTGGTGAACATGCTCACCACCACCCGCATCAATCGCAAGGGCTTCAAGACGACCTTCGCGCTGTATGGCCCCGGCGTGCTGATGGCCGCCGCCGGCCGCGGCTTCCCGAACGTCGGCGAAGAGGGCTTCCCGGGCAACCTGGCGATCAACCGGCAGATCGAGACGATGATCAAGGAAGGTGTAACGGTCCACGCCTGCCGCTTCGCGATGGTGGCGCTGTACGGCATGCGCGAGAGCGACCTGATCGAGGGCGTGAAGCCGTACCACCCGCTGGACGTGCTCGACTGCCTGATCGATCACTGGAAGACCGGCGCGCTCGTGATCTCGACCTGGACAGTCTAGAGCAGTAGTCAGTAGTCAGTAGCCAGTAGTCAGTGGCTGCGGCGCATTGGAAAGCGATCGCGTGCTGTTGATGTGGCTCAGCGATTCTGACCAATGCGGTACTTTATCGTTTAGTGTTGCTGGTTTTTGTTTCGCCCCGCCGGGGTGAAACAAAAACCAGCAACAGAGAATCGGGAAGTACCTTGCTGCCGCAGGCTAAAGACCACGTTGAAGCAGCCACCGCGTAACACGTATCAATAAGGGAATTCTATGGACTCTCAGCGCATTATTCTCGATCTCCAGAGCCTCGGCGCCCGGATCGAAGTGCCGGTGCAGGATCGTGGGCGGCGCGGCGGCGCCGGCCCGTCCGACGACAAGGCGTTCATGCTGGCCGGGGTGGCCGCGATGGTGCCGACCCTCGGCGAGTTCGCGCAAAGCTCGCCCTACGCGGTGGTGTCCGACGCGAACGGCGGCTACTGCCTGACCCACAACCGCATCCCGCTGATGCCGGTGGAGTTCGCGCCGACGCCGCGGTTCTACAGCCTGACCACCAGCGACGGCATCCCGTACCGGCATATCGCCGTGCTGCACGGCCGCGACGTGCTGGCGACCACGGTGTCGCAGCGCTGCGTGCGCTGGCGGCACGCCGGCGAGCGCTGCCAGTTCTGCGCGATCGAGAACTCGCTCGAGAATGGCAACACCATCGGCCTGAAGACCCCCCAGCAGCTGGCCGAGGTCGCCGAGGCGGCGGCGCGGCTGGATGGCATACGCCATATGGTGCTGACGACCGGCACGATCAACTATCACGACATGGGCGTGCGCTACCTGGCGAAGTGCGTGCGGGCGATCAAGGCGGCGGTGCCGGACCTGGGCATCCAGGTGCAGTTCGAGCCGCCGGAGAACCTGGATGACCTGGAGCTGCTGTGCGAGGCCGGCGTCGACACGGTCGGCATGCACTTGGAGAGCTTCGACCAGGCCACCCGCGAGCGCGTCACGCCCGGCAAGGCCACCATCAGCGTCGAGCGCTACTTCGAGGCCTACCGGCGCGCGGTCGCGATCTTCGGGCGCAACCAGGTCTCCGGCTACATCATCGTCGGCCTGGGCGACAGCGAGGAAACGATCGTCGAGGGCAGCCGGCGGATGGCCGAGATCGGCGTGTACCCGTTCGTGGTGCCGCTGCGCCCGATCATCGGCACGCCGCTGGAGCACGCCGTGGCGCCCGACCCGGCCTACATGCAGCGGCTCTACCGGCAGATCGCGGCCAATAACCTGAAGTACGGGCTGAGCTATCGCAACAGCAAGGCCGGATGCACGCGCTGCGGCGCCTGCTGGGGGGGTGGGGCGGGGCCGGGTACCCTCTGGGTGCCCCGCCCCACACCCCCACCCCCAGAAGACCGACTGTGAAGCCAAGCTGCTAAAAGGACGCGATGATGGACGAGATTATCTGCAAGATCGCCGAGACTGCCGCCGAGCGCGAGGGGCACTTCGCGGCCCGACGGGCGGCCTTCGTCGAGGAGCAGGGGCTGTTCGAGGCCAGCGATGTGGACGAGCACGACGCATATGCGATTCACCTGGTAGCGGTCAACCTGAGCGGCGGAGCAGTGGTGGGAGCGGTGCGCTGCTATCCGGCGGGCGGCGACGTGTGGTACGGTGGGCGCCTGGCGGTGCTGCCGGCGTACCGGCGCCAGGCCTCCTCGATCGGGGCCAACCTGTGCCGGCTGGCCGAGGCGACGGTGCTCGCGCATGGCTGCCGGCTGTTCCTGGCATATATCCAGATGCAGAATGTGCGCTTCTTCGAGCGGCTCGGCTGGCGCGCCTACGGCGACGTAGCGATCCACTACGGCGTGCCGCACCTGCTGATGGCCGCGTCGCTGGCCAGGCCGGTCCAGGCGGCCGAGCGATTGGAGATTAGAGTCCGGCAGGTCGCGCATGTCTGAGCACTCGCTCTCGCAGATCGTCGAGACGCTGCAGGCGGCGCCGGCCTGGCAGCGCAAGCAGGAGATCGACCTGCTGGCCGGCGGCGCGCTGGCGCTCGCCCCGCTGGTGGCGGGCAAGCCGGTTCCGCTGGGCGACGACACCGCGGTGATCGAGCTGCCGGAGGGCAACCCTTCGACTGGCTCAGGGCAAGCTCTGCTGCTGGCGACCGAGGTGATCTACCCGCCGCTGGTCGAGGCGGACCCGTACCTGGCCGGGCGCTCGGCCGTGCTGGCGAACATCAACGACGTCTACGCGATGGGCGGGTACCCGCTCGCGCTGGTCGACACCATCCTGGCGCCCAGCCCGCCCGTGGCGGCCGAGATCCTGCGCGGCCTGCGCGACGGCTGCGATCGCTACGGCGTCGCGCTGGTCGGCGGGCACCTGACGGCGACCGGCCCGGTGACATCGGTGTCGGCCTGCATTCTCGGCCGCGCGCAGCGCGTGCTGAGCAGCTTCAACGCCCGGCCCGGCGACGCCATGCTGCACGTGGTCAACCTGCGGGGCGCGTTCCACCCGCGGTTCCCGTTCTGGGACTGCTCGGCGCACCTGTCCGACGCGGACCTGCGGCGCGACCTGGCGCTGCTGCCGCGGATCGCCGAGGCCGGCTGGTGCGACGCGGCGCGCGACATCAGCATGGCCGGCATCCTGGGCTCGATGATGATGCTGCTGGAGCTGTCGAACGCCGGCGCCGTGGTGGATCTGGAGGCCATCCCGCAGCCGGCGGAGGCGGCGGAGCGCTACTTCGACTGGCTGCTGGGCTTCCCCAGCTACGGGTTCATTCTATGCGTGCGCCCGCAGCACGTGGCGGCGGTGCGCGACCTGTTCGCCGAGCACGCGATCAGCTGCGCGGCGATCGGCACGGTTACGGCGGACCAGCGCGTGGTGGTGCGCAAGGGCGGCGAACAGGCCCTGCTGCGCGACCTGGGCAAAGATGGCTTTATGGGCCTGGCGCCGCGCGGCGTCGCCGGCCCTGAGCTGAATGCTAACGGCGTATAGCAGGACGTCGGTGGCCACCGACAGAGAACGGATTTTTCTTTCCTATCGTTGAGATTTTTCGCCCGCAGGGCGAAAAATCTCAACGATAGGAGCTTTGACAATCCGTTCCGTACGGAATTGGACGCCACCGTGTACGTCCTGGATGTAAGGAGAACCAGCATACGATGACTCGCGTCGTTGTCATTGGAGGCGGCAGCGCCGGCACGGGCGCGGCCACCATGGCGATCCAGACCGATCGCTCGCTCGACGTCACGCTGCTCACCGAGTTCGAAGACATCGCCTACAGCCCGTGCGGCATTCCCTACGTGTTCTCGCGCGAGGTCGAGTCGTTCGAGAAGCTGTTCCTGCAGGACAAAGAGTTCTATCGCCAGATGGGCCTCAAGCTGCGCACCGAGACCGTGGTCGAGCGCATCGACGCCAGGGCGCGGATGGTCTACACTACCAGCGGCGAGCAGTTCCCCTACGACAAGCTGGTGATCGCCACCGGCTGGGAGTACGAGGTGCCGGACTTCCCAGGGCTCGACCTGGACGGCATCGTGTTCCTCAAAAATATCCGCCGCGCCATGGAGATCGACCAGCGCCTGGACCAGGTTAAGCGCGCGGTGGTCTGGCAGGCCAAGCCGATGGGCGTCGAGCTGATCGAGCACCTGCCGCGCCGCGGCATCGAGACGCACCTGGTCGACGCCGGGCCGTGGCTGATGTCGGAATTCACTGACGCCGACGTGATGAAGCCGCTGCAGGATCACCTGGCCGGAAAGCTGGGCGTCAAGCTGCACTTCGGCACGCACCTGACCGGCTTCCAGGGCGAAAACGGTCGCCTGACCGCGGTCCAGACCAGCGGCGGCGACATCCCGGCCGACATCGCGTTCCTGGTTGCGCCGATGAAGCCGGCCACCAAGCTGGCCAAGAGCATCGGCGTGAAGACCGGCTCGACCGGCGGTATCATCGTCGACAATCGCATGCGCACCAACGTGCCGGACGTGTTCGCGGCCGGCGCCTGCGTCGAGACCATGCACGGGCTGCTGAACATCCCGGTCAACCTGTTCCAGGGCACCTACGCCTACACCCAGGGGCGGGCCGCCGGCATCAACCTGGCCGGCGGCGACGAGGCCTACTCGCCGGTCTACGTGCCGTGGGGCCTGGGGAGCGAGGTCCAGGTGGGCGGCGCGCTGATCTCCGAGACGATGGCCAAGGCTACCGGCATGCCGTATATTCTGGGCACTGCCCAGGGCATCACCGCTGCGCGCTACCACCCGTCGCACGAGAAGATGTACGTCAAGCTGCTGGCCGACCCGAAGACCCACCGGCTGCTCGGGGCGCAGTTCGCGGGCGGCGACGGGGTCAAGGAGCGCGCCGATTTCCTGGCCTTCGCCATCCGCAAGGGCACGGTGCTCGAAGAGCTGGCGACGATGGAGAACGTCTATTCGCCGCCGATCGGCGCGCTGAACGAGCCGATCGCCATGGCCGCCCGCAACGCGCTGAATGCGCTGAAGCAGGGTCGGAAGAGCGGGTGAGGTTAGGGGTCAGGGGTCAGGGGTCAGGGGTCAGGGGTCAGGGGTCAGATAGCTATATCCGACTGCCGACTGCCGACTGCTCAGGGTTTGAGGAGAGCTATGCCGATCGTCACGCGTAAACCGACGCCGCCCACGGCGCTGCAGACATTTCGCTCGATCACCGAGGGCTACCTGCTGCAGGTGGCCCAGCGCGCGATGCTGCGCCGCTACCCCGGCGCGGGCACGCGCCCGGCGCCGAAGCAGGGCTGGATCTACTGGCTGCTGCCGTGGCTGTTTCTGCCGGGCTACCGCCTGACGCCCTGGCCGATCCGGCAGCGGCTGCTGACGCTGTTTTTCGTGCGCCCGGTCCAGCGCTGGCCGGAGCGCCCCTGGGAGCAGGGAGAGACGGGTGAGTAACCAACGCCGCGTGAGCGTGCGCTGGCTGGGCGAGCACCGCACCCAGGTCGACGTGCGCGGCGTCCACCGGCTGCAGGGCGACGAGCCGCCCGAGTACGGCGGCGGCGACGCCGGCCCGATGCCGACCGAGCTGCTGCTCTCCGCGGTCGGGACGTGCATGTGCCTTGCGGTGGCGCACGTCGCCCGCAAGCGCCGCCTGCCGCTCGGCCAGCTGTCGCTGGAAGTGGGCGCGGAGAAGGATGTGCAGGAGTTTCGCCTGCGCGAGATCTTTGTGACGGTGCACGCCGACCTGCCGCAGGAGCAGCTCGATCAGCTAGTGCGGCAGGCCAGCCGCTACTGCTTCGTGAGCAACACGCTGACCGCGGGCTGCCAGGTTCACTACACGGCCGCGGCAATCGCCGGCTCGGAGGATGAGAGATTGGAGATTAGAGATTAGGCGGGGCTTCGCTTGAGGACGATCGGCTTTCCAGTTTGTCGCAAGGCGCAAGGCGCACAATGAAGCTGTCTGCGACCTGCGACCTGCGACCTGCGACCTGCGACCTGCGAACCAGTTTTGGCCGGGATAGACACATGACCGAGATACCCCAGACAACAGCCGTCCCACCGCTCTTTCGGAGCGATCTGAGCGTGATCAGCGCCGGCGTCGGCGGCTTCGCCGAGGCGCTGCGCCGCCAGTCGGTGCCGGTGGTCGACCTCGACTGGCGCCCGCCGGCCGAGGGCCAGCTCGAGCTGGTGGAGATCCTCAAGGCGATCTACGCCGACCCCGAGCTGCCGGGGCGGATCGCGGCCGCCAACCGCGAGACGCTGCGCCGGATCGTCGAGTCGAACCCGCAGATCGTCGACGTGGCGCCGGCCGGCGCGGCCATGGGCCTGCCCGACCGCACGGTGCTGCACGCCGGCCCGCCGATCGCCTGGGAGCGCATGTGCGGCCCGCAGCGGCGCGCCGTGCAGGGCGCTATCCGCTTCGAGGGCTGGGCCGCCGGCGACGCCGAGGCCGCCGCGCTGGTCGAGACAGGTCAGGTGCGCCTGCTGCCTAACCACGTCTACAATGCCGTCGGCCCGATGACCGGCATCATCTCGCCGTCGATGCCGGTGCTGGTGGCGCGCAACGAGACCTTCGGCAGCTACGGCTTCTCGACGCTCAACGAGGGCCGCGGCAACACGCTCTGGTTCGGCGTCTGCGACGAGAGGACGCTCGATCGGCTGCGCTGGATGCGCGACCGGCTCGCGCCGGCGCTGCGCGCGGCCATCCGGCGCCAGGGGCCGCTGAACGTCTTCGACATCGTCGCGCAGGCGCTCCAGATGGGCGACGAGTGCCACGCGCGCAGCCAGGCCGCGACCGCCCTGCTGGTCAGGCGGCTCGCGCCGGCCATGCTCGACGCGGGGGTCGCCCCATCGATCGCGGCCGAGGTGCTGCGCTACGCCGACGCCAACAGCCACTGTTTCCTGAACTTCACTATGGCCGCCGTCAAGGCCACTATGGACGCCGCCCATGGCGTACCCTACAGCACTCTGGCGACGGCGATCGCACGCAACGGCGTCGAGCTGATGCTGCGCGTCGGCGGGCTGGGCGGCCAGTGGGCCACCAGCGCCGTCGCGCCGATGGACCAGGCGGTGTACTATACCGGCTATAGCGTTGGGGACGCCGCCGGCGACATCGGCGACAGCGCGATCATCGAGACCTGCGGCCTGGGCGGCATGGCGATCGCCGCCGCGCCGACGGTGGCGCCGTTCGTCGGCGGGCGGCTGGCCGACGAGATCGCGTTGGTCGAGCGGCTGGCGACCGTGGCGGCCGGCCGGCACACCCGCTTCAGCCTGCCGACGATGGATATGCAGAATCCGCCGCTGGGCCTGGACGTGCTGCGGGTGGTTGAGACGCGGATCGTGCCGTTCATCACCACCGGGGTGGTCCACGAGCACAGCCCGACTGCCGGCCAGATTGGCACCGGCGTGGCGCGCATCCCGGCCGTCGCCTTCGACCGGGCGCTGGTCGCGCTGGCCCAGGAGTGGGGGCTACCGGTCGCGCCAGCGCAGCCGGCCCCGACCGTGTCGATCGAGCCCGCGCCGGTGCCCGAGCAATGATCGGAGCAGGGGCCACCGCCCCCGAGCAATGAGGGGGTGGGGGAGTGGGGGCGGGGCCGGGTACCCTCTGGGTGTCCCGCCCCCACTCCCCCACCCCACCACGGATCGACTGGAAAGCTATGAGCCAGCATGAAATTCAATCATATCTCGCCGAATGGCGCACGATGGAGGACCAGTTCTACCGGATGGTCCTCAACGACACGCAGCTGTACATGCTCGGCATCCGGCTGGTGCGCGCTGTGGCGGACAGCCTGAAGGAGATCGGCGACCTGGAGACGCTGATCGAGCGCTTCCAGCGCAGCGGGTCGAGCGATGTCATCCCGATCGCCGACGCGCTGGAGGCGCCGCAGGTGGTGCTGCTCGACTACCAGCTGGCCCTGGCCACAGCGTTCTACGTGCGCGCCCAGGAGATCCGGCAGGACGGCGCGCGGGCGGCGTGGCACGCCCGCCTGGCCGGCGCGCGGGCGAGCGGCCAGAGCTGGGTGGTGATCTACGACCACGAGGCGCAGCGCAATGGGCACACGTTCTTCGAG
>WNGB01025595.1_pt1 | contig 13297 bp, 11 predicted proteins | sample 5400681 | NCBI WGS metagenome assembly WNGB01 (sample SAMN13153367, study PRJNA577476) | soil metagenome | isolation source: 115 cm soil or saprolite under grassland replicate 2 | place: USA:California | collected 2016-06-15 | reverse complement strand
GACGACCGGCACCCGGGTCACCGGCGACGGGAAGCGGCCATTCGGTGGCCCTGCCCAGGGTCTCATGGCTTGAGATTGTGGTGGTCCGGTGACTCGCCCTCCGCACGCACCAGAATGCCGTCGACAGCCAGCGCGAGAACCTGGCCAGTGCGCGCAGTGCGGCGCCCTCGCCTGGGTGGACCATCAGGCATGAGCCCCGCAGACATGGGGTGCCCGGACCAAAAAGAGCCCGGAGATCTTCCCAGATTCAATCTCGGAAGACACGCAGAACATCACATCCACACCCGCACGGCCCCGACGACAACGGCACCGGCTGGACAGCCACGCAGATCGGCGGTTCGTGCGGTTTATGCCGCTTACGCTTGGTGACTCGGCCGGGTGCCCTCATCTGTGCCGATGAGCTTCAGGGTGTCCGCCCGGCCGTTTATCAGTCGGCCAGGCGGAGCAACCGTGGTAGGCCCGGGGCCTATCGCGCCGCGCCAGCAATGTACGCGGCGACGATATAGGTGGCGTGGCGGTCCAGAGACGCCCGGGCCCGGTCATAGCGCATAGTGGTTCTCGGATCGGCGTGTGAAGCGGCTTCCTGCACGTCCCGCAATGGCACACCGGCGTCGAGAGCCGCAGTGATGAACGCATGCCGCAGCGTGTGCGGCCCGACGGGCTTGGCGATCCCGGCGCGGCGGGCGGCCTGGCGGACGATCCGGGCGGCCCCGTGGCGGTCCAGCCGGCGGCCGTCCGGGGCCAGGAAGACCGGTCCCTCACAGCGTTCGCCGATGGCCAGGTCGATCGCCCGTGCGGTGCGGGGTGCGAGCGGGATGGTGACGACCTTGCCGCCCTTGCGGGTGATGACCAGGGTCCGGTGCCCGCGTTCCACGCCCATGGCCCCGATGTCGGCGCCGGTGGCTTCGGAGACGCGCAGCCCGTTGAGGGCGAGCAGGAAGATCAGTGCGTGCTCGGCGGGCGGGCCGAGCCCGGCGGCGACCAGCAGCGCGCCGAGCTCGTTGCGGTCCAGCCCGGTGGCGTGGGACTCGTAGTCCAGCCGGGGCCGCCGGACGTGGGCGGCGGGCGAGTGATCGAGGAGTTCTTCTTCGACGGCGTAGCGGTAGAACCCCGCGATCGTGCAGAGCCGGCGTGTCACCGTGGCTCTGGCGCGGCCGCGGGCTTCCAGGTCGCGGGCGAAGCACTCGATGTCGGCGCGGCGGGCCTGGAACAGCCGCAGGTGATGTTGCTGGCACCAGCTGGCGAACTGGCGCAGGTCCAGCTCGTAGGCCTGACGGGTCAGACCGCTGTACCCAGCCAGGAACCCAGCCAAGGCCAGCCGCTCGGTATTGGTGAATACCGGCGCAGTCGGGACGAGCGCAGTGGACGGGTTGGCCATCGGGCACCTCCGGGGTTCGGGCTGAGACCCGGAGGCTGGGCCAGCCACGGCCCCAGCAGGTAACGAGAACCACGGTAAGCCGACTGCGACGATCACGCGAAGTTACGGTCCGGGACTCACATCAGCGCACCTGTCGCGCGGGCATGCGCTCCCGAGCGCCGAATACGAGCGGGTCGCCGGCGCTGTTGACGAGCGCAGATGGATCATTATTGAGCGTCGCAATACGGTGGCCGGATGCCCGGGCCGTAAGCGGCCGGCCTTCGGCCTGTCGGCCTTGAGCGAGGTGGTGGCGTCCGTGATAGGTCTCCCCTTGTGCCGGTGGGCCCGGCTATACCGGCGATTGGCCGGACCGGCACCACGGTCGCTCGGCGGGCGGCCCGGACGTGGCCGGCTGAGGCCGGTCCATCGGGGGCGCCGAGCCGGAGATGCTGGGCGGTGGCGTCGTCGAAGTGGGCGGCGGCAATGCGGTCGCGCCCCGGGCCGCGGCGAGCAGCCCAAGGCAGTAGCCGGCCGCGCCGCCGGAGGCGGCCCAGGCGCCACAGCTAGGGTGAACGCAGGTGGGCGCTATGACCATCTCGCCGTAGTCGCAAACCTCCACCCAGGGCTGGGCGTCTCATTCCGAACGGCCAGTGAGGCCGGGGGGTGGTGCGCAATGGGACGTTTCCGGTCGTGGAGCCGGGCGGCTGCCGCCCTGGCAGCGGTGGCAGCTGTTGCCGTCCCCAGCACCGTTGCGGCAGTGCCCGCCGCCGCCAGCACCAGCGCGATATGCACGTCATCGGTCCATCCCGTGCTCGCGGCCAGGATGTCCCAGGACATCGCGGCGTCTCACCGGGGCCGCAGTTCCGTTACCGCGTTCCACATTGATGTCCCGTCCAGGAACCTGGTCTGCTCCTGGCACGCTTCCTGGCACTTCTATTCGGCCAGCATCGTCAAGGTCACAATCCTGGCCGCGTTGCTGCGCAAGGCCCAGGAGAAGGGGCGCAGCCTGACGTACGCGGAGCGGGTCCGCGCCTGGCGGATGATCACCTACTCGGACAATTCCTCTGCCACCTGGCTGTGGAACGACGTGCGACGTTGGTGGCTGCAGCACTTCCTCAACCTGGCCCACATGAGCCACACCATCCTTGGTTCGGACGGTTACTGGGGCCTTACCAGGGTCACCGCTTACGACGAGTCGCTCCAGCTTCGGCTGCTGGTCCACAAGAATTCCGTGCTCACCAGCGCACATCGGTGGTACGAGCTGTACCTGATGGCGCACGTGGTGGCGTCCCAGCGGTGGGGCACGCCAGTCGGCGTCCCCAGCAGTTACACGGTCCACCTGAAGAACGGGTGGCTGCCGCTGTCGGGTTACGGGTGGTTCATCAACAGCCTCGGTGCCTTCACCAAGACCGGCAGCACATACACGATGGACGTGCTCACAGACCACAACCCCACGATGTCCTACGGTGTCACCACGGTGGAGAAGATCGCGTACGCGGCCAACCACGACCTGAACCCCACTGCCACCGCCACGGTGCCGCCCTCCGCGCCCTATCCTTCCTGGGGCCAGCCGGACGAGAGCATCCCGTCCTGACTTGGATGGGCGTGTCCTGGCCGGCAGCGAGGCGCCGCCCGCTCCTATCAGCCAGAGCCGGTCGTCAAGTGCCCGGGCGAGCCGACTACCGAACGTAACGCAGACGCCGGATGACTCTCCACCTCCAAAAGCGCCGGATCGCCGAATCGGAGCGGCTGGCTGCCGTTCCTCCAGCCCCAGGGCAGATCATCCTGCTCGGGGTGCCGCCGTGTAGGCTGGCAACATCGGCGCAGGAGGGCGCCGCCGGGTTCGCGGGCAGGACCTGAGTCCACCTCCACTGCTCCTTACATGGTCGTGCTTTTCCGGCAGGATCGTCTTCGCATCGCGCCCGAATGCGAGCCCGGGCCGCGAGGAGACGTCATCTCCGAGCTTCCCGACCGACCCGACCTCGATCAGCTTCGCCGTCAGGCACGAGAGCTGCTTCGCTGCGAGCCCGCCCGTGCCGGGCGGCGATGAGCGCGGTTCGCTGAATGCGCCCGAAGAACGGTGGTCTTTCGGCGGGGCCACCGCCATCGAGACCTCCGCGGGCATGCTGTTTCCCCAAGCGCTGGTCGTCGGTGCCGGTTACGCCGCGCTGGATGCCTCTCTGATGCCCTCGCGGAACGGCCAGCCCGCCTCGGCCCGGCGTCGCCGGTTGCCAGCACCGGGAATGCCGTTTGCCCGCTTGGCCCGCCGCAGGCGCGCCAAAGCCGCCGTGGCGACGATGAGGGCCCTGGCTCGGTTCGAGGACGTCACCGTCGTCGATGATCGGGGGGCGAGGTACGCGCTTCGTTGCGGGACAATGTCGGGCACAAAGGGGCCATCGAGAGAACCCACCGGGCCCATGTCCGTGCGCCTTGAGCTCGATCCGGTTCCGGAGCGGGGCATCGGGTGGCTCGAGCTGCGCAGCCAGGACGGGGCAGCGACCCGCCTGCTGCCCTCGGCGCGTCCGTCCGTGCGGGCAGGCCAGCTCACCACGACTACATTGAGCCTGGCCGAGCGGGAGCTGTCGGACCAAGCCCTCGACGTCATCGCCCTTCACCTCGGCGACGACGCCGCGACGCTGGAGGACGCCGTCCGGCGGCGTTGCTCGGCCGCGCTGGCCAGGGCGGCCGAGGTCCGGCGATCTGGCGAGCTCGACCCCGCCAGCGGGCTACCGGACCAGTTGACGCAGCTTTGTGCCGCGCTGACCGAGCACCGCCCCGCCAGCGGGCTTCCTGCCAGCTGGTCGGGCATGCTCGGCGCGGCGCGGCGGGCCGACGGCCCCCGGCATCATCTTGACATCGGGGCTGCCCTGCCGCCGATCGATGGCGTGGCCGTGCAGCTCGACAGCCTGATCTCCTGGCCCGGCAACTGGCGGCTGTATCTGCGCGCGATGCCCGGATGGTGGAGCTATAGCGAGGATGGCCACCGCAAGTGGTCGCCCGTCTCGGTCCATGCCGAAGACGACCTCGGCGGCACCTACGTGAGCACCTTCGGCGGCAGCACAAGACATCGCGACCACGAAGAACTCGCCCTTCGGTTCCTGTCCCGTCTCGACCCGCTTGCCCGTGCCCTGAAGCTGACGTGCAGGGGCGCAAGTGAGGAGGTCGCTGTTGACCTCGGTCTCGTACCTGCCGCCGCGTCGTAGCCGAGGCAATCACGCTGGCTTCCATACCGAATGGGACCAGAACAACCGATCTGCACGGGTTGACCTCGGTCTCGTACCTGCCGCCGCGTCGTAGCCGAGGCAATCACGCTGGCTTCCATACCGAATGGGACCAGAACAACCGATCTGCACGGGCGACAGCAATACATCGATCACGGCCCTGAGAGCACATATCGGCGGCTGTCGCGTGCAGGCCGCGGACCAGTAGGTTACCCAGAGTGAGTGCGGCTTGAGCCTGGTGTGGCGCTATGAGCTTACTGGCGGGTGAACACCGCGTGGATGACGATGGTGTTGTTCATCGGTGCCATGCGCATCGGGCTGTATGTCAGGCCGAAGTCCGCCCGGTTGACCGGGACCTCGGCGTCTAGCCGCACCTCGCCTGCGGTGGCGGAGACCTTCGCGTCGAAGGAGCGCGGGCGGGTGCGGCCGCGGACGGTCAGGCTGCCGGTCACCCGGACGCCCCCGCTGGCGGGCTGCATGCCATCGACGGTGTAGGTGATGTCCGGGTGGTTGGCGGTGTCGAAGAGCTTGGCCGACCGCAGGTCCTTGTCGCGCATCTTGTTCTTGGTGTCGATCGACCCGGCGGCCACGGTGAAGGTGCCGGTGACCTGGCCGGCCGCGGTCACCGTGCCGTTGCCGGTGACCTGGCGGAAGACGCCGTGGAGCGGGAGGAGGCCCCAGGTGTGCCTGGTCTCCAGCAGGACCTGGGACCTGGCTGGGTCCAGGGTCCAGGACCCGGTGAGCGTGCCGTCCTGGACCAGCGCCTGCAGCGCTGAGGCGGTCAGCTGTCCCTGCGGTGTCATGTCACCCTCCGCATATTTCGTTCTTGAAACAGAATAGTTTTGATGGCAAAAGCATATAGACTTGGGCACGGGTGTCAAGGTGCGAGGGGCGCACCTGGAAGGCAGGGCCATGGCGGACGCGGCGGGCAGCTCTGAGCACTCCCCGCTGTGCCTGCGCCTGATGCAGCTGTTTCCCCGGGTGACCAGGGGAATGCGGCGCTGGCAAGACCGCGCCGCGCCCGCGCCCGCGCCGCTGAGCCCGCGGCACGTCGCGGCGCTTGAGCAGATCCGTGGCGGCCCGCTCACCGTCGGGGAGCTGGCCTCCCAGCTGGGCCTGACCCTGCCCACGGTTAGCGGCGTCCTCGCCGACCTTGACCGGGCGGGCCTGGTCGAGCGGCGCCCTGACCCGGCCGACCGGCGGCGCACGATCGTGCAGATCATCCCCGGCCAGGCAGCGCTAATCGGCCACTGGCTCGACGGTGCCGCCAAACCGCTGGCCCGCGTCCTGGACCAGCTCACCCCCGCCGAGCAGGAAGCCTTCCTCAAGGCCATGGACCTGCTCGAAACCGAGCTGCACCGGCAGGACACCCACGGCTGAGCCGGCCCGGTCAGCCATTAACACCTGAGCGCGAACGCATAGCGCAGCGCCAGCGCGGCTTAAACCGAAGTTACTTGATACCGAAGTTACTTGATCTTGAGTATGCAAATCCGAGCCACTGCCTGCCGAAACGTCGTCCGAGGCAAGGCAACGTTCTGGCTACATGACCTCGGCCGGAGCGGCGAACGGGCCGTCCGGAGAAGATCGCTGGTGATCAAAGAGCTACCACGGTCGATCCTGCCCGTGGTCTTTCTGGCTACGTCCTTTGGCCCATTCTGCGAAGTCTTCGCAGGTCACCACCCATTTGCAGCCGACACGCCGACGTAACTTGAGCTTAAATACCCGCACATCGTTCGTCTCACCGCGCAGATCCACCAGTTCTGGACGCCGTTGAGGCAGTCGGGCCGAAGGCCGAGCCGGTTGTGTGACGCTCCGTGACGTCACTGGATTATTCGGAGCAGCCGTTGGCCGTCGCCGCTGGGGACTCTACGAGCCGCAATGTGGCGGGCCCGCCCAGACCGGGACGGAAGCCGCGCGGCCTGGGCGGGTAATGGGAGTCAGGCGGTGGTGGTGACCCCGTTGAGGACGGCGGCGTCGGCTTGGGCCTGGGGGTCGGCGGCGCGCTCGGCGGCACGTGCCGCGCGGCCGGTGGTGGCGTTGTCGTAGCGGAGGGAAACAGCGATCTCGGTGGCCCGGATCGCGACCTTGGACTTCGGCTGGCCGTCGCCGTTGCCGAGCCAGGCCTCGCTGGTCAGGTCCTGGCCCTGGATGGTGACCCGGTCACCCTTGCGCACCGACTCCGCCGCGTGGATGGCCAGCACGCCGAACGTGACGACCTTCAGGTATCGGGTAATGCCGTCGCCGGTGCCGATGCGGGAGGGCAGGTTGACCGCGACGCGCAGTTCGCAGCCGGTGGCGTTGTCGCGGGTTTGGAAGGTGTGCGGGTCGTCGGTGAGGTTGCCGGTGACGGTGACGGTGATCATGGTGGTCTCCTCGGTGGGTGCCGGGGGAGGCTGGCCGCCCGGGTGGCGGCCGGGTCTGCGGTCCTCTTCCCGGCGGTGCGGCCATCGGCGCCGCGTCTAGGGCGGGCCAGGCCACCAGGCGGCCCCGGCGGGCAAGATGTTTTGCCCGCGGCCCCCACGCAGCGGGGAATTTCGCCGGCGTTGGCCGGCGCCATTGGGGCCGCGGGTGGGCAAAAGATCTGTGCCCGTCCGGGTTCAGCCGCCTGGTTGCGGGCCCGGCCGCGCGGCGCAGGCTGGCCGGGCCGGGAAGGGATAGCGCAGGCACCGCCGCTGGGTGGACAGCCCCGCCGGTGATACCTGCTGAGGAGAGGGCCTGTCACCGCCGCCCGGCGGCTGTTCACCGGCCGGATACCGCGCACCCCGTCGGCGGCAACGCGACCGGCCCAGCGGGCCGCAGCGCTGTTGTTGGTGCGCCTGCCAGCGTTGGCGGGCAACGGCAGCCGCCGGAACCGGTCAGGCGTGCCCGCCGACCGCAAGGCGTGGGCGGGCAGGGCAACCGTGCCGTGCCATGCGCAAGTCGGGACCAGCGCCGCCTGTGCGGTGACGTCGAACTGGGGCCGTTGCCGTCAAACGGCGCCCGGCCGAGGCCTAGTGTCATTGAGGTGCGCCGGCTTGTCCCTCGAGTCCTGTCACACGGCCATGCCAGCCCGGCCGAGCCCGATGGCCCTGGCCCTCACGGAGAACCCATGGACACGATTGGATGGCATCCCGCGCCATCCAACGTGACCACGCCGGCCAGCCGCCCTTTTGCGCGGCCACGGCAGGCGGCTGGCGAGGACGTCTCAACGTCTGCGGGCCGGCGCCGTCAGCTCAGGCTGCGGTGGTGCGCGGTTTGCGGGCGCCGGCGGTAAGGCTGGAGCGGATGGTGGCCTCGATGCCCCCCGGCCCGCAGCCGGGGTCGGACCCCAGGCCGCAGGTGTGGGCGGCGCGGGTGAGCTCGGCGTGGATGAGGGCGACGGGCAGTAGCCCGGCGGTGGCGAGCTGGCCGAGGGCGAACGCGGCCCGGTTGAGGGTGTCGTTTCGCCGCCCCACCGGGGCGGTGGCGACGCGGCGGGCTTCGCTGGCCAGCGCCGCCTGAGCGTAGTGGGTGCGGCGGGTGGCTGCGAGCGCGGCCGGCAGGTTGGGAGGGATGGTGGGCCGCTCGGTGAGCAGGTCGGTCAGCCACGGCGGGAGAACGATCGGGAACGCGGCGTCGACGACGGTGTAGCTGCCGTCGCGGGTGACGCTGCCGGCGGCGACGACGTACCCGCCGTGCGCGCGGGTGTCGATGCACCAGCCCAGCCGCCCAGCGGTGTTGTGCAGCGCCGGGCCCGCGGGGGCGGTGAAGTACAGGTGGGTGCCGCCGCGCCCGGTCCGGGCGGTAAACGTATCCGATGGCCAGGGCTGGCCGTGGATGTCGCACAGGTCGGCGAGCACGTCGGTGCCGTCGGTGATGCCGGGTTTGGCCCACTGTGGTGGCGGTGCCTGCCCGGGTTTGGGCACGTCCAGGTCGATCACTACCAGCCCGGACGGGCCGCAGGCGACGCCGATGTTGAAGGCCGGGCCGTGGGTCCAGCAGGTGTGGATGCGGGCCGGGTCGGTGGTGGCGCGCTGTTCCCACCCCAGGTGCCTATCACTGCAGGTGCCGGTGCGGGGGCAGTGGTCTTCGCCGTGCAGGGCGGGTTTTTTGCCGCCGGGACGCAGCGGGAACACGTGCCAGCCGCGCCGTGCGCAGGCCAGCGCGGCGGCGTGCAATTCCCGCCGCAGCCGGGGATCGCGATCTCGGGTCATGGTGGTCTCCCTTCGGAAGGGCCGGAAAGCCCGGCTGCGCGCCGGAACCTGGCTGGATGACCGGTGAATACGGGCAAAACGCCGCCGCGGGCGGACGGTCACGGCGGGCTGGGCTAGCTGCCGCCGGCTGGGTGGAGTTGCCGCTGGTTGAGGGTGACCGTCAGATCCGTCTCGCCGGTGGTGGTGGCGGCGATGACGAGACGGCCGGAGCGGTCCTGGTGGACCACGACCGTGGCCGGGCCGGCGTCGACGCGGGCTTCGGGCAGCCCGGCCGGGGTTTCGGTGAGGCCGGCCTGGATGTCGAGGACGTCGATCAGCGGGCGGCCGCAGCGGGCCAGCACCAGGGCGATGTCGTCGAGCGCATCCGCAGCAGGGCGGCCGGGGCGGCACAGGATGGCGTGGATGTCGTTGAGCGCGGCGGTGTCGGTGTAGCCAGGCGGCGGCGCCTGGCCGTTGGGGAACCGGATCACCGTGTGATCGGACATGACAGCCTCCAGAAGCGATCGGGGTGAAGAGATGGACAAGGCCCGCAGGGCGGGCACCCTGCGGGCCTGACGGATCAAGCCGCGCCCGGCAAGCCGGTGCCCGGCGCGGTGCCGTTTTCACAGGTGAGCGGCGGCCTCCAGGGTGGGCAGCGCCTGCGCCTCCATGTCGTGCGCGGCGTCGGCGTCGGTCAGGGTTTGCGCGGTGCTGGTGACGGCGTGCATCACGCCGCCGGCGGTGAGGTCGCCGCCGCGGATGAAATGCGCCAGTTTTCCGATCATGATCAGCTTCGTGGCGTGGCTGACGTGGGGTTTCACGTCGCGTTCACGCACGCGACGTGGGACTGGAGGGTGTTGAGGAGCATCGGCTCTCCATCATGTGCGGTCGGGTTCCTCGGTCCGCCAGGTGACGCGGTGCCGGGGCGTCCGAAGCGGCCCATGGGCCCTGGTGCTGGGGACGCGGGGGCCAGCAGGGCGCCGGCCAGCGCCAGGCGGGGCAAGCCCGTAGCGCCGGGATGAGGCTGGTGAAGGATCTGTGGCCGAGCGAAGCGGCCCGTAGGGCGGCCAAGATGCTTCACCAGCCCCGGCGCGGGCTTGCGGCGCGGCGCGGCCGGGGGCATGCTCAGGCCCCGGGCCCAGCCCAGGGCCCCGGGGATGACCGGTACCTGTGGGTGCCTGAGCGTCGGCCTGCCTGATGGGCGGCCTGGGCTCACGAGACCCGGTTATGCCGCTTGTTGCGCTCCGGGTGCCGGCCGCATGGCCTGCTTGTGCCGGGTGCCCGGGCCCGGCGGGTTGCGGTGCCTGGCTCAGGTGGCCTGGATGATGTGCTCGGCGATCTGTGCTTCGAGGCCGGCGACGCGCCGGTCGAGGAAGCGGCTGGTGGAGCGGGCGGCGTCCAGGCGCTCGCGCAGCGTGCGGTGCTCGTCGGTGAGCTGGCGGATGCGGTGGTGCAAGGTGGTGTTTTCGGCGGTGATGCGCTGGGCGGAGTCGGTGCTGAGGGGTGTTTCGAGGTCGCGGATCGTTCCTGCGAGTTCGCCGATCCGGCGGCGCTGGGTGAGGATCTCGGTGTGCGCGTGGCTGAGGGCGTCTTCGGCGTTGAGCGCTCGTTCCCGCCAGGATGCTTCGGCTCGCGCGGTGGTTGCGGCTGACCGGGCGGTATCGCGGCTCGCGGCGGCGTCACGGGCGCTGGCGAGCAGGGCGCGGGCCCGGGGGTTGCCGTAGAGGAATGTGGCGGAGACCCGGGCGTGCCCGGCCAGGGCGCGGACGGTGAGGGGGGTTCCGTCCAGGCGCAGCCGGGTGATGGCGTCCTCGACGCGGGTGAGCATGTGCGCGGTGCGCTGGCGGCGGGCGGCGATGGCCGGGGCGGTCCTGGCGGACTCGGTGCCCATCAGCTGGGCCGCGTGGCGACGGCCGCGGCTGCTTGTCCGGGTTGTACCGTCGCGGCGTTGCCTGGCGGGCGGGACAGGCCGTCGGCGCGGAAGGCGATGCTCCATACCCGGGTGAAGTAGTCCTGCGGGCGGCGCAGATCCAGCTGCAGGGCGGCGTCGTGGAGCCCGGCGGCGCGGAGGGCTTGCTCGAGGCCGTCGATGGCGCGGGCGGTCGGGGCGAACACGTCGTGGAGGTAGCTGGCGGTGGCGTCGTCGGGCGCGCGTTCGGCCAGGGTGGCCCATTGTTCTTGCTTGCGGCGCCAGTAGAGCAGGTCGGCGCCGGACATGACGAACTTCTCACAGCCGTGGCAGTTCAGGTTCCACGGGCACGCGCAGCCGCGGACAACGGGCTGGAAGGTGCAGAACCCGCCCTCGGCGGGGGTGCTGGTCCTGGTCAGGTCGATCATCAGCGCCTGCGCCTGGACAGGGGTCATGCCGCCCGGGCCGGCCGAGATGACCGTCCCGGGTTCGGGTCCGCCTGGCCCGGTGACCCAAATCGTGTTGAGCGCGTCTTCCAGCGCAGGGTCGGTGCTGGCGAGGTGGACGTAATGCTCGGCCATGCGCTCGGAGACCTGTCCGAGGTAGCGCTTGACGTGGCTGAGTGTCGCGCCGTTGCGCAGCAACGCGGTGGCCAGGGAATGACGTGCCTGGTGCGGCACGCACGCGCCGACGCCGAGCCCGTCGGCCCACACGCGGAAGTGGCCGGTGAACCAGCCAGAGCTGACCGCGTGGGTGAACGTCAGGTTGGCGCTCTTACGGGGAAACAGCGCGATCACGTTGCGCTCGGCCGTGGTCGGGGGCCGGCCGTGGAGGTGCTCAAACTTCTCACAGGTGACGGCCTGACGGCGGGCCAGCCGCTCATGCAGCGGTTCGGGGATGCGGATTGCCTGGTCGTAGCGGCCGGCCTTGGTCTGGTCGTGCCACAGCATCGCCAGGCCGTTGCAGCGGCCCAGGCATCCCAGCCGCAGGTTAGGGACCTCGCTGCTTCTGCGGCCCGTCGTGACCAGGGTCTCCCAGATGTCGCGGAGCCCGCGGTCGCCCTCGTCGCGGGCGTGCAGGGCAGCCAGGTTCACTTCGGCGGCCAGCGCCCGGGCGGCTTCGTCGGGGAACGGCCGGCGCCGCCCGGAGGTGACCCCGCCGTAGGGGACCGCGGTGACGAAGGCCCGGTCCAGCCCGAGGGACTCACACGCCCCGGATTCCAGGCCGGCTCGCAGGACGCAGCGGGCACCGTCGAAGATGGTCGCGGCGGTGCCCGGCCTGGCCGTGGTCTTGGCGCCGTCCCGGCGGTGGATGCCCAGCTCCGGCAGGCCGTGGCGGGCACGGTCGCGCTGGCCGGCGATGAACGCGATGGCGTCCTGCCCGCTGAGCAGCACCGGGTCGTCCCCGCCCGCGCGGGCGCTGGCCCGCAGGAACGCCGACAGTTCCACGCAGCCGCGGCGGGCTATTACCAGCGGCATGGGGCTGCGCGGCGGCGCGGCCGCCGTCAGCCGGGCGGCCATCCAGTCCCACAGCAGGTCCCGCAGCCACGGCTGGGTGACCTCGGTCAGGCTGAAATGGCTGCCCCGGCCGTTGAACCGCACCCCGAAATGATCGGTCTCCAGGAACCCGGCGCGCCGGGTGTCCGCACGGGTGTAATAGATCAGCCGCAACTGGGTGATCATGCCCTTGCCCGCCCTGGCGGCCAGCTCCGGGAACGTGCTGAGGTCCGCTTCGGTCAGCGAGTTCAGGTCGCGGCCGCGGCACTGGTTGACCAGGCTCTGCACCTGCATCAGCGTCCACTGCCTGCCGTCGGGCTGCTGGGTGCGGCGGCACAGCAGCCACTGGATCTCGGCGCGCAGCAGCGGCCGCGCTCCCAGCAGCGACACCCGGCCGTTGTTGCGGCACGGGGGGTCGGCGCGCCGGCACCATTCGCGCCACAATGTCTTGTCGCCGAACACGGCCCCGACCGGGCCGTGCAGTAATACCCACCTGCCGGGCAGCCGGGCGGCGCCGGGCCGCCCGTCCGCTTCGTAGCGACGGTCGTGGAACAGGCACAGCCGCAGCGGCGAGGCGGCCAGGGCCGGGCAGGACACGACCTGGCAGGTGCCGTATCCGGGCAGCGCGGTCTGCGACGCGCACCACCCCGCGAAGCCGGTGAACCGGCGGCGGCGGGTGTTCCACCGTGCCCGGTGACGCCCGCACAGCTCAAGCCGGCCAGCGGCCGGCAGGCCCGGGCAGATCCGGCACCGGGCACCGTCATGAAACCGCGGCAGGGGCTGCGGCTCGGCCATGGCGAGGAACGCCGGCAAGCCAGTGCCGCACTCCCGCGCAGCCGTCCACTGGCGCTGGTGCGCGGCGCAGAACTCCCGGCACTCCCCCCGGCCGCGGCGGCACTGCGGGACCACGCACGACCACCGGAATACCGGGTGGCCGGCGGGAACCTGGATCGCCTCGGCGCGGAACAGCGGATCGAACGACGGCGCGGCGATCAGCGCGGTCAGCATCTCCAGCCGATCCGGGACGGCCAGCCGTGCCGCCCGGCCCGGGACCAGCGCGCCCGCGCCGGTCACTGCTGCCCGCCTGCCCACACCCGGGCCAGGGCGGCGGTGAATACCGGGTCATGCAGGTCCGGATGACCGTAGACGTCCTCGACGGTCCG
>WNGB01013147.1_pt1 | contig 13298 bp, 11 predicted proteins | sample 5400681 | NCBI WGS metagenome assembly WNGB01 (sample SAMN13153367, study PRJNA577476) | soil metagenome | isolation source: 115 cm soil or saprolite under grassland replicate 2 | place: USA:California | collected 2016-06-15 | reverse complement strand
CATGGTCATGGAGATCGATGAGCGGGTGCTGGCTGCGAAGTTCGAGGCGATCCTGCCGCATCTGGACGAGCGGCAACGGCGTCTGCTGCTGGCGGCCGAGGCCAGGTCGCTGGGCTATGGCGGGGTCTCGCTGGTGGCGCGGGCGGCCGGAGTGTCGCGGATGACGGTGAGCGCTGGTGCGGACGAGCTGGATGCGGGTGCGGACCCGATGCCAGGGCGTTCCCGCCGGGCCGGCGGGGGACGTAAGCCGCTCATCGAGACCGATCCCGGCCTGCTGGACGCGCTGGATAGCCTCGTCGAGCCGGAAACACGGGGCGATCCCATGACCCGGTTGCGGTGGACCACCAAGTCGACCCGCAACCTGGCCGACGAACTGGGACGCCAAGGACACCGGATCTCCCACCACAGCGTCGGACGTCTGCTCACTGGCCCCCTGGAGTACAGCCTGCAAGGCAACGCCAAGACCGTCGAAGGCAAGCAGCACCCCGACCGCGACGCCCAGTTCCACGACCTCAACGGCCAGGTCACCGCGGCGCTGGCCGAGGGCGAGCCCGTGGTCAGCGTCGATGCGAAGAAGAAGGAACTGGTCGGCGACGACGCCAACAAGGGCCGCACCTGGCGGCCGGTCGGCGACCCGCACCGGGTCGACGTCCACGACTTTCCCGGCGAGCAGGGCAAGGCCGTGCCCTACGGCGTCTACGATTTGGGTGCCGACGCGGGCTGGGTGTCGGTGGGCAGCGACGGCGACACCGCGCAGTTCGCCGTGGCGACCATTGGTCGCTGGTGGGCCACCGTCGGCAGCGACGCGTACCCGGCTGCCACAAAGCTCCTGATCACCGCCGATGCGGGTGGTTCCAACGGCTATCGACTGCGATTGTGGAAGCAGGAGTTGGCCGTCCTCGCCGACGCGACCGGCCTGGCGATCACGGTCTGCCACATGCCACCGGGGACCTCCAAATGGAACCGGATTGAGCACCGACTGTTCAGCATCAAGATCCCCGACCGGGAGATGCAGGCACTGGTCACGCAGTACCTCACCGCGCATGACTGGCACGGCGAGTGGAACTACACGATTACCCCAACCAACACACCCGGTTGAGCATGTTGTTTATTTCCAGGCCCTTAGTCGATGGCTACCGCTCGGTGGGCTGCTCGAGCTGGTCGTCGAGCAGGTGTTGGGCGATGGCCGCGTACCGGCTTGCGGTGGTGTGCGACAGGTTGAAGACCAGGGCCAAGTGCAGCGGGTCCGGTCCGGCGGTCAGCGCCTCGTGCAGAATGCGGTCGCCGCGAATGCGGTCGAGGTCGACACCGTGGCGCTGCAGATGAAACTGGAGATAGCCCTTGCTGATGGCCTCGACCCCGAGGGCGGTCGCCTGGGAGATCAGTACGTGCCGGTTGGGGGTGTGCGGCCAGGTGTTGCGGCGCTGGTCGAGCCAGGCTCGGAGGGCACGGTGGGTCAGCTCGCCGAGCCGTTGGGTGTGGCCGGCGATGGTGATGCGCCGGTTGGGCAGGTCCAGGTCGTCCAACACGAGCTGCCGGATTGCTGCGGGGCGGGCGGCGTGGACGGCGGCCAGGGCGACGATCAGCCGTTGTGCGGGGTTGCCGGCGACCTGTTCGACGGCGCGGATCTCGGCGTTGGTCATGGGCAGCAGGCTGCGCTCGACGTCGTCGGCTTTGAGGCGCGTGGTGGGGTTGCTGAAGACCAGGCCGCGCTTTTTGGCGTAGCGGAATAGTGAGCGCAGGGCGGTGATGGCGGTGCGACGCGGCCACCCGCGCAGGGGGTCCAGCACGGCGTCGATGTCGTCAGCGGTGATCTCGCGGAGGTGGCCCAGGTGCGCCGACCAGCCCTGGATGAACGGCCGGACGGCTCCGAAGAAGACGTAGATGGTGGAGTGTGATCGGGGCCGGGTGCGGGCGTCACCCTCCAGCAGCACCAGCAGCCAGGTGCGGATGGTGTCGGCGAAGCCGGCCGGGAGCTCGCCGGTGCGGCGGTCGATCCAGGAACGCACGGCCAGGGTGGTGTCGTCGTCCAGCAGGCCGAGGTCGGCGAGCACTTCGGCGACCCGGGGGTTGGGAGCGTGCCGGGGTGTTCGCGTGCGGACCTCGGTGAGCGTGACGTGCTCGCCGGCGGGGCGGCCGTCCAGCACGACCGTCAGGCCGTCGATCGTGCATCGGACGGTTGCAGGGGACCAGCCGTGGGCCTCGCCGAGCTGCTGGGCGTGGGTGGCCGCCGCTCGCAGCGTCGGGTTGTCCGATCCCAGCGCGGGATGCTGCCAGCGCGGGGGCGGCGGGACGCCGGCCCTGCGCCGCGCGTTCGACGCCAGCGTTCGACAACGCTTGCTGCAGTAGCGCCGGTCCAGGCGGCCGCTTGGAGGCAGCGGCGTGCCGCAGTGCGCGCAGTCCACCAGCCGTCAACGGCAGGCAGGCACCCGCACCTGCGGCGGGCAGGTGCGGCCGGTCACCGGGGTGGGAGGGACCTGCCGGTGCGGGGGCGGGGCGTGACAGCTCGGCGTGCCTCGCCGGTGGCGGCGGTGGGCTCCTCGGCCGCCGGTGTTGGCTTGGTCACCTTCTCCGGTTCGGGCAGCAGCAGCTCCTCGACGCCGCAGCCCAGCACCGCGCAGATCACGTCCAGCTCCTGGAGCTTGATGGTGTTGGGGGTGCCCGACCACACCCCCGACATCTTGCCGGCGCTGATGACCAGCCCGCGCTCGGCGAGCAGGCGCTGCAGCTCGCTGGCCTTCCAGATGCCGCGGTTGGCGGCCGCCAGGCGCAGGTTCCATTTCATCAGGCCAGTCCCTTCCATCGGTGGGTGGCGCGCTGCTGCCCGGCGATCCAGGCGTCCTCGATGAAGGTCGCCGACGGCCGCTCTGGCGACGTCAGATATTCCAACTGTCTGAATGGGTCCTGTCTGGTGGTCAGCTTGCCGCGAATTGTGTGACTGCCGTCAGGAACCGCTCCAGGTGGGGAGGGAACTCTGGGCGGGGTGGCTCGGGACAGCCGGGCAGCTTCTCGACGTGTCGCACCAGGCGCAGCAGCGCGTCGACGGTGTGGCGCTGGTGGACCGGATTCTCCGGAACCGACGGGAGCACCCCGATCGGCATCTGCAGGGTGGCCAGTTCGGCATCGGTGACGCCACGGAGGGACTGGCCGGTCAGCAGCACGTCGATGACCTGGGAGCAGGCGCCGAACTCGCCCAGGTCGCTGCGGACCCGCGCATCGACAACTGGGTCCCCGGCGGTGGCTGGCCAGGCCAGCAGGAGCCGCTGGAGGCGGTCGGGCTGGGCGAGGGCGAGACGGACGGCCACCGAGCAGCCGTTGGAACCAGCCACCAGGGTCACCGGCCGGTCGGGCAAGGTCGGCGCGAGCTGGTCGGCCTCGGCTGTCCAGCTGGGCGCGCGAGGCGGCCGGTTTGGTGCCAGCACCTCGAATCCACGTCGCTGCAGCCCGGCGACGATGCCGGGCGTTGCCCAGAACCGCTCGGCGTCCATGCCGGCTTCCCACAGTCCGCCGTGGATCAGCAGCAGGGTGGTCATGGCCGGCATCGTGTCGTCCTGGCACTGGCGGTCGCAATGTCGGGTTGGGTGGTCACTGGCTCTCCTGCTGGGTGGTCCGTCGGCTGACCTGGGCGGCGTAGGCGGCCCAGTCGCCGCTGCAGGCACGCTGCCACGCAACGGCGACGGCGATGTGGATGCCGAGCAGGCGCGCCAGCAGCGCGGCGGGCAGGTCGGTGGCGAGCTGGAACAGGGCGGTGGAGCGGGCCTGGCCAGGGCGCAGCCCGAGCCGGCGGAGCCGCTCGCCCAGCTGCTCGGCGCTGAGTGGGCGGCCGGGCTGCCCGCCGGGGAACAGCCATCGGGAGGTGCCCTGGTCGCCGAGCGCGGCGTGACCGCGGCGGGTGGCGACCAACTCCAGGACGAGGCCGGCCAGCGGCTCGGGCAGCACGACCGGCTCGCGGCCCAACCGCAGACCGACCTTGCCGTCGTCGCCGACGTGGACGTGGTCGAGGGTGAGGCGGCTGACCGCCGAGGGCCACTGGGCGTAGAGCAGCACGAGCAGCCCGGCGACGCGGTCTTCGGGGTCCAGGGTGGTGTCGTGCAGCAGCCAGCGTGCCTGCTGCCAGCGGGTTTCGGTGTCGATGATGCCTGTGGGGCCGCCCCACCTGGTGGCGGGGAAGTCCAGGCTGGTGAGCTTGTGGGCTTTGGCCCAGCGGACGAAATGCCCGGCCTCGAGGCGGTGGCTGGCCTGTTGACCGGCGAGCCAGCCTTCGAGGTCTGCCTGGCCGGCGGTCTGCAGGGTGAGGTCGTGGGCGGTGAGCCAGTCGAGCAGAACGATGGCGGCCCGAAGCTGCTGGCGGATGGTGGCGAGCTGGCTGTGGGTGGTGTCGGCGCCGCCGTTACGGTGGCGAAGCCGGCGCAGCAGATGCCAGACGGCGTAGCGGTGCAGCAGCTGCTGCTGGGCGGGGTCGTCGCGGCCGTCGATGGTGCGGGTGATCCAGCGTTCCAGCCGGGCCAGCTGCTCGTCGCGGGCGGGCAGGGCGCCGGTGGCGACCAGCATGGCGCGCAGGTGCTCCAGCGACTTGCTGTCGGGCAGCTCGTCCAGGGCGGCGTGGGTGAGCGGGCGGTTCCCGGTCCCGAGCGCACGCAGGATGGCGGCACCGGTGTTCTCGCCGTTCTTGCCCAGCCAGGCCAGCACGGTATCGGGGCGCTCGGCGCCGGCCAGGCTGCGGTGCAGAGCCTGCAGCTGGGGGCGGATCCGGCCGTGCTCGTCGCCGAGCAGCTCGTGGAGCCGTCGGTCCACCACGCAGCGGGTGCACGGATCAGGCCGGAGTTGGGCGGTCGTGCCGCAGGTCGGGCAAGCGCGCCAGAACGAGGACGAGGGGTCGGGGCGGGTGCACCTGGCGCACAGCGGCTGGGTGCGGGTGCCGCCACGCACCGGCTGGACCTGGCCGCAGCCGGCGCAGCAGGCCCAGCGCTGCTGGCAGGCCAAACACCACGGCGCACCGGTGGTCTTGGAGATCCAGCAGGGCGCCAAGCGGCCGCAGATCGAGCACGTCATCGTCGGCGCTGGCTGGCAGGTCTGACACCGGGGGCCGTCGACGGTCCGGGCGCAGACCGGGCGGCGGCGGCCGCAGCCCACGCAGGTCTCCTGGTTAGCCGGGTCGGTGATCAGGCAGTTCGGGCACAAGGGCTGGCCGTGGGTGTCGCGAGTGGCGGGTTCCCGGACGGTCCCGCACCGCGAACAGGGCTGTGCCCTGGACTTGGCGACGCAGTTGCGGCACAGCCACTGCCCGCCGATCCGTCGGTGCAGGCCGACGACCCGCCGGCAACGCGGGCAGGCCGGACGGGCGATCTTGTGCGCGCCGGCGTCGCAGAGCTCGTCAATCAGCCGCAGCACCGCGGGGATCGGCGCCTCAGCACCGGCGCCGGTGAGCAGCTCCGGCCGGTCCTGGACGACCCAGGCCAGCTGCCGCAGCTTGGCAGGCCTGGCAAACACCCGGCGGGCGGCTGCGTGCACGGCGCTGGCCTGAAGCGACGGGTCCAGCCCGGTGACCACCTCCGCGAGGACCACCAGCGGATCGGGGCCATCCTGGTCGGGGCACCCCCGCAGCGCGGCCGTCCCTGCCGGTCGATGCTGGCGATGATCCGGTCCTGGCCACAGGCTGCGCAGCGCCGCGGCCGGGGGCCGCAGGCCGCGCAATACCAGTCCTGGCCGCGGCGCTGCAGGGTGCGCAGCGGCTTGCCGCAGGTGGCGCAGACCGGCGGCGAGATCCGTGCCGCGCCGGCCTGGCGCAGCGCGATCAGCAGGTCCGCGACCACGCGAGGAGCCGGGGAGCGGCCGTCGGCCAACAGGGTCGGCCTGTCCAGCAGGGCCTGGGCGAGCCGGCGCCGCTTCGCGCGGCCTCCCGCGATGCCCGCCACCACCGCCTCGACCACCACACGCTCCAGCGCCGGATCGGCGCCACAGATCAGGTCGACGACGACGCCGATCGGGTCGGTGAGCACCTCGGGTGCCATCGTGGCCGTGGCGGTCATTGCTCACCCGCCGGCTCGGGTGATGCGGGCCCGCTTCGGGCGCAGGTCGCCGACCCCCGCCTCCTCGCCGCTGGCCGTGCGCGCCTTGCGGCCAGGATTGGCCGCGGCCGCAGCGACCGGTTCGATCAGGTCCTCCATCGTGCAGTCGAGGATGTCCAGCAGCGCCATGAGCACCCGCAGGCTCAGACGCTCGGGCCGCTCTGTCACCAGCCGGTAGACCTGGCTGGCCGACAACCGGATCCCGCGCTGCGCCAGCGGCTCGATCAGGTCGGTGGTGGCGAACATGCCCCGGGCAGCCATGACCTGCCGCAGGTGCCACCGGTAGTCGAGCTTGCGTGCCATTTATGGCTCCTTCCGGTACGGCCCTGGGAGCTGGAACGCTGGGGTCAGCGCCTTGCGCAACGCGGTGTTCATGAAGTCCCCGCTGACGTGGGTGTAGATCGCCGTGGAGGTGTCACAGCGATGACCGACCGCCTCCTGGATGAACCGCCGGTCCACGCCGTCCTCGGTTAAATGCGTCACCCACGAATGGCGCAGGCTGTGCGGTGTCAGGGCTTTCGGCAGGCCCAGCGCGTCCCGGTAGGCGACGAACCGTGCGTTGATCTCGGCCGGGCTGACCCGCCCGCCCCGCTCGGTCACCCACACCGCCGGATGCTCCAGGCAGCCGAATCTCGGCCGGATGTTCTCCACGTAGTCGGCCACGGCCTCCACCGCCCAGCCCATCACCGAGGGCACGTTGCGCCGCCTGGGCGGCTGACCGCGGACCGCCTTGCCATAGCGCACATGCAGCATCCCGTAGCAGCCGAACTCCGGCGCCGCCGGGTTGCGGCCGAAGTCAACCACATCCAGCTTGGACGTCTCGGTCCGGCGCAGCCCCCACCCGTAGATGACCTTGAACAGCGTGGCGTCCCGGTAGGCAGCAAGCGCCCCCTTCCGCTTGGCTTTCACGGCGCGCTCGACCCGGTCGTCGGCATAGTCCAGGAACCGTTGCAGCTCCGCACGGGTGAACGGCCGGGCCTCCGGGCTGCCCTCGTAATCGTTGAGGTGCGCGATGGTGTTCCACTCGTGGCAGATCGCCACCGGGTGCATGCCCTGCCCAAACGCCTGCTCGCAGGCCACCGCCCAGCCGTAGCGGCCGTCGGTGAGGTACTCGCTGAACAACCGCAGATCGGTCTGATAGCCGCGGACCGTCGACGGCGCCAGGTGCTGCTCGGCAGTCAGCGACAGCGTCCACTCCTCGACGTGGCCAGGGCCCCACTGCCACGGGTACTCGTCGATGAACACAAGAAACCGGCGCACCAGCCGCTCCCTGGCCTCGATCGTGGCCTCCTGGAGCCCGCGGGCGGTCTGCTGCGCCCGCCAGCCCCGCAGCATCGCCTCGACCATCGCGTCCTCCGGGCGCAACTGCACCACGCCCGACACCAGCTCGAGGTGTGCGGCACCCGCCAGATCACCCCGTCCCACCCCGCCCTCCCACCCCACATCGGCGACCGTTTGAAGGCGGGATCTTGCAGAGAACGGGATCGCTGTGCAAGCCATGCAGGTCGGACGGCATGATCACCCAGCCAGGTGGACCTATCCCGAAGGCGCCCTCAGCAGGCGACCTGCAGGTTCTCGCCCGTCTGATGCAATTCCTGAGAGTTGACGTACCGGGCGGTGGTGCCGGTCCAGGCGTGGCCGAGGAGTTCCTGGATGGCGAACAGGCTCATGCCCGCCTGGTAAAGCTGGCTGGCGCAAAAGTGCCGCAGCACATGCGGGATGAGCTTCTCGGTCCAGGCCGTCAGGTGCTGGGCGGCGGCCTCGGCCAGCGAGCGGCGGAACACCTCGGCGGTCGCCCGGGCGCTGGAGCCGTCCTGGCTCTTGCGCTCCGAGGGGAACAGCGGCGCGCCCGGCCGGGTGTGGTCGGCGTCGAAGTGGCCCCACACGTCCTGGATGAACCACCGCAGGTGGCGGTCGGCGCCGTTGATCAGCGGCACCAGCCGGGGCTTTGGCCCCTTGCGGCGTGAGCCCTTGCCATGGCGGACGTTGAGCTTGCCGAACCGGCCCAGCTCCCAGCGGACGTCGTCCAGGTCGAGCATGCGGGCCTCGTTGATCCGCAGCCCCACGTCGGCCGCCAGCCGCGCGGCCGCGTAGTTGCGGGCGGCGGGGGCGAACTTGCGGCAGGTGATCAGCTCGTGGCGCCACCCGGCGAACAACTGCTCGATCTCGGCCTGGGTCGGCGGGATCCGAAGCTGTGGGTCGACCCAGGCCCGTGGCCGGTTCAGCTCGTCCAGCGGGCACTCGACCACCCGGCCGGTGAGGTTGTGCAGCTCGACCTTGTGGCGCAGCTCCAGGAACTGGAAGAACACCGTCAGCGCCGCCGCCCGGCCGGTGCGCGTGGACGGCTTGGCGTCGCGCAGCACCTTGCCGAAGTAGGCGTCGGCGTCGGCTGGCTGCAGCTCCCACAGCGGCCGGCCGAACCAGTCCCGGATCAGCTCCAGGTGGTTGGTGTCGTTGCGGATGGTGCTGTCGGCCAGCCCGGCCGAGGCTCGCGCCAGCACGAACCCCGCCAGGATGTCGGACTCGAAGTCGGCGAGCTCCTCCGGGCTCGCCGATGCTCGATGTTCACGCAGATCGCGCACCAGGGCCAGGGCCAACCCGCACCTCCTCGGCTTCACCCAACGCGAAGCGACCTCAATGAGGCGGCGATCCTCTCATTGAGGATGAAGGAGGTTCAAATCGGGTCAGGATCTGCCAATCAAGACTGGAGGTCCTGGTCCAGGCCCAATCGACGCGACAAGCAACCGCCGACGACCTCAGGAACCCAACGACTGTTGCTTACCCATGTAGTCGTGGCAGCAAATGGCGAATTTGCTGCCACAGCTCTCCAGGCCGATCCTGCACAAGCCAAGGCGCGGTGAAGATGGCTGCATCGGCTCCGTCTCGCTGCAACTCCCGAGTGCCTGGCCCACGTCGACGACGAGGAGCAGTACGCGGCGTTCAAGCAACTCGGTGAACCGGCGAGATCGATGCACGTGCGGCCGCTTCCGCCCGAACATGAACGCTCGCCCGAACATGGCTCGGCTCGCCGGCCGAGCGGTGATCACCCACTCACCCTTCCGAGCTTGTTCATCGCGTCGGTGTCGCCGGCGCGGGCAGCTTGCCCCGGCCCACACGGGCCCGATGCCGCTCAACGCGAACAACCCGGGGCCGAGCACGGCCCATCGGGTCGGGCGCACCCCGGGATGCAGCCCGATCGCGAAGGCGATCATGAGCGATCCGAGGACGACGAAGTTGACATCCTGCACCCAGCCGCTGGGTCCTGCCACCAGCGCGACGACCGGATGCGCCACGAAGCTGTATCCCGGCCGGAGCAGCCCCCTGCACGACGGCAACCACCGCGAAGACGACGGGACCGACGATGCCTGCGGCGGCCAGGGCGGCGATCAGCGGGCGCGGTTGCAGGGGCTTGGGCGGTCCCCTCCCCGACCTGTGGCCCGGCCAGCGACCGCTGCCCAGCGCCGTCGCGGGCAGGAACTCGATTGGACTCTTGCATCTCGTGCTGGCTGCTCACGGTTGTCTCCTCATCGTCGTTGGGACCGTTGCCCCTTAGTTGTCATGGTCGGGAGTAAGCCTGGTCGGACTGGCCGTCAGGCCGCCGGGGGGATGTTGCGGTTGACGCGGAAGAGGTTGTCGGGGTCGTAGGCGGCCTTGGCCCGTTGGAGGCGCTGGTAGTTGTTGCCGTACGCGGCGGTGGTCCGGGTGCTGTCATCCTCGGCCAGCTGGAAGTTGACGTAGTTCCCGCCGGTCGAGAAGGGCCGGATCCGCTCCCATCCATCCCGGGCCCAGGCCACATGCGGATCGGAGGGAGCGCCGGGTGGCCAGGTGGCGTTGAACCCGCCGATGTAGTGGGCGTCGCGGTTGCCGACCGCCCCGTCGTCGCCCTCGCGGTCATTGAGCGCGCCGGCGAGGTGGAAGATGACCGACTGGGACAGCGGCGAGGTCACCCGCAATGCACTGCTCCGGAAGGCGTCCAGGAACCCGCTCGACAGGCCAGGGAGGAACTCGGCCTTCCAGTAGCGGTGCAGCCACTTGGGCTCCATGGCATTCAGCATCGACTGCATGGCCGTGTATGGCTTGGGGGTGACCAGGTCCACGATCGGGTTCCCGAGCGCGCGAACTGGGGCAAGGTCGGCCTCGGCGTTCGCGCCGCTGTGGCACACCTGAATCCCGGCGATGGGCTTGCCGTGCCAGACCTGGGGCAGGAACGGGGCCGGCGGGGCCAGCCGCACGATCGCCGCGGCCGTCAACTCGCGCGGCGCCGATTCGGTGAGGTCGCGGTAGGCGGCCAGCACCTCCTCGGCCCGGTCGGCGCTCCAGACGATCAGCCCGCCGGTGATCATCGGGCCGACCTGGTGCAGGCGGAAGCTGAACCGGGTGACGACCCCAAAGTTGCCGCCGCCGCCGCGCAGCGCCCAAAACAGCTCGGGGTGCTGGTCGCGGTTGGCGATGCGGAGCTGGCCGTCGGCGGTGACGACCTCGACCTCGGCGAGGTTGTCGACCGTCCAGCCGAAGCGGCGGGCCAGATATCCCCAGCCGCCGCCGAGGGTCAGGCCGGCCACGCCGGTCTCGGACACAAAGCCGAGCACGGTGGCCAGCCCGTGCTTCTGGGTGGCCTGGTCGACGTCGGCGAGCACACAGCCCGGCCCGATGTGGGCGAGCTTGGCCTGGGGGTCGACGCTGACCTCGCGCAGGCGGGACAGGTCGAGGGTCAGGCCGCCCGGTGCCATGGAGGTGCCGGCGATGTTGTGGCCCCCGCCCTTGACGCTGAGCAGCAGCCCGTTGTCCCTCGCGAACCCGACCGCGGCGGCGACGTCGTGGGCCGAGGTCGGCTGGAGGACCAGGGCGGGGAGCTTGGCCGCCATGCCGTTCCAGATCGAGACGGCATCGTTCCAACCCTGGTCGCCGGCCACCAGCAGCCGGCCCTGGACCCGCGCGTCCAGCTCCTCCAGCTGCTTCAGAATGAGGCTGACGGGTCCGCCGTCGAGGCCGGCGAGCTCGATGGTGCCGGTCGTGGTCATGACAGGACCTCCTCCAACTGGTCGGTTGCCCCCGACCGGCCTCGCCGATATACTCCAAACGCCAGTAACCTATGCTGGCGTTTGGAGTATGTCAAGAGCTATGTCAAGACCCAGCGACCCCTCTCCGCCAAGCCTGACGACGACCTCGTACGCCGTCCTGGCCCAGCTCACCGTGCATCCGTGGTCCACCTATGAGCTGGCCCGCCAGCGGGTCCGCTACTTTCGCTACGTCTGGCCGCGGGCCGAGAGCGCGATCTACCGCGAGGTGAAACGGCTCGCCGCCATGCGGCTGGTCGCAGCCAAGCGCGAGTTCGTGGGGAAACGGCCGCGGACCGTGTACTCGATCACCGAAGCGGGGCGGCAGGTGCTGCGTGAGTGGCTGGCTACGCCGGTGTCCCCGTTCGCGATGGACTTCGAGGCGATGATCCGGCTGTTCATCGCCCCGCTCGGCACAAAGGAACAGCTCGTCGCCACGCTCGAGCAGGTCCGCGACGACGCCCAGGAGATGCTGCGCTTCGGCGGCGCCGTGAAGCAGGAGTTCCTGGACGGCCGGGCAGTGCTGCAAGACCAGGCCTACATCCGCGCCCACGCCGTCGACTTCTTCGTCAGCCTCCTCACCACCGTCGACGGCTGGGCCGAGCGGACGCTGGCGGAGATCGAAGGATGGAAGGACCTCTCGCCCGACGGGAAGAACGACCGAGGACTCGAGATCATGGCGCAGCTACCGGTCCCGACTCCACGCGAGCCCACCGATCGCACACCCTTGCCCCCTCGCACACAGCGGCGACGGCGGTTGTCGGGGCCAAGGAGCACAGCGTTCTGTCACGCCCGCGGCCGCCTGGGCGCTTCGCCGTCGAGCGACGTGCCCGCAGCCAGCCTGCCACCCGAGCAGGACGAGCGCGCCGCGGCGCTCCTGGTGGACCTCTGGGCGGCGGCAGCCCGCCACGGCATCGCCCGGGACCAGTCGGGCTGCACCCTCCACCTGCCGCGCACCGCCTGGACGCCACCGGCACTGCCGGTGGCAAGCGAGCGTCTCGATCAATCCACAACGCTTGACGATGGCTCGTCACCCCGCGTAAGTCCTGTCACTGACCCGGTGCTGCTCGGCCTCGTCCTGCTCGCTATCCGGGCTCATGTCAAACCGCTCACCCGCCACCGTGGCAACGGCGGCAAAGCGCCGATTTGCTGCCACAACCCGACCTGGCAGACGCCAGGACCAGGACTATCACGGGCGCATGTGAGGCTTGACGCACTCGCATTTGCTGCCATGACCACGCGGAGAGATCGGCGGTCACGGCACCGCGGCCTAGACGATTGATTCCAAGGGGTGGGGAGATGAGAGGAGGGTGTCCATGATCGGCGTTGGAACCCAACGTCGACCTCAAGCTCACCGATGCCGAGCTGGTCACCTTGGCGGTCATGCAGGCCCTGCTGGGGTTTGTCTCCGAGGCCCGCTGGCTGCGTCACGCCGGCCGGCATCTGCGCCACCTGTTTCCCTACCTGCCCGGCCAGTCGGGCTACCACAAGCGGCTGCGCCGCACCGCCGGGTTGCTGCGCTGCGTCATCCGGGCGGTGGCCTGCGATACCGCGCTGTGGAGCGACGACGTGTGGGTGGTGGACTCCACCCCGGTGGAGTGTGGCCGCTCGCGGGAGACGGTCAAGCGCTCGGCGCTTGGCGGGTGGGCGCAGTATGGCTACTGCGCCAGCCATTCGCGCTGGTTTTGGGGGTTGCGGCTGCATCTGGTGTGCACCCTGGGTGGCCTGCCGGTCGCGTTCGCGCTTGCCGGCGCCAAGCAGGGCGAGCAGGAGGTGCTGCTGGACCTGTTCGCCACCGAGCCGGAGCTGGTGGCGGCGCGGCCGGGGCAGGTGCTGATCGCCGACAAGAACGATTTCGGCGGCGAGTTCGAGCGGATGCTGGCAGGGTTGGACCTGCACCTGTTGCGGCCGGCCCGCAAGGGCGAGAGCGAGCGGGCCGGCGCGGGGTTGTTCCGGCCGTTGCGGCAGCTGATCGAGTCGGTCAACCAGACCTTCAAGGGGCAGTTGGACCTGGAACGCCACGGCGGACGTACCGGTGTGGGGGTCGCGGTCCGGGTGTTGCAGCGCATCCTGGCCCTGACCGCCGCGATCTGGCACAACGACAAGACCGGACAGGCGACTCTGCGGTCGCTGGTTGCCTATGACCACTGACCCCTTGGAATCAATCGTCTAG
>WNGB01009909.1_pt1 | contig 13299 bp, 16 predicted proteins | sample 5400681 | NCBI WGS metagenome assembly WNGB01 (sample SAMN13153367, study PRJNA577476) | soil metagenome | isolation source: 115 cm soil or saprolite under grassland replicate 2 | place: USA:California | collected 2016-06-15 | reverse complement strand
CCTTCGCCATGCGGGGCGAGAGTAGCAAGGCCGGACCGGGATCCAGAGGCGTCGTCTCGGGGGGGATCGTCCCGTCGGGGCGACGCGTCTCTCGGCATGGTTCCCGCGCTCGGCTGCTCGCGTGTCGACCCGGCATGACTCGCCTGCCAGTTCCGGTACTCCTCGCGGCCGTCCACATGATCACGGGTCTCGCCGCTGGCTGCAGCGGCGATGACGATGACGTCGCCGACGCGGGCCCCACGGGGGACGCCGCCGTCCTCCCGGATGCACGCCTCGCCGAGCCTGACGCGGCGGCCGCGCCCGACCTCGCCTGCCTGGGCGGGCCCGGGCCGCGCACCGCGCCCGATCCTCTCGCGCTCGCCGGCGTGGTCTTCGACGTGGTCGACTACCGGGTCGCGGGCATCGCCGGCGCCCGGGTGGAGCTGCGCCGCCGGAGCGACGACGCGCTCCTGGCCGAGGCGACGACCGGCGAGGGCGGCGCGTTCGCGCTCGAGGTCGCGAGCGACGGTCTGCCGGTCGACGCCTGGTTCGCGGTGTCCTTGCGCGCTCGCCTGCCGACCCGCGTCTACCCCGCATCTCCCCTGGCCGGCGGCGAGCAGCCTCTCCTCATCGTGGCCGGCGCCGAGGAAGTCGCCCGCTGGTACCGGGCGGCCGGCGATTCGTTCGAGGGCGGCGAGCGCACTCTCATCTCGGCCGTGGTCGACTGCGCGTCCGATCCGATCGAGGGGGCGACGGTCGCCATCGCGCCGCCGCCCGCGACCCTCACGTACTACGACAACGACAGCGCCGCGCCGGGCTGGGACCCGTCGCTCGCCGCCAGCAGGAACGGCTTCGCGCTGGCGACCGGCGCCGCCGCATCGGTCAGCGTGACGGCGGCGGCCGGCGCGGTCGAGCTCCCGCCCCGAACCATCGCGGCCGAACCGGGCGAGCTCACCCTCGCCTTCATCGACCCGCGCGCCGCCCCTTCTCTCAGGCCGGCTCGTTGACCGGCTTGACGAACGAGCCGCGCACCGGGTCCTTGACCACGCCCGGGAACTCCAGCACCTGGCCGTGCATCACCACGTACACGCCGCGCGGCAGGAGCTGCACGGCCATGAGCGCCTCGGTCAGGTTCTGCAGCGCATCGCTGTCGCGCAGCTCGTACGGACGCATCGCGCCGGTCAGGACGATCGGGGCGGCCGGCGTCCCCCAGCGCGCGACGATCCGCTCCCCGCTGACCGCCAGACGGTCGGTCCCGTGCACCACGATCACCCCGTCGTGGCGGCCGGCCTCATCGCCCGCGACCCGGGCGATGAGGGCGTGGTCCTCGTCCGTCATGTCGAGGCTGTCCTTGTTCATGAGCGAGATGCGGTCGAGCTCGAGCGCGCGCAGCTCCAGCGAGCCGAGCATCACGTCCAGGACCGAGACCCGGTTGCTCAGCGAGCCGGACTGCGCGTCGTAGGTCTTCTCGATCGTCCCGCCGGTCGAGATGAGGGCGATACGCTTGCGCTGCACCGCCCCGATCCTAGCCCAACTACCCAGTTCGGCGGCTTGCCGATCCGACCGCGGGACATCATAGTGGCGGGCATGCCCGAGCTCACGCGCGATGTGGACCTCGCGAGAGTGCTCGAGCGCTCGCGCGTCGTCGCGGTGCTCGGCGCGCACCGGGAGACCGATCGCCCGGCCTTCTACGTCCCGGACTACCTCCACGAACAGGGCTACCGCATCCTGCCGGTCAACCCGCAGCTGTCCGGCGAGATCCTGTGGGGCGAGCCGGTCCGGGCCCACCTCGGCGAGCTGACCCAGCCGGTCGACCTGGTGGACGTCTTCCGCCGCCCGGACGCGCTCGACGATCACCTGGCCGACTTCCTGGCCATGCAGCCGCTCCCTCGCGCGGTCTGGTTCCAGCTCGGCATCCGCAACGACCGGGTCGCGGCCGCGCTCGTCGCCCGCGGCATCGACGTGGTGCAGGACCATTGCACGCTGGCCGACCACCGCCGGTTCCGCCGGATCGGCCTCTTGCAAGCGCAATCCTGATGACCCTGCACCTTGTCGCGATGGTTCGCCCGTCTCTCCTCCTGATCGCGCTGGCCGCATGCGCCGGGACTGCGCCGGCGCCGTCCTCGTCGCCGCCCGGCCGGCCCGTGCCCGAGCCGCTCCAGTACTTCGTCGGCGCGTGGGAAGGCAAGACGCGACAGGCGAGCGGCCAGGTCATGACGCTCAGCTGGCGGGTCGCGCCGGCGCTGCGCGGTGCCTGGCTCGCCGGCGAGTCCCGGGTCGCCGAGATCGGCGTCGAGGCGCGCGACTTCCTCGGCGTCCAGGCCGGACGCATCGTGCGCGTCTACGTGGACAGCAACGGGACGCGGGCGGCGATGTCCTCGCCCGGCTGGCAGGCGAGCAGCATGACCTGGGAGGGCGAGGCGCACACCGCCGACGGGAGGCAGGTCCGCGTGCGCGAGGTCATCGAGCGAGTCGACGACCGGACCTTTCGCGCGCGCTGGGAAGTCTGGTCCGAGCACGGCTGGACCCTCATGAGCGAGGAGACGCTCGCCCGGTAAGGACCTCTGGTCGGCTCCCTCTACCGGCGGGTTCCGCGGACCGCGACCGCGCGGGCCGGGGCATTGGTCATGATGCCGTCCGCGCCGGCGCCGAGGAGACTCGCGATCGTCGCCTCGTCGTCGATCGTCCAGTACTGCACGGCCAGACCGTGCCGGTGGGCGAAGGCGACGAACGCCGGGGAGTCGAGGCGGAAGCGCGGCCAGCTGCTCCGCAGCCGGGGCGGAATCTGCAGGGCCTCGTAGTCCGGCCGGGCGGGCACGTCGAGGAGATAGCAGATGTAGAACCGGGCGGCCTCGCCCATCGAGGCGCTGGTCGCCACCCGCCCGCGCGACGCGGAGCGGAAGCGGCGCAGGGCGTCGCCGTGGAAGCTGGCGACCAGGACCTGATCGGCCCGCCCGTGTCGCTCGACCGCGGCCGCGACCGCGTCGGCCAGCGCTGCCGAGTCGGTCTTGAGCTCGACGTTGAGCCGCACGCGCGGGAACTGCTCCATCACCTCGTCGAGGGTGGGCAGGAGCGCCGCCGGGTTGACTCCGGGATGGTGCGCGGCCAGCTGGGCCCGCAGCGCGGCCAGGTCGCTCTCGCCGATCGCCATCGGCACGCCGAGCGCGCGCGTGAGAGTGGAGTCGTGCGACACCACGATGGCGCCGTCGCGCGAGAGCTGGACGTCGAGCTCGAGCACGTCGGCCCCGTCCGCCAGCGCGCGCCAGTATGCGCCGGTCGAGTTCTCGGCCTCCGACGCGGACGCGCCCCGGTGCGCGATGACGAGCGGGCCGCCGGCGAGGACCGGGCGCGCCGGGACCGGCACGAAGTCGCGCGCGGCGCGGACGATCCACAGCGCCGCATACGCCGCCAGCAGGATGGCGGCCGCAACTCCGAGCGCGCGGCGCCATCTCCGGCCGCGCGACCGGCCGATCGGCGGCGCCCGATCATCGGAATCGGCAGGGGCCGGCACGGCGAGATCTTACTTGCAACGCCATGCCCCGGCCAACGGCGGTTCTATTCGGCGAACATCGTGACGAACTGCGCGGCATCGGCGGCCATCTTGCAGGCCGCGTCCCAGTCCGGGTGGCGCAAGAGGATGTAGCCGTCCGAGACGAGCGTCTTCTTCCAGTCACGCCGCTCGGCCCCGACCGGCAGGAGCCGCTGCTCCACCACGTGCGCGCCGTGCCGGCGCATGAACTCGCCCAGCCCACTGATCCGCGTGATGTGGCCGCGGCCGACCGCACGCTTGAAGATGATGGCGGCGTTGTACATGCGTTCGGTGCGCGCCTCGAACCGGCCCCACGAGACCGCCCGCGCCCACTCGCGGAAGAGATCGATGTCGCAGGTGTAGTTCATCTGATCGACCAGGTGCGCGCCGCCGGGGCGGCAGCCGATCTCGCCGAACACCACCTCGCCGCTCGCCTTGCGGAACCACTCCATGTGGGTGAAGCCGTCCCCCATGCCGAGCGCGCGCAGCACCTTGTGGCCGAGCGCGATGCCGCCGGCCAGCTTCTCCTGGCGGAGGTCGCGCACCGTGATGATGACCGGGCTGATCCACTCGTTGGTGCGCGCGATGAGCGGGACGGGCAGGTACTGGGCCACGTTGATGAAGGCCGGCTTGCCCTCGATGCAGACGGTGTCGAAGGTGAACTCCTCGCCGTCGATGAACTCCTCACAGCTGGCCTCGCCGATGTGGAGCATGCGGCCGAGCGCCGCCTCGAGCCCGGCGGCGTCGTCGACCCGGTGGGTGTCAGCGCTGCCGGCCCCGGCGATCGGCTTGAGGATGAGCGGGTAGCCGATGCGCTCGGCGGCGGCGCGCGCCTCCGTCACGGTCCGCACCCGCTCGGCGCGCGGCACGCGCAGGCCGGCCGCCTGCACCCGCTCCTTCATGAGCTGCTTGTCGCGGAAACCGCGCACCGCGTCGGCCGTCATGCCGGGCACGCCGAAGCGCTCGCGCAGGCGGGCCGCGGTCATCACCATCACTTCCCAGTTGGCCAGAACGCGGTCGACCTCGCGCCCGCGCAACCAGGCAGAGGCGCGCTCGACCACGTCGTCCTCGTCGAGGATGCGGGGCACTTGCAGGTAGTCGGCCATGTGATGCCTGAGCGCGCCGGGCAAGGAGTCGACCGGCGCGTCGCCGACGCCGTAGACCTCGACGCCGACCTCGGCCAGACCGCGCGTGTACTGCTGCATCTCCGGCGGATAGTGGGGCGCGAGGAAGACGGCCTTCATGAGCCGGCATGGTACAACGCGCCCATGCGCAGCGTCGTGTTTGTCGCGCCGTTCCCCCTCGAGACCACGATGCGCTTCGCCCGGGCGGCGGCGGCGCTGGCCGACGTCCGACTGCTCGGCATCATGCAGGATGCGCCGGGTGAGGAGGATGCGCGCCTGTTTCACGACCTCGTCCGGGTGGGCGACGGTCTCGCCACCCGCCAGCTCGTCGAGGCGGGCGAGCTGCTCCGGCGCCGGCACGGCCCGATCCACCGCCTGCTCGGCGTGCTCGAGCCGGTCCAGGTGCAGCTCGCAGAGGCCCGGCGAGCGCTCGGCATCGCCGGCACCGACCCTGACACCGCCGACCTCTTCCGCGACAAGGCGCGCATGAAGGAAGAGCTCCGCCGGCACGGGCTGCCGTGCGCGCGCCACCGCCTGCTCCGCTCGGGGCTCGACGGCGAGGAGTTCGTCCGCGAGGTCGGCTTTCCGATCGTGCTCAAGCCGCCGGCCGGCATGGGCTGCAAGGCGACCTGGCGGGTCCGCTCCGAGGGCGAGCTGCGCTCCGCGCTCGACGCCCTGCATCCGGGTCCGGATCGCCCCGCCCTGGCCGAGGAGTTCCTGCGCGGCGAGGAGTACAGTCTCGAGACGATCACCGTCGGCGGCGAGGTCCGCTTCCAGTCGATCTCGCGCTACTACCCGGCGCCGCTCGAGGTCATGGAGGCGCCCTGGATCCAGTGGGTGGTGGTGCTGCCGCGCTCGATCGATGGTCCCGAGTTCGCCGACGCGCGCGACCTCGGTGCCCGCGCGGTCCGGGCGCTCGGGCTGGAGACCGGCTTCACGCACATGGAATGGTTCCGGCGCGACGACGGCGGCCTGGCCGTCGGCGAGATCGCGGCGCGCCCGCCCGGCGCCCACATCGTGCGGCTCAACAGCTACGCGCACGACGTCGACATGTACCGGGCCTGGGCGCGCGCCGTGGTCGACGACGCTTTCGACGGGCCGTTCGAGCGGCGCTACGCGGTCGGGTGCGCCTACCTGCGCGGAGTCGGGCGCGGCCAGGTCCTGCGCGTCACCGGGGTCGAGCGGGCCCAGGAGCTGGTCGGCCCCCACGTGGTCGAGTCGCGGCTTCCCCGGCCGGGCGCGCAGCGCTCCGACAGCTACGAGGGGGACGGCCACGTGATCGTGCGCCACCCGGACACCGAGGTGGTGGTGGCGGCCATGAAGACGATCATCGAGACGATCCAGGTCGAGTACGGCTGAGCATACGACGGGCGCTTCAGTCGATCCGGACGGCCGCCTCCATGCGGGCCAGCGCCTCGCCGGGCGCGGTGATAGCATCGACGCGTGGCGGTATCCTGGGAGGAGGTGGCGGCTCGTGTCTGATCCCCGTGGGCGAGAAATGAAAGTGATCCGCCGGACGACGCCGGTCTCGCTGTTTCCGACCTTCGTCTGGCTGGCCGAGCTGGAGGACGACGTGCGCGAGCGCATCCATCGCGCGTCGATGGAGTGGCTCGAGGAGATGACCAACGCGTTCCGCGAGCTGGCCCCGGGCGGAAGCTGGCAGTCGGAGCACACGCTTCACCGGCTGGGCCAGTTCGCCGAGCTCGTCTCGGTCATCCGCAGGATGTCGTTCGCGGTGCTCGACTTCCTGCGCATCGGCCACGAGGGCATCGAGATCACCGGGTGCTGGGCCAACGTGAGCGCGCCGGGCGCCCAGCACCTGGTCCACCACCACCCCAACAACTTCCTGAGCGGCGTCTATTATCTGCGCGTCGGCGCGGGCAGCAACACGATCCAGTTTCACGATCCGAGGCCGCAGATCCGCGTCATCCGCCCGCCGGTCCGCGAGCTCATCGGCGAGAACGCCGACATGGCGGTCGTGCAGGTCGACCCGGGCACGATGCTCCTCTTCCCGTCGTGGCTCGAGCACTCGGTGCCGGCCAACCAGGGCGTCGACCCCAGGGTCAGCCTCAGCTTCAACCTCATGTTCGCGCGCTACGTGGAGGCGATGTCCGCTCCCGCCTGGGACCCGGGCTTCCGCTGACGATCGGTTTCCGCCGCCCGCGCGGGCGCTCAGTCATCGATGCCCGAGCCGAAGCGGAGGATGTTGCCGTCCGGGTCGGCCACGTGCATCTCGCGCAGGCCCCAGGGCCGGTCGGTCGGCGGCATCTTGATGATCGCCTTCCTCCGGCGGAACTCCTCGTAGAGCCGATCCACGTCCTGCGCGAAGAGCATGGTCCACGCGCCTGGGGTCCCCTGGCAGCCCTGGCACATGAAGATGACGCTCTGGGCCCGGCTGACGGACCCGAAGTCGGGCGGCTCGCCGTATTCCCAGTCGATCTTGAAGCCGAGCTGGTCGCGATAGTAGCGCTGGCTCTCCCGCAGGCTGCGGACATTGAAGATCGGGCGCGGACACGACAGCTCCGAATCGTGCGAGCAGGCACGTGCGGCCTCCTCCAGCGGCGAGCGAGCTCGTTCCCTCCCGCACGCGAGCGCGCCGAACGAGCTGAACGCCAGACAAGCAACCCCGATGACCATCTGCCGCATGCGCGGACGATAGCACCGGTCGGTCTCGACGGGACCCCGCCGACCGCGTCGGCACACCGTCCGACGGCGGCGTCCAGGTGCTAGACTGCGGACGAGGTGCATCCATGCGCTGGGCGTCGGCACTGTCCGAGAAGCGCTCGACCGAGGAGGCCGTCACGGAGGCCGCCGAGATCGTGACGGCGGAGCTCGCCGGCGCGCACCCCGACCTCGTCCTCGTCTTCGCGTCGCCCCATCATGCCGGCGGAAACCGGCGCATCCCGGCGTGGCTGGAGGCGCACTTCGGCGGCGCTCGCATCGCCGGCTGCTCGGCGGGCGGCGTCATCGGCGCGGGACGCGAGATCGAGGGGCGCCCGGCCCTCTCGCTCGTGGCCGCCTCGCTTCCCGGCGTCGAGGTGCATCCGCTGCGGTTCGAGGATGCGGGCGAGCTGCCCGCGGACATCGCCCCGCACTTCATCGTCCTGGCCGATCCGTTCACCTGCGACGCGGATGCGCTGGTCCAGTCGCTCGATGCGCGCTACCCGCACGCGCGCAAGGTCGGCGGACTGGCCAGCGGCGCCGCGCCGCCGGAGGCGAACGCCCTCTTTCTCGACGGTGAGGTCCTCCGGGACGGTGCGGTCGGCCTGGCCCTGGCCGGCGACATCCGCCTGGACACGATCGTGGCGCAGGGCTGCCGGCCGATCGGCCAGCCGATGGCGATCACCCGCTGCGAGCGCAACGTGGTCCTCGAGCTCAACGGCCGCCCCACGGTGACCGTCCTGCGCGAGCTGTTCGAGACGCTCCGCCCCGAGGACCGCGTCCTGTTCCGCACCGGGCTCCACGTCGGCATCGAGATGACGGGCGACCGCGTCGAGTATCGCGCCGGCGACTTTCTCATCCGCAACGTCATGGGGGCCGATCCTGATACCGGCGCGCTCGCCATCGGCGCGCTGCCGCGGCCCTACCAGGCGCTCCAGTTCCACCTGCGCGACGGCCGCACCGCGGCGGAGGACCTCGCCGCCTGCCTCGATCGTCATCGCGCCGAGTCCGGCCCGTCGCGTCCGGCGGGCGCGGTCCTCTTCTCCTGCCTCGGCCGCGGCGAGGGCCTCTACGGGCGCCCCAACCACGACAGCGATCTGTTTCGCGAGCGCATCGGCCCGGTCCCGGTCGGCGGCTTCTTCTGCAACGGCGAGATCGGCCCGGTCGGCGGAACCACCTTCCTGCACGGCTACACGAGCGCGTTCGGCCTCTTCCGTCCGCGCAGCTGATCTGCCGGCCGCAGGGGTCACGGCGCCCCACCAACCTCGGTGTCCGGGGGGACCTCGTGCGCAAGGCCAGAGAGCTGAGGCTGAACCTGTCGCAGGTCCTGGAGGCCGGGCTCGAAGCGGCCATCCGGGAGGCAGAGGGGCGCGCCTGGCTGGCCGAGAACCGAGAGGCCATCCTCGAATACGCCGCGCGAGTCGAAAAGCGCGGCGTGTTCAGCGATGACTGGCGCCGATTCTGATGGCTCCCCACGCGCGTCGTGGTCCCTCTGGCGAGGCGCAAGCGCAGGAGCTGGCCGCGGTCCCGAAGACGGCACTGGGTGAGACGGTCGGTTCGCTCGCCTCGCGTCGGACCGAGTTGATCGCGGCCCTCGACCTCCTCTTGACCGGCGTCTGACCGGCGTCCTCGGGGCTGGAAAGTGGCCCTGACGGTTTGCCGGAAGTGGCTCTCCCGGCGTCGGGCCTGCGGGGCGACCATCGCGGCGCGCCCATGGAACGACTGGACCCGTCGATGATCTCAGCAGGCTCGGCCCCGGCGGACGAGCGGCCGCGGCCGGTCGCCGCCATCCTCGTCGGCGGAGCGATCGCCGGCGCGCTCGATATCTCGAGCGCGATCGGGGCGTGGCTTCCGAGCGGGGTGTCGCCGGCGCGTATCCTGCAGTCCGTCGCGGGCGGCGTGTACGGGAAGGCGACCTACGAAGGCGGGTGGCGCACGGCCGTCATCGGACTGCTCTGTCACTTCCTCATCGCCTTCACCGCGGCGGCGGTCTTCTACCTCGCCAGCCGCAAGCTGCGCTTCCTCACCGAGCGCCCGGTCGTGGCCGGGCTTCTCTACGGCGAGGCCGTCTTCCTCTTCATGAACTTCGTCGTGCTTCCGCTGTCCGCGATCGGGCACCGCGGGCACATCAGCGGCTGGCAGTCGCTGGTCACCGGACCGGTCGGCCACCTCGTCTTCGTCGGCCTGCCGATCTCTCTGGCGGTCCGGCGCTTCGCCACGCCGCCGCGACCGGGCGAGAACCGGGTCGCCGCGTAGACGCGTGGAAGCGCAGGACCGCCTCAGTCGAAGCGCAGCGCCACCATCGGATCGACCCTGGTCGCCCGGCGGGCCGGCAGGTAGCAGGCGAGCAGCGCGACGGCGATGACGAGGAGCGTGAGCACGGTGAAGGTCGCCGGGTCGGTCGGGCCCACCTCGAACAGGAGGCGCGACACGACCGGCGCGGCCGCCAGCGCGACGGCGAGCCCCACGAAGACGCCCACCAGGACGAGTCGCAGCCCCTGGCCCACCACCAGGCGGAGCAGGTCCGGACTCCGCGCGCCGAGCGCCATGCGGATGCCGAGCTCCTGGGTCCGCTGGGTGACCGCGTAGGACATGACGCCGTACAGCCCGATCGCGGCGAGGACGAGCGCGACCGCGGCGAAGAGACCGAAGAGAAGCGTCTTGAACCGCGCCGCCGCCAGGGAAGCGCCGAGCCGCTCTTCCATCGTCATGATGTCGGAGATCGGCAGCTCCCCGTCCATGCGCGCGAGCTGGCCCCTGATGCCGCGGACCAGGGCATCCGGCTCCACCGAGGCGCGCACCACGATCGTCACCGCGCGCTGCTGGCGGCGCAAGGTCGGGCCGCGGGCCAGCCAGCTCTGCGCGTGGTCCCAGTACATCTCCGGCTCGGCTTCGATCGCCTTGCCCCAGTGGCGGACGTCGCCGACCACGCCGATGACCTCGCCGGTCAGGTCATCCCAGCCGCCCAGCGAGATGCGCTTGCCGAGCGGATCCTGGTCCGGCCAGAAGCGGCGCGCCATCGCCTGATTGATGAGGACGACGCCCGCGGCCGGCCCGGCGTCGCGCCGGGTGAAGTCACGCCCCCGGAGGAGCGGGATACCCATCGCGCGGAAGTAGTCCGGACTGACCAGGCGATACTGGACCAGCGGTTCCTCGCCCGGTCCCGGGCGCGGCCGCCCCGCCACGGTGACCGGCTTGACGCCGCCGGCGCCGCTCATCGGCAGCGCGTTCGTGGCACCCACCGCGGCGACCCCCGGCATGTGCGCGATACGCCCGATCAGCTCGTCGTGGAAGCTGGCGACCTGCTGCGCGTCGGGGTAGCGCGTCTCCGGCAGCTCGAGGCGCACGGTCAGGAGCTCGTCCGGGTCAAAGCCCGGATCGGCGGCCTGGAGGCGCCAGAAGCTCTTGACCATCAGGCCGGCGCCGATGAGCAGCACCAGCGAGAGCGCGGTCTCGGCGACCACGAGCAGGTTGCGCAGGCGATGGCGGCCCGCGCCGGGGGTCGCTCCTCGACCGCTTTCCTTGAACGAGGCGGTGAGGTCGAGCCTCGAGCTGGGCAGGGCCGGGGCGAGCCCGACGCCGATCCCGGTCGCAAGCGAGAGCAGCATCGTGAACGCGAGCACGCGGCCGTCCATGACCACCTCGTGCGCGCGCGGGATGCTGCCCGGGCTCACCGCCAGGAGCGCATCGATGCCCCACATGCCCAGGAGGAGACCCAGGCCGCCGCCGAGGAGGGCGAGGAGCGCGCTCTCGGTGAGGAACTGGCGGATGAGCCGGTAGCGGGTCGCCCCGAGCGCGAGGCGCACCGCGACCTCGTGCTGGCGGGTCACCGCCCGCGCGAGGAGGAGATTGGCGAAATTGGCGCAGGCGATGAGGAGGACGAGGCCGACCGCCGCCCACAGGACCAGGAGGACCGGACGGAATCCGCCCACCACGACCTCCTTGAGCGGGACGACGGCCGCGCCCAGACCGGCGTTGAAGGCCGGATCCGCGCGGACGAGACGCTTCGCGATGACGTCCATCTCCGCCCGCGCCGTCTCGAGCGTGGCGCCGGGCCGGAGCCGGGCCAGCACCGAGAGGATGCGGCCGGCCATCCCGTCCATGCCGGTCTCGAAGTCGAGGGCGGCCGGCACCCACAGCTCGGTCGCGCGGTCCGGGAACCCCACGCCCTCCGGCATCACGCCGACGATCGTGTGCGGGTTGCCGTCGAGCCGGATGGTCTGGCCGATGGCGCCCGGCGCGGAGTGGAAGCGGCGCTGCCAGAGGCGCTGGCCGAGGACCACGACGCGGGCCCTGCCCGGAAGGTCCTCGTCGTCGGTGAAGGCGCGCCCGAGCACCGGCTCCACGCGGAGCACGCGGAAGAGGCCCGCCGTGGCGCGCGCGCCCTCGAGCGACTCCGGCGTCCCCGCGCCGGAGAGCGTGAACGTCTGCTCGGCGAAGGCCGCCATCCCGTCGAACACCGATTGCTGCGCGCTCCAGGCCATGAAGTTCGCGGGCGCGACCGGCGTGCGCTCCACGTGCCGATCGAGCTGGGACTCGTACACCATCACAAGCCGGTCCGCGTCCGCGACAGGGAGGGACTTGAACAGCACGCCGTCGACCAGGCTGAAGAGCGCCGTGTTCGCGCCGATCCCGATGGCGAGCACGACCGCCGCCACTGCGGTGAAGGCCGGCCGGGCGCGCAGTGTCCGGAGGCCGTAGCGCAGGTCGTTCCAGAGGATGTGCATCCGCTTCATCCGGCCGACTGCCTACCAAACGCCGTGCCAGGGCACTCTACCGCCAGAGGGACGGATGATCAGGCCGGTTTCGCGCTACCGGCCGCGCGGCCTGTCCGATCCGGGGAAGACACGATCCCGGAAACGGGAAGCGGGCCGCTCAGTCGGCCAGGGCGCACGTTTACAGTCGCGGAGACGCAGAGAACGCCGAGAACGCCAAGGAGCTTCGGCTTTCGCGTTGCCCGTCAGTCCTCCAATGACATCTTGAGGCCGAGCCGCACTTCGCGGGCAACGCGAAAGCCGACACCCCCCTTGGCGTTCTCTGCGTCTCTGCGACTGCTACGCGCGGCCGCTAACCGAACAGCATTGACATGGACTGGCACGCGTCCAAGTCGGGCGTCAGTCGCCGCGGGCGGCGGCGACGACGCGCGGGTGGTCCTTCCAGGCGGGCATCTTGCGCATGAAGGCGAAGGTGTCGCGCTCGGCCTCGGCGCGCGAGAGGCCCGGCTTCTGCCTCATCTGCCAGCCGACCATCTTCTCGAAGCGCTCCTCGAACGGCTGGAGCTCGCCGGTGCTGGTCACGCAGTACGAACAGTAGGTCCCGGACTCGATCGGCATCGAGCAACTCTCGCAGGGGTGCTTCTCGGCGGTCATGGCTTTCCTCCTCTTGCTGATGCGGAGACGACATCGGCGGCCTGGACGAGCGCGCTCGTGCCGGCGATGAGCATCGCCCGGGCCCGCGGCTTCATCCGGCCCATGGCGCGCTCGAGCGCGGCGAGCGAGAGGACCTCCTGCTCCTCGGTCAGGCGCGCCCGCCCCTCGTCGGTGAGCCAGACCAGCGTGCGGCGGCGGTCGTTCTCGTCGCGCACGCGCGCGAGCAGGCGGTTCTCCTCCAGCTGGTCGACGATCTCGCTCACCACCGACTGGGCGCGCCCGAGATGGCGGGCGCACTCGCCGACGGTGAGCGGCCCGCTCTGGGCCAGATGGAGCAGCACCGCGCGCGATGCGCCGGTGAGCTCGCGGCGCTTGCCGTCGCGGCGGTGAAAGCGCAGGTAGACGGCGGGGAAGAGCGCGGCGTACGCGCGCGCGGTCGCGCTCGGGTCGCTCGACTGCGGGAGCTCGGGCATCTCGCTGCAAGAATTCGCCAGCACCGATCCATCGTCAATCCCGATGCATTCGGCGTCAGGTTCTGCTTCGTGGCAAGATGGCGCCATGCCCGAGGTGACGTTTCGCGACTTCGCCGCCGCCGTGATGCAGAACGACATGGCCGCCGCCGCCCGTGTGCTCGAGA
>WNGB01009908.1_pt1 | contig 13299 bp, 16 predicted proteins | sample 5400681 | NCBI WGS metagenome assembly WNGB01 (sample SAMN13153367, study PRJNA577476) | soil metagenome | isolation source: 115 cm soil or saprolite under grassland replicate 2 | place: USA:California | collected 2016-06-15 | reverse complement strand
CGGGGAAGGCGGTCACAGTTGACCGGCTACCACTTGCTCATCGCGCTGGCGGAGAACGCGAGCGCGGCGAGCCCGGCAAGCGCCGCGGCGACACGGGCGGCGCGGCCCTTGAGGCGTGTCATCTGTCACCCCCTCCGTGAGGACAGCGTCGACCAGGACAGCCAGCAGCGACCTGACCACCGGTCTGATTGGGGAAGGCGGGGACCGGAGCGTCATAGGCGCGGGATTCTGCCCAAGAAATCGCGTGCAATGTTGTTTCCCGCAATCATTCCCGTGGCCGGCATTTGGTCACGCGCACTATGAGACCAGCGCCACCTAATAAATTTCTAACTGCGGGGCCGGGTGCGCGAGCTGTTGCGGGAGGCATCCCTGTCCGCGAGCTGGCTTGCCGACAGCTATGTGGACGGCGAGCTCGAGGAGGCCGCGGCACAAGCGAGCCGCTTGCTGGTCCTGTCGACGAGGGTCAACTCCTGGCGATGCAGGGGAGCGGCACCAGCTGCTGTCGGCCAAGCTACGGCCGCCCGGCAGGCCAGGGCGGTTCGGCAGCTCGAGGAGCTGTCTCGTGTGATCCGCGACAAGGACGGCTCGCAAGAGGCCTTACGTGAGCGGATGGCCGGGCCAGCTGCGCCTTGGCTCGCTCACTGGCCGGTGCGATGGCTGGGCTGTCGGGCTGCGCGGAGCAGCTGGTCGCGGAGCTGGCGGGTCGGCTCGGAGGGGTCGTCGTCGAGGTCGGCCATGCGCAGCTCCAGCCGGCGGTAGGTGCGGCGGATCTCCTCGGCACGGCCGAGCCTGGCCTGCACGCGCATGATCCGCTGGTACAGCTCCTCGTTGTAGGCGTCCCAGCGTACGGCCTGCTCCAGCACATCCAAGGCGCGCTGGTCGTCGCCGGCCTGCTCATACAGCTCGGCGAGCTGCCGGGCGGCGCCGATCGCCTGGCGGCGCAGGTCCTCACGGTCGGTGAGCGCCCAGTCGTAGTCAGCCCCGTCCAGCAGGTCGCCGTGGTAGACGGCCAGTGCCTGCTGGAGCTCGGTGGTCTTGGCCGCTGGGTCGGTGGTGGCGCCGGCGCTGGCGAGGGCGCGCTGGAAGCGCCATAGGTCGCAGCCGACCAGGTCGGGGTTTGCCTGGTAGCGGTCGACGAGCCGAGGGATCACGGCCGTGTCGGCGTCGGTGTCGGTATCGGCGGCTGGACCCAGGACGCGGCGCAGGTTGCCGAGCACGGCCTTGAACCAGGCCACGCCGCGGTCGGGGTCCAGCTCTGGCCATAGCGCTTCGATGGCGGCGTCGCGGGTGACGCCGCCGTGGTGGACCAGCAGGTAGGCGAGCAGCTCTGGCGTCTTGGTGCGCAGGCCCTTGGTGAGCTGGCGGCCGTGGAGGCGGACCTGGAGGGGGCCGAGCAGTCGGACCTCGACCGGCCGGGCGGGCGAGGGGTCGCCGGCCGGCGGGCCGCTGCGGTCGGGCTCGGGCAGCTTCGCGGGGGCTGCTTCTTTGGCTGGCGGGGGCGCTGGGTCGGGGAGGTCAGGTTCGTTGCCGCAGCCGGCGGTGATCACGCGGAGCAGTTGGTGGGCCTCGTCCGCGGTGAGGGTGTACAGGCGAGCGCCGAGCAGGTCCGCGGAGGTGTCGCTTGGTTCGATGATGGTGCCGTCCGGGTCGGCGACAGCGGTCGGGCCGGCTGGGTTGGCGCCCAGCAGCACGGCGCCGATGCCAAGGCGGCGGCCCGCCAGCAGCACGGCGTGCAGCCGTGGCGTGAACGGCCGGCTGCGGCCGTCGGCGACCACGATCAGCGTTTCGAGCGGCTCGGCGGGGTCGAAGGTGGCGTAGGCGGCGACGTCGGCGATGTCGTGGTGGGCCAGTAGCCGGGTGCGCCGCAGCAACTCGACTTCCACGGTGTTCAGGGCCGCGTCCAGGTCGTTGGTGACGGTCAGACCCGGTAGGGGCAGGGGGTCGCCGAGCAGCTGGCTGGCGAGCGCCTGGCCGGCCACCAGCACCTGGGCGGTTTCTGGCCGAGAGTGGCCCAGGAGCGTGGTGATGATGGCGCGGGCGGCAGCGGGCGCGCTTGGCCCGACCAGGCCGAGCCCACCGGCGGTGAGGTCGGCGGTTGCCTCGGCGTCGCCCTGCTGGGCGACCGCGATGATCCCAGGGGGCCCAGCTGGGGTCGGCACGCCGGTGGGTGTGGGGCTTGGCGCGGCCACGGCCGCGTCCTGCTCTTCGTCGTCGGTGTCGTCGGGTTGGTCGGCGCCGCGGGCGGCGTGCAGCAGCCGGCGGACGGCCGGGGTGATCAGCGGGTCGGTGAACCGCAGGCCCGGCCGGGGCGGGCTGGGGCGGTAGCGGCGCCGGCGGTGCAGGAACGCCAGGGCCAGGGCGGCGGCGATCGCCGCCGCAAGCGACGGGCCGACCATGCTCCCGCCGGGCAGCCGGATCGCCGGGCGGTGCCCACGTAGGGTCGTGCCCGTCGGTGCCGCTGCTGGCCGGTGCGTGGTGGCGGTGGGTCGGGCAGTCGTGGGTGGCGGGGCGGGCCGGCGGGTGGCGCCAGCCCCGGGCGGCTGGCCGGGCTCGGGACGGCTGGTGGCCGGCGGATGTGGATGGGTGTGCTGCTCGGGTGGTGGCGTCGGGGTGGTGGTGAGCCGGGCGTGCGCGTCGGCCGGCAGCTCCAGGACCCAGCCCGGCAGGATGTGGCTGGGGTTGGTGAGCCGGCCGCCATGGGGCTGCTCGCGGTCCTTGTTCAGCTGGTAGATCTCCCGGTAGCGGCGCCCGTCGCCAAGGAACCGCTCGGCGATCCCCCATAGGGTGTCGCGGGTGATGCCCGGGCCGGGTCGGGTCCGTGGATGGTGTAGCGCAGCCGGGCTGGCTGCGATGGTCGGGCAGGCTCGGGCGTTGCGGCTGGGTGGGCGGCCACCGCGTGTTGCTCCTCGCTCCGCGGTTGTGGGGGCTGGCCGTCCGGTGCGGGCGGCTGGCCGGCGATGCCCAGTTGCTGGACGGTGCGGACGACCGCGACCGGCTGCGGCGGCGGGAAGGGTCGCATGCTGCCCTGGGGGAGCAGCAGCATCGCGGTCGCGACCAGGTAGCTGGCCAGTGGCTGCAGCGGGCCGGCCAGCGGTAGGCGGCGGGCGGTCCGGCCGCGCACGATCGCGGCGGTTTCGGCCACCACCGACAGGACCAGGCTGGCCCACGCCGCCCAGACGACGATCGCCAGCGCGTTGATCACCAAGGTGTCTGGTACGCCGTCGCTGGTCAGCGCGCGGCTGAGCTCGGCCCAGGTCGGCAGGGCGTGCGGCAGCGGCCAGCCGACGTAGCGCCACAGCCCCCACGGGATCCCGGCCAGCAGCACCACCAGTGCGGCCAGCCCACCCAGCCCACGGACCCACCGGCCAAGCAGCCCGATAAGGCGACGTGTGGTCATGGTTCGGCCCGCCCGACGCCGTGCTCGGGCGTGGCCGTACCCTGGCCGGTGACGGTCAGGTGACGGAGGCCGGCCAGGCCGAGGATCTGCAGGTGCTGGGTGAGTTGGACCGTCACGGTCACGCGGTCGCCGACGACCTGGACCCGGCCGGGGTGCCCAGTAGCGGCGAGGTAGGCGTGGGCGGCGATGCGGGCGCGGACGGGATCAAGCGTGAGCTGGCCGCTGATGCGAAACCTGTCGATCGCGATGGCTTGCGCGCCGGCACGTGCGGCTGCCTCGGCCTCGTTGATCGCGCGGCGCTTGGCGGCCAGGGTGAGGCCACCGTCGATGACCAGGCCGGCGAACAGCAGCAGCGCCAGGACGATGATCACCACGAAGGCGGTGACCTGGCCGCGCGCACCCCGCGTGGGGGCTGGCGGCAGGATGGTGGGGCGGCTCATGGCGTGCTGGTCACCCCCCGGTGGGTTGGCTTGGACGACCCTTCGGAATTCACGAACCCGAGGGAGATGCCTCGGAAGGTGTCGAGCGGCTCGACGAAGCGGGTGTGGATGGTGCGGGCGCCTGGCAGGCGCAGCAACGCCAGGTCCGCCAGGTCAACGGTGCAGGCGATGTCGACGGCGACCCACCCGCCAGCGGTGAACACGCGGGTGTCGACGGCCACGGCCAGGTGCCGGCAGGTGACTCGGCGTTGGCCGAGGGTCGCGGTGGCGGTCTGGCGGGCGGCGCGGGCCGCGCTGGTGGGGTCGCGTGTGATCGAGGCGGCGCGGGCGGCGGCGCGGGCGGCGCCGTCGACGTCGGCTCTGGCGGTTGCGAGCCGTCCGAACGCGACCACCAGCAGCAGGAGCATGACCAGCAGCGGGGTCGCCAGGACCAGCTCGAGGGTTGCGCTGCCGCGACCGCCGGCCAGGGCCGAGGAGGTCAGTGGGCGTGTGCTGGGTGACGGGAAGGTCATGGCGCCTGGTTCGTTTCGAGAGCCGTATGTTCTGGGTTGCGATGGACGGGCTCGTGCGGTCCCCCGCCAGCGCTCAGAGATGCCCTATCGGGTTGACGTCTGGTCGTGAGTTGTGAAGCATCGCCGCCATTGCCGACGATCGGTCGGCACGGCCAAGGTGGGGTGAGCGTGTCGGTTCGACCTGGCCGCCGGGCCGCTGCGGTGCGGGTGCGATGAGCCTGCCCCTCGACCAGCCCAACGCCGTCCGCCTGGAACGGCTGGTCCGGGCATCCGAGTGGTTCATGCACGTACTCGAGGCCGTCTGTGCGTGCGGGGCGCCGGACTGCTGGGTCGGTGCCGGCGCGCTGCGCGACCTGGTCTGGGACCAGCTCCACGGCGGCTTCGTGCCCCAGCGGGTCAAGGATGTCGACGTCGCCTTCTTCGACCCGCACGACCTGCGTCCCGAGCGGGACCAGGCTGTCGAGGACGAGCTGGCGCGGCTGCTGCCAGGCGTTCGCTGGGATGCCAAGAACCAGGCCGCGGTGCACCTGTGGTACCAGCGCCGGTTCGGCTTCGCGGTGCAGCCGCTGCGAAGTGCCGCCGACGGTGTCGCCACCTGGCCCGAGACGGCGACCGCCGTGGCGCTGCAACTTCGCAAGGATGGCCGGCTGGCGATCGTGGCCCCGTGCGGGCTGTCGGACCTGCTGGACGGCGTCTGCCGACGCAACCCCCGGCGGGTGAGTGCCGAGGAGTACCGCCGCCGCCTCACGGCCAAGCGGGTTGCTGAGCGGTGGCCGCGCGTTCGCGTGATCGACCCCGACGACGAGCCAGCACCAGGGGCCGGTCGCCCCACCCGATAGGAGGGCGACGGTCGGCCGTCCGGTGGTGGCGTGCAGCCGGTGCCGCAGACCGGCTGGCGTCCTCACGGTCGGGTTGCCGTCGCGGCCGTCCAGTAGGTGACTGCTCGTGCTGCCGTCGAGCGCCCCGTCGGGGATCCGGGCTCTCAACATCAGCCGCCACCAGCGCCTGGGGCGACGCCAGGCGGCACTTCAGCATTCCCGAACCCGCGGAGATCCGCGCGGAAGCGCTCCACGGTCCCTTGTGCTACCACCCGCACCGGCAGGTGCAGGCCTGGGAGCAGCATCAGCGCCTGCCCGGTCACCTCCACTCGGGCGGTGTTGGCGTTGCGGCGGACGCTGACTTGGGGGTGGACAAGGATGGTCGGGCTGAGCTGGGCGAGGAACTCACGGGTGCGGGCCGCGCCGACGGTGGCCGTGCCGCCTTGCAGCCGTGCCGCTCTGGCGCCCTCCTGGGCGGCGGCGTCGGCGACGTGGACGGCATGCTGCCACAACGCGAACTGCACGATCGCCAACAGCACCAACAGCAGCAGCGGCGTGGCGAGCACGACTTCGACGGTGGCACTGCCATCCTGGTGGGAGTGCCGGCGCCGGTGGCGGCGTGCGGTGAATGCGGGTGCCATGCTCGCTCCGGCTACTTGGTCTGCACGCCTTTGGCGGCCGAGATGATCTTCTTGACGACGTAGCCCAGCGCGGTGATCGCCGCGATGGCCAGCAGGGCCGTGACGATGACGGCCTCGGTGGAGTAGCCCTCCTGGCCGCGCCGCAGCGTGGCCAAGCGGGCACGGAGCTGGACCAGCACCGCCTGGATGACGAGGACTTCTGGGTCGAACACGGTGGCCTCCCATACCGGGTTGCTACAGGCCGGTCATGACTCTGGCCATGGCCGGATAGCCGATGAACAACAAGAACCCTGCGAACAGCAGCACGACCGGCAGGCTCATCCGCTCGGTCGACGCCTGCGCCGCGGCTTCGGCGTCGGCGAGCTGATGCACGCGCAACGAGGCGGCCTTGGCCGCCAGCGAGGCGCGCACCTTGGCGCCCTCGGTGCCGGCCAGCGCGACGCTGGCGGCCAGCTCGACCAGCTCCGCCACGCCCAACTCCTCGCCGAGCCGGCCCAACGCCACCCACGGCGGCTCACGGCGCAACCTGGCGGTGGCCAGCGCCCGGCGGAACTGCTCAGGGCCGAACCCGTCACCGGCGCTGGCCGCATCAGACAGCGCCCCCTCCACGCCGGCACCGCCGGCCAACGCGACCACCGTGAGGTCCAGCAGCGAGCCCAACGCGTGGCGCAGCTGGCGTCGCCTGTTGGCGGCGTCGGCGCGAAGGCCAAGGTCGGGCAGGACAAAGCCGCCGACCGCAAGCCCGACTGCCGCCCACAGCGGGATCACTAGCGGCAAGGTGACGCCTACCAGCGCCAGCGTCGCTGTGGCCGCTGGGGCCAGCAGCAGCCCGAACAGCGCCATGCCGGCCTTCTCCGCCAGGTGACGCTCCAGCGGTTGGCCGGTGACCGCCAGGTTGCGGCGGGTGGCGCCAAGCCGCAGGCCGAGCGCGGCGGCCACGCCACCAAGCATCCGCCCGGCCCGGGCAGCGAGCGGGCCTGGGCGGGCGGACCCGGGGTCGAGTCGCGTCGTCGCGGCTGCGGCGCTGGCGGCTGGATGATGGTGGTGGGCCAGGACGGCGGCAAGCGGCGGCCGTGGCGGGCGCAACCCCCGCACGACCGCCAGCACGCCAAGACCAACGCCAGCGCCACAGACCAGTTCCACGATCATCGGGTCGCCTCCTCCCCACCGCTCCGGGCGGGCAGCAGCCGCACGGGCTGCTCGGGGTGGCCGATGCGGGCAAGCCACCAGAACGCTGCCGCGAACAGGCCGCCAACGGCGGCGAGCACGAGCTGGCCAAGCGCCGCGTCGTAGGGGGCCAGGTAGCCTCGGTTCGCTACGACGAGACCAGCAGCCATGGCCAACGTCACCGCAACGACCACGCGTGCCGAGGTGCGGACCCTGGCCCGGCCGGCCTCCACCCGCAGCCGCATGGTCGCCTCGTCACGGGCGGCGTGGGCGAGCGCGCCCAGCAACTCCCCCAGCCGGCGTGCCTGCCGGCGGCTGGCCAGCACCAGCGCGGTGACGACCAGGTCGCAGGTCGGGTCGGCGACCTCGTCGGCGAATGCCTCCAGCGCCGCCGCCAGCCGCTCACGCTCCAGCCGCCCGGCCAGCGCCAGCACCTGCGGACGGATCGGGAGTGGGGCGGCGGTGGCGGTCGCTGTGATCGCCTGCTCGATCCCCGCCGCGCCGGCAAGGGTGTCGCGCAGCATCTCCGCCCAGCTCGCCACCGCCTCCACGCGGGCGATCGCCTGCTGCCGGGCACGGTTGCCGCCGACCAGGTCAGGCGCGACGGCCGCGAAGCCAGCGGCCAGCAGCCCACCCACCGGCCAGCCGGTCAGCAGCCCGACGAGCCCCCCGGCGCCCGCCGCCAGGGCGAGCCGCAGCAGCGGCCGCTCCATGCGGCCGGCAATTACCCGCCCAACCGCGCCGGGGTCAGGGACGCGACCGCGTAGGCCGGCGATAACCAGCAGCAGCCCCGCGCCGGCCCCAGCGCCGCACAGCGCGGCGAGCGCGGTCACGGCCGCCACCCCACAGCCTGATGGTTCAGCCACTCCGGATCGAACCCAGCCGCTTCCAGCCGCTCAAGTGTCGCCTCGCGCGGCGGCACGGCTGGCGCGGCCAGCCCATCGATGCCGGGGCGAAAGACCTCGTTGGACAGCACCAGCGCGCCGTCGGCACCGGTGACCTCCCTGACCGAGCTGACCAGGCGACGGCCCGTCGTGCGGTCCAAGTTGAGATGGACAACCAGGTCGACGGCGCCGGCGACCAGCAAGTTGGTCGCCTCCAGGGGCAGCCGCTCTGGCGCCTGGATCGCGTAGGTGGCCAGACGGGCGAACGCCCCGGCGGAGGAGTTGGCGTGGATGGTGCACATCGAGCCGTCGTTGCCCTGGGTCATGGCGTTGAGCATTGGGATGACCTCGTGGCCGCGGACCTCCCCGACGATCACCCGGTCGGGGCTCATGCGCAGCGCCGCGCGGACCAGCTCGGCCACACCGATGGCGCCCTCGCCTTCCACATTGGGCGCTCTGGCCTCCATGGCCACCACGTCGGCATGGACCTCGGGGAAGCGCTCCAGGCCAAGCTCCAGGGAGTCCTCGATGGTCACCAGCCGCTCGTCAAAGGGGATCTCTGCGGCCAGCGCCCGCAGCAGGGTGGTCTTGCCGGCGCTGGTACCCCCGGAGATGATCAGGTTGAGCCGCGCCCTGACCGCCGCGCCCAGAAACGCCCGCAGCGCCGGGTCGACGGTGCCTTTTGCGGCCAGGTCGTCTAGGGTCAGGGTCGGGTAGCGGTGCAGGCGGATCGCCAGGCACGGCCGCGTGACCACCGCCATGGCGGCAAACAGGCGGCTGCCGTCGGGCAGGCGCAGGTCCAGCAGCGGCGAGCCTAGGTCGAAGCGGCGCTCCCCCAGCCCCAGCCGCGCGGCGGCCAGGCGGACCAGCTCGACGAGTTCCTCGTCGGAGTCGGCGATTGGGTCGACCTGGACGCGGCTGCCGTCGGCGTAGCGGACCCAGACCCGGTCGTGGCCGTTGGCGTTGACGTTCTCGATCTCGGGGTCGTCCAGCAGCCGCTGCAGCCGGCCCAGCCCGAACAGCAGGTCCTGGACGGCCTGGGTGACCTGGTCCTCTTCGCCACGCGTCAGCACGGGCCGCCCGGCCGCCAGGGCCGCTTGGGCTTCACGGTCGAGCAGGTCGGCGATCAGCCGGCCGGCCAGAGCACGCTGGTCGGTGGGGGCAAGCGGTGGCTGGCCGGCGGCGTGGTCGGCGCGCAGCCGGGCGGTGAGCTGGTCGGCGACCTCGGCGCGCAGCCGGCTGATCAGCTCGGTGTGCTGCCGCCGCGCCTGCGCCGCGGGCTGGTCGCCGTTGCCCATGATGGTCATGGGCGGGTCTCCGGCTTGCGGGCGGGACTCGAGTTGGGCGGTGCGGCCATCACCTCTGGCCAGGGCTTGCCGTCTGCTGAGGCGTGGGGTGTCGCCTGCTCGCTACCACCGGGGAGGCGGGTGGTGAGCGTGCGGGCCAGTGGCCACGCCGCGCGGACCAGGGCCGAGCGGCGCAGCGCCCACGCCTTGACTGGCGCGCCGGCAAGCCACGCCGCGCCGTGCGGGTCGCGGGGCAGGACCCCCAGCAGCTCGACTCCGAGCGCGGCGGCGATCTCGCTGGCCGGATAGTCGCCCTGGCCGACGACGACCAGCCCGAGCCGCGGGCAGTCGCCGGCGATGGCTGGCAGGTCGCCGGCGAGGTGCTCCACCTCGTCCACGGCCGGCCGGGCGATCAGCACCGTCACCGCCGCGTGGCGGATGACCACCCGGGCTGGCGAGCCAGGATAGAGCCGCCCGCAGTCGGCCACCACATCGCCGCCCACCTCCACCAGCGCGTCCAGCACCCCCGGTGCCGCCAGCGCCGAGCTGGCCTGCCCGGACGCCGGCGGCGACGCCAGCACCGCGAGCCCTCCCGCCAGCCGCTGGCAGTGCCGCCACACCAGCTGCTCGCCGCGGCTGCGGCGCAGCGCCGCGGCCAGAGTCAACAGGCCCGGTTCCAGTGGCAGCGCGAAGCGGCTGGCAAGATCCCCGCCGGTCGGGTCCAGCTCGGCGACTAGCACCCGCCGCTCGGAGGGCCAGACCGCGCCAAGCGCGACCGCCGTGGTCGTCACCCCGGGGGCGGCCTTGAGCGAGCACAGCGCGAGCAGGCTCATGGTCGGGCGGGTGAGAGCTGCACCAGCGCGACCCGCTCGGCGGCGCTGGCCGCCGCGACCAAGGTGGCGTCGTGGGCGGGCAGCCGCAGCGACACCACAGCCACCTCGCCGGTGTCGCCGGGTCCCTTGAGGTCCACCACCACCGCCGAGTCCACCAGCACCGATCCTGCCGGCACGCCCGCCGCCTGCGCCGCGGCAGCGGTGGCGCTGTCCGTGCTGCCGGTGTCGGCCACCAGCACCCGCGTCCCTGGCGCCAGCGCGGTGGGGAACTGGCCCGGTTTGAGCGCGACCGCAACCACCGCCTCGCTGGAGGCCAACGTTGCTGGCGGCCCGAGCGCCGCGGTGGTCAGCAGCGTGCCCGCCAGCAGCGGCACCGCCGCTGGGCGGCCGAGCACGCTCGCCTCGTCGGCGGCGGCGACGAGCTGCAGGGATCCGTCGCTGGCCAGGTGCACAACTTGGAGGTCGCCGGCCTGGATGGCGTGGCCAGCGGCGACCGGGTGGACGACGACCAGCACCGCGCGGCGCTGGCCCAGATGCTGCCAGGCCAGCACCGATGCCAGCGCGAAGCCGGCGATCAGCAGCACGCCGAGGGCCACCCATGGCAGCGACCGGCGCGGTGGGGTTGGGCCAAGGCGCAGGCGTGGCGGGCCGTCGCTGGTGGCGTGGCGGGGGGCGGTGGGGAGCGTGGACTGTGGGGGCACCAGCCACTCCTTATAGATGCGGCTACATGTTGGAGGTGTTGATGGCTTGGACCTCGGCGACAGCGAGCGTGGTCTGGGCGCTTCGGGCAAGCGGTGGCAGCGTCCCGCCCCCGGTGACGCTGCCGCTCGCGGTCCAGGTGATGTTCCAGGTGGTGGTCGCGGTGACAGTGAACCGGCCGGCGGGCTGGCCAGCCGAGCCGCGCGGGTAGGCGTAGGCACAACTGGGCTGACGGGTGGGGTGGGCCGGGTCGAACGGGGTCCCCTGCCCGTCGCAGGCCACCCGGCCGCCGTCGCCCATCGTCCAGGTCACCGCCACCGGCACCGCCGTGACCGTGACCGACAGGGTCGGGATGCTGGCCGTGGCCGTGCGGGTGCCCCAGCTGGCGCGGCTGACCCACAGCCAGGTCGGCAGCCCGACCAGCTGCTCGCGGTTGGCCGGCGGGTTGGTATGGATCTCCGGGGCTGGCAGCGGCAGGAAGTGGTAGGCCTGCTGGGCGAGCATCGCAGGAGTGACCGTCGGCCGGGAGACGATGGTTCGGGACCGACTGGCCGTGGGCTGGGCCGGGGTTGGGGTGATGAACTGGAGATCGATAATGGTTGGGACCCGGGTTGCCGCCTGACCCGAGCAGCTTGCGGTGAACGCCAGCCCTGGGCCGTCGGTGGGTGTGAAGTCGCACGACACGCTGGTCGGGCCGTCGCGTCTGCCACCGTGGCCGGTGCGGTCGCCGGCCGCGGTGGAGCCCGAGCGTTCCGAGCTCCGCGCGCCGACCTGCACGCCACCGGGATGCTCGCTGATGATGGGGGTGTCGTTGGCGACAGCCGCTGTTGCGGTGCCGGCGAGCAGTATCACTGTCGCGGCGGCGAGGCCGATCAGCTTGGGCATTTGCCTCTCCCTGCTGTCTGGGTGACGACCCATGCCCCCTTGATGCGCTTGAGCGTGATCCCGATGTTGTCGAGTTCCGGGACTGAGGTGTCGCGAAGCGCCCCCGTCTTGGCGTCGTATTTGAGGAATTTGCTGGTATCGGTGCAGTCTTCGATGGTGGCGATGTCGGCCTGCAGGGCCGTCACGCGTGGATGCAGCGTGACGGTGCCGAGGTCGATCAGGCCCTGGCCGCGAAGCTGCCGATAGTGGTCCCTGACCGTCTGCAGGGCCTGGCCGGTTGCATGGTCAGCGAGCCGCGGTGACTGCCAGTCGGCCGTCTTTCCAGCGGCGATGACGTCGTCCCAGTACGCCCGGTAGGCAGCAAGGACAGCGGCCTGGGATGCCGGTTGCGTGGAGGCAGCCGCCTGCGACCTGGCTGGGCGGGTGGAGGAGGTAGATCCTGACCCGGAGCGGTCGGCTGCGTCGCAGCCACCAGCCACCAAGGCGGCCACCAACACGGTCGCCAGCCCAGCGATCAGCCGGAGCGGCAGGAACGGACGAACATCTACGGGTGCCTGTATCACGTTTCATCCCCTACCAGGTCAGTAGAGGCACGGGGGAGAAAAGGCTATACGAGGCGGGAAACGGTCGCAAAGCAATTTCCTCGCTACATCGCCGAGAGCGCCGCAGTGCCGGTCGCACTGAACCAGCGGTTTCGTGGTTCAGAACACAAGGGTCGGTGGCGGTCCAGAGAAACCCCTCCTGATGGGCGATATGCGGCGCTCCTCGGCCGGTCTGGGCTTCGTCGAAGCATCGCGTTGTGGCTGATGCCAGCTACGAGACCAGAGACCTCTAACAGTTTTCTAACTGGCGTCTGGCCAAGTCCGCCCGCGAACGAGCGCGATCGGTGGCTGGCAGAGTCGACGGCTGCATGGCGGGTACAGCTTGCCAGCACCCCCGGTTCCGGTGACATGCACCGTTCGAGTTGGCGTTGTGCAGCCGAGCGTCATGTGCGGCAGTCGGTGATGTGCTGCGGGGCCAAGGCGCCATAGCGGCGCGTGAGTTGCTCGCGGATCTGCTCGACAGTCCGTCCCTCGGTTGGGAAGGTGTCGACGACGTTGTCCTGGTCATCCTCGTCGCCGATGACCTCCACAATGTCGGACCAGATATCGGCAGCGTGGGCCATGGCAGGTCTCCTCTCCTCTCTTTGGTTGCGCGGCCGGAACGCGACTGGGAGCACGCTGGTTCGCCCGGTGTGCGGCGAGCGGGGCTGCGAATCCTCGCCGCCGAACGCGTGGACTTCCGGGGGACGAACACCCCCGGAAGTACACGAGGCAGCCGGGTGAGGAAGACGCGGGGTGTGGTCAGCTTGCCTTGGCTGCGGCGGCAGGGTCGCTGGATTGCGGCGCGATCATGTATCGACGTGGCCGCGTGCTGGTCTGGACGACCTGGTCCTGGACCGCCTTGGAGGTGAGCGCGTTGCTGACCGCCCCGGCGCTGCGACCCAGCGCCTTGGCGATCTGGTGCGGCGTGAACTCCTGACCGGGCCGCTCAGCGAGGTAGCCGCGGACCAGGTCGCGCAGCTGCCCATGAGCGAGGCGCGGGCCGCTCGCGTCGTTGTCGGTGGGCGCCGCAGCCTGGGAGGCGGTCGTTGTGGTCGGCTCGGCCGCCGCGGAGTCGGGCGTGCCACTGGCCGGCGGGGTCTGGTCGCCGTGCTGCTCGTCCTGACGGGCCGCCTCACCGGCCGAGTCGTTGGCG
>WNGB01021404.1_pt1 | contig 13301 bp, 15 predicted proteins | sample 5400681 | NCBI WGS metagenome assembly WNGB01 (sample SAMN13153367, study PRJNA577476) | soil metagenome | isolation source: 115 cm soil or saprolite under grassland replicate 2 | place: USA:California | collected 2016-06-15 | reverse complement strand
TCGCCGAAGCATTGATCGCCACCGCGGTTGGGCTGGCCGCAGCGATCCCGGCGCTCATGGCGTATAACTATTTCGTCCAGCAGATCAAAGTACTCGCGGTCGAAATGGATAACTTCTCCCATGAATTTCTCAATATCGCGGAGCGCCACTTCTTCAAGTAATAGAATAACAGAGTATAATTGATTGCTGGGGTTGCCGTTGCCGGGCGCGAACGTGTCGGACAAGAAACAGGTGATCGCGCTTACTTAGGAGGCGGAGTTAGTCTGGCGTATATCTCGAGCTGGGAATGAGGTCGCGATCTTTTAATCTCCAAACCACGAGGACTGAATGGCCATGGATTCCTCGTCGCCGCGTGATGCGACGACCATATCACAGATCAATGTAACTCCGCTGGTCGACGTAATGTTGGTGCTGCTGGTCATTTTTATGGTTACGGCACCGATCATTCAACAGGGCGTGCAAGTTAATCTACCTCAGGCCAAAACCAGCGCCATTCCCGGGACGGAAGAATACTTAATCGTTACCGTCGCTAAAAATGGTAATATCTACCTCAATGATAACGCAATGTCGCTTCGGGAATTGGGCGACAAGCTTCGGGCGATTAAAAAATTACAGGCGGACAAGCAAGTGTATCTGCGCGCGGATCAAGACGTCCGTTATGGCGCTGTCATGAAAGCCATTGCTGAAATCAAACAGGCCGGCATCGAGAGATTGGGCATGGTCACCCGGCCGCCGTCCGAAGAAGGGTAATCGTCCATGGCCAGCGAAATGCCATCGCCTACGATCAGTTTACGCGAACGGTCATTTTCGCTCGCAGGCGCCGAAGAGCGCCTGCCGAGGTGGCTGGTTGTTTCATTTCTACTGCACGTGGCACTCATCGCATGCTTTTTTCTTGCGCCGATGTTGCCAGCCCCCACCGGTCCAGTGCATCCGGTCTATGTTGTCGATCTTATTGGCGGAGAAAAAATTGGCGCGACGAATCTCGGTACCGAGCTAACGCGGACGCCGAAGCAAGCGATTAAGGCGCCAGAAGCGGAAAAGGCGCCGGTGATCCCCGAAACGAAAAAAGAAATCAAGAAAGAAACGGCGGAAAAAGCCAAGCCGGTCGAGAAAAAGGCTCCTCAGGAAGAAAAAATAGCCCTCAAAGAAAAAACCAAAACTGAACCGGTAAAGAAAGAACCGGTTAGAGAAACGAAAGACGAGACTAAGACCGAGTCGGCGTCCGCCGATAGCGTGCGCGAGAGGCTGCTTCAATCGGCAGTGGAACGGGCAAAAGCAAGGGGCGAAAGCGCGCAAAAAACAGCCAAAGGCGAAGTGTTGAGCTCTGGATCTGGGGAAGGTGAAGGCGCTGCGGCAATCGGTGCTGGCGGCCGCGGTGGCACCGGTATCGTCAAGGGAATGGATTTCGTTATCTATCAAAACCGCCTCTGGCGAATGATTCAGGACAATTGGGTTTGGGTGGGACAACGCAGCAATCTAAAGGTAGTCGTTCATTTCGGTATCAAAGACAACGGCGAAGTGATTGGTCTAAAGATCGTCCAGCCGTCAGGCGATCCGTCCTACGATGAATCGGTCCTGCGAGCAGTGAGAAAATCGAGCCCGCTTCCAGCGCCACCGGAAAGCTACCGCAAAGATTTTGCTGATGTCGAACTGACTGTTAGACCGAAAGATTTGGGAGCTTAAATCATGGTGTTTAGACTCATCCTGGTTAGCATTTTCTTTTTCGTCCAACCCCGGGCTGTTCTGACAGCTGTTACCGGCGAAATCGTCGGTCAGGGCGGGCAGCGCTTTCCCGTCGCTGTGTCGCCACTGAAAAACTTGGGCGCGAATACAGCGGATTCCAATCGATTGTCCACAGGTATCGCGGACGCGATGGTTCACGATCTCGAGCTTTCCGGCTGGTTTAAAGTGTTGGACCGGTCGGCTTATATCGAAAATCCGCAGTCGAGCGGCATTACGCTGGGCACTTTCGATTTCAAAGACTGGGCGACTATCGGCGCCGAAGGATTGGTGAAAGGCGGCTTTACCGTCCGGGGCGATGAAGTCACCGTTGAGCTGCGTCTGTTCGATGTTTATCAAAACAAAGAACGCATCGGTAAGCGCTATACGGGTGGAGTGAAAGAGTACCGCCGCATCGCGCACAAATTCGTCGATGAGATCATCAACCAATTCACCGGCATACCCGGCATCTTCAACACGAGGATCGCGTACGTGTCCAACAGCGGCGGGCGCTTCAAGGAAATTTATCTGTCACATTTAGACGGCAGCGAGAAATTTCAAGTCACGGACAATCACACGATCAATCTCTCACCGGATTGGAGTCCAGACGGTCGTTCTATTCTTTATTCTTCATTCAAAGACCGCAGTCAAACTCTATTCTTGTTTGATCTTGACAGTGGAAAAGAGGTCAAGTTCACGCCGCGTGGGGGCGGCCGATATCTTGGCGGCAAGTTTTCACCGGACGGTCAGACGATAGTGGCAACCTTGGAGTCGGGCGGTAATAGTAATCTTTATCTGCTCGATCGTAGCGGCAATGTCATCCGCCGACTGACCGACAATCCCGGGATTGAAGTCTCGCCATCGTGGTCGCCCGACGGCAAACAAATTGTATTCGTTTCGGATCGTAGTGGTTCGCCGCAATTGTATATTCTGGATTTGCAAGGCGGCAAGACGCGCAGGCTGACGTACAGCGGCAACTACAATACGTCGCCGGAGTGGTCACCCAAAGGCGACCGGGTCGTCTATACCGGTCGAGTTGGTAGTCGCTTCGCGGTGTTTACCATCTCAGCGGATGGCGGCGAGCCGCGCAAACTCACATCAGAATCGTCCGATAGCGAGGATCCGACATGGTCACCAGACGGCAGGTTCATCGCGTTCTCGTCGAATCGCGCAGGGAAATACCATCTCTATGTCATGCAGGCGAGCGGCGACAACCAGCGCAGATTGACAGGTTCTGGGGGGGATGATACAAAACCAAGTTGGTCCCCTCGATTAAATTAGTTTCTTCATAATTCCATGTCAGTGCTGCTGAAAAATTAAATCAAACGCAAGGAGGCAACCATGACGGCCAGCTTTAGAATGGCGTGCTACATTTTCATGGCTGGTATCACCTTAATCGGGGGAGCCTGCGCTCCGTCGGCGACGGGTAAAACCGACAGCGCGGCGTCCGGAGCGGCCGGTGCGCGCCAGCCTGGAGGGGATCAGCGCGCGGGTGAGGGTCAGCGGGGGAAGACAGGGGAGTCGGATACGGATCAGTCCAGCTTGAAACAATTACAAGAGGGGAAATCAGCGGCAACCGCGGCTTCGAGCCCGTTGAAAGACGTGTTCTTCGAATTTGACCGGTATGATTTGACATCCGATGCGCGCACAACCCTGCGTGCCAACGCCGACTGGCTCAAAAGTAATTCTTCAGCGCGGGTAGAGATCGAAGGGCACTGCGACGAGCGCGGCACCAATGAATACAATCTGGCGCTGGGCGCCAAACGAGCTCAAGCCGCTCGTGAATTTTTATCGACGCTCGGGATTCCAGCCGACCGGCTTTCGACGATAAGCTACGGTGAGGAGATTCCTGTCTGCAGAGAGCAGAGCGAATCTTGTTGGAAGCAGAACCGTCGCGCGCGCTTCGTGATTGTTCAGGGCCGTTCGACTTCATAAATTTGGATTGCGCTGTGAAGCTTTCGACACTCGTCTACAAGCTACTGATAGGCTTGATGCTCGTGAATGCAGCCTGGCTATCCTCCTGCGTCAACCCGCAGCAGGTTGAGCTACTCGAGAGGGAACAGCGCCGACTGCGCGGCGACATGACTACTTTACATACTGATGTCGACGGTTTCCGCGCCACCCTGGCCGACACGCGGGCAAATATTCAGCAGATGCAAAGAGAGTTGAGCGCGATCAAGGAGCGGATCGATGAAACGCGGGTTCAGGTGGGACGGCAGCTTGGCCAAACCAATCGCGACGACAATCAACGGGTCAAGAACCTAGAATCGCGTTTGGCGAAGCTCGAAGAGGACGCCAAGGCTCAGGCAGAAGCGCTGAAGAACCGCGAAGAAGAATTAAAGCAGGTGCGTGAGTCTATGGCACAAGCACAGCAAAAACCCTCCAGCGACGGCTTTGCCGATCTCTCCATGGCGGAGTCGGAGGGCGTCCGGAGGGATTTCGAGAGCGCTTGGCGCCTGTTCGAGAATAAAGATTACAAAACCGCAATTGTCCGTTTCAAAGATTTTCTCAAAAAAAATTCCAAGAGCAAGTTGGCTCCGAGCGCACAATATTGGATCGGCGAAAGCCATTTTGCTTTGCGCGAATTCGACAAAGCCATCGTTGAATATGACGAGGTGCGGAGACGCTATCCACAGACTGAAAAGGTTCCGGCAGCGCTGTTACGGCAAGGTTCCGCCTTTGCCGAGCTAGGGGAGAAGCTCAACGCCCGTCTGGTTTTGCAAGAATTGGTCGAAAAGTATCCGCAATCACCCGAGGCTGCGAGAGCGAAGCAAAGATTGAAAACTCTCGAATAAAGAGCCAGTTGCCCGCACTTGAATTCGACTTTCCCCACTGAAGCTGGTGTAAGTCAACTCGCCAGTCTGCGCGGATTTATAAGCTCTAGTCGTCGGTTTATGCAGATTTATCGCCACATCGGTGACCCAGGTCTGACGCTGCAGGGATCAATCGTAACACTCGGCAACTTCGATGGAATTCATCTTGGGCATCAAGCTCTCATTGGGGGCACGGTAGCTGAGGCCAAGGAGCAGGGAGTCCCAGCCGTGGTTCTCACCTTCGAACCGCACCCGCTGAAAGTTCTCGCGCCGGATCGCGCGCCGAAAATGCTCCTGGCTCACAAAGACAAGATGCAGTTGTTGCAAAACTTAGGCGTTGACATCGTGGTGGTGCAGCATTTTGACCTATCGTTCGCCAAAGTGAGTGCCGACCAGTTTGTGCGCGAGCTTCTCCTCGGCCGTCTCAAGGCGAAAAAGATTTGGGTCGGCAGGGATCTGCGCTTTGGCCAAGGCAGAAAGGGCAGCGTCGATGATCTTGTCCGGTGGAGCGCCGAATTGGGTTTCCAGGTGGCGGTCGTCGAGCCGATCTTGGTCCATGGCGTCAGAGTGAGTAGTTCCCACATACGACAGTTGATCATCGATGGACGCGTCGACGATGTCGAGCCGATGTTGGGCCGTTATCATTTCGTTTCCGGGCGTGTTACCGGCGGTCATCGCCGGGGTAGAGACCTCGGATTTCCTACCGCCAATATCTCCCCGCGTACGGAAGTCCTGCCGCTGGACGGGATCTACGCCACACTCTTTCACCTCGGCGAAGCAAAATTTCTCAGCGTCAGCAGCGTGGGACTCAATCCTACTTTCGGCAAAGGGCCTAGAACGATCGAGAGTTTTGTATTGAATTTCAAGGACGATATCTACGGTGAAGCCGTCAAGCTTTCGTTCGTTAAAAGGATCCGCGACGAAATAAAGTTTACGTCAGTCGAAGCCCTTATTAAACAAATCCGCGCGGACGTGGAATCTGCCGAGACCATGTTTCGCGACCTAAATTTGCATGCGTAGCCAATATTAGCTTGGTTATTTTGATGTCGGCGGAACAAGTAGTCATCGATCGGGGTTCGGCCGGGATGCGGCTGGACTTGTATTTGGTGCGTCATTCGATTGGGAATGCCCGGCCATGGCCTGCGCTTAGCCGAGCGGCAGTCCAAAAATTGATTGCCGAAGGTCAGATAACGCTTAATGGCGTTCCGGTAAAGGCGAGCATACGCCTTAAACTCAATGATCGCGTGCATATTCAAACATTGCCACCGCACCCATCGAAGCTCATCTCCGAAGCGCTACCACTGGAGATTCTGTATGAAGATTCGGATTGCATTGTGATTAACAAAGCTCCCGGAATCGTGGTTCACCCAGCTGCGGGTCGGCTTACCGGAACCCTAGTCAATGCACTTCTGCACCACTGTCCGGATTTGGATGGAATCGGCGGCGAGCGCCGACCCGGAATCGTTCACCGATTAGACAAGGACACTTCCGGTGTCATGATCGTCGCGAAGAATATGGTGGCGTTGCAAAAGCTCTTAGCACAGTTCAAAAATCGCACGGTCCAAAAAGAATACGTCGGTCTGGTTTGGGGAAAGATTGAACCGAAGGAAGGGATCATCGACCGCCCGATCGGCCGCCATCGCTCGGATCGGAAACGGATGTCGAGTGTTCATTTTTTACACAAACATCGAGAAGCAGTTACCGAGTGGCAGGTTGAAGAACAATTTGCAGTCGACGCGGGTGCAAGTTCGCATCGCTGGGTGACGCTGTTGAGACTGCGCCCGCGGACCGGGCGCACGCATCAAATTCGGGTGCATCTTGCCGATCTGGGATTTCCATTGGTGGGGGATAGGATTTACGGCCACAAACGCAAAAAGGCTATAGCAAAGCCGCCCGCCGCGTCGATGGTCGACGAGTTTCCACGCCAAGCTCTGCATGCCGAGAAATTGCTGATCGATCACGTGCGAACCGACCACCGCATGGAGTTTTGTGCACGTCTTCCGAAAGACCTACAAGATCTCCTTGGTTTTTTGCGGGATGGGAAGAATAGCGTGGGACTTCGATCAAAAAGAATATCGACGAACCGGGGTTGACAAGAATGGGGCTTTAAAATAAGATTACTTCAGGTCAACAATTTTCTTTGAGTCAATCCCCGCACGAATAACAAATTCACTCGACGTTTAATCGTTCAGAACTTGATTCGTTTTTCAAAAGAGAATTTTCCATCTGCGTTATACATCCTGTCGCACTGACATGTCTGTGCCTGAAACAGCGTCAAGCATACGCTCATTTTCATTGGGCTACTGCGAAAACGACGGCGCATTTTTGGGCACGGTAGCAGCGTGATTTGATAGATTTCACCAACAAGCGCACGTAATGCTCTAGCCGTGAGGCACTGCTCTACGGCGACGAAAGGAGAGTTATAGTTTATGGTTCGTGGTAGAACTCGAGCCGCCGAGCCGGAGGGCGTGGAGGATAACGGGCTGAATCTTAAAGCTCTGAAAGAGAAAAAGATCAGCGATCTGGCGTTGATCGGTAAGAATTTTAACATCGAGGGCGCCGCCAATATGCGCAAGCAAGAGCTGATCTTTGCAATCTTGCAAGCCCAGACGGAGCAAAACGGCCATATCTATGGTGAGGGAGTATTGGAAACACTGCCGGATGGTTTCGGCTTCCTCAGAGCGCCGGACTACAATTACCTTCCGGGACCTGACGACATTTATGTTTCGCCAAGTCAGATTCGCCGTTTCAATTTGCGAACCGGCGATATCATATCAGGTCATATTCGGCCGCCCAAGGAAGGGGAACGCTATTTCGCGCTGCTCAAGGTCGAGACGATCAATTACGAGGATCCCGAAAAGGCCCGCGAAAAAATTCTCTTTGATAACCTCACGCCGCTCTATCCGAACGAACGGGCGCAACTGGAATACCAGCCGGACGACTACACGACCCGCATCGTTGATTTACTGACCCCCATCGGCAAGGGGCAACGCGGTCTCATCGTGGCGGCGCCGCGTACCGGCAAGACCATGATGCTACAACACATCGCTAAGGCGATCGCCCATAACCACCACGAGGTTATTCTCATTGTGCTTCTAATCGATGAGCGGCCGGAAGAAGTCACCGATATGCAACGCTCGGTGGACGGAGAAGTGATCAGCTCAACGTTTGACGAACCAGCGACCCGGCACGTTCAAGTCGCCGAAATGGTCATCGAAAAAGCGAAGCGCTTGGTGGAGCATGGGAAAGACGTCGTGATTCTGCTCGATAGTATCACGCGGCTGGCGCGCGCTTATAACACCGTCGTCCCCCCCAGCGGAAAAATACTCTCCGGCGGCGTCGATTCCAATGCATTGCATAAGCCGAAATCTGGACCGCCGCTTGATGGACAAGCGCGTTTTCCCGGCCATCGACATCAACAAGTCAGGAACCCGCAAAGAAGAGTTGTTAATCGCCAAAGAGGACCTCAACCGCATCTGGATTTTGCGCAAAGTCCTGTCACAACTCAGCGTGGTCGAAGCTATGGAATTCTTGCTTGACAAAATGCATGGAACCAAGACGAACAAAGAGTTTCTCGAGTCCATGAACCAGTAAGCTTACCCGTTTTCCTCGCAATCTTGCGTCGTCCTCCGAACTCTGTTAAAAACGCAAGAATATCACAACCTTTAACCAATTTTTGGATTCGGGGGTGGCAACGTGGTTGGACCCACTGCGCAAACCCCGCGACACTAGTAACATTTCACACCCTTTCCGATCCCTATCGCGGTGCCGTCTACGGTGCGGTGGTGGAAATGACGAAAGGGGAGGTCAAAACTAAAGGAGAAAAGCATGGGTGATATTTCGATGAAACAATTGCTCGAGGCGGGCGTCCACTTCGGACACCAGACCAGCCGCTGGAATCCGAAGATGAAGCCCTATATTTTCGGCGCTCGCAACGGCATTCACATTATCGACTTGCAACAGACCGTGACGATGTTCAAAGACTTGGAAGCGGTGGTGCGGGATTTGGCCGCCTCGGGCGGACATATTCTTTTCGTCGGGACCAAGAAACAGGCCCAAGAGGCGATCAAAGAGGAAGCCGAACGCTGCGGCATGTATTACGTACATAATCGCTGGTTGGGCGGTACGCTCACCAACTTTGCGACCATTCGTCAAAGTATCGAACGCCTGCGCAAGCTTGAAGAAATGGAAAACGACCCGAAGATCATCGACGCATTGACGAAAAAGGAAATGCTCGGCCTGAAGCGGGAAAAAGCCAAACTTGAGCAATCCCTCGGCGGCATCAAGGCGATGCGCAAGCTGCCGGATGCCATTTTCGTGATCGATCCCAAGCAGGAAGAGATCGCTGTCAAGGAAGCCCGCAAGCTTGGTATCCCAGTGATCGCCGTAATCGACAGCAATTGCGATCCCGACATGGTGGACTATAAGGTGCCAGGGAACGACGATGCGATTCGTGCCATTCGTCTCTTCTGCGCGGCCATTGCCGCCGCGATTGTCGATGGCAAAACCATATACGAACAATCTCTAATCAAGGGCAAAGAAGAACACAAACCCGCGGCTGAGGCAGCAATTGGGGCCGCTGAAATTTCCGCTGCGGGAGGGGCCTAAGAGCAATGGACGTGAGTGCGAGTGTAGTGAAAGAGCTCCGGGAAAAAACCGGAGCGGGCATGATGGATTGCAAGAAAGCTCTCGCCGAGACCGCGGGCGACGTGCAGAAAGCGGTTGACTACCTGCGTCAGAAAGGACTGGCTGCGGCGACGAAGAAAGCGGATCGCGTGGCGGCTGACGGGGCCGTCGCGGCATACGTTCACGCCGGGGGAAAACTGGGCGCGCTCGTTGCAGGTGGCGGCAGCGAACCCCCGCTATGTTCGGCGTGAAGAAATTCCAGAAGCAGAGTTAGATAAAGAAAAAACGATTTACCGCCAGCAGGCTCTGGAATCGGGTAAACCAGAAAAAATCGTCGATAAAATCGTCGAGGGCAAAATGGAGCGTTTTTATTCCGAAATCTGCTTGCTGGAACAGTCGTTCATCAAAGATCAGGACAAGAAAGTTTCAGAGATTATTAATGATGCAATCGCACGGCTTGGTGAGAACATCCAGATCCGGCGGTTTGCGCGTTATCATCTCGGCGAAGGAGTAACGAAAGATTAGACTTGTAACGGGTCATGGATAACGGCACGCCGAAGTACAAACGCATCATTCTCAAAGTTACCGGCGAAGTTTTCGCCGGGCCTCAAAATTTTGGCATCGATGGCAACACGGTCAGGGCGTTCGCTCAAGAGATCAAAGAAGTTAAGGAACTTGGTTGCGAGCTGGCGCTCGTGATCGGTGGCGGCAACATCTTCCGCGGCGCGATCGCGAGCGAGATCGGGATGGATCGCGCTAGTGCCGACACGATGGGCATGTTGGCGACTGTGATCAACAGTCTCGCGCTGCAAGATGCGCTCGAAAAACTGGGAGTTTCGACGAGGGTGTTATCAGCGATCGAAATGCGTCAGGTGGCGGAACCTTACATCCGGCGACGCGCCACGCGGCATTTGGAGAAGGGGCGAGTGGTGATCTTCGCAGGCGGGACGGGCAACCCCTATTTTACAACCGACACGACTGCGAGTTTGCGTGCCATGGAAGTCGGTGCGGAAGTTATTCTGAAAGCGACCAAAGTCGATGGCGTATACGACGCCGACCCAGTCAAGAATGAGGGCGCTCGGAAGTTCGCAGAGTTGAGCTATATCGAAGTCTTGAACCGCGAGCTTAAAGTTATGGATTCTACCGCGATTTCTCTCTGCATGGATAATAATTTGCCGATTATCATTTTCAATTTGATGGAGAAAGGAAATATCAAGCGAGTCGTTTCCGGTGAGCCGATCGGCACTCTGGTCTGCGGAGGAAAGCGATGAACGAAGCAATTTTCACACACACGCAAAAAGAAATGGACGGTTCTGTGGGCGCGCTGCGTAAGGAACTCAGCAAGCTCCGGACCGGCCGGGCCTCAACCGCTCTGCTCGAACATATCATGGTGGATTATTACGGCGCGTCGACGCCGCTGAACCAACTTGCGACGCTGAGCGCGCCGGAACCGAGGCTACTCGTGATTCAACCGTTCGATCGCAGCGCGATGGCGGAAATCGAGAAAGCGATTCTCAAATCCGATCTCGGCCTGACACCAAACAATGACGGCAAAATCATCCGCATTCCTATTCCTCAGCTGACCGAGGAGCGGCGCAAGGAACTGGTCAAGCACGTCAAGAAAATCGCCGAAGAATATCGCGTTTCGGTGCGCAATCACCGTCGCCTCGCCATCGAGCAGCTTAAGGAGGCAGAAAAGAAAAAGGAAATAACCGCGGATAACGTCAAGCATGGTCAGGACCGCGTGCAGAAGATCACCGATGAATTCATCGCCCGGATTGACAAGATTATTAAGGCCAAAGAAGATGAAGTCATGGAAGTCTAACACCACGGCGACTTCGGACGCGGAGTTGCCAGTTTCCCCAATGGCTTGAATGTTCTCAAACCCGTCCCCATCCTTTGATTCTCTCATCCGCGAAATTGCATCGGCCTAGGTAGCAATGGAGCTAGACGGCTTAGATCAAACCCGACTGCCCCGACATGTCGCTATCATCATGGACGGCAATGGTCGTTGGGCGAAGCGACGGGGTAAAAGCCGAATCGAAGGACACCGACGCGGTAAGACGTCGGTGCGCGTCATCGTCGAAATGAGTCGCAGGATCGGCATCCGTTACCTGACGCTATATGCGTTTTCTATGGAAAATTGGCTTCGGCCACACGATGAGGTCGACGCGCTCATGGGGTTATTAGAGCATTATCTGGCAGCCGAGCAGACGAAGATGATGCGCTATAGTATTCGCCTCGTTGCCGTGGGCGATAGATCCCGCTTGCCGCCGAATGTCCGTACGATCTTAGAGAAAGTCATCGATTTGACGAGCAAAAATAAGAGGATGACGGTTATCCTCGCGCTTAGTTACAGCGGTCGCGACGAGATCGTGAGAATGGTTCGGGGCTTGGCTCGCGCGGCGCGCGAAGGAAAATGCGACCCGGAGCAAATCGACGAACGGGCGGTTGCCGCAGAACTCGACACCCGAGGTGTGCCGGACCCCGATCTCCTGATCCGTACCAGCGGCGAGATGCGTATCAGCAACTTTTACCTGTGGCAGATCGCCTACAGCGAGTTATACGTGACCCCGACGTTATGGCCCGATTTCCGCGAAAAGGAATACCTGCAGGCGCTGCTCGAATACCAGCGACGTCGCCGACGATTCGGCCGGACCGACGAACAGCTCGAAGAATTATTGACGCCGTCGGTGGAGGCCGGTGGACGCCGATCTTAGCTCGCGCTTAGCAACGGCAATCGTTGGCATCCCGTTGCTGGTCTTGCTGGTCGGCTGGAGCCCGCCGTGGTTGTTCTCCTGCGTTTTTTTTCTTCTCACCGTGGCCGCGCTGCGCGAGTACTTCGCCATGGCGTTCCCACAACGCTGGCAAGATCAAGGCATGGGAATCGCCTTTGGGATTGCCGTGTCCTGCGTCGTGTTTTTGAACGAAGGCCTCGACTCCGGCGCTTGGTTAAGCGCAGTTTTGCTGATCGGTTTTGCGACTTATCTTTTTACCGCCGGTAAACTGGTTGAACGGTTGAACCGACTTCTGTTTACGTTATTAGGCGGGTTTTACATCGGTTATCTTTTTCCCCAGTGGGTTCTGTTGTTTCGCCAATCTCAGGGGCGGGCATGGGTATTTTGGGTTTTGCTGGTCGTTATGGTCGGTGATACGGTTGCGTACTTCGTCGGCCGGCGCTTCGGCACCAGGAAGCTGGCGCCGGAAATCAGTCCAGGAAAGACGGTCGAGGGGGCATGGGGTTATGTTGCGGGCGCAGTCCTGGCAGGTCTTGTGAGCGCGACCTTTTTGTTTGAGCAGATTTTTTGGCCCGAAGTCCTCGGCTTATCATTGGCGATCAGCATTTTAGGGCAGATCGGTGATCTCTTCGAATCGTGGATTAAAAGAGCCTTCGCTGTCAAGGATTCGGGAAATCTTCTGCCGGGTCATGGTGGTTTGCTGGACCGGCTCGATAGCCTGATCTTTCCAGCGGTCTTTACGACGACCTATCTAAGGGTATTTCATTCGTGAAAACGATCGCCTTACTTGGTTCCACGGGTTCCATTGTATTTCATTCGTGAAAACGATCGCCTTACTTGGTTCCACGGGTTCCATTGGCGTGAGCACGCTCGCTTTGGTGCGCGAGTTTCCTGACCGGTTTCGGGTTCACGGAATGGTGGCTGGACGAAATTTGACGCGCCTAGCCCATCAGGTGAAAGAGTTTGCTCCCGAGTGCGTGGCGATTCAGCATGAAACGGACGTGCCACGGCTGCGCCAGCTGCTTGGCCGCAGAAAAGTAGAGATCCTCTGGGGCGAATCAGGCGCGTCGACCGTCGCGACTGCCCCGGAAGTCGACGTTGTGCTCGCGGCCATTGTTGGCGGGGCGGGATTGATCCCTTCTCTCGCAGGTCTTCTCGCCGGCAAAGAGATTGCTTTAGCCAATAAAGAGGCGCTCGTCATGGCCGGTGAAATTTTTGTCGATGCGGCCAAAAAAAAAGGCGTTCGCCTATTGCCCGTCGACAGCGAGCATAGCGCGATCTTTCAATGCTTACAGGGCAACCAGCGCGCCGAGGTCGATAAAATTATTCTCACCGCCTCCGGCGGACCATTCCGTCAAACGCCGCTCAGCCGGTTGGCTAAGGTGAGTGTCGAGCAAGCGTTGAT
>WNGB01020267.1_pt1 | contig 13301 bp, 13 predicted proteins | sample 5400681 | NCBI WGS metagenome assembly WNGB01 (sample SAMN13153367, study PRJNA577476) | soil metagenome | isolation source: 115 cm soil or saprolite under grassland replicate 2 | place: USA:California | collected 2016-06-15 | reverse complement strand
CCGTCCGCAACATGATGAAGCAGCGTGAGGACCGTATCCGCGGCGACCTCGAGCGGGCCGAGGAGGCGCGCACCGAGGCCGAGACCGAGCTGGCCAACTACCGGCGCCAGGTCGCCGATGCCCGGAACGAGGCGTCCCGGATCATCGAGGAGGCGCGCCAGTCTGCCGACGAGGTGAAGCGCCAGGTCCGAGCGCAAGCCGACGCGGAAGCCGCGGACGTGCGGACCCGCGCGCAGGAGGACGCCCAGCTCGCGTCCAACCGCGCCCAGGCCGACCTCCAAGCCCGCGTCGCGGACCTCTCGATCGAGCTGGCCGAGAAGATCGTCGAGCGCAACCTCGACCGCGACACGCAGCTCGCGCTCGTCGAGAGCTACATCGGCCAGGTCGGGAACGGGAACGGGAGCAGGTAACGGCGATGGCAGAGTCGGATCGCGTCGAGGCGTACGCCCAGGCGTTCCTCGACGTCGCGCGCGCCGAGCGTCACCCGGACGCGATCGAGGACGACCTGTTTCGCTTCGCGCGGGCCCTCGACGCGAACGACGAGCTCCGCATGTCGCTCGGCGACCGCAGCGTGCCCGCAGAGCGGCGGGTCGCTGTCGTCGAGGAGCTCATGGGCGCCGCGGGGCTGGCGATCAGCGTCGGTCTCGTCTCGATGGTCGTCGGCGCCGATCGCGCAAGTGAGCTCCCCGCGATCGTCGATCGGTTCCTCGAGCTCTCGGCGGCGCAGCGGCAGCACGAGGTCGCCGAGGTGCGCAGCGCGGTACCGCTCGACGAGGGAATGCGCGAGCGGCTGGCGCGGGCGCTCGGCGAGGCCACGGGCAAGCAGGTCGAGGTCAAGGTGGTCGTGGATCCCAGCGTGCTCGGCGGCGTCGTGGCCCGTGTCGGCGACACCGTGATCGACGGCACCATCCGCCACCGTCTCGACGAGCTCAAGGAGAGAATCTCGTGACCGACTCCACGATCAACGCCGACCAGATCGCGGAGGCGCTGCGCAAGCACATCGGCGGCTTCGCCCCGTCGATCGAGCAGGCGAAGGTCGGCCGCGTGCTGGAGGTCGGCGACGGGATCGCGCGCATCAACGGCCTGCCCGACACGGCCGTGAACGAGCTGCTCGAGTTCCAGGGCGGCACGCTGGGGCTGGCGCTGAACCTCGAGGAGGACGCGATCGGCGCCGTCGTGCTCGGCGAGGCCGATGAGGTCGAAGAAGGCCAGACCGTCCAGGAGACCGGCCGAATCCTTGCGATCCCGGTCGGCGACGTCATGTTGGGTCGGGTCGTGAACTCGCTCGGCCAGCCCATCGACGGCAAGGGACCGGTCAACACCGACACGCACCGGCGACTCGAGATCCAGGCGCCGGGCATCGTCGACCGCCGGCCCGTGCACGAGCCGTTGCAGAGCGGGATCAAGGCCATCGACGCCATGACACCCGTGGGTCGCGGCCAGCGCGAGCTGATCATCGGCGACCGCAAGACCGGGAAGACGACCGTCGCCGTCGACACGATCCTGAACCAGCGCGGCCAGGGCGTGAAGTGCATCTACGTCGCCGTCGGCCAGAAGGGATCGACCGTCGCCCAGACCGTCGCCACGCTCGAATCGCACGGCGCGATGGACTACACGGTCGTCGTCAACGCTCCCGCCGCCGACCCCGCCGTGTTCAAGTACCTCGCCCCGTACGCCGGCTGCGCGCTCGGGCAGTTCTGGATGGACAACGGGGAGGCAGCGCTCGTCGTGTACGACGACCTGTCGAAGCAGGCCGAGGCGTACCGGCAGCTGTCGCTGTTGCTCCGCCGGCCGCCCGGCCGCGAGGCGTACCCCGGTGACGTCTTCTACCTGCACTCCCGGCTGCTGGAGCGCGCCGCCAAGCTCAGCGACGAGCGGGGCGGCGGCTCCCTGACCGCGCTGCCGATCATCGAGACGAAGGCCGGCGACATCTCCGCGTACATCCCGACCAACGTGATCTCGATCACCGACGGCCAGATCTACCTCATCGACGACCTGTTCAAGGCGGGCGTGCGACCCGCGGTCGACGTCGGCATCTCGGTCTCCCGGGTGGGGGGCGACGCGCAGATCAAGGCGATGAAGTCCGTGGCCGGGACGCTCAAGATCGACCTTGCCCAGTTCCGTGACCTCGAGGCGTTCGCGACGTTCGGCTCGGAGCTCGACCGCGTCTCGCAGGCGCAGCTCGACCGGGGCTATCGCCTGACCGAGCTGCTGAAGCAGCCGCTGAACGCGCCGATGCCGGTCGAGCTCCAGGTGATCTCGATCTTCGTGGGCACGTCGGGCGCGCTGGACGACCTCCCCGTCGAGGACGTCCAGCGATTCGAGAGCGACGTGCACGACTACTTCCAGACCCGCCACGCCGACGTGCTGGCTTCCATCCGCGACACCGGCAAGCTCCCGGACGAGGCGGTGCTCAAGCAGGCGGTCAACGACTTCAAGGCGATGTTCGAGCCGTCGGGCGGCGCGGAGACGACGATCGAGGCGCTCGAGGGCGAGGCCCTCGGCGAGCCCGAGTCCGACAAGACGCTGGCGACGGAGTAGCGCCGAGGTGGCGGGCGGCCAGGAGCGAATCCTCCGGAGACGCATCCGGAGCGTGCAGTCGACCAAGAAGATCACGCGCGCGATGGAGCTCATCGCCGCCAGCCGCATCGTGCGCGCGCAGGCCCGGGTCGAGGCCGCCGTGCCCTACAGCGACCAGATCACCGAGGTGGTGCACGACCTCGCCGACGCCGGCGGCAGCGTCGAGAGCCCGCTGCTCGTACCGCGGCCGGAGATCCGCCGCGTCGGCCACATCGTGGTGACGGCCGATCGCGGGCTGTGCGGCGCGTACAACTCGTCGATCCTCCGCGCCGCCGAGGGCGAGATGGACGAGCACGGGGAGCTGGGACGCGACTCGGCGGTCTACGTGGTCGGCCGCAAGGGAGAGAGCTACTTCCGCTACCGCAACCTGCCCGTCGAGGCATCGTTCACCGGCTTCAGCGACCAGCCGTCCTACGAGGACGCGCGGGCCATCGCGGCCAGTGTGAGCGAGCCGTTCCTGGACGGGCGCCTCGACATGGTCCAGGTCATCTACACGCGCTTCATCAGCGTGGGGAGCCAGGAGGTCGTGGTCCGCCCGCTCATGCCGCTCGACCGCGACGTGCTGCGCGAAGAGGAGGAGCTGCGCCGTGAGCAGGAAGGCCCACGGGCCGGGTACGAGTTCGAGCCCGGCCCGGAAGAGATCCTCGAGCGCCTCCTGCCCCGCTACGTCGAGGCGCGGATCTTCGCCGCGCTCCTGAACGCGGCCGCGTCCGAGCACGCGGCGCGGCAGCGGGCGATGAAGGCGGCGAGCGACAACGCCGACGAGCTCATCGTGAACCTCAGGCGGGTCATGAACCGGGCCCGGCAGGACGCCATCACGACCGAGATCACCGAGATCGTCGGGGGCGCCGAAGCCCTTCGCCAGCTCGGCGAGGGTGGGGAAGAGCCGTTCGGCGAGGACCTCAGGGTCAGGGCATACGCGGAGTGACGGACCGATGTTTTGGCGTCAAGTACCCACCTGTCACGTGGGTAGCTGACGCCAAACGAGCATGAGGAGCAGTACGCAATGACGGTGGCCGAAGAGCGGACCGAGACCGAGCTGAAAGACGGGCGCGTCGTCGCCATCGCCGGCCCGGTCGTCGACGTCGAGTTCCCGCCCGACGCGGTGCCCGAGATCAACTTCGCCATCGAGATGGAGATCGAGCTCGAGGGCGACGCCGTGCGCATCGTGGCCGAGGTGGCGCAGCAGATCGGCGAGAACCGTGTCCGGGCCATCTGCATGAAGCCGACCGACGGCCTCCGGCGCGGGACGACGGTGCGCAACCTGGGCCACGGCCTCCAGATGCCGGTGGGCGACGGCGTCCTCGGCCATGTGATCAACGTGCTCGGCGAGCCCCTCGACGTCTCGACTGACCAGCTCACCGGCATCGACGACCACTGGGACATCCACCGCGAGCCGCCGCCGTTCCGTGAGCTCGAGCCGCGCAGCGAGATGTTCGAGACCGGCATCAAGGTCATCGACCTGCTCGAGCCCTACGTCCGCGGCGGCAAGATCGGCATGTTCGGCGGCGCCGGCGTGGGCAAGACCATCATCATCCTCGAGATGATCAACCGCGTCGCCACGCAGCACGGTGGCGTGTCGGTGTTCGCGGGTGTAGGGGAACGCACCCGCGAAGGCACAGACCTCTGGCTCGAGATGCAGGAGTCCGGCGTCATCGACAAGGCGGCATTGATCTTCGGCCAGATGGACGAGCCGCCCGGCGTGCGCCTCCGCGTCGGGCTCGCGGCGCTGACCGTCGCCGAGTACTTCCGCGACGTGAAGAACCAGGACGTGCTGCTCTTCGTCGACAACATCTTCCGGTTCGTGCAGGCGGGCTCGGAGGTGTCGACGCTCCTCGGCCGGATGCCGTCGGCGGTGGGCTACCAGCCCACGCTGGCCGACGAGATGGGCGAGCTCCAGGAGCGCATCACGTCGACCAAGGGCCACTCGATCACGTCGCTCCAGGCGGTGTACGTGCCGGCCGACGACTACACGGACCCGGCGCCGTTCACGACGTTCGCCCACCTCGACGCGACGACCGAGCTCAGCCGCCAGATCGCCGCGCTCGGTATCTACCCGGCGGTGGACCCGCTGTCGTCGTCGTCGACGATCCTCGCGCCGGAGATCATCGGCGACCGGCACTACGCCTGCGCCCGTCGCGTTCAGGAGGTGCTACAGCGGTTCAACGAGCTGCAGGACATCATCGCCATCCTCGGGATCGACGAGCTGTCCGAGGACGACAAGGTCGTCGTGTCCCGCGCTCGGAAGGTCCAGCGGTGCGGGAGAGCTGAGCGGCCGTGCCCCTCACGGTCGAGGTCGTCTCGCCCGAGCGGGTCCTCTACAGCGGAGAGGCCGACATGCTCGTGTGCCGGACGTCGGAGGGCGAGATCGCGTTCCTGCCCGGGCACGTCTCGTTTCTCGGCGCGTTGGGGATCGGCGTCGTGAGGAGCCTGCTGCCCAATGAGGGCGAGCAGGCGATCGCGGTGCACGGAGGGTTCGTCGAGGTCGCGAACGACCGCGTGATCGTGCTCTCCGACGTCGCCGAGCTGGCCGACCAAATCGACGTCGCGCGCGCGGAGCGCGCCCGCCAGCGGGCGGAGGAGCAGCTGAGCACTCACCCAGACGACGAAGTCGCCCAGGCCGCGTTGTTGCGCGCGACGACCCGACTCGAAGTCGCCGGGGCCGCCGAGCGCGCGTAGCGGGCAGATCGCGGGCGACCCCGCTCTCCGCGATCCGCGGCGTACCGTGTGGAAATGCGACGGTTTCCGGCATTCGTCGTCGCGCTCGCGCTCGTCTTCGTCCTCGTGGCCGCAGCGTGCGGCGGTGGTGGCGGCGCGCGCGGTGCGTTCGGCGGCACGAACGCGCGCACCAACGTCGACGCGTACCGCGGGCTCGGAACGTGGGTGGACGTGTACGACTACGTGCCCGGGTTCCAGGACACCGGCAAGAAGCCGACGGTCACTCCGGCCAGTGTCAACGGCATGAAGCGCCACGGCGTGCGCACCCTCTACCTGCAAGCGGCCCAGGACGACCGGCGTTCACCCGGCGCGACGATCACGCCGAAGCTCGTCGGGCAGTTCCTCCAGCGCGCGCACGACGCCGGGCTGCGCGTGGTCGCCTGGTACCTCCCGCACTTCGACGACCTGGATGCCGACGTGCGCCACATCCGTGGTCTGCTCGACTTCGAGGCCGGCGGTGAGCGATTCGACGGGGTCGCGCTCGACATCGAGTTCCGAGGCGACGTGTCCGACTCGGAGCAGCGCAACGCCGCGCTCGTCGAGCTCTCGAAGCGCGTGCGCGACCTCGCCGGCGACCGCCCGATCGGGGCCATCGTGCTCGAGCCCGTGCTGCTCGAGGTCGTGAACGCCAACTTCTGGCCCAATTTCCCGTGGCGGTCGATCGCCGGGTTCTACGACGTGTGGCTCCCGATGTCGTACTGGACGAACCGCAACGCCGACTCGGGGTACAAGGACGGTTTCCGCTACACGGACGAGAACATCCGCCGACTCCGCAGCAATCTCGGCAGCGAGAACGCTCCCGTGCACGCGATCGGCGGCATCGCCGACACCGCGCAGGCGGCCGACTACGACGGGTTCGTGCGCGCCGCGAAGCAGGACGGCGCGATCGGCTGGTCCATCTACAGCTACGACGTCACGCCCCGCAGCGTCTGGCCACGGTTGGGGGGAAAGAGCTAGTCGAACTTGAGGGACGAGTACCGCATCAGCTTGTGCCACCGGTGGCGCGAGTCGATCGTGCGGATCGTCCCCGACTTCGACCGCATCACCAGGGACTGGGTCTGGGCACCGTCACCCCAGTAGCGCACACCGCGGAGGAGCTCGCCGTCGGTGACGCCCGTCGCCGAGAAGAACACGTCGTCGCCCGAGACGAGGTCGTCGGTCGTCAACACCCGGCTCAGGTCGTACCCGCCGTCGAGGGCGGCCCGCCGCTCGTCGTCGTCACGGGGCCAGAGCCGGCCCTGGATGGCGCCGCCCAGGCATTTCAGGGCGCAGGCGGCGATCACTCCCTCGGGAGTGCCGCCGATCCCGAACAGCACGTTCGCGCCGCTCCCGGCCCATGCGGTCGAGATCGCACCGGCGACGTCGCCGTCGGGGATGAGCCGGATCCGGGCCCCGGCCTCCCGGCACTCCTTGATGATGTCCGTGTGGCGGTCGCGGTCGAGGATCACCGCGGTCACGTCGTCGACGTCCTCACCGAGCGCCTTCGCCACCGCCTGCAGGTTGGCGGTCACCGGCGCGTCGAGGTCGATCACGTCGGCGGCCTCGGGCCCGGCCGCGATCTTCTCCATGTACACGCACGGGCCGGGGTCGAACATCGTGCCGCGCTCCGACAGCGCGATCACGGCGATGGCATTCGGGCGGCCGAGCGCGGTGAGCGTGGTCCCGTCGATCGGATCGACGGCGATGTCGCACGGCGGGCCGCCGCCGCCGATCTGCTCGCCGTTATAGAGCATCGGCGCCTCGTCCTTCTCGCCCTCACCGATGACCACCACGCCGTCCATCGACACGCCGTTCACGACGAGCCGCATGGCGTCCACCGCGGCCTGGTCGGCGGACTCCTTGTCGCCCCGGCCCATCCACCGGCCGGCCGCAAGGGCAGCGGCCTCCGTGACCCGCGCCAGCTCCAACGCAAGGTTGCGGTCGGGGGCCTGGCGCTGCTCCATGACTGGTCTCCTCGGGTGGTCAGAGGGGTCGCGCGGACTGTACCCGGCGCCGATCGCGCACGCGAAAACGCGTTGCCGCTACCGTGGACGCGGTGACGACGCCACGCGACCGCTGGCAGCAGGCGTTCGAACGCGCGGAGTTGCGCGACGCCGACTTCCAGACGATGTCGGGGTTGCCGGTGGCGCCGGTCTACGGACCCGACGACGGCGAGTTTCCGGGTGAATGGCCGTATACACGCGGGCCGTACGCGTCGATGTACCGGTCGAAGCTCTGGACGATGCGCATGTTCGCCGGTTTCGGCACCGCGCCCGACACCAACCGTCGATTCCGCGAGCTCCTGACGGCCGGCGGCGATGGGCTCTCGACGGCGTTCGACCTCCCCACGCTCATGGGTCGCGACTCCGACGACGCGCTCGCGCTGGGAGAGGTCGGAAAATGCGGAGTCGCCATCGACACCCTTGCCGACGTGGAGGATCTCTACCGCGATATCGACCTGTCGCACGTCACGACGTCGATGACGATCAACTCGCCGGCCGCCATGTTGCTCGCGATGTACATCGCGGCGGCGGAGCGCAGTGGCGCGGCCCGGCGTGATCTCGGAGGCACGCTCCAGAACGACATCCTCAAGGAGTACCAGGCGCAGAAGGAGTTCATCTTCCCGCCCCGCCCGTCGATGCGGATCGTGGCGGACACGATGCGGTTCTGCACGACGGAGATGCCGCGCTGGCACCCGATCTCCGTGTCCGGGTACCACATCCGCGAGGCCGGGAGCACCGCCGCGCAGGAGCTGGCGTTCACGCTCGCCAACGGGTTCGCGTACGTCGAGGCAGGCACGGCGGCGGGGCTCGAGGTCGACGAGTTCGCGCCCCGGCTGTCCTTCTTCTTCAATGCCCACATCGACTTCTTCGAGGAGATCGCCAAGTACCGGGCGGCGCGCCGCATCTGGGCCCGGTGGATGACGGACCGCTACGGCGCGCGGGCCGAGCGGTCCCTCCAGCTGCGGTTCCATACGCAGACCGCGGGCGTCTCGCTGACCGCCCAGCAGCCCGAGGTCAACGTCGTCCGTACCGCCATCGAAGCGCTCGCCGGAGTTCTCGGCGGCACGCAGAGCCTGCACACGAACTCGATGGACGAGGTGCTCGCGCTGCCCACCGAGAGCGCCGCCCGCCTCGCGCTCCGGACGCAGCAGGTGATCGCGCACGAGACGCGCGTCCCGAACGTGGCCGATCCCCTCGGTGGCTCGTGGTTCGTCGAGGAGCTCACGGACGAGATGGAGCGCCAGGCCGAGGCCGTCTTCGCCCACCTCGACGAGCTCGGCGACGGCTCGGTCCTCGAGGGCGTGTTCCGGGCGATCGAGTCGGGATGGTTCCAGGGCGAGATTGCCGAGTCGGCGTACGAGCTCGAGCGCAAGCTCAACGACGGCCGCCACCTCCTCGTGGGCGTCAACGTGGCGACCGCGGGCGGCGACGAGCAGCCCGAGATCCTGCGCATCGGGCCCGAGGTGGAGGAGGCGCAGCTGAAGCGGCTGGCGCAGGTGAAGGCGAATCGTGACGACGCGGCCGTGCGGGCGGCGTTGGGGCGCGTGCGCTCTGACGCGGCCGAGCCGGACGTCAACCTGATGCCGGGGCTGATCGACGCGGTCTCGACGCAGGCGACGGTGGGGGAGATCGTCGGCGCTCTCGCCGACGTGTTCGGCCGCTACCGCGAGGATCCCGTCATCTGAGGATGGACGCCCACCTCCTCGAGGTCGCGCGCGCGGCCAAGGGGTTCATGCCGGATGACGAGGGTCTCGCTCTGCACGAAGCGGGACGCGCCGCTGCCGAGGTCGGTCCGCTGCTCGAGATCGGCAGCTATTGCGGCAAGTCGGCCGTCTACCTCGGTGCCGCCGCGCGCGACGGCGGGACGGTGCTGTACAGCGTCGATCACCACCGGGGCTCGGAGGAGAACCAAGCGGGCTGGGAGCACCACGACCGTGACGTCGTCGATCCCACGACCGGTCGCATGGACACGCTGCCGTTCTTCCGCCGGACGATCGAGCGCGCCGACCTCGAGGACGCGGTGGTCGCGGTCGTCGGGGACTCGCCGACGATCGCCGCCCACTGGCGCACACCGCTCGGGCTCGTGTTCGTCGACGGCGGTCATGCCCTCGACACCGCGCTCGCCGACTACGAGGGCTGGTGGCCGCACGTCGCGTCGAACGGGCTCCTCGTCTTCCACGACGTGTTCGAGGACCCTCGCGAGGGCGGGCAGGCGCCATTCGAGGTGTGGAAACGCGCCGCCGCCTCGCGCGAGTTCACGCCCGTCTCGACCACCGGCAGCCTGCGCGTGCTCCGGCGTTCATGATGCGTCCCACATGCGCAGTGAGTGCGCATGAGGGACGCATCGGGAGCTAGTCCCGGTTGCGGCGGGCCTGGCGGGCGAGCTCGGATTCGATCGCGGCGCCCGCCGCCAGGAGCTCCGACGGGTTGAGGCCCACGGGGAGGCCCTCGCCCCTGAAGAGCCCCGCGGTCGGCGCCTCGCCCGCCAGCGCGTGGGCGGCCAGCACGACCGCGGCCGAGTTCCACGTGGGCTGCTCGACGGGGTACAGCTGGCCGTCGAGGTGGAAGGCGCCGCCCTCGAAGTTGGCGCCCGTCCAGTAGCCGCCGCCGTCAGCGCGAAGGAACTGCACCCACTCGAAGAGGTCGTAGGCCTCGATGTGGGCGCCGATGGCGTCGAGCGCCATGACGAGCTCGCACGTCTCGGCGGCCGTGACCCAGGGTCGGTCGGACACGCAGCGCGCCCCGCGCCCCTCGACCACGAACGTCTTCCATTCCGCCGCGACCCGAGCGTGCGCCGAGTGGCCCCGCAGCACGCCGCCGAGAATCGGGTAGTACCAGTCCATCGCCCAGCGGTTCTTGTCGAGGAACCCGTCGGGTCGGTGCGCGACGGCGATGGCGAGCGACCCGAGCGAGAGCTCCCAGTCCGGGCGCTCGTGACCGAGGTGCTCGGCGATGGCGATCGCGCACCGCAGGCTGGCGTGGAGGCTCGACGAGCCGGTGAGGAGCGCGCCGTCGTCGGGGTCGTCGCCCCGCCACGCGATCTCGCCCGTCTCGGCCTGGTAGTCGAGCGTGTAGTCGATGGCGCGCTCGACGACGGGCCAGTAGTCGTCGAGAAAGCGCCGGTCGCGCGTCGACAGGTAGTGGTGCCACGCGCCGTTGGCGATGTAGCCGGTGACGTTGGTGTCGAGCGTCGGATCCTTCACGTCGTCGCCGACGTAGTACGCGTGCCAAGCGCCGTCCGGCCGCTGTCGCGTCCGCAGCCACTCGTATGCACGCTCGGCCTCGGCGTGCCGGCCACCGACGTCCAGCGCCATCGCCGCCTCGACGAGGTTCCACGGATCGGTGTGATGCCCCGGTGTCCACGGGATGTTCCCGTCAGGTAGCTGAATCGCGGCGATCGCGTCGACCGTGGCCGCGAGCTCGTCGGCGGTCACGATTCCTTCGACGTTGCACAGCACGTTCATTCCGGCTTCTCCGTGTAGACGACGAGGCTCTTCCCCAACACCGGGTTCAGTGTCCGGTCGAGGAGCCGGGACCAGCGCGGGCGCTCGGTGAGCTCCCACACGAGAAAGTCGTGGTACTTGCGGACGGATAGCGCGTCCGAGTTGTCGACGCCCACCGCGCACTTGAGCATCCAGTACGGCGAGTGCAGCGCGTGGGCGTGGTGCGAGCCGCGCAGCAACAACCCTGCGCGCTGGAGCTTCGCTTCGAGCTCGGGCTGCCGGTAGATCCGGACGTGGCCGCCGGGCGTGTCGTGGTACCGGTGGTCGAGCGCCCAGCACACGCGTTCCGGCCATCGGGTGGGGACCGTCACGGCCATGCGGCCACCGGGTCGCATCACGCGCACGAGCTCGCGCATCGCGCCCTCGTCGTCGTGAATGTGTTCGAGCACCTCGGAGGCGACGATGCGGTCGAAAGCCTCGTCGGGGAACGGCAGCCGCAGCGCGTCACCGTTCGCCACGCCGCCGGCGGGGCCGTGCGGCAACTCGCCGGCCTCGAGCATGCCGCCGGTGACCGCGGCGACGTCCTTCAGCTCGGCCGCGTCGGCGTCGAGCGCGACGACGGTCGCGCCGCGGCGCATCGCCTCGAACGCGTGACGGCCGGCACCACAGCCGAGGTCGAGGAGCGTCTGCCGGTCGCGCAGGTCGAGGCGCGTGAAGTCGACCGTGAGCATCAGCGCGCTCCAGCGGCGTCGTCCTCGTCGAGCAGCGCGCGGTAGTGCTCGACCGTGCCTTCGGCGGTGTTGCGCCACGTGAAGCGCTCGAGGACGCGGGCGCGCCCGGCGGCGCCGATGCGCGTGCGCAGCTCGTCGTCGTCGAGAGCACGGCCGAGCGCAGCGGCCAACGCCGAGATGTCGCCGGGCGGCACCAGGAGGCCGGTTTCGCCGTCCCGGCCGATGACCTCGGGCAGCGCGCCGCCGGTGGTGGCGACGATTGGGACGCCGCACGCCATCGCCTCGACGGCCGGGAGCGAGAAGCCCTCGTAGAGCGACGGCACGGCCGCAACCTCGGCCTCGGCGTAGAGCTCCACGATCCGCTCGGTCGTCACGCCGTGCACGAACTCCACCGCGCCGTCGAGGCCGAGCCGGTCGATGAGGGGCGGGATCCTGCTCTTGCCCTTCGACTTGCCGATCACGACGAGATGAGCCTCGGGGTGCTCGGTGCGCAGCTTTGCGACCGCCTCGAGCAAGAACACGAGGCCCTTCATGGGGACGTCGGCGCTCGCCGTCGTCATGATGCGGCCGGGGACCCGGCCAACCTCCGGCCGCGGCCGGAACACCGCTGGGTTGGCACCGACCGGCACGACGTGCAGCCGCTCGGCTTCGACCTGCATGGCGGTGAGGATGTCGCGCCGCGACGACTCCGACACCGTGATCAATCGCGGCATGCGGCGCGCGACGCGCGTTTGCATGTCGAGGAAGCCGTACCAGCGGCGCAGCGTGAAGCGCCTCCACGTCCGCGTGGTGTCCGCGAGGTCGAGGTCGCGGTCGACCGTGACCGGGTGGTGGAGTGTGGCGAGCATCGGCCACCCGTCATCGACCATCTTGGCGAGACCGGTCCCGAGACACTGGTTGTCGTGGACGACGTCGAAGTCGGCGCGACGGTCCCGAAGCAGCTTCCGAACACGAAGGCTGAACGTGTACGGCTCGGGGAAGCCGGCGCCGCACATGATGGCGAACTCGGCCAGGTCGATGCGGCTCTTGAACTCCCACGGCCACGGCACCCGGAACGGGTTCTCGGGCCGGTACAGGTCGAGGCTCGGGACCCGCGTCAGCTGCTCGCCGTCGACAAGGTCGGGGTACGGCTGCCCCGAGAACACCTCGACGGTGTGGCCGAGCGCGGTGAGCTCACGCGCGAGCTCGCGGGTGTAGACACCCTGGCCGCCGCAATGCGGATTGCCGCGATACACCAGATAGGCGACGCGAAGGGGCTGATCCGGGCGCGGCATGAAGGAGCAGCCTATCGGGGGAGGGCAGGTACCCTCCCCGCAGCGACGGCGGCTTTGACGAAGGAATCATCATGAACTCGATCTACGCCGGTCCGAAGCGCGGCGCCGACCGGGCGGTGCTCCTCGCGCACGGCGCCGGCTCCGACATGCACGCCGCGACGCTCGCTGCGGTCGCCGACGCGCTTTCGGCGGCGAAGATCCCGTCGCTGCGATTCAACTACCCGTACCGCGACGCAGGCAGGAAGTCGCCGGACAGGGCAGCGGTGCTCGACGCCGCCACGCGTGAGGCCGCGGCCGAGCTCGCCGCCCGCACCTCGCTGCCACCCGAGCGCCTGGTGCTCGGTGGTCGCTCGATGGGTGGCCGGTACTGCTCGCTCGTCGTCGGCGCCGACGAGGACCCGGTGCCCGCGCTCGGCCTGCTCCTGCTCGGGTATCCGCTGCACGCCCCCGGGAAGCCCGACCAGCCCCGCGTCGAGCACTTTCCCCGCATCCGGGTGCCGTGCCTGTTCGCGAGCGGGACGCGGATTCGCTCGCCGGCCAGGCCGCGCTCACCGAAGAGGTGAAGGCGATCAA
>WNGB01031126.1_pt1 | contig 13303 bp, 19 predicted proteins | sample 5400681 | NCBI WGS metagenome assembly WNGB01 (sample SAMN13153367, study PRJNA577476) | soil metagenome | isolation source: 115 cm soil or saprolite under grassland replicate 2 | place: USA:California | collected 2016-06-15 | reverse complement strand
AAAGCTTTGGGAAGCCGGACGATGGGCGCGAGTAATCGAACGGTTCGGCCGGGATAATAATCTGGATCTCATTCTGACAAGTGGAGCATCGAAGCACGAGCAGGCGCATATCGCGGCCATTAAGAAGGAGACGCAGCAACAAATCATCGATCTTTCGGGAAAGACGGATTTGCTTACCCTGGCGGCCTTAATTGCCGGAGCACGGCTCCTGGTGACGGTCGATTCCGCACCGATGCATCTCGCCGCCGCGACACGTACACCGCAAGTGATCCTGTTCGGCCCGACCAACCCATTTCATTGGCGGCCCAGGGAAAGTCCTGCGCTGATCCTGCACGGAAAATCAGGGACGCCGGTGACCGAGTTCTCCCCGGTGCAGGCGCGTCTTCCAATGAGTCAAATCTCGACGGAGACGGTGATTGATGCTATGGATTTGCTGTTGTCGCGTCATGCGGCGGCTCGAATTTCATGAGTGGCGCAAAGCGGGCTAAGAAAAAGCAATCACTTTGGCAAACGTTACACGCAGCTTCCGGTTCGTACCGGCGGCTCTACGGTTACGTCAAGCCGTATAAGGCTCGCTTTATCATGGGCCTGGCGCTTGGGCTTGCCTACGGCGGGGTCAATTCCCTTTTCCCGCTGGCGATTGCCCGGGTGACAACCACCATTTTCCACGGCGCGGCTCCCAATCCCATGGCCGTACGGCATAATCTCGGAGTTCTCGATACAGGCCCAAAAATCAATTCGATTGTGCTGATCTGCCTCGCTATCCCGGCGATCATGACTCTGCGCAGCCTTTGTTCCTACGGCAGCACCTATTGCATGCAGTGGGTGAGCAACCGGGTGGTCACTGATATCCGGAGCCAGCTTTTCAGCAAGATGGTTCGCAACTCGATGGACTTCTTTAACAAGGCGCGTTCAGGATTTTTGATGTCGCTTATCACGAACAACACGCGCGTCATGCAGATGGCTTTGACGACTGTCGGCAGCGATGTTTTCAAGCAACCGATCACCATCGTCGGCGCAATCACCGTGCTTCTCATGATGGATTGGAAATTTACCTTGGTCACGCTGATTCTTTTTCCAACGTGTTTGCTGCCGCTTCGCGTTTACGGCAGACGCGCGCGAAAGGCGGTGCAAAACGAACAGGCTGGCATGGCCGAGATGGTGGTAACGATGCAGGAAACTTTCGCCGGTATTCGCGTGGTTAAGTCGTTTGCGCGTGAGGCCCACCAGGAAAAGGAATTCAAGCGCAGTAATCAAACGCAGTTTTCCCAGATGATGCGCATGATCAGGGCAATGGAAGCTGTGGGTCCGCTGGTCGAGACTATGGCCGCAATCGGTGTGGGCATGGCGTTGCTTTACGTTTACGCTGCGAACCTGAGCGTCGGGCGCTTTTTTGGATTGATCTCAGGAATTTTTATTCTTTACGACCCGATCAAGACGCTTAGCAGGATCCATCTGGTGATGCAGCGTTCAATCGCGGCTACGACTTCTATTTTCGGGCTTCTCGATTCGAAACCCACTGTTCAAGACGCACCGGATGCCGTGGTGCTAAGGTCGTCGCAGGGCCGGATTGACTTTGAAGATGTGACGTTCCGTTATGCCAACACAGTCACTGATGCGATCAGCAATCTGACTTTGCATATGGAGCCTGGCAAAACCCATGCTCTGGTCGGAGCCAGCGGCGCGGGGAAAAGCACGATTCTGTCGCTGATCCTGCGCTTGTACGATCCAACTTCCGGCGCCGTGAAAATTGACGGTCGCGACCTGCGCTCCGTGACACAGAAATCGTTGCGCGAACAAATCGGGCTCGTCACTCAGGAAACGTTCCTGTTTCACGATACGATCTTTAACAATATCCAGTTCGGCCGGCTCGATGCCACGGCGGAGGAAGTTCGCGAAGCAGCGCGAGCGGCCTATGCACACGACTTTATTATGGCCCAGCCAAAGGGCTACGAAACAGTAATCGGCGACAAGGGGTGCCTTCTTTCCGGAGGTCAGCAGCAGCGTCTTGCCATCGCGCGCGCGGTGCTAAAGAACGCGCCAATTCTTTTACTGGATGAAGCAACTTCATCGCTCGATTCCGAATCGGAACAACAAATTCAAAGGGCCCTGTCCGAGCTGGCAGCTGGGCGCACGGTAATCGCTATCGCCCATCGGTTATCCACCGTCTTATCCGCCGATCAAATTATTGTAATGGACGGTGGCCGCATCAAGGAGATTGGCACACACGCCGAGCTTCTCGAAAAATCCGGCTATTATCGGCGATTGTACGATCACCAATTCAATCGTATTCCGGAGGAACCGGCCACCGAACCAGTCTTTGCGATTGAGGAGCTTGTTTAGCGGTTAAAAAGTTGAAAAGTTAAAAGGTTACAAAGTCGCTTTGTTCAGCCCACTCTCCTTTTTAACATTAACTTTTTAACCCTGCGGTTTAGCCATGCCATTTAACATCGATCTGCATACACATTCTTTCTTTTCCGGGGACGGCGTCTCCAGCCCGGAAGACTTGATTGCAGCGGCGCGTGCCAAAGGCTTGCACGGCATCGCCATCACCGATCACAACACATGCGATGCGGTCAATTACCTGCTTCAAAAAGGTTTGATGCGGCTGTCCCGGGCGTGGAAGTGACCACCGCTGATGGCCACCTTCTCTGCATCGGCGCGGAGCTTCCTTACCTGAAGGGAAAACCGGCACGCGAAGTCTGCGACATAATCCACCAGCGCGGCGGGCTTGCCATTCCTCCGCACCCCTATGACTTGTTTCGCGCCGGGATTCGTTTTTCCACTCTGGAAACCCTACCCGTTGATGCCATCGAGGTTTTCAACGCCGCGACCACTCTTCGCCGCTATAACCGCTACGCTTTCAAGTACGCGCAGGTTCGTGGTCTGCCTATGACTGCCGCGAGCGACGCGCATCATGCAGCTACCGTGGGAACGGCGTACACGATCGTCAATACCGACGATTTTTCTGCGAAAGGAATTCTGGCGCAGATTGTAAAGAGCAACGAATTAACTCAAAAATATCAAACTCCGCGCGACAGCCTTCGCAAAACCTGGAACAACTGGCTGCGACTGCGGCGCCGGAAAAAGATCCCCGAGCTAGCTGCAAAAGACCGCAGCCACAATGGCCGCTAGGTTCTGACTACCGACTACTGACCACCGACCACTGACCAATGCCTGCCTACATCATCGTTGAAATCGACATTCTTGATCCTGTTGGCTACGAAGAGTACAAGAAGCTCGCCGGCGCGACCGTGGAGAAGTACGGCGGCAAATACATCGTCCGCGGCGGCAAAACGGAAGTGCTGGAAGGCGAGTGGAAACCGAAGCGCATCGTACCGCGAACCGCGCAAGATGCGCCACCGCACCGCCCGGACAAACATGATTCTGGTCGAAGGTCATTCCCCGCCGTAGCTTCTACGCAAAAGTGGACGTTGTAGCCGGGGTCGTTGACCTCGGTGGCCCCAGATAAGTTCCGGCGAATATTAAGATTGCTTTTGGCCACGACCTTTTGCGAATCTGCCTTCTCGTATGCGATTGTTGGTTGAGATACTTGTTGTTGCTGCCTTGATTTATCTTGGCTGGAATAGGCCTTTCAAAGAATGGGCCGCTCAGGGGAGCGCAATGGCAACCTCTAGAATTCATGCGCCAGCATGGGAGGATCATTCGGCCGCGCCAACGCCAACCGCAGCAAAAAGAAACCCGCGCTGACAGGGACACGCACCTCTCCTAATCGCTAGTGACGTGTCACCGACCAGTAACGAAGGGCGGAAGATCGATGATTAAGAAGCTGATTGTCAGTTTCAAGGAGCTGCGGTTTCCCTAACCCCGCGGACTTGCCGCAGAAATCATTATTTCCCGACATCCCGCTTGCCACGCCGTAGCTTTCGGCGAAGGCGGGTAGTCAGCTCGCTCCGTGAGCTATTCGTTTACGACTTCGATCAGAAGGACCGCACCTAATGTCGGTAATCGGCCCGCGCCGATTTGACTCCCGCTCAAGTGGCAGGCCGTCGCGCGGTGAGCCAGTGCTCAAACGATTCCTTGCTCTCGTGCGATCGCCTTCCGGCGAGAATCCCCTCCACACTGACGTCTTCATCTAGCTGCGGCCAATGAATTCCGAGACCCTCGCCAATCAATTGATGGTCGTCTCTTTCCGCAGGTGTACCATTCAGCAATCGTGGATACCATGCCAGCGGCGCAGATACTGTTCGGCCGTCGCTAAGATCGACAATCAGCGCGTCGTCACTCACCCGCACCGATGTCGCTCTAATTTCAACTTGCTTGGTCGCCAAAGAAGTCATGCCATTTCTGCAATAGTAGTTCTCGACGCCGGGCGATCAACTCGCGAAGTCTTTCGGAGTCAACCGGTAAATGTCCATAAGCTCGCTTCGATTGAAGCCGCCGCTCTGTTCGCATTCAATCGGTTCGTGCCAAAATTTTGCCGTGTGGGTCTCGCGTTGGACGTGCACATGCCGTGGTTCAACCATCAACTATCAGCCTATTCGTTAACTACCTCGATCTGCTTGTCGATCACTTGCCCGATAAACCGGTCAATCACTACAGGCACTCGTCCGATTTGAATTGAGTCCCGGTTCCGAAAGGAGCCGCTCACCCGAAATCCTTGCTAATGCTTGATTGATCTTTATGCTCTTGCTTATGAGCACGGCACGCGAAATCGAAGAGGCAATCCGTTCCTTACCGCCGTCCGAGCGCAATAAACTGCTGCACGACATCCCTGATTTATTTCCCGAGTTAAGTGGCGACGCGGAATGGGAACGCATCATCGCGGACGAGCGCCCACGTCCGGCTCTTACCGAATTACTTGACAAAACGGAGACAGAATTTCGGAGCAACCCAGACGCATTTCCGGAATTGACCGAGCGCGATTTTTCTTCGCCCTCGTGACCTCGCGTCGCACGGCTGAATTCTGGCAGCTTTATCGGCGCTTACCGAAGCAGATCCAGGCCGCAACGCGCAAGGCCTACCAAATATTCCGGGAAAATCGTGCGCATCCCGCTCTACGTCTGGAACGATTAAGGTCCGACCCGCGCGCTTGGGCGGTTCGTATAACGTTGGATTATCGCGCTGTCGCTCTTCGTAGCGGCGACGATTGGCTTTGGTTTTGGATCGGGACACACAAAGAATTTGATCGCAAGTTTCCCGTTTAGTGTGAATGAGTTCCTTCCTTAGTCCTCGTGGTCCTGTAGTCGCATAGCCCGCCGTCTCGTCGCCTCGTGGTCAGTAGTCTCGTCGTCGTCCGCTGAAGGCGGCACCGAAAGTCAATTAACTCTCAACAATCAGCTATTAACTATCAACCTTCCCTCACTCAGTAACGACCTCAATCTACTTGTCGATCACTCGCCCAGTAAACCGATCAATCGCCACGTGCACCCAATAGCGTTGCTCGCCTTTCAGAATGAAATCATTTGAAGGCTTTCGTGCATTTGGCTCATGGGGTGTAATGATGCGCCATACCTTAGAGGCCACGGTACACTTCGGATCGGTGCTGAATTCGGTAGATACGCACAATTTTCTCAGTGTGATAGATCCAATAAAGGATGCGCCAATCACCTACTCGTAATTTGCACAGGCCTGCCAGATCGTCCGGCATACCAACCAGCCGCCGATGAATCATCGCAGCGGCGTTCTGTGCTAACCAGACTATCTTGCGTTCAACCGCCGAGCCGACAGTTGGATCGAGTTCGCTTAGCTGAGCACTAGCCTTGGCACCTACTTCGACTCGGTAGGCCATGGCACATGACGCGGTTCCCACCTTTTGAATTCGTCAGCCAAATCCTGGCGGCGAGCCTCACGCAACTCCGCCATGATCTGCGGATTTTGCGTTGTCAACCAGTCTTCCAGTTCATCGAGCGTTTCGACCGATGAAAGTACAGACACAGGAATTTCGACAGTGTCCTTGGGCATATAATCAGCGTATCAATTTAGATTTGAAAAGCAAACTCTGTGGGTGCCTGCCCTGAGAAATTGCGTCCACTTGTGCGACGCGCACTATCGCCTGCCACGCCGCCTACTTGCGAACACTTTCGGAGTAGCCTCGGCGTAGGCGGGTATATCCGCGGAAGCCGGCACTGAGAGTCTATCAGCTATCAACCATCAACCATCAACCATCAACTATCAGCCTATTCGTTAACTACCTCGATCTGCTTGTCGATTACTTGCCCGGTAAACCGGTCGACCGCCACATGCACCCAATACCTTGCTCGCCTTCGACGATGAACCTTCTGAGGTCGGTTTCACCCGGCGCATATTCCCCGTTTGCGCTGTCATGTCGAGAAAATCGGGAGAATCGAACGTAATCTTCCCGAACTCCGCGAAAATGGTATTCGATTCGAATAGCGAGTTCAAATTACCAAAACGGCGCAGGCCGGCAGCACGTGCCAGCTTAATCTGTCGTGCGTCTGACGACAAAAACATGCTTGGGTCGACAGCTTTCGCCAAGGCGCAGTGCAGTGTATCTAACGAGCGACAACCAGCCACAGCGGCATGAGTTTGTGCGAGACGAATAGCCTCGCGAAAGGTGGATCGCCAGTCTGTCGGCGACTCTATCAGCTTGCCTGCGCCGACGTCTCCCTGCACCGCATCCATGGCCGCGACAACTTGCTCGGGTTTTGCTTCGCCACGAAAAACTTTCAACTGCATCGCGGTGACCATCTCCAATTCGTGCAATGCCGTGAAAGCAATCTGCTCACCGACAACCGCCGTTGTCACCGCAGCGCTTTCGCGCTCAGGATAATAAAGTTTTACCAGACAACCTGTATCGAGGTAAACCACCTGCTAACCTCGCGCTTGCGATACCAGCGCGCTCAATGGTTCTCCCGCAGGCGTTTCACCCCAAATCGCTTTGGCCCGGGCGAGAAAATCCGGTTCCGACACAGAAGTTGTCGGTTTACGGGCGCGGCGTTGCTCCAGCCAGAGCCAGAACGCCAGCTCATCCAGTTGGCCAGCTGGCAAACGCTCGATCGCAGCTTCAATCTCCCTAAGCGTGCTCATTAATTCCAATTTTACGCGACTACACCCGACCTTCAAGCTTCCAGCGCGCCACGACCAAATTGCTTTCCAGAAAGAAAGCTCCGAACCGGAATTCCAGTAGTCCCGTCGTCAGCGGTCGGCAGTCAGCTCGCTCCATGCGGCTACTCGTTTACGACCTCGATCTGCTTGTCGATCACTTGTCCGGTGAATCGGTCGATCGCCACGTGCACCCAGTAATGCTGCTCTCCCTCCACGATAAATTTTCGCAGATCCGTTTCTCCGGGCGCATACTTTCCACTTTGCGCAATCACGTCAATCAGTAGCCCCCAAGTCCGTGTTTGCGTCGTGTCACTTAGCGCGCGTGCTACCGTTTCCTGCTGCTCCTCGGTGGAGCCAATAGTAGATCCGATGCCGGGAAGGCCCGTAAGGCGCGCGATGTCCTGTCGGCTGACTGCTGGCTGTGCCGTGGTGCCAATAACGAGGTTTGCGGCGGCAGTATTTGCGGCGGGAGAAGAAACCGGTGTTGGTGTTGGTGGTGGCCCCCCCTCGTTTATCCAAGCGCCCTTCAGAATCGCGGCGATGACGGGAGCGTTTCGCGTATTCAAATTCACAGTGCCAGCACGCAACGGATAGGGGAGACCGTAAGTAGCGGTATTACCGGTAGTGTTATAGGTAAACAAATCCAGGAGGGCAGCGCCGGTGCTGCCGGATGTATAGAAATTCACAGTATTACCGGTGACTGGGTTATATGCGTACCCAAGCTCTCCCACATTTTGGAAGGGCCGGTTAAGCACTGGTGTGTATCCCGCAATTGGCGTCGGCGACGGTGATGGAACAGGAGAGCCCATCGGCGTAACTGTGCTGCAGCCCTGCCCACACTCCGCCCCCCAGGCGACCGGCTGCGGTGTAGCCGCAGAACCATATTCGATCGCCGTAGTAACTTGGTCGGCGTCGTACTGATCAATAATCGCAGCACCGAGCGATAGAATCTTATCGATGGTGGGCGTTGGTCCCGGATTTGAATAGGCGTAGCTCAAAATCTGAAAGAAGTCCGGTGCCGGAGATCCACCTGGCGCTGGAGTTGGGATCGCATCTAACAGCGTGGTACCTTGTCCCACATATTGCCAGCGATTGGCTGTAGTGGACCATTGCAAACCAAAGTACGTGTGGATATCCGTTGCTCGCTGACCGGTCGGGGCTGGCGTGGGGCTGCTCCCTAAGAGACTAATGTTATCCAGTTGAAAGCGCCGCGAAATAGGATTGGTCGCAGACTGCCACGTTGGTGCATTTAGCTCGCGCGAAAAAGTACCAAGATATTGCAGTAAGTTAGGCATCGCCGCCGGCCCAAGGCCAGACACAACGAATTGAATAAGTTCCGCTCGCGTGCTGAACCTCTGGTCGGTGCGGCCTCTAGAGTTGGTGACAGGGTTAACTGTCAGAAAATCACGACTGTTATTTAGAAAGTAGGTTACAAACTCTGTCGGCGACGGTGAAAGGTTAGGGAAGGTCCTGTTTGTGGGCACGAGCGTGGTCGCATAATTTCGCCAGCCTACGACCTTGCTGAGGGTCAATGGGTCGGGTGTACTGCCCGTCGAAGTCAGACGGAGGGCCGTAAGGTCGGCAAACGCGACAGTGCCCTTTCGGGAAGGGTAAACCGTGCGGCTCGGAGAAGGCGACGCAATTGTCACTGCTCCCGGAGTAGGCGAAGGTAGGCCTACTAAATTAGCATCCAGCAAACCACCTTCATCGTAAATTGCGTAGGCGTAGCGGCCAATGACGTCAGCCGGGGGAGGCGACGGAGTAACGCCTACGCTAGTAACGAAAACCCAGTCTGGCGTTACGGCATTAAACGTGGGCGTCGGCGAAGGATCGCTGGTGTTCACGTCTCCCTTCGGAATTAAGTAGTGAGCGTTCCATCGCGTGCTGGTAACATAACGGTCATTGGCGGACACATCGGTCATTGAATTGATCCCAGAAGTACTCCGCCGAATCAGATTGAACACGCCAGCAAGGTTTACATTGCGTTGAGGAACCATATTAGCAGGAGACGTTGGTGTATAGATGGTAACATCAACGCCATTTACATTTACAGTTGACGCCGTCGAGCGGACCGGGTCCACAATCTCCTGGCGGACCTCGCCGATAATGGTGTCCATCGCGCTTTGGGACAGTAAATCTACGTTTGATTGATTGAAGCTGCCGTGGGCAACCTGGCGATCACTTGTCGTTCTGGAAAGGTAGGCGACCGCCAGACCGGTCAGGAGCACAACAAAGGCCAGCACGATGATGAGCGCGGCAGCGCGTTCCCTGGCAGGAACCGCTTTGGGCAGCCAATTCATCTTGCCAAGGTCTTTAAATCGAAGTAGCGAGTGTAAACCCTGATCGCCTTGGCTGCTTCGGGTGGCACAGGTGTACCAGAACTGGTCTGGCCGGTATTGATAATACCAGGCACGCCGTTTGCGGGGTCCCCAAACAAAACGCCCTTCCACGCGGCTTCCATCATGCCAATGTATCTTGTCTGGTTGCCAGCGCCCCTGCCATGCGCCGACACGAAGTCGTCCAGGTCTGCGACGAGATTGAGAAGGCTGTTCGGGTTAGCGGCATCAATCAGTTTGCGACCTGCCGGATCTATTACAGCGATCGTCACTCCAATTGCCTCTACGTCATTAAGGCCGATATTTGGATTCGCTATTGGGTCGGGGTCGTTGCCGAGGTTTTGTCGCGTTGGCCAATCGAGTCTGTCCCATGGAACATCCGTCAACCGTCCGTTCTTCAGGAGATAGTAATATTCAAGCCGGAAAACGCCGGGACCAATCACCTCATAATCCGGGTCGCAATTGTTGTTGCCGCCGCCACCGCAGCTGTTGCCGTTGTTGACCGCAGCGTACCATGGTCCAATCGTCTCAATTGTTTGGGGTAGGAAAAGAATCGGACATATCGCGTTTTGATTTGTAGCGTTTAGATTGTCGTCCATCCCAGCCCAATGCAACCCCTTGGCCATCCGTTCAAGTCTGAGATAAGACGGGTTAGTGCTGCTATTTCGTTGGTTCACCCGATAAGCGACAAGCGAAATCGGACTTTGCTCGCCTGAACCGGATGTGGGGTAATAGCCGGGCACCTGGCTGAAGAAAGCGATCGAATCACTGCCCTGCTGATTCGTTCCCAGCCCACGGCCCCATCCGTGGCCTTGACCGTGACCGTGGTTGTTATAATTCGCAGGTCCTTTTACAAAATAATCCACATCGATTCGCTTCAGCATTTTTGCGAAGTCCAGCGCCATCCGATCAAAGACCACCCTCGCCTGTGTATCGGTGTCGATGTGTTTGTGGCCAGTTCGACTAATGGCTGTTGCGCTGATCATCAGCTGGGAGAACATCAGGATAATTATTACTAGGACGAATATCGACACGAGTAACTCAGCCAGCGTAAATCCGCCTTCGTCCCGCAGTCGCGGGACTGCGGCGTGACAGGGCCCGCTGGAGCGGCCATGTTGTTTCAGCGCCAACCCTCTGCATCTAAGCTGCAGCGTCGAGGGACCAGATCGTTTGGCAATCATCGATTAACGGCGATCAGGCTCGTCACCGAGCCGGCTGGAACTGCGCCCGGTTGATCCGGATCGACTTGCGCCGGCCAACTGACTCTAATATTCGCCACTGATGTGTTCCCGGTCGGTGGCACCGGATTATACGTAATCTTCGCCCTAAATACTGCGTCTGCCGGCGGAGGCGGAGGGGGCTGGCTTACAGTGCCGGTTTGCTTCCCTTCCTGTGTGAAATAGAGCGTGTCAGGCTGCTGCATTCCCGCCCAATGGCCATGAAGTTGATACCCGGAGTCCTCCTCTAAATGACGATATAGTCCCGGGGGCAGGATAAGATCGGCGCGCAAATCGGACCAAATTGTTGAAATAATCGCGTTGGCAGTTGTCTGCTGGATGCTCGCCTGTTGAGTCTTTAGTCCCGTCGGTAGCAATCCCAACAGCACAACCAAGCAAAACGCAGCCACACCCAACGCCAACGTCACCTCCACCAATGAAAACGCCGCCACGTTTGAAAGGGGCTGTTTCATGTTCCATGAGTTTTTCATACTGGCGGCGGCGCCGTCAATTCTCAAAGTGATCTCGACCGGTCGGCTCGCTAATAACAGGTGTTTCATCGTCGATAGATCTTTACGTCGCCAGCGAAGCCATTGATTTGAACCGCTGCGACGTTACCAGGGTATTGACCAGCGGCGGGGCTGGGCGTAGGCACCACAGTTGCGTGCGTTTGAAGCAGGCCAACTTCCACCACGCGACGGATGTCGTAACTGTTCCCATTAACTCTGCTTTCGCCACGTGGGCTGAACTGCAGCATTTTGTTGAATGTGTACTGAGCAGCCGGAGCTGGATTTCCCACCGGGTACTGAAAGTTATGCGGTGTCGTCAGCGGAGCCGTATTCGGCGCTGTGCCGTTCAATTCCCCAAATCGGGAATAGTTAGCATCAGAAGCTGGGGAAGGCGAGGGCCTTGCGTCAAATGTATCGCCCGTGCCGCTACCTAGAGCAAAAAGCGGCAGGTGAACATTCTCGATTTTTATTAACTTTCCTAGTTGGATCAGCTTGTCGGGGCAGATCGTTCCCGTGCCTGAGCCCGCACAGATGTTAGTGCCAGAGCTGTACACGTTAGTCCCATCCCTTGAAGCGACGATTGACATTACGAGTCTACCAACGCAGCCGGTGCACACAGGTGGCGCAGGAACCACCGACGGCTGTGAGACATCTTCCTCGTAAAAGCCGACCCAGGTGTAGGTGTTGTTTGCCTTCGCGTAGGTGCGGGCGGTGTCGAGCACACCTTTGATCGTGTATGCGGCGTTGGTAACGTCTCCGCCAGTCTTGATGGTTGTAAACGCCGGAGCAAGCAAGACCATCAAGAGGGCTATGATGCCGATGACAATCAGAAGTTCGAGCAGAGTAAAGCCTGCTCGAACTGAGTTGATAGTTGATAGTTGAGAGTTGAGAGAGGGAGCCGAGTCGCAATCACGCGGCGACTGTAATGGCAGTCGGGTCGCCTGCGAACCTTTGAAAACTGCGGCCGGCACGGCAGCCTCTACAGCTGAACGGGGACCACTGGCCTGTCGGGGAAACACGGGGGACGGATTATACCAGAGAAGCGACCACTCACAACCGCAAAGTTGAGAGTTGAGGGCGAGGTCGAAATACGCGGAGGCACGCGCCACAGCATCTGGTATTGCCTTTTTGGAAAAACGTAATACGCTATTTTGTGCCTACAGTTACGGTTAAACTTTCGGAGCCGGAATTTGCCCGGCTCGAAGCAATGGCAGCCGCTTCGAAGCTGACCAAGTCCGATGTGCTGCGCGAAGCTCTCAGAACAGGCGCGCAAAAGAGGTCGATGTCGCTGCTGGAGGCGATGCGGCCATATATCGGGAAACTCTCCGGGCCGGGGGATCTCTCCACGAACAAGGCGCGAATGAAGGGATATGGCAAGGCGCGTGCTCGTTGATACCGGGCCGATCGTCGCTTTGCTCGATCGCCGCGACACGCATCACGAGTGGGCGAAGAGTGAAGTCGCAAACTTGCGCGAGCCGTTGCTTACATGTGAAGCGGTTTTGTCGGAAGTCTTTTTTCTTCTGTCGCGGATTCGTGGCGGAAACGCCCTGCTCCTCGGCTTGTTGCATCAGGAGCTAATCCGCGCTGCTCCCGATTTTTCTTACTCTGCACATTGGGCCGAAATTCTGGATCACATCGAGCGTTACGCGAGTGTACCCATGTCGTTTGCTGATGCGTGCCTGGTGAGAATGACTGAAATCGAGCGTGATTGTTTTATTTTCACGACCGATCGTGACTTCTTGACCTACAAGCGCAATCGGCGTCAGCCGATTCCGCTAATCAGCCCGTTTTAAAATTAGGTCGCCAGTAGTGAGTGGGCAGTTGCCAGTAACGGTGATCGGTTTGGGTTCGTCATCCGTGAAATCCGCTGCTTGCCCGCCGTAGCCTCGTGCGAAGGTGGGTAATCCGTGGTTTGATTAACCACGAATCGACACGAATGCACACGAACAATGAACGAACCGAACGGCACGAAAGGCTAAAATTCAGGTTTCTTTGCTGCCTTCGTTACCTTCTGTAAGAAAATGCCGAACAGAAGGAAGCGAAGAAAACGAAGCGACTGGGGAGGCGACTGACGGTGATCAGTCAAAACGGGTTCATTATCGGTGAAATCCGCGTAATCCGCGGTTTCGATTCACCAAGAAGAAAGAGTTGCCCACGAAACACGCGAATCAACGCGAAAAATTCGGGGAACGGAGACTGCTGATCTTTAGTG
>WNGB01009897.1_pt1 | contig 13307 bp, 11 predicted proteins | sample 5400681 | NCBI WGS metagenome assembly WNGB01 (sample SAMN13153367, study PRJNA577476) | soil metagenome | isolation source: 115 cm soil or saprolite under grassland replicate 2 | place: USA:California | collected 2016-06-15 | reverse complement strand
CTTGTCCTCGTCGACCAGGACTGGGATGCGTTTCTGATCGACGGCGATCCCAAGGATGTGACGCGCGCCATCCTTCTCGGCTTCGCGGACTCGATCCGGAACGGTTGGATCGGCCGCAGCTATCACCGGCTGCTGACCAGCGCCGGCTTCGGGGACGTGGCCGTCCTTCCCGAAACGGTCGCGATCACGAGTCGCGAGCAGGGGGAGAGGCTGCCCAAGCTCGCCGCCGATGCGGCAGTCGAGGCAGGGGTCGTCGACGCGGCGGTGGCTGGACACTGGCTCGATGACCAGCGCACGCGACTGGAAGCCGGGACGTTCTTCGCGGCGATGACACACTTCATCGCAGTCGGCCGTCGGCCAAGCTAGCCGACGACGAGCCGGCTGGGACAGCGTCGCGAAAAGGAGGGCGAACCAGCATTGCGCAAACCGGGAGATCCCCTGAGCGCCGCTGCGCCTCGAGGTCTCAACGCCGAATGAGTCGTGGCAAGAATGGCAAGGTTCGGCGTTCGCTCGGGGTCGCTCGCGTTCGCTCCGTCGGGCGAAGACCCTGTAAACAAGCGGTTTGAGCGAACGGGCGCGAACGGGTGCGAACGCCCGCCACTCCTTGCCATGCAGAAGGTCGTGGGTTCGAGTCCCATCATCCGCTCTCAGAAAGCCCCGGAAACCCGGGGCTTTTGTCGTCAGTGAGGTAAACGCTCGGGCGCCGTGGCTGCAAAATGGCTGCACTCGCTGCCGCGGAGCGTGTTTGACGCCGGCGCCAGGCGCATCGCGGCGCCGCAGGCCGCGCACGCCTCGCCTGACAAACGCAGAGCGTCGCCACGGCCAACCTCTCAGTTTTTCGGCGTCATTCGTCCGTAGAGCGGTCACGTCAGCCTTCGAGGCTGAATCGGCGTGCTTGCGGGGAAGATCGCGTTTGTGCACCCCATGACGACGCCGGCTACGAGATCGTCGGCCTCTGCTCGCACCCGCGTATCGCCGGCGAGCTCTTCCGCTTCAAAGAGCGTCAGGTCACCGGCGGTTGTCCGTGCTTTACGGAACGACGTGACGCAGGCAGAACCCGCCGAAGTAAGCTTGAGACAGGCGATGAAGCTCGCCTTCGACCGCGCCCCCGGCGCTGATGGCTTCTACGGTCGCGAGCTGCGACCAGAAACGATCGGTCAATGGAAGACGGGTGGCGATGGCAAGAATCGAGCGACATCTCAACGCTGAACAGTTCGCGACCGCTCCAGAGACGCCGGCCGTCGGCGAGTTCAGGAGCATCCTCTTCGGCTCAGTGGACGCCGACGTTGGGGATGCGGAGCAGCCGCCGTTCTTCGCTGATTTGAACCTCGACCAGGTTGTCGAGGCGATCGTGGCCCATCGGGGTGAGTACGAGCTGAAGCCTTTCTTCCACGCGCCGCTACGTGACGTCGAGCTGATCGGATATCGGCACCAGGTCTTCCGGGATCTCGAGGCCGACGACGTCCGCGCCACCGTGAGCGCGTTCGGCGACGAGATGCGCAGGGTGCGGCAGTACCTCACGCTCGCGCAGAAGCAGCAGTACAAATACGAGAAGGAGCGCTGGTTCCTCGACGCGTCGGCGGTCTACTGTGCCGCCGTTTCGGCGCTGCGCGATGCGCTCGTCGGTAGTGAGCTGAGCTCGCACGGCTTGCTGGCGCTGCGCATCTACCTGTCCACGTACGCGACCTCCGTGGGGTTCGGCTCGTTGGCCTCGGATGTGCGCAGCGTGCTCGACGGATTGCGTCACGTCCGGTACACGCTGCGGATCAAGGCTGCGCGCGTGACGGTCAGCGCCTACGAGGACGAGCCGGATTACAGCGTCGAGGTCGAGGAGACGTTCGCGCGCTTCCGCCAGGGGGCGGTGGAGGACCTCCTGGTCAAAGTCCCGGACTCCGGCTCGATGGATCACGTCGAAGCGTGGATCGCGCAGCGCGTTGCCCGGCTCTACCCAAATGAGTTCAGAGCGCTGGATGAGTTCTGTGCGCGCCACCGCGGCTTTCTCGACCCGCGCCTGGCGACGTTCGACCGCGAGGTGCAGTTCTACCTCTCCTACCTCGAGTACACCGAGCGACTCGCGGCTACTCAGCTGGCGTTCTGCTATCCGACCCTGTCGGAGCTCTCGAAGCAGACGTCAGTTGAGGATGCGTTCGACATCGCCTTGGCAGCGAAGCTCGCGTCCGAGCGCGGGACCGTTGTTTGCAACGACTTCTCCTTGCCCCCACCGGAACGCATCCTCGTCGTCACGGGTCCGAATCAGGGCGGCAAGACGACCTTCGCGCGCGTGTTCGGCCAGCTCCATTACCTCGCCGGACTCGGCGTTCCCGTCCCGGCGCGAAGCGCGCGGCTGTTCCTGCCCGACCGGCTGTTCACGCACTTCGAGAAGGAGGAGGACATCCGAACCTTGCGCGGCAAGCTCGACGATGAGCTCGTCCGCATCCGGGACATCCTTCAGGAGGCGACCGGCGACAGCATCGTCATCCTCAACGAGATCTTCGCGTCGACGACGCTCAGCGACTCCGTCTACCTCGGCACCGAAGTGCTGAAGCAACTCGCCGCTCTCGGCTGTCTTGCGGTCTGCGTCACCTTCGTCGACGAGCTCGCGTCTTTGAGCGAGGCGACGGTGAGTATGGTCGCGACCGTCGCGCCGGACGACCCGTCGACGCGCACCTTCAAGATCGTGCGACGGCCCGCCGATGGGCGCGCCTACGCCTGGGCGCTCGCCGACAAGTACGGCCTCTCCTACGACCGGCTCAAGGGCCGCATCCGATGAAGGCCTACCTGCTGCACCGCGAGCGCGACCTCGAGCTCGAGCCGCCGCCTCTGGCGAACGCCGAGGCGCTGAAGCAGGATCTCGAGCTGAGCACACTCTTCGACGCGATGGCGCGCGGCGACGGGTACCTGCGCGAGCTCGTCGAGACGGTATTCCTCGCGAGCCTCATCGATCCCGAGGCGATCCGCTACCGACAGGCGATCGTCGGCGACTGCCTCGAGCATCCGGCGATCGTGCGGGAGCTCTACGCGCTCGCCGTCGAAGCGGTCGAGAGCAAGAAGCAGGTGCAGCACTTCTGGTTTCGCGACTCGCCCGATGCTGTGCTCCAGAAGTCGCTCCGTATCCTCGAGCTGCTTGCAGGCGTGCTGAGGCGGTTGCGGAAGCTGGCCGACGAGCACGCGGGCGAGTTCCGCTCGGACGGATTCACCCGGCTGTTTGCGATGCTCGAACGGGACCTCGACGATGACTATCTCCGCACCGTCGACTACCACCTGCGAGAGCTCAGCTTCCGCCGCGGCGCGCTGATCAGCGCCAAGCTCGGCCGGGCCAACAGAGGGACAAACTACGTGCTGCGCAAGCCGCACGAGCGCAGCCTGCTCGAACGGATCACGCCCGGTGGCCCTGGGAGCTACAGCTTCACGATTCCCGCCCGCGACGAGCACGGCATGCAGAGCCTCACCGAGTTGCGCGGCAGGGGCATCAACCACGCCGCGAACGCGCTCGGGCAGTCGGTCGACCACATCCTCAGCTTCTTCAACCTGCTGCGGGCCGAGCTTGGCTTCTACGTCGGCTGCCTGAACCTGCACGATCAGCTGGCCGACAAGGACCAGCCGACCTGCTTTCCCACTCCAATTGCCGCAGACGAGAACTGGGCGTTCACCGTGCGTGGCCTCTACGACGCCTGTCTCGCCTTTCACCTCGGCTCTCGCGTCGTCGGCAACGACGTCGACGCCGACGGCAAACGGCTCGTGCTGATAACGGGCGCCAACCAGGGCGGCAAGTCGACCTTCCTGCGTAGCGTCGCGCTGGCGCAGCTGATGATGCAGGCCGGCATGTTCGTCCCCGCCGCCTCGTTTAGCGCCAGCGTCTGCTCAGGTGTCTTCACCCACTTCAAGCGCGAGGAAGACGCGAGCATGACCAGCGGCAAGCTGGACGAAGAACTGAGCAGGATGAGCGAGATCGCAGACGCGATCACGCCGACCGGTCTCCTCCTCTGCAACGAATCATTCGCGTCGACGAACGAGCGCGAGGGCTCCGAGATCGCGCGGCAGGTTGTTCGGGCGATGATCGAAGCGAAGGTCAAGGTGTTCTACGTCACCCACCTCTTCGATCTCGCGGACAGCATCTACAAGCGGCAGCTCGAGACGGCGCTCTTCCTCCGCGCCGAACGCCAACCGGACGGCGGGCGCACGTTCCGCGTCCTGCCGAACGAGCCGCTACCGACCAGCTACGGCGAAGACTCCTACCGGCGCATCTTCGGCCTCGCCGACGAAGCGACCGACGTAGCGGCCCGCCCACACCCCGTCCTGCACGAGCCGCACGCGCACTAACCAAAGCGGCTGTTCATCAGACCACAGAGCAGCCGTCGCCGCGCCACTTTGGGAACGTGATTAGGGCTATCCTGGGCGGGTGCTGACGTCGCTGAGCGTCATTCGCCTTCGTCGTCGTCTGCCGCTGATCGTTTTTATCCTGCTCGCGATCGTTTGTTTGCTGTTGATCGGCTTTGCGTGCGCGTGCTTCAGCGATCACCCGGCGCAGGCGATCGAGCGTGCGGTATCGGTGCCTGCGGCGACGCCGGCGGTGATCGAGGTCTGGTCGCTCGTCGTCCTGAGCTTGTTCGCGGCTCCGCTTGTTCTTACGCGTCGCGTCGGCGGTTTTGGGAGGGCCTCGCCGCCCCAGCTGCAGCGGTTCCTCTTCTGAGTCGGGTTTAGCTGTCGGCTCGCCTATAAGGCGCGCGGACCGGCGCTGGCTCGACCTACGACTCCAAAAGGGAGAACCGAACAGTGGCTACAAAAGCGAAGAGAAAGAAGCGAACGGCCGGGAAGCGGCCACTGCCGCAGGTCGCGCACGGCACGCCGAGGCTGCCCCTCTACCGGCAGCGGGCGTTCGTTTGGCTCGCGGCGGCAGTGGTGGCTGCGCTGATCGCCTCGGTGGTCGCGGTCATTGCGACGAGGGGCGGCGGCGGAACTTCGGCGTCAGCGGGACTGCCGGACACGCCGGACTACCACTCGCTGCTTGTCAACCCGACGAATCCGCAGAAGCTCGTGCTCGGGACGCACGTCGGTCTGTACGTGTCCGCGGATGGCGGCCGGCACTGGCGCTTCGACGCGCTCTCCGGTGATGACGCGATGAACCTCGCGCGCCCGGGCGGCGAGACGGTCTGGCTCGCCGGCCATAACGTCTTCAAGAAGAGCAGCGACGGCGGCGCGACCTGGAGCGACGTTCGCCCCACGGGGCTGCCGAGTCTCGACATCCACGGCTTCGCAGTCGATCCGCACAACTCGAGGGTCTTGTACGCGGCCGTCGCGGGTCAGGGCCTCTATCGCTCGCGTGACGGCGGCCGCTCGTTCGCGCTCGTCTCCAGCAAAGTTGGCGGGAACGTGATGGCGCTGGCGGTGCTGCCTGATCGACGGCTGCTGGCCGGCGACATGCAGCAAGGGCTACTCCAGAGTTCGGATGACGGCGCGAGTTGGAAGCAGACGCTGGGCGCGCAACTGATGGGTCTCGCCGTCAACCCAAGCGACCCGAAGCGGTTGCTCGCCGCCAGCGCCGGAATCGCAGTTTCCACCAACGGCGGCCGCTCGTGGCGCTCCGTGCTCGATCTTCCTGCCGGTGCTGGTCCGGTCGCGTGGTCGCCGAGTAACCCGAAGGTCGCCTACGCGGTGGCGTTCAACCGCACCCTCTATCGCTCCCGCGACGGCGGCGAGAGCTGGCAGCCGGTCGAGGGGGGCTAACGAGATGCTGCAGTACGCGCTCGCTGCTTGTGCGCTCGCCTGTCCGCTTTCGATGCTGGCGATGCTGTGGTTGATGCGCGGCCACCGAGGCCGCAGTGGCAAGGAGTAGCCGATGGCCGGGCCCGCTCCAGCCCCACCGCCGAAGGTCGAGGAGCAACCTGGGGACACACCACGTGCGAATTCGCTGCTACGGATCGTTCAGATGCTCGCGCTGACGGCGGTCGCCGGGCTGCTCGGTTTGCTCGTCTGGCGCGTGGCCCACGCCGGCCGCGGCGGCCAGCTCGTTGCCGAGGTCCGTTCGGGCAAGAAGCCGGCCGCGCCGCAGTTCACCCTCCCGCTCCTCTGGACGCGAGCGGAGACCTGGCCCCAAGATGCGCGGCGCGCACTCGGCGATGGGCGACTGTCGCTGCGTGAGCTGCGCGGCCACCCGGTCGTCATCAACTTCTGGGCCTCCTGGTGCGTCCCCTGCAAGCACGAGGCGCCGCTCCTGGCGGCCTCCGCACGCGCCCACGCGGGCAAGGTGGCGTTCCTGGGCATCGACGTGCAGGACTTCCGGAGCGATGCGCGCAAGTTCCTTGACCGCTTCGACACCCCGTACGTTTCCGTGCGTGCCGGCGGTGACGTCTACGACGAGTATGGCCTGACGGGCGTGCCGGAGACGTATTGGCTCGATCGGCGCGGGCGGATCGTCGGCCACTATCCAGGCGAGATCTCGCGCGAGCAACTCGAAGCCGGGATCCGCCGCGTGGTGACCGTGGAGTGAGACGCGACCGACTGCTACTTGCGGTTGCGGCCGCCGGTGTCGTGATCGCTATCTCGCTGCTGGTCGCCGTCCTCGTCGTCGCTCGCGGGAGCGAGGGACCGCCGCAGGTGAGCGGGCCGTCGCCGGGGCCGTATCGGGGCAGCGAACCGCCGGGCAGGAACGAGCTCGCTCGGTTCGCGCTCGCGAGTTACCGCGGGGACCGGGTCGCATCGGCGCAGCTGCGCGGCAAGGTCGTCGCGTTGACGTTCCTCGAGTCGAAGTGCAAATCGGCCTGCCCGATCATCGCCGTCCAGGTGGCACGCGGCGTCGATCTGCTGACACCGGCCGAGCGCCGCCAGGTGCGCGCGATCGCCATCTCGACGCAGCCGTTCGACGACACCCGGCGGAACGTCCGTCGCTTCCTCGCTCGCCGCCACGCGATCGGCCGGCTCGACTACTTGCTCGGGACGGTGCCCGAGCTGCGTCCGGTCTGGCGCCGCTACCACATCCTCTCGGCGCTCGACTCCGGCGACGCCGACACCCACTCCGCGTCGGTGCACATCTACGACCGCGACGGCGTCTGGGTCTCGAGCCTCCATCCCGGCGTCGACCTCACACCGGAGAACTTCGCCCACGACGTCCGGCTCGCTCTGCGAAGCAGCTGATCGCGGTCGCCGACATCGACGTGTTCGGCGAACTCCTGGACGCGCTCAGCTTCGCCTTCGGCATGTTCTGGGAGATCCTCTGGGCGCTGATTCTCGGCTTTGCTCTTTCCGGCGCAGTGCAGGCGGTGGTGTCGAAGAGCGAGATGCGGCGGCTCATGCCCGACGACTCGCCGCGCTCGTTGTGTCTCGCGACCGGCCTCGGCGCCGCTTCGTCCTCATGCTCGTACGCCGCGGTTGCGCTAGCGCGTTCGCTCTTTCGCAAGGGCGCGAACTTCACGGCCGCAATGGCCTTTGAGTTCGCGTCGACCAACCTGGTGATCGAACTGGGGATCATCATGGCGCTGCTGCTCGGCTGGCAGTTCACGCTCGGCGAGTTTGTCGGCGGGCCGCTGATGATTGTGCTACTAGCGGTCGTCTTCCGCATCTTCCTCAAGCGCCGCCTCGTCGAGGAGGCGCGCAGCGAAGCCGAGCGTGGGGTGCTCGGAAGGATGGAAGGCCATGCCGAGATGGACATGTCCGTGCAGGAGCGCGCACCGCTCTGGCGGCGGCTGACCTCGCCGCAAGGCTTCACCGCGACCGCGAACCATTTCGTGATGGACTGGGCGGCGATCTGGATCGACATCTTCGGTGGCCTGCTGATCGCCGGCGCGCTCGCCGCCTGGGTGCCGGACTCATGGTGGCGGTCGCTCTTCCTCGAGAACCACGACACGCTCGACAAGTTCTGGGGGCCGGTGATCGGACCGGTTGTCGCGATCATCAGCTTCGTCTGCTCGATCGGTAACGTGCCGCTCGCCGCGGTTCTCTGGAACGGCGGCATCAGCTTCGGCGGCGTCTTAGCCTTCATCTTCGCTGACCTGATCGTGCTGCCGATCCTCGACATCTATCGCAAGTACTACGGCTGGAGAATGACCGGGTTCCTGCTCGCGAGTTTCTACGCGACGATGGTCGCCGCGGGACTAATCGTCGAGTTCGTCTTCGACGGGCTCAACCTGATCCCGAGCGCGCGCAACGCAAAGGTCGTCGAAGCGAGCGTGACCCTCAACTACACGACCGTCCTGAACATCATCTTCCTCAACCTGGCCGCGCTGCTCATCTGGCGCTACTTCCACCGCGGCGGCGGCATGCGGATGCTGAGGATGATGAACGCACCGATGGCGCGCGAGCACCCACATGGCCACGCCTAGCGGAAGATCCCGCGAGACGCAGCGCGTCCTGCACCTCTACGAAAAGGAGGCGCACAAGTACGACCGCCAGATGCGCTTCTTCGAACGGCTGCTCTTCACAGGCGGGCGGGAGTGGGTCTGTGCGCAAGCGGCGGGCGAGGTGCTCGAGATCGCGATCGGCACCGGACGCAACCTGCCGCACTACCCGCCGGACGTACAGCTGACCGGCATCGAGCTCAGTCCGGCGATGCTCGAGCTCGCCCGCGCGCGGGCGCGCGAGCTCGGCCGACAGGTCGACCTGCGCGTCGGTGATGCGCAGGCACTCGAGTTCCCCGATGAGTCGTTCGACACCGTCGTCTCCACGCTCACCCTCTGCACGATTCCCGACGATCGCGTGGCCGTTGCAGAAGTTCGACGCGTCTTGCGGCCGGACGGCCGGTTCTTGCTGCTCGAGCATGTGCGCAGCCGGTTGCTGCCGGTGCGCTTGGCGCAGCGGATGCTCGACCCGCTGGCCGTTCGCTTCGAAGCCGACCACCTGCTTCGCGAGCCGCTCGAGCAGCTGCAGGCTGAGGGCTTCGTGGTTGAGTCGCTCGAGCGCTCAAAGCTCGGCATCGTCGAGCGCGTCGCGGCACGCAAGCCAACCGTTAGCGCATAAACGGCCGCCCCGGCCGCCCAAGACACATCAACGACCGTTAGATTGTTGCCGTGGCCGAAGATCGCTGCGATGTGCTCTGCCTCGACATTCCAAAGGCCGAGAGCCTGCGCCAGCGGCGCTTGCCCCTGGCTGCCGCGGAGGCTGCCGCCGCTCGCGCTCGCGCCCTCGCCGACCCGACCCGCCTCAGCCTCGCCACATCGCTCCGCGACGGCGGCGAGCTGTGCGTCTGCGACCTGGCCTGGATCAGCGCACGCCCCCAGAACCTCGTCTCGCATCATCTGCGCGCGCTGAAGCAGGAGGGACTGGCCGCTTCCCGTCGCGACGGCAAGATCGTCTTCTACTCGCTCACCGACGGCGGAGCCCGGCTGCTCGAGCGCGTGCTCGAAGCGATGGACGCCGCGCAGGCTGCGATCGGGACGGTGCGACGAGCGATCGGCTGATCCAGCTCACTCCAGTCCGCGCAGCGCCGCTCAATGCGCCGCGCGTCGAGCGGCAGAAGCTCGAGCAGCAGGCGCGCCGACTGGCGTGGGGCGGCATCGGCTACCACCTCCTAGAAGCCACGATCGCCGTCGGCGCCGGCCTCGCCGCCGGCTCGATCGCGCTGATCGGCTTCGGCGCCGATTCGCTGATCGAGTCGCTCGCCGGCCTCGTCGTCCTGTGGCTGTTCACTGGCGCGCGTCTCGGCTCGCACAGCTCCGAGCGCCGAGCCCAGCAGTTGGTCGCCGTGTCCTTCTTCGTCCTTGCCGCCTACGTCGGCATCGAGTCGCTGCGCTCATTGATCGGCGGCCACGAGCCCCACGCCAGCTGGGTCGGGATCGGACTCGCCGCCTTCACCGCACCGACGATGCCGCTACTCGCCGCCTGGAAGCGCCGCATCGGCCGCAAGCTCAATTCGTCGGCGGCGGTCAAAGAGGCCTCGCAAACGCAGCTCTGCGCGTACCTCTCGGCTGCGCTCCTGATCGGCTTGGGCGCCAACGCGCTCTTCGGCCTATGGTGGATGGACCCGGCGGCGGCCCTGCTGATTGCCGCCGTCGCCGTGAAGGAAGGCCGCGAAAGCTGGCGCGGCGACGGCTGCTGCGAACTCTGCTAGGCCCGTCGGGGCCGCGCCACATTTGCCTCATTCTTGCGGGCGCGTTCTGCGCGCTGACACGGCGATCAGGCTCAGGCGACGCCGACGAAGACGTGTGGGCAGAAGGAAGGACCTGGGCGCATCGGGACCCGGTGTTGGCTGTGTTCCCAGAGGCGCCGGCGGCGACGGCGGCATAAGCGTTCCCGCAAGGATGAGGGTGGAGCCGCGATTCGCTCTGGTCCCCGCAGACGTTCCGCCAATTAATGGCGGTGCGTGGCGTTCTTCCCCATGACGACCATCATCCAGATCATCGAGCCCATCATCAGCACGCAGAACGCGCCCACAAGGACGAGCCACGGCGCGACGCCGAAGCCAAAGAAGGCCACGGCCAGCACCGCAGCCAGAACAACAAGCCCGCAGCCAAGCAACGACGACCAGGACACCTGCCGACCGGCCACAGTCATCCACGCACCTCCCTCCGTCTGAGTCGCTCTGGACGTACCCGGCACCCGTCCAGAGGACACGTCACAGCTGCCGGACCGTTCATCGACAAGGTGCGCGACATCGTCGGGCTGTATCTCAATCCTCCCGAGGCTGCGGTCGTGATGTGCGTTGATGAGAAGTCCCAGATCCAGGCGCTCGACCGCTCGGCGCCGGTGCTGCCGCTGATGCCGGGAGTGCCGGCGCGCCAGACCCATGACTACCTTCGCCACGGCACCACCAACCTCTACGCCGCGCTCGATGTCGCCTCCGGCCAGGTGATCGCCGAGATGTCGCCGGGGCATCGCGCCGAGGAGTTCCGTCGCTTCCTGCACCTGATCGACGCCTCCGTGCCGGCACACCTCGATGTGCACGTCGTGCTCGACAACTCCTCGACCACAAGACACCGTCGATCCAGCGCTGGCTCGTCCGCCATCCCGCGCTTCACGCTCCACCTCACGCCGACCTACAGCTCGTGGCTGAACCTCGTCGAACGCTGGTTCGCCGAGCTGACAAGCAAATGGATCAAACGAAGCGCCCACCGCTCCGTCCGCGACCTCGTCGCCTCGATCAGAACCTGGATCACCAACTGGAACGACGAGCCCAAACCCTACATCTGGCACAAAACCGCAGACCAGATCCTCGACAACCTCGCCGCCTACTGCCAGCGGATCAACGACTCAGGTCACTAGTCCAACTGGTTCACCTGCGGTGGCGCGCGCGAGAAGGTTTCGAGCTCTCGCTTGGAGCGCTCGAGCCTATCGCTTGCAGAACGCGATGTGGTCCGTGAAGGTGCCGTAGACGGCCCCGTAGCCGGTCGTCAGCCTCAGTGTCGCCTCGAGCCACACGATGTAGGCGCACGGCTGGAGCATCGAGATGTCGAAGAGCTGCCCTCCGGCGGGTGAGACCGCCTCGCCATCCGCCGAGATCGGAGGGTTGACCGCCGGTGGAGGCGGGATGCCCGGTCCCTCGATGAACACGACGCACGTTCCCAGGTACGGGTGGTACGCGGTGAACAACGCGTGCACCTCCGTGGACAGCGGAACGCAGCCGCCCCCGGCGATGAGCTCCTGCACGTCCACGGACAGCACCGGGACCGTCGTCACCGGCCCGCCGGCCCAATCAGGGTGCCGGATGTAGGTGTACTCGGTGTTGGACAGCGCGATCTTGTCGAGGTTGTTGGAGCTGATCAGCGGGATTTGGCCGACGATGCGAGCCTCGAAGTAGATCCGATAGTGCGGCTTCTCGGACTTGTCCGCGGCGGGCACCGAATCTCCGGCCTTGAGAGGGAGCGGCGGCGCGTTCGGCGTCAAGTCGAACTGCTCGAGCGTGAGCGTCCTCGTATCCAGGTTGGCCAGCCCGCCGGTCGGAACGAACCGGCCGTGGCCGCCGAAGAACAGCTCGTTCTCCCTGGGGACCTCGATCCAGCCATCGGGCGCGACCGTCTTGTTGGCGATCACGGTCAGCGGGGGACCGGGCTGCGGAATGGTGACGGTGGTGTCCGCGGGGTTGGGGTTGTTGACCCAGTAGTTGGCCGAGTGCGGCCCTGTCCACGTGAGAAGGGTGCTGTCCCACGCCCAGTACTCGAGCTGCCCGATGACGGTCGGCTTGATCATGGCGGCGGTCACGTCCTGCGGGCCGGCGCCCAGTGGGTACTTCTCGGTTCGGAACCGGTACTCCATCGCGTCCGGGGCGGTGCCGTCCGGCAGGATCCCGATCAGCGGGATGTCGAGCGTGAAGGCAAGGTCTCCGGCCGTCGTGGTGCCGTCGCCGGTGAAGTCGTTCCAGATCGGGTCGACCCGATATATGCCGACGTGAGTGAACAGCGGGATCGTTTCGGGTTCGACGCAGACGCACCGGCAGAACAACCGGCACATCTCGAAACACAGCCAGTGACAGAGCTGCAGGCAGAACCGTTCCAGCTGTAGCTCCTTCACCAATTCCGAGAAGCGCTTGGCGTCCTGCGCCGCGACGGCGTCGACGAGCCGCTCGAAGGCGCCTTCGATCTCGCCGATCCGGGCCGACACCTGCGCGAATTCGCGCATCTCCTCCATCGAGATCCTCTCGATCGGAGGGAACTCGATGCACAGCGGCAGGCAGATGAAGACGCAGCGCCAGCTGCAGATCCATTCGCAGATGAGGAAGCAATCGCCCCGTTGCCCGATGACGCCGGACAAGATGTCGCAGTCGAAGGCGAGACCGCCGCGGACGATCCCGTCCATCGCTTTCTCGTCTTCCAGCAATTGCCTGACGGCGCCGCCGGCGATGCCGAGCTCTGAGACGAAGTGCTTGATCGGCGGGGGCTCCGGGGCGCAGACCACCTCGCAGATCAGCCGGTAACGGATGACGCATGCCCAGTGGCACAAGAGGTGCCGGAAGCGCTCGATCTCGAGCTCTCGCACCAGCTTTTGGAAGCCGTCTCGATCGCGCTCCTGGATCGCGTCGGCGAGGCTTTCGACCAGCTCCTCGTCTCCGGTGATCCGGGCGACGATCTTTGCGAACTCGGGGATCTCGCCGATCCCGGCCTCGTCGGGGCCCGGAGGGCCGCAGAGCTCGAGGCACAACAGGACGCATTCCTTGCTGCGGATCCACCGGCAGATCAGCTCGCATCGCTCGCGGATCTCGAATTGGTTCAACAGCCGCTGGAATGACTCCGCGTCCTGAGCTCGAAAGGCGTCGATCACAGCGCGGAAGATGGTGTCGTCCTCGGCGAGGCGGCCCATGTCCTCAGCCGCGTGACGAAGATCGGGAAGCAAGCTCTTGAAGTCCGGTTGAGCCATGATCCGCGTCCTCCTCCGCTGCTTTGGGT
>WNGB01009896.1_pt1 | contig 13307 bp, 11 predicted proteins | sample 5400681 | NCBI WGS metagenome assembly WNGB01 (sample SAMN13153367, study PRJNA577476) | soil metagenome | isolation source: 115 cm soil or saprolite under grassland replicate 2 | place: USA:California | collected 2016-06-15 | reverse complement strand
GGCGCCGGCGGCGAGGACGAGGAGGTAGAGCAGGCCGAGGACGGCAAGGCGTCCGAACGCTTCGTCGCGCCCGAGCTCGCCGCTCGTGGCGGGAATGACCGCCTGGTCGACGATGTACTTCGCGATGATCGGCGGCGCGATCTGCGCGAGCGACATCGCGAGCAGCAGCGCGAGCCCCACGATGACCCACACCTTGTACGGGGCGAGGTAGCCGATGAGGCGCTGCGTCAGGCGGGCGTCGTAGGCCTTCCCGAGGATCTCGTCTTCCTGGACGAAACCACCGCGGCCATCACCACCGCCGCCACCATGCACCGCCACGTCAGTCTTGCCCCAGCTCTTCCATGCGGGCGCGTGGTCGGAACGCGCCGCTGTCGTCGGTCGTGGCGCGGACGCGCTTCTCGTGCTCCTGCTGCTCTTCGTCGACCTCGAGCTCCTCCTCTAGGAGCTGGCGTCGGTACATGCTGGCGTAGAGGCCGCTGAGCTCGAGAAGCTCGCGGTGCGTCCCGCGTTCGGCGATGCGCCCCTCATCGAGGACCAGGATCTCGTCCGCGTCCTTCACGGTCGAGATGCGGTGCGCGACGACGATGCTGGTCCGCTCGCGCATGACACCGCGCAGCCGCTTCAGGATCTCGGCCTCGGTGTACGTGTCCACGGCCGAGAGCGCGTCGTCGAGGATGAGGATGCGCGGATCCTTGGCCACGGCGCGCGCGATCGCGGTGCGCTGCTTCTGTCCGCCGGACAGCGTCACGCCACGCTCGCCGATCATCGTGTCGTAGCGCGCCGGGAAGTCAGCGACGTCCTTGCCGAGCTGCGAGACGTCGCCGGCCCACTCGAGCTCCGCCGTGGTGAGTGGACGGTCGGTGCCGAAGCCGACGTTCTCGCGCAGCGGCACCGAGAAGAGGAACGTCTCCTGAGGCACGTAGCCGACCGCGCGGCGCAGCGTCGCCACCGGATAGCGCTTCACGTCGATGCCGTCGATGAGGATCTCGCCCTGCTGCGCGTCGAAGAGCCGCGGCAGGAGGTTGACGAGCGTGCTCTTCCCGGCGCCGGTCGGCCCCACGATCGCCAGTGAGCCGCCGGCGGGAACCGAGAACGAGATGTCCCGGAGGACGATCGTCTGCCCGTACGCGAAGGCCACGCCGCGCATCTCCACCGCGCCCTTGATCGGGTTATCGACCGGATCGATGGGATCGGTGACCAACGCGCGCGCGTCGTACAGGGCCTGCAGCCGTCCGAGAGAAGCCCAACCCTGCTGGACGAGATTGACGACCTCGCCGAGCGCGATCATCGGCCACGAGATGAGCTGGAGGTATGCGATGAACTGGACGAGCTGACCGATCGTGAGCCGGTGCTCGATCGCGTCCTGGCCGCCGACGTAAAGGATCGCGAGGACAGCGCCGCCGAGGATGAAGTTCATCATCGGCCAGAGCAGCCCATTCACCTTCGCGAGGGCGACGGCCTTGTCGAGATAATCGCGGTTCACGACGGCGAACGCGCGGATCTCCGGCTCCTCCTGCGAGAAGGCCTTCACGACGCGGATGCCCGAGAAGTTCTCCTGTGCCTTCGCCGAGAGATCGCCGAATTGCGCCTGGAGCTGCTCGAAGCGCTTGTTGACGCGCCGCCCCACCGTCCAGAACGTGTACGAGGAGAACGGCGTCAGGACCAGCGCGACGAGCGCGAGCTTCGTGTCCACCCCGAACATCGAGACGAACGTGAACATGAGCGTCAGCAGCGTGTTGGTGAGCATGAGGATCCCGAAGCCGACCATCTGGCGCACCGCCTGAAGGTCGTTCGTCAGGCGCGCCATGAGGTCGCCGATCCGCTGGTGCTGGAAATACCCGAGGTGCATGGTCTGGAGATGCGCGAGCAGGTCGTTCCGCATGCGGTACTCGATGCGCCGCGACGCGTCCAGGATCCGCCACCGACCGAAGCCGCGGAGGATGCTCTCGATCGCCGACAGGACGACCATGAGCGCGGCCAGCCGCGCCACAGACTCGAGCGCGGCACCCTGCGTGAGCGCGTCGACGATCCGGCCGATGAGCAGCGGCGCGAGCACCGCGACGAACGCGGAGAGACCGACGACGAGGACGCCGAGTGCGATGCGGAGCTTGTGCTGACCGAGGTAGTGCAGGAAGGTGGCGCGCGGGGACGTCACTGAGGGCCTGATCTTAGCCGGACGGACCGACCTCCAAGCCACACGCCGAATACGACGAGCGCGCCGAGCACGAAGACCGGCGCGACGCCCCACACGTCGGCGATCGGGCCGACGAAGATCAGCGGCAGGAAGCTGAAGATCGAGACGAGCACGTTGAGCACGCCGAAGACCCGGCCGCGGATGTCGTCGCGCAGCTGCTCCTGCAACAGGACCATCGCGGGGACCGTGATGAACGCGTACGCCACACCGAAGACGAACGCCGTGATGCTCACCATGCCCACGAAGAAGGGCAGCGCCGCACCGAGGACTCCTCCGAGCCGCGACGCGAAGATCTCGGCGAACGGCCGAGCGGCTGCGAGAACGCAGAGGGCGACGCCGACGACCATGAGGCCGCTGCCGATCGCATGCGGGCGCCCGAGGCGGCTGCCGATGACGTTCAGCAGGGCCAATCCGAAAACGACCCCGATGCCGGCGGGCGCGACGAGCACGACCACGTTGCGTTCGCCGAGCCTCAGCACCTCGCGAACGAAACCGGGCGCGAGCGCGCCCGCGACCGCGACGAGTGTGTACGTGAGTGCGATGTACACCATCGCCCACGTTACGAGCGGCGTCGCGCGGAGGTAGTGGAACGCCTCCGAGATCCCCTGCCGGGTCTCGGTGACCGCGCGCTCGGCGAGCTCCACGGTGATGAGGTGCGCCGCCTTCTGCGGCGGCGGCGATGGCGGAAGGGTCGCGCACAACAGCGATGAGATGCCGAACATCGCGGCGATCACGATCCAGAGGAACTCGAATCCGTACAAGCTCACTGCGATCGGCGCGAGGATGATGAACCCGAGCAGGAATGCGCCGTTGAACGTGAATGTGAAGAGCGAATTCGCGACCATGAGATCACGTTTGCGAACGATGCCGGGGATCGTCGCCGACTCCGCGGGCACGAAGAAGATCGTTACGGCCGCCACGAGGAAGTTCACGAGATACGCGGCCGTGAGGCTGGTCCCGGCGACGAGCAGAGGTAGCACGGCGACCCCGCGCAGCGCATTCGTCACGACGAGGACGAAACGCCGATCCGTCCGATCGACGAGCACGCCCGCGCCGATCCCGAACAGCACCGCGGGAATGATCGCGAGGAGGATGAGGAACGACGACGACGTGTTGGAGTGCGTGAGCTCGGCAACAAGGATGATGAGCGCGGAGGTGACCGCGTTCGCCGCGGTCTGAGAGAGGATCTGCGCCGCCCAGACGGCGAGGAATGCGCGATTGCGAAAGAGGCCGTGTGTCGCGGCCTCCTGGACCTCGGCCAACGGTCGGGCTTAGTCCGCCGGGGCCTGTGGCCCGCGCGAGACGAACCGCTTGATGTCGCGCTCGAGCGACGAACGCGCCACGAGCACGCGGTGCTCGCAGGTGGTGCAGCGCAGGCCGATGTCGGCACCGAGCCGGATGATGCGCCAGGTGCTCCCACCACAGGGGTGTGGCTTGCGCAGCGTGACGACGTCGTCGAGATAGAGCGGGATCGGCCGGGGGGTCCTCGGGGGGCGGAGCCCCCCGGTGGTCGTCTCGGTCATTCGCGCGAGTTTAGGCCCGATCAGCGCAGTGGTGTCGCTAGTGCCGGCAGATCCAACACCGATTCCTTGCTCACGTCGAAGCGAGTTCCTTTGTAGATGAGCTGGAACTGGCCGATGATCCCACCGGTCCGTGTCATCGCGACGTACATGACCTCGGGCGATCCCACGGCACGCACCTGCCACGGACCGCGCACCGCGACGGTGTCGACGGTAAGGGCGTGATCGGTCGTCGCGCCGAAGTGGGTGCGCGGTCCGACGCGCGCGGTGTTGATCGCGATCGCCTCCGCTCCCGCGTTGCGGAGCTCGTTCACCAGGTCCGAGAGCGCGCGCTCGTCGAAGGCGCCGTCGACGCGCACTGTGATGCCCGCGCCGCTGACCGCACTCATACCCGCGAAGACGCGCAGCTGACCGAGTTGCCGCTCGCCTTCGGTCAGCGATCCCTTTCCGCTGGCGATCGCCTCTCGCGCCGTGTCGGTGCGGTGCCGCAGATCGAGGATCTCCTCCTTGATCGCGTTGTTGCGCTCGGACAGGTTCGCGATGAGCGTCGTGAGCGAGACCGGCGTCTCGAGCTGCAAGCTTCGCGAATACACGTCCTGAGCCTGGATCTGAGTGACAACGAGGACGCCGAGGAACAGAGCCACCACCGTGACGGCGATGACGCCCGCGTTCGATCTCATCTTGGCGTCGCGTAGCGAACGTTGAGCGCGCCGCGGTACGGTGGTACTCGCAGACCGCTCGCCCGACTCACGCGGAAGCCGAGGCCGTACACGTCACGCCGCTGCTTGATGTCTTTCAGCTGCGTCGGGTCGTCGTAGCTGGCGAGCAGCTCGTTCTGCGGTCCGATCACGGCGACGGAGAACGGCGGCGACATCAGCGTGCCGTTGACCATGATCGTGGACCCCACGCAGTAGATGCTGGAGGAGCCCACGATGCGCTCTCCATTTATCGCGATGGCTTCGGCGCCACCGCGCCAGGCCTGATTCACGATGTCGGTGAGGTCGGTGTTGTGACAGATCGACTTCTCGATGTCCTTGGCCGCGACCGAGCTGCGCGCGTCGTCCAGCGTGATGGTGACGCCGTCGCCGGTGCGCTCGTTCAGTCCGGCGAGCGTCTTCAGGTCGTCGATGCGGACCTGGAGGTCCTTGGCGGCACCACTCTGGGTCGAGGCGCTCGCCTGGATCCGATCGAGCTCCGCGCGCAGGTCGGCGAGCTGCACTTTCAGCGAGCTCTGCTCGTTCTGCAGCGCTTTGGCCGCGTCGAGGAGTGGCGTGTTATAGCGGACCGTCAGCTCGTTCCGTTCGGACTGCGTCCGCCACTGGATGCTCACGAGCAGGCCGAACAGGACCGCCGGGATCAGCAACACCAGCGAGTGCGCGAGGCGGGTGCGGTCGGCCGCGGGCGTCGCCGTCACACAAAAAGTGTCACATACCTATCAGCGACCTCCGCGGACGCCTCGCCAGGCGCCGGGTCCCCCGCCGGGGTGATGGCGCGCGTGGCCGGCCACGGCAGATTCACTTTGGGGTGTTGGGTTGAACGTGATCGCGTTGCGCACCGACCGGCCGTCCGCCAGCTCGGACGAATGCTCCATGTGCAACGCGCCCCATCCCACAAGCGATGGGCCCGCGAGCCCTGTCCGACAGCGAAGCGATCTGGTCCCCTGGACGGTCGTCGTCACCGCAGCGGTGGTCATCACCACCATGGGAGCGGGTCCCGAGCGCTGGTTCGGCGTCGGCGCGGTGAGCGGACTACTCGCAGGTATCGCGTGCGCGTGGGTCAGCTTCCAGGCCGCCCGCCGCAATCGCGGCGTTGCTCACGTCCGGGAGCTGACCGCGCTGTCGGAGGAAGCGGACATGCGCGTCCAAAGTGTCATCAAGCAGTTCGAGTGGGCCGTTAACGACGTCGTGAAGCTCAAGCGCGACTCGGATCGCGCGCAGGGTACGGCAGACGTGCTCCTCGAGCGCTCCCGCGAGCGCGACCGCTACGTGAAGAAGCTCGAGCGCCAGGTCTTCGAGCTACGCGCCCAGACCGCGCATTCTCCGCAGCCCGCCGTCGTGCCCGCGCCCGAGGACCTGTTCGACGGCGAATCGGGCCACGTTCCCTTCCGCTGGGCACTCCACATCGATGGCACCAAAGCGATCCTCGAGCTCGAGACCGGTGTCACGCTGCATCGACCCTCACGGGTGCGCATCGTCGACCGCGACGGCCAGGTGACGGCGGTAAGCGGCGTGCCGGTCCTCCTCGCGGATGGCAGCTACGGCTTCACTGTCGAGGAGCCGCCAATCGATCTCGTCACCGACCTCGACGCGCAACGCGAGCCGAACTATCTGATCGAGGCGCTCGTGCAGTACGAGTGGAAGTCGACGCGCCTCGAGGACTCCGGCCGCCGCACGCGCATCGTCGCGGACAAGCAGGGCCGCTTCTATCGGGTGGCCGACGCCGCTGACGCCGCACAGGTCTTCGCGTCACAGCCGCCACGCGCGAATCTCAACTGACCGGAATTTTCACCCCCTCCCAAGCGCGTCTGCCAGCGATGGCAGACGCGCGCCCAGAGAGGTTTCAGCGCTGAGGGGCTGGCCGGAATCGAACCGGCGACGCCCGCCTTAGGACGGCGGCGCTCTGTCCACTGAGCTACAGCCCCGCATGCGGCTGCGCCGCACGCGGGCTGCTGCACCTTCGCGGTCCGAGCGTAGCGAGGGACGCGTGTGGTGCAAGCACAGCCCCAGCCGGCGAAGCCGGCCTCTAGCGTAAGACGGCAATGCGGCGTCAGCATCTAATGCGTCGCGAAGCCGACCTATCACGCCTCACGCGGATGCATCCATGACACACTTAGGCTCACCCTTACGGCGTGTTCGCCGATGAGCCTCCGCGGCGCGCGGGAGCACGGGTAAACGCCAAGGCGCGAGCGAGGTACGTCATCAATCCATCGATCGTCTGGATCACGGCCCAAGATGGGAGCGTTCACGCAACCCGCCCACCGATCATCGCCGACGGACAGGTAATGCTCTGCGGGCACTCGTACGAGCGCCGCGACCTTCGGATCAGGATCCAAGCCGCGGTCGGTCATGCACCGGCGGGCGCGTGCATCACATGTGGCGAGCTCGTCGCGGCCGCCCTCGGCGAGGCCGATGCGCCCGTTCGCACGGAGCGCGAGCGAAAGCCGCCTCTGTGGCCGTGACGTCCGTCTCTGACGAGGAAGCCACGCGCATTCTCAACGGCTTCCAGCGCGACGCGCGCGCGATCCTCGAGTATCTGCTCCCGGCTCTGCGACAGCGCGGGTTCTATCCAGAGGCCTCCGTCGATGGCTGGGGCGACTCGCGTGATGGCCGCGGTATCGCATCGACCGTCGTCCTCGCGTCGCCGAAGTGGCTGAAGCCGCAGGACCGAACGAAGCAGCTCGCTCGCGTGCGCCTCGAGCTCAGCAGCTCGAATGCCTGGATGGTCATCGTCTCCGTCGTGGCTCAGCCCGACCAGCTTCTCGCGTGGCCCGCGGCGGCTGACGCCGACTGGTGGGCCGACCTGCGCGAGCGCATCCGGGCGCAGATCCTGGAGTACCACGACACGAAGTCCTGACCCGCTCGTCGACGCCGCTCGAATACAATCGATCTGTTCCAGCGGGGTGTAGCGCAGCTAGGTAGCGCGTTGCGTTCGGGACGCAAAGGCCGGCAGTTCGAATCTGCCCACCCCGACACGAGAAGGCGAGTTACCGCGCATTTTGACCTGTAAGAACATCTGTTCTATCATCTCCGCCCGGATGCCTCCTGAACAGAGACCCGCCCAAATGCCCGCTGCATTACGGCGCTGCTCTCTCTGCGGCGTTCTGAAGCCTGTGACGGACTTCCACCGCCGCGGTGACGGCCACCAGTTGTGGTGCAAGTCGTGTCGTCGCGTACACGACGCGGCGTACTACGCGGCCACGCGCGACGTGCGTAGGCTTCAGCGTCACGCACGTCAGAGGAACCTCGTCGCGAGGATGCGCGACCTCAAGCTCGAGCCTTGCGTCGATTGCGGTGGACGCTTTCATCCCGTCGCCATGACATTCGATCATCGCCCAGGCACCACGAAGGTGAATGATCTTGCGAACCTCGCGAGACTTGGCTGCACGAGGCTGTTCGGGCAGGAGCTCGCGAAATGCGATCTCGTCTGCGCCAACTGTCACGCGATCCGAACGTACCTGAGGAGGCAAGAGGAGCTAGCGCACGTGGCTGCAGCATCGCGCCCCTTGGTCTCGGAGCCGGAGGCGCTTCATGACAGCGCGGCGTAGATAGGAGAACGGGCCCGCAGCCGGCAGTCAGCAGGCAGCACGGTCATGGTGTCGTGGTACTCCATGATCTGCGCGCGGATGCGCTCACGCAGGTCCGTCCACCATTCGGCATCGGCTGTTGGCCATGCATGTCGCTGATCGGGCTGAGCCACGACGCTCACGATCACCGACCATTCATCCGACTCGCTCAACTCCAGCCGCACGCGCGGTCCCGGGTTCGAGTCCCGGCACCCCGACCGCGGACACCGGCGCCATGGCCACGTAGTGTCCGCGTCATGGCGGACGACTGGTCGCTCGACATAGCCGTCGCACCCGAAGGAGCGCTCGCGCGCATCAGGGCGGCGATCAATCGTCCCAAGAAGCGCGCCTTCGGGATCTTCAAGACCACCAACGAATACGTCGGCTTCACCCGCGACGCCACGTTCGAGATCTGGGAGCGCCAGCAGCGCGCGGTCCATGCGCTCGGTACCGTGCGCGGTCGTCGCGGCGGCAGCCGCATCGAGCTTCACTTCGAGATGCCTCGCCGGACGCGCGTCCTGATCGCGCTCTTCTTCCTCGTCTACGCGATCGCCGCAGGCGGCCTCACGTTCCGCGAAGGCGGACCGCTCGGACCGGTGGAGGAGCTCGTCGTCGCGTCCGTCGGCGGCCTGGCGATCGCGGCCATCTTCGGCCTCGCCAGGGCGCGACAGCGCTCCGACCTGCGGGATTTCGTCGACAGCGTCTTCCGCGAAATCGCGCGGATCTGACTGCCGCTCTCGGGGTCTAGCGGCCTCCCGCTCCGTACACCAGCGTCGGGAAGTAGTACGCAAGCTGGGGGAACAGCCACAGGAACAGCATCGCGACGACCTGTATGGCGAGGTATGGGTACATGCCCTGGAAGATCTGGTTGAGCGTGATGATCTTGCCGACGACGCCCTTCAGGTAGTACGCGGACATCGCGACCGGCGGAGAGAGAAAGGACGTTTGCTGGTTGATCGCGACCATGATCCCGAAGAAGAACGCGTCGGTCGAGATGTTGTCGGGGAACCTCGTGTGATAGGTCTGAAGGAGCGGCAGGAAGAGCGGAAGGAAGATGATCGTGATCTCGGTCCACTCAAGTGGCCAGCCCAAGAGGAAGATGAGGAACTGGGCGACCCAGAAGAACGCCTCGGGCGTCAGGTTGAGGCCGAGAACGTAGTCCGCGATGATCGCGCCGCCCCCCAGCCGCGCGAAGACCGCGGCGAAGATGCTCGAGCCCACGAGCAGCCATCCGACCATCGCCGACGTGCGGACGGTGAGGAAGACGGACTCCTTGAGCATCGAGAACGTGAGCCGGCGATGGACCGCCGCGAGCAGAAGGCCACCGAGCGCACCGAGTGCGGCACCCTCGGAGGGCGTCGCGAGGCCGAAGAAGATAGCGCCGAGCACGAAAAGAATGAGCGTGACGATCGGCACGAAGCCGCGGAGGATGAGCCTGACCATCTGCGACGCGTTCGCCTGCTCACGCAGGTCCTTCGGGACCATCGGCGCGACGGCGGGCTGCAGCTTCGCGCGCACGATGATGTAAACGAGATACAGGCTCGACAGCATGAAGCCGGGCAGGAACGCGCCGGCGTACAGGCGAGGCACGGACACGCCGGCGACGAACCCGTAGAGGATCAGCAGAACGCTCGGCGGTATGAGGATCCCGAGCGTGCCGGATGCCGTGACCGCGCCGGCCGCGTACGACTTGCTGTAGCCGGCCTTCATCATCGCCGGGAACGCGAGGAGACCGAGGAGGGTGACCGAAGCGCCGACGATGCCCGTCGCCGTCGCGAAGATCGTCCCCGTCGCGAGCGTCGCAACCGCCAGCGATCCGGGCAGCCAGCCGAACATCACCTGGACGGAATGGAAGAGCTCGTCGAGGATCCCCGCGCGCTCCACGACGTACCCCATGAACAGGAACAGCGGGATCGCGACGAGGACGTCGTTCTGCATCACGAAGAACGTCCGCTGCACGACGAGGTCGAATACGACGAACCCTATGCCGAGGAACCCGAAGGTGATCCCGAGAGCCATGAGCGTGAAGGCCGTCGGGAACCCGATCATGATCGCGATCACGAGCAGTCCGAGCATGACGAGGCCAAGGACCTCGGGACTCACCGGCTAGAGCTCGCTTTGCTTCGCGAGGATCGTCTCGGTCTCCTCCACGTCGGACAGGCGCGGCGGCCACACACCCGTCCGCATAGCGATGAAGGAACGGATCGTCTCTGCGACGCCCTGGATGGCCATGAGCCCTGCCGCGATCGGTATGACCGTCTTCAAGGGATAGAGCGGCGGTGCGGCGGCAGAGGTGAACGAGCGCTCGTGGATGGACCATGAGTACGCCGCCCACTGCGAGCCGACCGAGACGAGCGCGATGATCCCCGGGAAGAAGGCGAACAGGTACAGCGCGAGGTCGACGGCGCCCTGCACTTTCACCGACCACAGCCGGTAGAAGATGTCGCCGCGCACGTGCTGCGCGCGCGACAGGGCGTACGCGCCACCCAACATGAAGAGGACGGCATACAGGTAGTACGACATGTCATACGAGTAGTTGTAGGTGAACCAGATGGCACGGATGGGGTCGCCGAACGGCTTGCTGAGGTAGCGCATCGCAACGTCGTAGCTGATGAGGAGCGTGCTCAGCACCACGATCCACGCGGTGGCCTTACCGGTCCAGGCGCTCAGGCGATCGATGGAGAACAGGAAGCGCTGCACCTCTCAACCCCCCCGCACGTGTTTTCTGGTCTTGGGCGCGGAACGGGGCCCTCGGTCGCCCGAGGGCCCCGCCACGATAGAGCCTTACCGGCTGGTCCTTACTTGAACATCGCCTTGTAGGAAACCTGGTCCGGCGTCGGGATGTTGATGTCGTCGGCCCACTTGAAGATGCGCTGCGCCCACGCCTTCTGCGAGTCGAGGATCGCGACGAAGTCCGGGTTGCTCTTGGACTCGTCGGCGATGACTGCGTCCCACGCCTTGAGCTGCGCCTGGAGGACCGAGTCCGGCGTCTTGTACACCTTGACGCCCTTGCCGGCGAGCGCAGCGTAGTCCTTCGAGTTCTTGTCGATGAACTTCCACTCGCCGTTCGCCGACTCGGCCCAGGCCGCGTACTTCATGATCGCCTTCAGGTCGCTCGGCATCGCGTCGTACTTGGTCTTGTTGAGCGAGATCTCGAGGATCTCGCTGGGCTGGTGGTATGACCGAGCCATAAGGACCTTCCGAACGTCCGGCAGGCCGTAGACGGTGTCGGACGTCGTGTTGTTGAACTCGGCCGCGTCGATGACGCCGCGGTCGAGCGACGAGGCTACTTCGGCGCCGGCGACGGATACGACGCTCGCGCCGAGACCCTGGTAGATGCCGGTCGCGAGGCCGACGGTGCGGAATTTCATGCCCTTGAAGTCGTCCGGGCTCTTGATCTCGTTCTTGAACCAGCCGAGTGGCTGGTTCTGCATCGGCATGTGGAACAGCGAAACGACGTTGAGCTTCAGCTTCCCTTGCACGAGCTTCTCGTACAGCGCCTGGCCGCCGCCGTAGTAGTACCACGCGAGCCACATCTGGCCGCTCATGCCCATCATCGGCCCGGTGCCCATGAGGCTCACCGCGTGGTCCTTGCCGTAGTAGTAAGCGGGCACGTGGTGCGCGCCGTCGAGCGTCCCGGCGTGGACGGCGTCGATGGCGCCGTTGATGTTCGTGACCGCGTTCACCGGCAGGGCGTCGATCTTGAGGCGACCTGCCGACATCTCTTCGACGAATGCCTTCCAGTCGAGGAACAGCTCCTGGAAGATGTCGTTGCCGGCCCAGCCGGACTGGACCTTCCACGTGATCGTCTCGGCCCGCGCGGTCACGTTCGTCGCGGCCGCGCCCGCCGGAGTCGCCGACGTCGACGGAGCATTCGACGACAAGCACGATGCGATGAAGGCTCCCAGACCTGAGAGAGATCCATACTTGAGGAACCCGCGACGCGAGAACTTCGAAAGAAGACTCACTGCGTTGTCCACCTCCTAGCGATGCCCGTCGGCGGCCACATTCGATTCTTGCCGATTCCGCCTGTCAAGTCGCCGTTTTCGTCAGGCGCGAACGTTCGCGAGGCCGCCCACTCCCTATACGTCGGAGGAGGCGAAAGAGGTCATGCCGCGCGGCTCAGCGGACGCGTGCGATGGCGGTCGCGCTGGACACCGAGATGGCCGCGAGGGGCTGGCCGGTCATCGCGTCGAGCGCCCAGATCTTCGTCCCATCGGCTGAGAGCCCGTACAGGCGCCGACCGTCCGCGGTCAGCGCGATGCTGCGCAGCGCGCGATCCGGGACCAGATGCGCTTTCAGACCGAGCGTGGCCGTGTCCACGACCACGACACCGGCCTCGGCGACGACATAGAGACGGTACCCCTCGGGTGAGACTACCGCGGCGCTCATCGGATCGATCCTCGCCGTCGGCGCCGCCGCGGCGCGCTTCAGCGCCTTCCACTGGAGAGACTGGAGCGTGTCGGCGTCATACCTCGTCACCGTTCCCTCGACGGCGTTGGTCGCGTACATGTGCTTGGCACCCGGCGCGAGCGCAACGGTCCAGAACGCCGGCGCCGCCGGTCCCGGACCGACCGGAAGGTCGAGGATGCAGGTGGCGTACCGGCCGTTCACGTTGAGCGCATGGATGAATGGGCGCCGTCCCGGATTTGAGTAGAGGCTGAAGTGCCAGCTGCTGAGCGTGCCGTCGACGGATGCCTGGTAGATGCCGGCCATCAGACCACGCGCGACGTTCGCCGGCGTGGACACTTCGACCTGCTTCAGGTCGCCGATCGGCTTCTCGTCGAGGCGCCCGGTGCGAAGATCGAAGAGGCGCACGTTGTAGCGGTCATCGGGTCTGTGTTCGACCAGATAGAGGGTCGCGCCGTCATCGCTGACGACGTCGACGGTCATCTCGCCCGGGACCGAGATCCGCTGCACCGAATCGGTCCTGAGGTCGATCACTGCGAAGCCGCTCTGCGCGGGAGCTGGCGCGGCCTCGAGAACGAGCAGCGCGCCGTTCCGCGACAGACCGGTCGGCGCGACGCGATACGCGCCGCCGAGGTCGTAGCGACCCGGCACGATGATGTGCTTGCGCTCCAGTCCCGTCGCGGGATCGAGAACGCGGACGAAGGTCGTGGCACCCGGCTCGACCGCGTAGAAGGCGGACCAATCCGGGGCGGGGACGCCCCGCGGCAGCTCGCGAACCGCCGAGCCGCCCTGGGTGATCACGGTGATGCCGCGGTCCGTCCCGAGATAGATCTGCTCGTTCGCCGGCGGCGGCGCAGCCGTCGCGGAGGTCGGCGCGGACGCGGGCCGTACCCCGCAGGCT
>WNGB01009892.1_pt1 | contig 13310 bp, 10 predicted proteins | sample 5400681 | NCBI WGS metagenome assembly WNGB01 (sample SAMN13153367, study PRJNA577476) | soil metagenome | isolation source: 115 cm soil or saprolite under grassland replicate 2 | place: USA:California | collected 2016-06-15 | reverse complement strand
GGCGCCATGCACGCTGCAACATGGATTGAGGCTGAGGGGCCGCGTCGAAGAGATCCTGGAAGCGCTCGGCCTCGAGTTGACCGAGGTCGCCGACGCGCATCTGTGTTGCGGCTCCGCGGGCACGTATTCGATCCTCCAGGCGGCGCTTGCCGAAGAGCTCCGGGCCAACAAGCTGCGCGCGCTGGAAGCGAATCAACCCGATGTCATCGCCACCGCCAACATCGGTTGCCTTCTTCATCTCGCCGCGGGCACGCAGCGGCCGGTGCGGCACTGGATCGAATTGTTGGACAGTCGCTTGCGCTAGGAGCCTGTCGGGCTTGCTCTCACATATGCGTTGCTGGTCAAACGGCGATGAATGCAAGGCGCTCGGCGCAGCGAATAGCTTGGGCTATTCGCGAGCCGAGCAACGCCGCAGGCGCGCCGTTTGGCCGCAACCTGAAGGGACGGGGGCGCTTTGGGGGCATTCCATTGTTGCCGGCCGCTGGCAGTGGGCTGGCACTGCGGCGCAGCCGGCGCCTAGGACTGCCTCCCAAAGCGCCCCCTTCGCATATGCGACAGTAAGCCCGACAGGCTCCTAGGGCGGTTGAAGACATGTCCGATGCGGTGAACCGTCGTGCGAGCTATCGCTGCTTCCTTGCCGTTCCGACCCGGTGGATGGATAACGATACCTACGGCCACGTCAATAACGTGAGCTTTTACTCGTACTTCGATACCGCGGTGAACGAGCATCTGATCCGCGCCGGCGGGCTCGATATTCGCGCCGGGCCGGAGATTGGGCTGGTCGTCGAGACCTCCTGCCGGTTTCACAAGCCGATCTCCTTTCCCGATGTCATCGACGCGGGCATGCGCGTGTCGAGGCTCGGCAATTCCTCGGTCACGTACGAGATCGGGCTGTTTCGGCAAGGCGATGACGAGCCGGCCGCGACCGGCCACTTCGTTCACGTCTGGGTCGATCGTACGACCCGGCTGCCGATTCCAGTCCCGCCGGCCGTCCGTTCCGCCTTAGCGCCACTGGTCGTCGCGACGTAATGCGTGCGCCGACGGCGCCCGCGAAGCTGGCGACGACGAACCAATCGCCCGTATTCCGGACAAAAGCGTACAATTCGGCCCCCTGATGCGGCGCCTTCCGCGTCGCGCGCCCGCTTCCCGAGGAATCGACATGCTGATTTCCAGCGCCCGCAGCGCTCTCACGTTTGCCGTCGTGCTGGGCGCTTTCGAGATCGTCGCTTCGCCGGCGGCGAGCGCCGCCGACGATGCACCGATCCCTGTGCGCGATTTCTTCCGCAATCCGGAGCGGGGACTCTTTCGCATTTCGCCTGACGGCAAGACGCTCGCGTTCATGCAGCCGTTCGAGCGGCGGATGAACATCTATGTGCAACCGCTTGCGGAAGGAGAGCCGGTCCGGCTGACCAATGAGACCGCGCGCGATATTCCGAATCATTTCTGGAAGGGCCCGAACCGCCTGGTGTACGTCAAGGACTTCGGCGGCGACGAGAATTTTCACGTCGTCGCCGTCACCAAGGACGGCTCGGGGAGCAAGGATCTCACGCCGTTCGATGGCGTTCGCGCGCAGATGATCGACGACCTGCGCGATTTTCCGGACGTGCTCCTCGTCGGATTGAACAAGCGCAACAAGGAAGTATTCGATGCGTACCGGCTCGATCTCAAGATCGGCGAGCTGACGCTCGTTGCCGAGAACCCCGGCAACATCACGAGCTGGCTCACCGATCACGCGGGAAACATCCGCGGCGCGCAGACCTCCGACGGCGTCAACACGAGCTTCCTTTACCGGGAGGGCGCGAGCGGACCGTTCCAGACGGTGCTCACCACGAGCTTCCGCGACAGTTTCAACCCGCTGTTTTTCACGTTCGACAACAAATTGCTCTACGCCGCGTCGAACCTGGGTCGCGACAAGCAGGCGATCGTGCTCGTCGATCCGGCTACGGCCAAGGAGCAGAAAGTGCTGTTCGAGCATCCCGACGTCGATATCGACAGCATGTCGTACTCGCACAAACGGAAGGTCTTGACGACGATTAACTACGTGACCTGGAAGCCGCAGCGCAAGTATCTCGACGCCGAGACCGAAAGAATTTTTGCGGCGCTGGAGAAGCAACTTCCCGGCTACGAGTTCGGGATCCAGAGCATGACCGACGACGAGGATCGAATGATCGTCGCCGCATACAACGATCGTACGCCGGGCATGCGCTATCTCTATGACGTGAAAACGGACAAGCTCGCCAAGCTCGGCGAGATCGCCCCATGGCTACCGCAAGCGAAAATGGCGACGATGAAGCCGATCGTCTACAAGTCGCGCGATGGCCTGACGATCAACGGCTATATCACGCTACCGAACGGCAAGGACGCGAAGAATCTGCCCGTGATCGTTAACCCGCACGGCGGGCCGTGGGCGCGCGACGTCTGGGGCTGGAACCCGGAGGTGCAGATGCTGGCGAACCGCGGGTACGCGGTGCTGCAGATGAACTTCCGCGGCTCGACCGGGTATGGGCGGAGCTTCTGGCAGGCGTCGTTCAAGCAGTGGGGCCGGAACATGCAGGACGACATCACTGACGGCGTCGAATACCTCGTGCGGGAAGGCATTGCCGATCCGAAACGGATATGCATCTACGGCGGAAGCTATGGGGGCTATGCGACGCTCGCGGGCGTGGCGTACACGCCGAACCTGTACGCCTGCGCCGTCGATTACGTCGGCGTGTCCAACCTGTTCACGTTCCTGAACACGATTCCGCCGTACTGGAAACCGTATCTGGACATGTTCCATGAGATGGTCGGCGACCCGGAAAAGGACAAAGCGTTGCTTACGGAGACGTCACCGGCGCTCAACGCGGACCGGATCAAGACGCCGCTGTTCGTCGCCCAGGGCGCGCGGGATCCGCGCGTGAACATCGACGAGTCGAACCAGATGGTCAAGGCGCTCAAGGCGCGCGGCGTCGACGTGCCGTACATGGTCAAGGAAAACGAGGGTCACGGGTTCCGCAACGAGGAAAACCAGTTCGACTTCTACGAAGCCATGGAACGGTTCCTTGCGAAGTATCTGGGCAAGAGCTGAGGACCGCGATGGCCGCGTCGCGCCGCTTTGCGCTGATTCCCGCCGCGGGGACGGGCAGGCGCTTCGGCGGCGGCGTGCCGAAGCAATACGTTCCGCTCGCCGGATCGCCGCTGCTCAGGCGCTCGATCGATGCGCTCAACGACGCGGTCGTGCTGGAAGCGCTCTTCGTCGTGCTCGCACCCGACGACAAGCTCTACGCCGAACGAGTGGGCAAGGTTCGCGGCGTCGAGGCGCTGTATTGCGGCGGGGCGACGCGCGCGGAGTCGGTGAAGAACGGGCTTGCTGCGATCGGCCGCCGCGTCGAAGCCGAGGACTGGGTGCTCGTGCACGATGCGGTGCGGCCTTGCATAGACGTGACGACGCTCAATCGGCTGCTGCACGAGCTCGAGGACGAGCCGGTCGGCGGGCTGCTCGGCGTGCCCCTGGCGGATGCGTTGAAGCGCGCCGAGACCGGCGCCGGCTTGCGCGCGATGTCGACCGAGTCCCGCGATGGGTTGTGGTGCGCGCAGACGCCGCAAATGTTCCGCTTCGCGATTCTCCAGCATGCATTTCGCAACGCGGATCTCGCGAGGATCACAGACGAGGCGCAAGCAGTCGAGGCGCTCGGAGTAAAGCCGCGGCTGGTTCAGGGAAGCCCATTGAATATCAAAGTGACTTATCCCGAGGACGTTGCGCTGGCGGAAGCAATCCTGGAGCAGCGGCGAGCGAGGCAATGACGGCGCCGCAGATGCGCATCGGCAACGGGTTCGATGTCCACGCGCTCGCCGCAGGCCGCCGCCTCGTACTGGGCGGGGTGACCATTCCCCATGAGCGTGGCCTCGCCGGCCATTCGGACGCCGACGTGCTGCTGCACGCGATCTGCGACGCAATACTCGGCGCGCTGGGCGCAGGCGACATCGGCGCACATTTTCCCGACACGGATGCTGCTTACAAGGACGCTGACAGCCGCGCGCTGTTGCGTCGCGTCTGGCAACGGGCAATCGCCGCTGGATACGCCCTTGGAAATCTCGATGCGACGGTGATAGCGCAGGCACCTAGACTGTCGCCGCACGTCGGCCAAATGGTCGCAAACATCGCCGCCGACTGCGGTGCGCGAGTTGAGCAAGTCAACGTCAAGGCGACCACGACCGAGCATCTCGGCTTCGCCGGGCGCGGCGAAGGCATCGCCGCGCTGGCGAGCGTGCTGCTGGTGAAAACGAACGCGGCCGGTTAGCCGAGACCCGGCCGCCCTCAAACCGAAATCACGCCGGCTGAAGGACCTGCAAGAAGCTCCTGCCGATTTCAGGCGGCCCGACCTGAAATAACTCCGCGATCGTCGCCGCGATGTCCGCTAGGCTCTCACGCGGTGCCAGCGCGCGCGGCTGGATGCGATCGCTCCGCACCAGGAGCGGTGTGAATTCCCGCGTGTGCTTGTCGTGTCCGATGGTCGGGTCGTTGCCGTGATCGCCGGTGATAATGAACATGTCGTTAGACCCGAGCCGCGCGAGGATCTTTCCCACACCCTCGTCCGTCATCCGCAGGCACTCCGCATAACGCTTCGCATCCTGGTCGTGCCCCGCGAGGTCGGTTTCCTGAACGTTGATGGCGATCAGGCCACGCTCGACGCGATCGAGCGCGTCGTAGGTCGCATTGAGGACATCCGGCGTGGGAACGTGCGCTGCCTTCATCGCTCCTTCGCAGGTGATGACGTCGGCCACTTTTCCGATCAAGGCCACGGGCCAGCCCGCTTTGTGCAGCAGTGTAGGGACCTGCACTTCCGGACGCGTGCCCTGCGTCAGGTGCCTCACGACATATTGCTTCGTGTACAACCCGAGCGCGACGTTGTTGACGCCGCACTGTCCGGTGGGGCGCCGTTCGGTGCAGCGCAGGAGGTCCGTTGACGTGAAGCCCCGCCCGCCCATGGCCACGATGCGGCGTACGCGCGCGATCGACCGCACGATCTCGGCCACTTCGACGATCCGCTCATAGGGAAGCTCTTCCAGCGAGCCGACGGTGTGGTAGGTCTGCAGCGGGTCGCTTTCCAGATTGTCGCCGACAATCATCGCGCCATCGACGAAGAGCGCGGAAACGTCCGGACCCGCAGGCTCGACGCGATGGCCCGCGTGCTGGAGCGCCGCCGCAACGTCGTCGCGGACCACCTCGAACAACTCCTCGGGGACGTCGGGGACGCGCGAGCCCATCATCACCTGATGGCCGAGATACGTGTCCGCACCCTGGTAGCCGAGCGCGCAGATCCCGTGCGCAGCGATCGGGTGCGCATCGATCCTGAGCCCCGACTTGGGCGCGATGGCTCCGAGGCCCATCCTTTCTAGATGCGGAAGCGAGAGCGAGCCCGCGGCCTTGACCACGTGTCCCAGCGTGTCGGCGCCGCGATCGCGTGGACGCACTTGCGCGACGTCCGGCATTTCGCCCACGCCCAAGCCGTCGATGACCAGCAGGATCACACGCCTGATCTGCCCGGTGCCGATGTCCATGACTTCCTCCGCTGGTAGATGATTACGCCGAATGATCCGCGCGCGTCAGCGTCGTTGCGATCACAGTGTAGAGCTTAACCCAGGGTTGCGTCGCTAGTAATGCCCTCGAGCGGCGCACCCGGTGCCGGTCGCTGGCCGGAGGGAACCTCTGAACAAGCCCCGCGTGGCCGCGACGGAGGCTTTCCGGGAGGAGATGCGCGACAAAGCAGATTGCCCGGAAAGCCCCGTCCCTTCGGGTTTCGGCGCAATGACCTCATCTGCTTTGTTGCGCGGCTTGCGAATAGGATGAACTATTCGCTGCGCCGCGACGCCGCGCATCTGAGGCCATTGCGCCAGAAACGCGGCTCACGTGGGGCTTGTTCAGAGGTTCCGTAGCAGGTGGAGCGCGTCCTCCAACAATTGCAGCCCGACGCGATCTCCCACAGCGACGCGTCTGTGCCGCCCCAGCGTTGGCTCCACGGCGACGATCAGCATTGCGCCGACCCGGATACGGTATTCGATTTGATCGCCGCGGTATTCTAACTCCTCCACGACGCCGGCGAGCCTGCCGGGTGTCGCCTCGGCCAGCCGCACCGCCTCGGGCCGCACCAGGACGAGGACCTCGGAGGCTGCACAGCGGTCCGCGGGCACCACGATTCGCTGTTCCAGCGTCTCGATCGTTGCCCGGCCGTTTGCACGCTGCAAGACGCGCCCGGGCAGCACATTCACTTGCCCGACGAAATTCGCGACAAAGAGAGTGGCGGGTCGCGCGTACACCTCTTCCGGCGTGCCGACCTGCTCCACCTGCCCTGCGTTCATCACCGCAATGCGGTCGGAGAGGCTCATCGCCTCGTCCTGGTCGTGCGTCACGTAGATCGCCGTCGTGCCGAAGCGCTTCTGCAGCCGCCGCAATTCCCCGCGCACCTGCACGCGAAGCTTGGCGTCAAGGTTGGACAAAGGCTCATCGAAAAGCAGCAGATCGGGTTGCATGACCATCGCGCGTGCCAGCGCCACGCGCTGTTGCTGTCCGCCGGAGAGCTGGCCCGGAAGCCGAGAACCCATTTCGTCCAGGCCCACGGCCTTGAGCGCTGCCCGCACCTCGGTGCGGATTTTCTCGTCTCGCTCCTTGCGGATGCGTAGCGAGTAGGCGACGTTCTCGAAGACCGTCATATGGGGAAACAGCGCATAGTTCTGGAACACCAGCCCGATGTGCCGCTGGTGGGACGGCAGGTGCGTAATGGAACGACCGTCGAGCAGAATATGACCTTCGTCGGGTTCCTCCAGTCCGGCCAGTGTGCGCAGGACCGTCGTCTTGCCGCAGCCGGAAGGTCCGAGCAAGGTAACAAATTCACCCGGCTCCACACGCAGGGTGAAGTCGCGTACCGCCAGGACGCTGTGCCCGCCCCGCATCGGGTACGCCTTATTGAGACCCTTGATCTCGAGAGTCTTCGCGGGAAGCATGTCCATGCGAGCTCCTTACGACCTGTCGCGCCAATCGCGGCGCAAAAGGCGCGGTGCGCCGTGAATGACCAGCAAGACCAGGACGACCAGGATAACGCTCAGCGCAGCTGCCTCGCCCACGTCTCCGCGGTCCATCTGCGAGAGTATCGCCGGCGTTACCAGCGACCAATGCGGCGAAACCACGAAGATCACGGCGCTCAGTGTCGTGACGCTGCGCGTGAACGTGAAGATCATTCCCGCGATGACCGCGGGCCGCACCAGGGGCAGCAACACCCGCCACAGCGTCTGGCCGCTGGTGGCGCCCATCGTCGTGGAGGCCTCGTCCAGCGACCGATGCAACTGCTGCAGCGACGCGACGCCGGATCGGATCGCGTAGGGAAGCGACCGCACGCTGAATACCACCACGATGATGAGTGCCGTACCGGTCAGGAGCAGTGGCCGATGGTTGAAGGCCAGCGCGAACGCCAGGCCGATCACCGTGCCGGGAATCGCGAGCGGCAAATTGGCCATGAAATCCAGCGCGCCACGCCCGGGCATTGGCGTCCGCGCGACGAAGTAGGCGATCAGCACACCCACGACCGCCGAGGCTACGCACGCCATGACGGCCAGGCCGATCGTGTCGAGCAACGCGGCGCGCGATGTGGTGAGCGCTGCGACGAAATGTCGCAGTGTGAAGGTGTTGTCGATGCCGAAGAGCTTGGTCGTGGCCCCGGCGAATACCGTGGCGTACTGCATGACGATCAGCACGGACACCCCGCCGCAGACGATCAAGGCCGCAACCGTGACCGCGCGGTCGCGGACCTGCGGGTGCTGCATTGTGCCCCGGCTGCCGACCGACGCGTACGCGGTCCGCTCCGCCAGTTTTTTCTGGACGAAGAACAGCAGCACGGCCGGCACCAGCAGGATGACCGCCAGTGCCGCACCCTTCGGAATGTCGTACATCCCGATGATCGTCAGGTAGATCTGCGAAGACAGGACCGGATAGTCGCCGCCGAGCAGCAGCGGGTTGCCCAGGTCGGCGAACGAATAGCCGAAGAGCAGCACAAAGGCGCTCCCCAACCCGGGCATCAGCAGCGGAAGGCTGATGGTCGTGAGCACTTTGCCCGGGTTGGCGCCCATCGTCCCGGCCGCTTCTTCGAGCGAGACATCGAGGTTCCGAAACAGATTGAGCAGCAGCAGGTAGGCGAACGGAAAATACGAGAGGATCTGTGCTGCGACGAGACCGCGGTAGCCGTACAGCGCCGTCGTCTGCATCCCGAGCAACTCGTTCGTGATCAGGCCGCGGCGTCCGTAGAGCAGGATCAGGCTCAACGCCATCAGGATCGGCGGCGAGATCGTCGGCAACAAGGCGAGGAAATGCCAGACGGGCTTCCATGGCATCTCGACGCGCGTCATCGCGTAGGCGTACAGCGTCGCGAGGATCGTGCCCGCGATCGCCACGGTGAGCCCGAGCCCGAGCGTATTGCCCACGACCTGCAAGGTGTAGCGGTCGAAGAGCAGGCGCAGCAGCGTGCCGGGCGACAGCCTTCCGTCGGCGAACACCGCCCGCGCGAGCAGCTCGACGATCGGATAGGCGACGAACAGTGCTACCAGAACTGCGACCAGCGGGTAGAGGCACGCGAGGACCCACCCCCGGCCGGGCCGCGTCAGGCTCGGGTCCGCGGCCACTGCGGTCATGCTACTTGCGTCCGGCGAGGATGTCGTTCTGGAACTTGTCGATCAGCTGCTGCCGAACTGTGCTGTTGCCGGCCCAGTTGAAGTCGAAGGTGATCAGCTTCGCGCTCTGGTACGGCTTCACCAGGTCGTGGATCTTGGCCTTCGGATGCGTTGGCACGTCGAAGTACTCCGAGGCAGCGAGGAGTTCCACCGCTTCCGGCGTGAGCGACCAGTCGATGAAGCGCTTGGCTTCCTCGGGCTCGGGGGCGCCCTTGAGCATGACGACGCAGAACAGGTCGTAGCCGGTCCCCTCTTGGGGCAACGACATTTCAAGCGGAAACCCCTTGTCGATGCTACCCAGAATATCGTGCGCGAAAAGGATGCCCACCCCCACCTCGCCGCGACCGACGAGCTGCGTCGGTCCGATGCCAGAGCGCGTGTACTGGGCGACGTTGGCGTTGAAGCGCTTCATGTACTCCCAGCCCTTCTGCTCACCCATCACCTGCAGGATCGTCGTAAGAAATGTGTAGCCGGTCCCCGACGTCGCGGGACTCCCGAGGCAGACCTGGCCCGCCAACTCGGGCCGTGTCAACTCCTCCCAGCTGCGCGGTGCGTTGATCCCTTTTTCCTGCAGGAATTTCTTGTTCGAGGCGATGCCGATGAAGTCGACGTCGCTCCCGGTCCACCAGCCGTCCGGATCCTTGTGGCGATCGGGTATCGCGGCGGCCTCGGGCGACTTGTACTGCTGGAGCAAACCATCGGCTTTGAGCGTCAGCATCGACGGCAGCCCGATGCCATACAGGATGCTCGCTTGAGGGCTGTTGCGTTCGGCGCGAATCCGGTTGATCGCTTCTCCCGCGGAGAGGCGCAGGAACGTGGGTTTGATGCCGCTCTTCTTCTCGAAGCCCTGGGCGATGGCGGAGCAGGTCTTTTCCGGTGGTCCCATATACAGCGTGAGCTTGCCCCCACCCTGAGACCGCGCCGACAATGGCAGTGCCGAGGCGGCGCCGGCCAGCATCACCTTGGTGAATTCCCTGCGCGTCATCCGTGCCACGATGCTTCCTCCTTGAACATTTGTACGCCAAATGTACATGATGTCGCTGGCGTGAGGGCGCGGTCAAGCAAAAATCTACCCGGCTCATTGACCTCCGACGCCCGCCGCACACCCCGAGTCGGAGCCCGCGCGCCGCGGCGCAGTGCGGCAGAGTACATCCCGGGCAATCAAGCGTTGAGCAGTCCGCGAGCCGCCGCTTCGTCGGTGATCAGGACGCGGGCGTCGGTCGCCTTGAGCGCCGCGCGGATAGCGGCGACCTTGCGCCGACCGCCGGCGGCGATCACGATCTTCGGCACGCGGCGCAGGTCCTCGAGGCCGACCGCGATCACCCGCCGGCTGACCGGATGATCGACGACGCGACCCTTCGCATCGAGGAAGTGGCACAGCACGTCGCCGACCGCCCCGGCTGCAACCAGGCTCGAGAGCTGCGAACGCGGCAGCAGGCCTTCGCGAAACAGCGTCGCGTCTTCGCTGACGTCGCCCACGCTGACGAGCGCGAGGTCGACGCGCCGCGCACGCTCCAGCAACTCGTGCAGGCCAGGCTCCTTCCAGAGCGCGGCACGGGTCGCCTCGTTGGCGACGAAGACCGGCGCGGTGAGCTGGTAGCAATCCGCGCCGAACAGATCGGCCATACGACGTGCGACCGCGGAGGGATTGATCGCGCGCGAATGCGTCATTCCTCCGAGGAGAGAGATCACGGACAGCCGTTCGTAGGGCTGCCCGCCGATCGCCTTGAGGCTCATGCTCAACGTCGAGCCCCATCCAACGCCAATCGACATACCGTCACGCACCTGGTCCGCCATGTAGGTGCCCGCGGCCTGGCCGACCACCGCCGCGGTTGCCGCATCGTCGGCAGACGAAGGAACGACGACCGCCTCGTGCAAACCCAATTCGCGGATCAGCCGGCGCTCGAGCGCCATCTGCTCGCTGCCTTTGGTGTCGATTCGGATGCGCACGACGCCGCTGTCGCGGGCTGCGGCCAGGAGCCGGATCACCTTGGCGCGGCTGATCTTCATCGCGCGCGCGACCTTCTCTTGCGTGAGGCCCTCGACGTAGTAGAGCCACGCGGCGCGCACGCCGAGATCGGAAGAGGATGCCGGCCGCTTTCGGGACCTGCGCTTTAGTTTCGCCATGCAAACGAGCGAAAACCGATGGTCCCGCGAGAGTGTCACCCGGGGCGCAACGGTGTCAACGCTGCGCACTTTGCCATGGCGGGCCGGAGTGGGGCCGATATTCCGGACGTGCGGCTTGACGGAACAGCGGAGTGGAGATATGTTTGATGTTTCGAACAAATGTTCATAAAGCAGGATCGGTGTCTGCGGTCAGAACCGCGGTCCCCAGGAGGCTCCTATGTCACCGCAGTCTCCGCGTCACCCCGGCGATTCGATCGCCGAGGCCTTGGACCGCCGCGAGCGCGACGGGCGGCCGGTACGCATCGGACTCATCGGCGCCGGACAGATGGGCACCGACATCATCGTGCAGACCGAATTAATGAGGGGCATCGAGGTCGTCGCCGCTGCGGACGCCGTTCCCGAGAACGTGTTCACCGCACGCGCCGTCGCCGGCAACGGTGCGCGCGCGCCCGAGCTTGCCGACGATCCTGCGGCGGCCGCGCGCGCGATCGCGCGAGGCCGTCTCGCGGTCTGCAAGTCCTACCGCAGCGTATGCATGGCGGACGGCGTCGACGTCATCATCGATGCGACCGGCAATCCCAATGTCGGCGCGCAGGTGGCGCTGTGCGCGATCGCGGCCGGCAAGCACATGGTGATGATGAACGTCGAGGCCGACGTCACCATCGGTCCCTACCTGTCGGCGAAGGCCGAGGAAGCGGGCGTGGTCTACACGCTGGGCGCCGGCGACGAGCCGAGCTCGACGATGGAGCTCATCAACTTCCTGCGCGGACTGGGCTATCCGATCATCGCGGCCGGCAAGGGCAAGAACAACGCGTTCCGCGTCGACGCGACGCCGGACGCGTACGCCGAGGAAGCCAAGCGGCGCAACATGAATCCAAGGATGCTCGTCGAGTTCGTCGACGGTTCCAAGACGATGGTGGAAATGGTCGCGCTCGCCAATGCAACCGGATTGGTGCCGGACATTCCGGGCATGCACGGCCCGTCGGCGGCGCTAGCCTCGCTGCATAAGACGTTTTGTCCCCGCGAAGAAGGCGGCCTGCTCTCGCGCAAGGGCGTGGTCGATTTCAGTGTGGCGCGCGGCGTGGCGCCGGGCGTGTTCGCGGTGGCCGAGATGCGCCACCCGCGGTTGCGCGAGCGCATGAACGACCTGCAGCTCGGCGAAGGCCCGTATTACACCTTCTATCGCCCCTATCATCTCACCAGCCTCGAGGTGCCGCTGTCCGCAGCCGCGGCGGTGATCTACGGCCAGAGTCACATGCGGCCGCTGCCGGTGCCTGTCGCGGAGGTCGGGGCGCGCGCCAAGCGCGACCTTGCCCCCGGCGAGACGCTCGATTCGATCGGCGAATATTGCTATCGCGGTTTCGCGCTGTCGCGCACCGACGCGAACGCGTTCAACGCGCTGCCGCTCGGGCTCGCGCAAGGCGCGAAGGTCATGCGGAAAATCGCCAAGGGCGACTACCTTACCTACGCCAACTGCGCGCCCGACGAACGCCAGCAGATCGTCCAGGTGCGTCGCGCGCAGGACGATCTGGTGCGCGTCGCGGCTGCGGCCTGAACTCGCGACGCGCCGATCGCCGCATGGACGCCCAGAGCATGTCTGTGCCGCCGCTGCCCGATGCTCGGACGGCCGAGCGACCCGAGCTCGCCACGCTCGACCGCGAGACGCTGCGCACCGCGCTGCACAGGATGCATCTGATACGCAAGTTCGAGGAGGTTGCGGAGGCGAGCTACGCGCGCGGCCTTATTCACGGCACGATGCACCTGTCGATCGGCCAGGAGGCGAGCGCCGTCGGATCGATCCTGGCCCTGCGCGCCGACGATTACATCCTCTCGACGCATCGCGGCCACGGCCACTGCATCGCCAAGGGCGGGGATCCCGCGCGCATGCTCGCGGAATTCTTCGGCAAGGAAAACGGCTATTGCCATGGGCGCGGGGGGTCGATGCACATCGCCGACGTCGAAGGTGGCAACCTCGGCGCGAACGGCATCGTCGCCGGCGGCCTGCCCATCGCCGTCGGGGTCGGCATGAGCATCAAGGCGCAGAAGCAGGACCGCGTGTGCATGGTCTTCTTCGGCGACGGCGCGGCCAACGAAGGCGCGTTTCACGAAGCACTGAACATGGCCTCGATCTGGAAGCTTCCTGTCGTCTTCGTCTGCGAGAACAACAAGTATGGCATGTCGATGGACATCGCCAAGGCGATGGCGGTGCCCAACGTCGCCGATCGGGCGAGCGCGTACGCGATGCCTGGCGTCGCGCTGGACGGCAACGACTTGCCGGCCGTCACCGCCGCGACGCAGGTCGCCGTGACGCGGGCGCGCAGCGGCGGCGGCCCCTCGCTGATCGAGTGCAAGACCTATCGCTTGCGCGGACACTCCAAGAGCGATCGCAACCTTTATCGCACCAGGGAAGAAATCGAGGCCTGGCGCAAGCGCGACCCGATTCTCCGGCTGCAAGGCGAGCTCATCGCGCAAGGTCGCTTCGAGGC
>WNGB01009891.1_pt1 | contig 13310 bp, 4 predicted proteins | sample 5400681 | NCBI WGS metagenome assembly WNGB01 (sample SAMN13153367, study PRJNA577476) | soil metagenome | isolation source: 115 cm soil or saprolite under grassland replicate 2 | place: USA:California | collected 2016-06-15 | reverse complement strand
CGCCGGGTCGATGCTGCGCCAGGCGCTGGGGCTGTGGCGGGGGCAGGCCTTCGAGGAGTTCCTAGACAGTGACTTCGGCGCGGCCGAGGCCGACCGGCTGGCCGAGCTACGCCTGGTCGCCCTGGAGGACCGCATCGAGGCTGACCTGCGGCTGGGACGCCACCGGGAGCTGGTCGCCGAGCTGGAGGGGCTGGTCCGCGAGCAGCCGCTGCGGGAGCGGCTGTGGGCACAGCTGCTGCTGGCGTTGTACCGCTCCGGCCGGCAGGCCGACGCCCTGCTGGCCTATCAGCGGGCCCGGTCGATCCTGGTGGAGGAGCTGGGCATCGACCCGGGGACGGAGCTGCGCCGACTGCACGCGGCGGTCCTGGCGCAGGACCCCGGGCTGGACCTGCCGGCGCCGGCCGAGCCGAGCGCGGCCCGGGAGCTGCCCCAGGCACTCCAGCCGGTTGGGCCCGCCTTCGTAGGCCGGGCCACCGAGCTGGCCTGGTTGCGGGCCGCCTGGACCCAGACCGCCCATGGCCAAGGCGGATCGGTCTTTGTGGCCGGCGGGCAGGGCATGGGCAAGACCCGGCTCGCCGCGGCGCTTGCCCAGGAGGTCCATGATCAGGGCGGCCGGGTGCTGTACGGACGCTGCATCCTGGCAGCGTCCGACCCGCTGCAGCCGTTCGAGCAAGCACTTGTCGGAGTTGGCACGTCGTTGCGGGATGTAGCCAGCGCCGGCCAGTCGCCGGCAGCCCGCGGCCAGGGACTCGCTGACTTGCTGGCCAGGCGGACGGACGCGGTGGTGCTGCTGGTCGTTGACGACCTGCATCTGGCGCAGGCGTCGGCGCTGGAGGCACTGGCCGCTCTTGTGGCCGCGGCCGCCACGCGGCGGCTGCTGGTGCTGGGTGCCTACCGGGAGGAGGCGGCCACCCCAGAGCTTGCCGCGTTGGCCGAGCAGTTGGACCCAAGCGGTGCCGGGCGCCGGCGGCTCGGCCCGTTCGACCACGACGAGGTCGCTCAGGTCCTTGCCCTCTATCAGAACGAGCAGGCGTCGCTGACGGCGGCCGGCGCGGTGCTGGAAGCCACCGGTGGTGTGCCCTTGCTGGTGCACCAGGCGGCGGCCGACCGGGCGCAGGCCCAGGCTGCGAACCAGGTCCAGGAGACGGCCGGGCAGACAGCCAGCAGCCGTGGGCAATTGCGCCTGGTCCAGGCCCGGCTGGCCGACGACGTGGTCGACCTGCGGGAGCTGCGCGAGCACTCCGAGCAGGTCGCGCGGCTGGCGACCGGCCAGTACCCGCCGGGCGAGGAACCGGGAGACCTGCCGGCCGCGGCGGTCTGCCCCTACAAGGGCCTGGCCCGGTTCGAGTCGAGCGACGCCGCGTTCTTCTTCGGGCGGGAGCGGCTGGTCGCCGAGCTGGTCACCCACCTGGTCGGGGCGGGCCTGGTCGGGGTGGTCGGCCCATCGGGCAGCGGCAAGTCCTCGCTGGTCCGGGCGGGCCTGCTGCCAGCGCTGACCGACGGCGTGCTGCCCGGCAGCGACCACTGGCGGCAGGTGCTGCTGCGTCCTGGCGAGCACCCCATGCGGGAGCTCGGTCTGGCGCTGGGCACCGACGAGGGGATCGCCACCACGGCCAACGGCGTCGACGAAGCCGCGACCAGCAGCGACGACGGGACGCGCGGCCCGGTGCTGGGGCGGGCTGCCGGCAACCTGCTGCTGGAGGCGGTCGCCGCAGCACACCAGCGCCTGCTGCTGCTGGTCGACCAGTTCGAGGAGGTCTTCACCAGCTGCCGCGACGAGGCGGAGCGGGCCAGGTTCCTTGCCACCCTGACCCAGGCCGCGCACGCCACCGACGGGTCGGCCACCATCGTCATCGCGGTGCGGGCCGACTACTACGGCCACTGCGCGGCACACCCTGACCTTGCCGGCCTGCTGGCCGCCAACCACGTCCCGGTCGGCCCGATGGACCCCGACGAGCTGCGCCGCGCGATCCAGCTGCCCGCCCACCGGGCCGAGCTCCACCTGGAGCCGGGCCTGACCGACGCCATGATCGGCGAGGTCGCCGAGGAGCCCGGCGGGCTGCCGCTGCTGTCGTGCGCGCTGCTGGAGAGCTGGCAGCACCGCCACGGCCGCACCCTGACCTTGGCCGCCTACCAGCAGGCCGGCGGGGTGCGCGGCGCGGTCGCGCGCCTGGCTGAACGCGGCTGGCGGCAGCTGGATCCCGACCAGCAGACCATCGCCCGCCAGGTGCTGCTGCGGCTGGCCGGGACGGGCGAGGGCGAGGCGGTGGTCCGCCGCCGCGTGCCCTTGAGCGAGTTCACCATTGGTCCTGACCAGCGTGGGCGGCTGGTGCTGGACGCCCTGGCCGACCAGCGGCTGCTCACCAAGAGCCACGACACCGTGGAGGTGGCCCACGAGGCACTGCTGCGGGAGTGGCCGCGGCTGCGGGGCTGGCTGGAGGAGGACGTCCAGGGCCGGGCGCTGCACCGCCACCTCATCGGTACCGCCCAGGAATGGGCGGCCGGCGGCCGTGACCCTGGGGAGCTGTACCGGGGCGCGCGGCTGACCGGCGCCCTGGACTGGGCGCGCGAGCACGACGCCGACCTCAACCAGCTGGAGCGGGAGTTCCTGGACGCCAGCCGCGCCGCCGCCGAACGGGAGGTCGCCGACGCCCGCCGACGCGCCGAACGGGAAGCGCGCACCAGCCAGCGGCTGCGCGGGCTGCTGGCTGGTCTTGCCGTGGTGCTGGTCCTGGCCCTGGTCGCCGGCGGGTTGGCGCTGTCCCTGCGCGGCCGGGCCGAACACCAGGCGCTGGTGGCCGACTCGCGCCACCTCGGCGCCCAAGCCCTACTCGAAGACCAACTCGACCGTTCCCTGCTGCTGGCCAGGCAGGCCGTGGCCCTTGACGACTCGGTGGAGACCCGCAGCGACCTGCTGGCCGCGCTGCTGCGCAGCCCCGCGGCCGCCGCCATCCTGCCTGCGCACCTGAACGGCATCGGAGCCCTTGGCCTGAGCGCTGACGGCCAGTGGCTGGCCGTGGGGGAAAGCGACGGCAGCGTGTCGGTCTTCGATGTCCGGACAGGAAGGCTCAAGGGGAAGTTTGAGCAGGGCGCCCGCTCCCAGGTCGACATCCTCGAGTTCAGCCCGGACGGGTCGCTGCTGGCCATTAACATTGGTTCACCCTTCGACCCGGTCCACCTCTGGGACGTTCAAGGCGCCCGGCTACGGCATGACCTGATACGGCGCGGCACGCCCGAAGCGCGCACGCGCAGCGTGTTGAACTCGGTCGCGTTCTCCACGGACGGGCGGACCCTGTTTACGCTGTCTGCCTCGCTCGAGGATGCTGCCGGAGGAAACGGGTACCTGACAGGCTGGGATGTCAGCAGTGGCCGCCGGCTCAAAGGGCCGGTCAAGGTCTCCTCGCACGGCGGCGTGGTGCTTCGGGCCACCCCCGACGGCAAGCACCTGGTCGTCGTGGACGGCACCGACACGCTCGTGCTCAAGGCCGAGAGCTTCCGGCTCGTGCGCCGCTTCCCGCACCCGCTGGCGCAGCCACAATTCGTCCTCGCCGACCTGAATCCACACGACGGCCGTACTCTTGCCCTCTGGTCCCCAGATGGTCCGATCGAGCTGCTGGACCTGGCGACCGGGCAGCGGCGGCGCCTGTCGGAGCCGCAGCAAGGCGACCCCGGCTCCATCCGGTTCAGCCCCGACGGCAAGAAGCTGGCAACCGGCGGGGCAACCGGCAGCAACGACAAGACGGTCAGGGTCTGGGACATTGCCTCCGGGCAGCTTCGCGAGACGCTCCAGGGCCACGAGGCCCGGGTGGTTGGACTCCGGTTCAGCCCTGACAGTAAGACGCTCTACTCGGCGGGCAGCAAGACCGTCATCGCCTGGGATCTGGATGGCTCCCGTCGGCTGGGGCGGCCGTTCTTGTTGTTCACCGTTCCGAACAGGGACGTACGCCCACCACACTCCCCAGCGGTCAGCCCGGACGGCACCCTCGTCGCCGCGCCCGATGGCAGGCAGTGGGACCACCTCGCGCTCCTGGACCTCCGTTTCCCCAAGCGGGAACGGCTCCTGGCACCGGGGGTCGGCCAGATCACGGCGGTCGCGTTCAGCCCGGACAGCAAGCGGCTGGCCGTGGGCGGCGTCGGGGCGTCGGCCCCGGTCCTGGTCGACGTCGCCTCGGGCAAACTCCTGTTGAGGATGACCGGTGGCAGCCGCGGTCCAGGCGACATGTTCTCCGTCCAGTTCGACCCGAAAGGTGACCGGCTGGTGACCAGCGGCGACGCCGATCAGCAGGCGATCGTCTGGGACACCGCCACCGGCCGAGCGATCCGGCACCTCCACCACGCCACCGGAGACGAGTTCTCATGGCTCTTGTCGGCGTGGAGCCCGGATGGCAACACGGTGGCCACCACGGGCGGACTGGGGAACATCGTCCTTTGGCGCGTCGCCGACGGGAAGCAGATCGCGACGATGAAGGCGGACAGGATCGGCCTCATTGCCCTGGGGTTCTCCCCGGACGGCTCCTTGCTCGCGGTGTGCGGCATCGGTGACTGGGCCGTCACCCTTTGGGATGTGGCCACCCACCGGCTGGTCGGCCGGCTGCCCCTGCCCATCTACGCCACCGCAGTGGCGTTCGACCCTCGCGGCAAGCTGCTGGCCGCCTCCGCCAGAGACGGCAAGGTCCACCTCTGGGACGTTGCCTCGCGGCGTGAGATCGGCACCTCCCTTGCCGGAGACGGACTGAGCGTTTCGGCGTTTGATCCCACCGGGACGCACCTGATCGTCGTCTACCAATGGGGCCCGGTGTTGGTGTGGGACATCGACCCCGAACGCTGGAAGAAGCAGGCCTGCACCGTGGCCGGCCGCTCCCTGACCCGGGAGGAATGGGGGGAGCTGCTCCCTGGCCGGCGCTATCAGCCCGCCTGCCAGTAGGCTGTTGCCCTGCCAAGGGGTTGCCTCTAGCGACGGGTGCTGGGCGCGGCTCACAGCATCCTGGAACGGTCTCGCGGCCGCACCGGGTCGTTCAGCGGTCTGGCCGACGCCGCGGTGTGGTGGGGATCGGCATTTCCGCAGCTAGACGGACGGTGTGGAGTGCGTGGTTCTGGTCCGGGTCGCGCCGAGCACTCGGACGCGTGCACTATCACGCCACCATCACCGCAGCTCAACCCTATTGGCCGGCACAGTGAACATCATGCCGGGTGCTTGCACGTGTCCGTGCCCTCCCCCAGCCCGGGAGGCGTGACAGACCAAGCAAGCCGGCATGTGATGGTGATGTGACAGTCCGCTCGCGGCAACGCATGGTCCGAAATCTGGCTGGCGTCGCCGGCGATTGAAATCGTCGTCGCTGCAGCAACGGCGAGCGGTGTGCTCCCTGGGGTGTGCACCAAGTTGATTATGGTGGACGCCGCGACCGTCCCCGCCGTCCCCTCGCACAACCTCGACTCTTCGATCATCTTGGACAGGCGCGAGCGTCCTGGGAGCCAGGCTCCGTGCAACCGACCGATTAAAGGTGCAGGCCATGGCCGACACGACATCTAGCCAACTCGACGGGACCTGGTGGCCGGCGCGTGGGGGGACCGCCACCTCAACCTGGACGAGAGCCGGGACAGGTCTCACGAATCCTCGTCAGCGCCAAAGTCACGGCTGGTAGCTGCATCGCCTTGGTTTGGTGTTCCCGTGACTTGGTCAGTGGGCGTGGGTTGGGCTGGCGCGAGGGTCGGGGCGGGCTGGTTGGAGAGATAGCTGACCCAGATTCCGTGGATGGCGGTTCCGGGGACGATGATGCGGCTCCAGGGCGACCGGATCTGAGAGGGCGCATGTTCGCCGGGGAGGCGGCGATACAAAGGTGACGCGAGCTGCAACTCCCGGTCGGCAAGCTGGTAGTCGGTGGTGTAGCCGACGACGACGCCGTAATACTCCACGCCGTCCGCCATCAGCACACGGACAAACACGGTTGCACCATGCGGACGTTGCACTCGAAAGGCCGAGTACCAGGCGGAGACCTGCCGGATGGTGGCGGGCTGGCCGCGGACCAAGAGGCGAGCAGCGCCCACTGCAAGGCCCGCTGCCAGGGCCAGTTCGGCGAGGAAGAACCCGACGATGAGCTGGTAGTTCGCCAGGACATAACGGCTGCCTTCCCGAAGCCATCGACCAGGATCTGGCATGCTCGCAGGGGCACTTGCACGCAGCGCGGCCAGCAACAGGAGCGCGAGCAGGCTGATGCCCAGGCTCGCGAGGGTAATGCGGCTCGCCTCGCGGAACGGGCTCTGGACCAAGCTTGGGCGCCGGCGCTCTCGAATTGTCTCGAACAGGATGCCGGGAGTGACGAAGAACAGGAACCCGACCAATGCCGCTGCAGTCTGGGGGATCACTCGGTCGTGCCTGGTGTCGGCTCAGCCGCCTCGACCGCGTCCTGCGGGCTCATTGGCACCGGCTCGGGCATCTCGGGGACAAGCGCGTCGTAGCCTCGATACACCTCGCTGTCGTTGCCCTCGTACCAGTCGATCCGCGCGCGGCTGCTCGCATGTTGGTCGTCTCGCTGCTGCGGTTCCTGGTCCATGGGTGCTCCCGTGTTGTGGCTCGTCGCCTGCTGTTCCCATGCCTTCGGTGCGGTCATGCGCCGACGTAGGCGAAGGCGGCCCAATACACCGGATGCTTCTTGGAGCGAGCCTCCTCCCACTGCGTCGTGTCGTGGGGCGTGGGCCCTGTCGCTGTCGGTGCTCCTTGTCCTTGTGGTCGCATTGCACCTTGGAAGTGGTTGTGCTTCTCGGCGTTTGTGGTGTCTCGCAGCCATTGCTGGGCGCGTCGCAGTGCCTCAGCGGGTTGCAGTTGGTCGTCACGCCACAGCTCGTAGAAGCGCACCATGAGGGCCATAGTGCTGCGGTCGGGGACCGACCACAATGAGCCGATCACCCCAGCGAAGCCGGCCTGGAGCAGGCCGGTGGCCAAGCTGACCACCTCGTCGGGAAGATCGGTGGAGAGGGCAGCTGTCTCGCACGCTGAGAGCACGGCCAAGCGTGCCCGTAGGTGGCCATGCGCCAGCAGGTGACGGATCGTCAGCCGCTGATCATGTGCCATGAGCAGCCCGCTGGCGAGTGGCTGGTCGGCGTCGGCTGCGCCGTGGCAGGAAAGGTGTGCCAGCGGATAGCGGTCAAGCGCAGACAGAACGGCCTCTCTCGTCGCTGCCTCGCCGCGCAGCACGAGCCCGCTCGGGAAGCTCTCTCGCACAGCCGCGACCTCCTGCGCGGAGTTTGCCAGCCTCGCAGCAGACACAGGTTGAGGCTCGTCAACGCAGAGGATTCGATCGTTGGCGAGGCTCACCGCCTGCTGTTGAGCGGCGACGAGAGCCCGGGCGTTCGGCGCGTAGGTGAGCAGCACCTGGTCGAGCGCGTAGCGGCGTCCGGTTGTGGCCGCGGGGTCCTCGGTGCATGCGGCATGCAGCGGAAGTAGACCAAGGTAGCCGCCGGCGATGAGGGTCACCGAGGAGTCGGCCGGGAGGGCGTCCAGCAGCGGGCCCATCGCCGCGTCCCACAGCCAGCGGGTTGTCCGGTCGAGCACGGCCAGCCAGCCTTCGGAGTCGGGATCTTCTCGGCGCTGGTATCCCTGGGTGTAGTCGATCAGCCTGTCACGCAGCGCCTCGTTGGTGAGGTCGGGTAGCGGGAGTGGGGTGACGGTGGGCTCCAGCCCAGTGCTGGCGCCACTGCCACTGGTGGAGCCGGACCGGACGATGAGCGCCAAGCCACCCTCTTCGGCTGACACCAGATACACCAGCGGCGCCCCAACCACCGCCGCGGCCAGGTCCTCGAGCCCGGGCACGGCGGAAAACTCCTCATACCCAGGGATTCTCTGGATCTCTGTGATCGTGTCCCCCAGCCCCTCACGGGCCTTCTGTAGCGCTTCCACCTGCTGTGTCGGTGCGACACTGATTTCTTGGGTACTGAGGTCGACATCCACCAGCAGGCTGACCCGCTCGGCGGCCTCACGGTAGGCCGTATGGAGGTCGCTCCTCCCCAGTTCCGGTAGGCGATCCAGGTTGGCCCGGTCACGCTCAAGGGCCTCTGACAGGAGCAACGCACGACCCCACTCCAGCGCGACCGCCGCGGCCTTGGGATCGCCTGCCATGACCATCGCGTAGGCAGCCTCGGCAGGAAGCCCCTTTAGGAAGCGGAGCTCCGATTCCTTGTGGCGTCGCAGCAACTGTGAGCGGAGCAAACGGTCCGCCATCTCGAGCGCGAACTGGTAGGACCTCATTGCGTGGCGCCAGTATCCCTGCTGCCTCGCCCACAAAGCCCAGGAGACGACGATCTCCAGCATGCTCTCCCCACCAACCTCCAGACCCTGCGCGCGGCTGGCGCGGTAGTTCTTGATGGCCAGCTTGAGGTCGGCGAGCCTGCCGGTGCGGTCATAGCGGTCGCGCAGCGCGTTTGCGAGGTTGCCAAGATGCTTGCTTCGCTGGATGGAGCCAGACGATACCTGCTTGACCGTATGCTCGAAGATCTGGATGGCGCGGTTGAGGTCAGCCAGCTCATGGCGAACGCCATAGCGTAGGGCCAAGCTGGCTCCGAGGTTGCCAAGCAGCCCAAGGTATGCCGGTGAGTCCGCCGGCATCCGGCGCACCGCCTCTTCGTGCGCCTGGATGGCGGCGTTGAGGTCGGCAAGGTCACCGACCTGCTCGTAGCGGGTTCGCAGGCTCGTGCCCAGATGGCTCAGCCGCAGCGGGTAGGCAGGCGAGTCCTGCGGGGTCAGCTCGACCGACTGCCTATACGCCTGGATTGCGCCATCGAGGTCGGCTTGGTCGTTGCTGTAGTCGTAGCGCCAGAGCAGCCCATGCGCCAGCTTGCCAAGGATGATGGGCCGCTGCGGCGAGCTAAGATGCGGTTCGTCCAGCGCTTGCATGTCCACTTGAATGGCGCGTTCAAGATCAGCCAGCCTGCCGGTGCGCTGGTAGCGCAACCGCAGGCCACCACTGAGGTTGCCGAGGCGGGCGGGGCGGCGCGCGGAGCCGGGTGGGGTCAGCCGCACCGCCTGCTCGGCGGCGTCGATTGCTCGGTCGAGCGCGGCCTTGTCACCGACGTGCATGTGGCGGGCCTGCAGGGCAACGGCGAGGTTGTTGAGATAGAGGGGCAGGCGCGGTGAGGCAGGCGGCGTCAATGCTAGAGCCTGCTCGTGGGCTTCGATGGCGCGTCCCAGGTCGGCGAGGTCATCTTTGAGGTCGAAGCGGGTTTTCAAGGCGGTTCCGAGTGCGCTGAGGAGGTCCGCGCGCAGGGATGCGTCAGGCAAGTCTTTGGCGATCGCGCGCTCCCGAGCCTCGATCGACCGTTGGAGGTCATCGAGGTTGCCAAGGTGCTCGTATCGCAACTGCAGGAGCGTCGCGAGGTTGGTCTCAAGCGCAAGGCGGGCGGGCGAGTCTGGCAGGAACCAGCCCAGCTCCTTCTCGTACAGTTTGACAGCTCGGTTGAGGTCGGCCAGATCGCCGGCCATTTCATAGCGGACCCGCAAGGCACCAGCGAGGGCGATCACATGCTCGGGCTGGGCGGCGTGATGGCGGGAGATCTTGGCGGCCTCGTCGTCAAGCAGCTGGATGACCCGATCCAGCTCGGCGACCTGCCCGGTGGCGCTGGTGAGGCCAGGCAGGCACTCGGCGAGCTTGTTAAGGTGCACGGTTCGGTCTGGCGAGAGACCTGGCGTCTGGCGAATCGCCTTGTCAAGCAGTTGGATGGCGCGGCGCAGGTCGGCGGGATCGCCAAATCGTTCATGGCGCGACTGCAGCGCGCCCGCGAGGTTGCCGAGGCGCTCTGCGGGGACGACGAGCCCCTTGGGTGTCTGACCGATGGAGTCCTCGAGCAAGCTGATGGCACGCGCGAGGTCTTCGTCGACCTGGGTCGCACCGTAGCGGCGCCACAGCGCCCCTCCCAGATTGCGAAGATACCTGGGCCGGTTGGGATCGTCAGTCGGTGTCAGCGCCGCCGCCCGCTGGTACGTCGCGATCGCGTGGTCCAGATCGCTGACCTGCTCGGTGCTGCCGTAGTAGTTCAGCAAGGCAGTCCCAAGGGCGTCAAGGTACACTGGCAGGTCGGGCGAGTCGGTTGGGGTCTGCCGCACGGCCCGCTCTTCGACGTCAAGAGCTCGTTCCAGGTCAGCGGCCTCACCACTTCGCCGGTAGCGGGTGATGAGGTGATTCCCAAGAGTGGCAAGGTACATGGGCCGTTCGGCAGAGTCGGTGGGGACCAGCCCCAATGCCTGCTCCTGGAGTTCCACGGCCCGGTCGAGGTCGGTGATCTCGTCGGTGTGAAGGTAGCGTTTCCGCAGGGCGAGTCCCAGGCTGTGGAGCAACGGCGCCAGGTCCGGGGAGTCGGCGGGACGCTGCCGGACCGCCTGCTCGTAGGCGTCGATGGCATGCTCCAGGTCGTTCAGCCTGCCGTTGGACGCATAGCGATCCAGTAGGTCCCGTCCGAGCCCATCGAGTCTCATGGCCTCGGTGGCGGACTCCCCGCTGGGCGGGTTGCCTCGGCTGCGGCGGAAGTGCTTGAGGATCATGGGTGACACTCCAGGCACTGCAGATCGCCGTACATGCAGATGGCTGGTGGCGGCTCCTGCCTCACGGCATCTTCACGATGTAGAAGCAGTCGCGGTAGCGGGCACCGCCGGACAGGCCCCACCTCCCGATGAACGGCCGGACCGTGGGATCGCGGACGGCCACCACGGCCACTCGATAGTCCCCAGGCGCGACTGTGAGGCTCTTGCTCGGCAGCCTGCCAGGGGACTGACAGGGCGAAATGAGCGTGCTGAAGGAGGTACCGCAGCCGCCGCACGCCGGGATCGTGACCGCGTAGGCCTTGGGACCGCCCATAAGGATTCGCACGGTCTTCGGTGAGCCGTTGAGCAACGCCAAGCTGACCTTCCCCGATCCGCTGCTGCCGGCGCGTACCGGAGGTGGCAGCTGGTTGGTCTGCCCGTGTGCGAGCTGTTCGATCGTGCGGCGAATCTCGTCGGCCTTGGCCTGCTCCCTCGCGGCGGCCTGGCGGGCCGCGATCCGCGCGTTCGCGCTTGCGATCATCGCCCGTGCCTGCCCGGCCACTGCACTGCGCGGGTAGCCCCGAACCAAACGGTCAAGGTAGGACAGCGCCGTCTCGTCGTGGTGCTCGCGCAGGCTCAGCGCGGCTTGCCCGAATAGGGCGCGTGCCATTGGTACAGCCGCAAGCCGTGCGTAGACGCTACGGGGATACTCACCGGTCAAGCGTTCGAGGATCTGCATCGCTGTGACGTAGAGGCGCTTGTTGAGGCTCGACACTCCACACTCATACAACGCTTGGGGCAGGCTTTGGCGCGCCGAGGTCACCGTCCTCTTCGCCGGTGGCGCGATCATGGACGGCGCGTTGGCGAACTCGGTGAGCACCGACAAGGCGCCGCAATAGTCATGGCGGACATAGCGGGCGACAGCCGTCCTGTAGGTGGCATCGATGGCTGGTCCGGCGGTGGCCGCCGCCTTGGTGTCGCGATAGACCACGAGAATGACCTGATAGGTTCGTACGGCGTCGACGTAGCGCTGTTGCCCTGCCAGCTCCTGTGCCCATGCGCGGTAGGCGTCAGCAGCGTGGGCGTGGACCACGGGTCGCAGCAGCCCATGGGGATAGGCCTTCTCAAAGGAGCGGTACTGGTCGACCGCGACGCTGAACGCCTTGCTGCTGCGCGCACGATCGGCTCGCAGGAATTGCTCGCATTCCGCCATGCCAGCTCTGGCCTTGCCAGCCACCGGTGCAAATCTGTGGCTGTAGCTGTCGCGTACGTGACGGTAGCGATCGATCGCCCGGGTACAGTCGGCGGCCCGGTGAGCACTGCGACCCGCGGCGTAGGCGCGGTCTGCGGACCGCACGTAGAAGTACGGGCCGAGGATCAGCGCCAGGATCAGGTTGAGCGCCACCCATGCCCGGGTGGGCCACAGCGCCGCTGCGACCAGGATCCGAAGCAGCAACTCGACGGCTGCGACCGCGGCGAGCGCGAGAATCAGCTCCTTGCCAGAGTGCATGCCGAATGGGTGCTGCCGGTAGGCCAGGAAGGCTAGGGCGGCAAGGACGTGGACCGCCAGCCAGCTCCATCCCGGGTGCGCCTGCTCTCTGACGGCGAGGATGATGATGCATTCGAGGACGAGGATCGCCACGACGATCCCGGCGAGCCTGAGCGAAGACGCGGCGAGGATGCTCGGGAGTGGAAGGCTGGCGGCGACCGTCCCCGGTAAGACGCCGACGGCGGTCTCCGCTGGCCGGCGGCCGTTCATGGGCAGTCTCCCCACGCAGGGCGCGGCGCTCGTGGTGCTCGCGACTCGCATCAGACGGCCCGCGCGGCAGTAACTCTCCGCTCATCTATGACACATCTATCAGATCATGGCAACCGGAGTTTCTTCGTGACTATGCCAACAGGTCACCGCGCGGCAGCATCGTGGCGGGCTCGACGCGCCGGAGGGGCTGGATCTGAGCAGCCCGGCCGGTGCCAAAACTTCGTTCGCTGGCGCTGAGTTGCAAGGCCGCTACAGGGCATCGACCGCGCTCGGCGGTAACTCAACCGGGGCTGGTCGGCCGCGGGGCCTGCTACTGCTACCGGGCACTGGAGCGCGGGACGCGTGCGGCGAGGTGGACAACAATCCGGTTGCATAGGTCTGGGACGTGCCCTGCCCAGCAGTTGAAGCTGCGAGCCGCCGGGACGGTCGAAGGCCATATCCTTATCGGTATGGACGGCGACGCGGCGTGGTAGGGATCGGCATTTCCGCAGCTAAATGGACCGTGTGGAGTGCGTGGTTCTGGTCCGGGTCGCGCCCACGACTCGAACGTGTGCAACGACGATGTGGCGGGTCAGCCTGGCTGGCTGCCGGCCCGCCGCCGAGGCGAGGTCAATAGTCTGACCTGCGCGTTTAGGCGAACCATGGTTCGTAGGTCTGGGACGTGCCGTGTCCACGGTCCGAACCTGCGAATGGCCCCGCCGCCGTCCGTTACGAGCGGTCTGCACGATATCCAGCGCGCCGGACCTTGCCATGCTGCCCGGCAGATGGATGACCGGCCCGTTTACCAGCGGAAATGCTGATGGTGGGGTGTTCGCAGGATTGTGGCAAGTTGAGTGGCGCGACCCGTACATTGCTCGAATACCCCGGCCCACAGAGGCCACCTCTACATCCCCGGAGCACGGGATCTAGATCGATGACCGGGAAATCGTTGCTGCTCAGAGCAGGGGATCAGTGATCGTAGGCGATCAGGGAGCGCTTGACGGGTGCGCCGATGGCCCAGTTGAACCAGATCGCGGCGTTGAGGGCCAGCAGGCGCTGCACGAC
>WNGB01010303.1_pt1 | contig 13312 bp, 11 predicted proteins | sample 5400681 | NCBI WGS metagenome assembly WNGB01 (sample SAMN13153367, study PRJNA577476) | soil metagenome | isolation source: 115 cm soil or saprolite under grassland replicate 2 | place: USA:California | collected 2016-06-15 | reverse complement strand
CCGTCCCTGCCGTCACCCGCCGCCGTCCCTGCCGTCACCCGCCGCCGTCCCTGCCGTCACCCGCCGCCGTCCCTGTCGTTCCCCGCCGCGATTGGACCTCGATGCCGCAACCCTCCGGTTCCCCGGAACTCGATCTGGAGGTGGCCGCGCTCAAGGAGCGCTTCGCCGGGCTCCGGCAGGCCGCCGCCATGCCCGGCGCGGACGCCGGGGCCGTGCTGGAAGCCGCGTTCGCGGAGCTGGACGCCGCCGTCGAGGTGCTCGGCGCGATGCGGGCCGGGCCCGCGCCGGGCCCGGCCCAGGCCGGCGGTCCGGGCCCGGAGGCGTCGGCTCCGGCGCCGGCTACGCGACCGGCAAGCTCTTCACCGCGTTCGTGGACCTGCCTTCTCGGGCCGCAGTGCAGAGTCAGCTCGCCGCGGTCGCGCGGACCGGCCGGACCCGGCGGATCCAGTGCCGCCTGCTCCATCCGGAGGGGACGGCGGCCGCTGAGCTGACCGCTGGCCTGGCCCGGCTGCGCGGGGACGCCGACCAGCTCGTGGTGGTGGCCAGCCTGCCCAGTGGGGAAGCGGGCCCGGACCAGGCGCCCGATCCGGTTCCGGTACCCGGCCCGGACAGCCCGGCCCGCCTCATGGAGGCGATGATCCACCGCTATGACCTGGTCACGTCCGCGACCAGGCTGTTCCTGGAGAACGCCACCTACAGCGAGTCGGTGACCTTGCAGCGCTGTGCCCGGCTGCTGGCCAGCGAGCTCGCCGCGTGGGTCATCGTGGACGTGGACCGGCGGCAGCGGCTGCGGCGGCAGTTCGTCATGGGGCCCGAGAACCAGCCCCCGGACCTGGCCAACGAGGTTGCCGCGGTGGACCCGGCGCCCGGCACGGCCCCGCGCCAGGTGCACGAGTCGGGCAGCTCGCTGCTGATCGCGCACGCGGAGGACGCCGGCATCCTGGGCGCCGGGCCGGGGGGCGTGCCGGTCATGATGATGCTGGATGCGACGTCCCTGCTCTGCGTGCCGCTGTCCGACGGGGAGCACAGCTACGGCGCGCTGACCCTGGCCCGCAACGCGAGCGAGGGCCATTTCGAGATGGCCGACCTCGGCGTGGTCGAGGAGCTCGGCGAGCAGCTGTCCCTGGCCATCAGGCTGGACCGGATGTTCCGGCGGCACACCGAGATCGCTGACGCCCTCCAGTCCAGCCTCCTGCCGCGCGAGCTGCCGCAGATCCCCGGGGTGGAGATCGCGGCGGCCTACGTCGCGGCGACCGAGGGCCTCGAGGTGGGCGGCGACTTCTACGACATCTACCGGACCCCCGGCGGATGGGGGGTGGCGATCGGCGACGTCTGCGGCAAGGGTGAGGAGGCCGCGGCGGTCACCGCGGCGGCCCGGCATGCCATCCGGGTTCTCGCGCACTGGTCCGCGGACCCGGCCGAGGTCCTCGCGAAGGCGAACGAGGTGATGCTGGCCGAGGAGTTCGGCGACCGGTTCGTGACCGCGAAGAACGCGCACCTGCACTGGCAGGACGGGCGGCTGCACGTGGTGCTGGGCAGCGCCGGCCATCCCGGCCCGGTGCTGGTCCGCCCGGATGGCCGGACCACGATCATGAGCCCGGGCGGGCTGCCGCTGGGCATTTTCCCCACGGTCCAGGCCGGCCGGGAGGAGATCGACCTGGATCCAGGGGATGTGCTGTTCTTCTTCACCGACGGGGTAACCGAGGCGCGCAGTCCCGAGCTGACCTACTTCGAGGACCGGCTCACCGACGAGCTGGCCGCGCGGGCCGGGCAGCCGCCGCGCGACATCGTCGCCGGGCTGCAGTCGCTGGTGGTGGAGTTCTGCCGCAACGAGCTGCGTGACGACATGACCATGCTGGTGCTCCGGATAGGCGAGCCGCCGGACTAGTGAAGCCACGCACTGGCCCGGCGGCCCGGTTCCTGGGGAGAGCGGGCCGGGAGGGGGTCCGGCGGATGCCGGCCCGGCCCCCTACTTCTCCAGGTATTCCTCGATCGTCTCTGCGGTAGAGGCCAGCGGGCTGGCCGGGGTCATCTGCGCCTCCGCCTTGCTCAGCTGCCGCCCGGGGAAGACCTCGGACTCCGGCTCCAGGGCACCGGCCTGAACCTCCGCCGCCTGCTCCGGCGTGAGCACGACCATGCCCGCCGGCAGCGCGGTCGCGTTAGCCAGCCTGTTGCCGGCCAGCCCGTCACTGGTCAGCACCGTGCGGCGGGCAGCGGCGGGCCTACGCACCACGCGCCGCCTCAGCCAGCCGTAGCCGCGCCGCGGGATGAACATCCCGGCCAGCCCGACCAGCATCAGCACCCAGCCGGCGGCCTGCACGTTCAGCCAGCCCGGGTGGCCGGTGACGGCGAAGGCGAGAATGGCGCCGATGGCGACCAGGGCCAGACCCGTGGCGGTCTTCATGACTGTCTCCTTGATTCGGCTAACGATGTGCCGCTGGGCGAGCACGCGCGCTGTCGTCGTCGGTGTCCCGGCCGAGCAGGCATTCCCGCAGGTAGCGCAGGGCAGCCGCCTGGAGGCGGGACACGTGCATCTGGGAGATGCCGAGCCGCTCGCCGATCTCGGCCTGAGTCAGGTTCCCGTAGAAGCGCATGAGCAGGATCCGCCGCTCACGCGGCGGCAGCTCGTTCCAGTGCGCGCCGACCGCGTCCATGTCCACGGCCCGCTCCAGATCGGGATCGTCGGCCCCGATCAGGTCCGCGAGCCTGGCCAGGCCGTCCGCCTGGGTGAGCGGGGCGTCCAGCGAGGACGTGTGGAAGAACATGTCGGCCTGGCGGGCCTCGTTCAGCTCCTCGTCGGTGACGCCCAGGTGCCGGGCCAGCTCCGCGTCGGCAGGGGCGTGCCCCAGTTCCTGCGCGAGGTCCCCGGTGGCCTTCCTCATCTCGAGCAGCAGTTCCTGGGCCGAGCGCTTGACCCGGACCTGCCACCTCTTGTCGCGGAAATGCCTCTTGATCTCCCCGCTGATACACGGCTGCGCGTAGGCGGCGAGCGCGCCGCCGAACGCGGGGTCGAAGTTATTGATCGCCTTGAGCAGGCCGACGTAACCGACCTGCATCAGTTCCTCGACCGATTCGGGGCTGTCCCGGTAGCGCAGCACGCACGAGCGGACCAGGGCCTCGTAACGGGTCACCAGGATCTCGCACGCCGCGCTGCGCACGGCACTCCCGATCGGTTCGGATTTCACGAGCTCGAGGAGCTCGCTGTCGCCGCGGCTGAGCAAGTCCGCACGCGACCACGGCGGCGGCAGGGCCAGATCTGCGCCTTCCCCGGACTGGCCAGGGAGGGGCTGAGCATCCGCGCCAGCCGGGCGACGGCGAAGGGCCGTCTTCGTCATGATCACCTCCGGCGCCTGCGCTCCAGGGGAAGCGCAGGCGCCCCATTCGTGCCCGCTGAGCAGAAGATAAACATGCCGTCGGCCATTGATTCCAGGCCGTGATCCATTCCCGTCCCTGCTGCGGAAACATGCCCAGGTCAGCACGCATTCGGGGGCCTGTCACAGCCCGCCGGCACCGCGGCATGTTCCGGGCGTCCGCGCTGTTGTACGAACTGGACGCAGTCCGCGCAGCGGGCAGGCCGATCGGGGATTCGAGGTGGCAGGAATGTGGCGGCGCACGCACCGGCAGGCGGCTGGTGACGCTCCGCGGGTGATCGTGGTGGGGGCCGGGTTCGCGGGGCTGGCCGCGGTGGAGGAGCTGGACCGGGCGGGAACCCAGGTTCTGCTCATCGACCGCAACGTGTACAGCACCTTCCAGCCGCTGCTGTACCAGGTGGCCACGGGCGGGCTGAACCCGGGCGACGTGTCCTACCCGGCCCGGGCGTTCACCCGCAAGCACGGGGCCCGGTTCCGGCTGGGCGCGGTCACCGCGGTGGACCCCGCGCACCGCCGGATCACGCTCGCGGACGGCGGCCTTTTCGACTACGACTACCTGATCCTCGCCACCGGGGTATCCGCGGCCTACTACGGGGTGAGCGGGGCCGCCGAGCACAGCCTGGGCCTGTACACCCGCCGCGACGCGGTGGAGCTGCGTAACCACATCATGGCCCGGCTGGAGCGGCTGGACATCGCCGGTCCCGGCAAGATCGTGAACTTCACCGTGGTGGGCGGTGGCGCCACCGGAGTCGAGCTGGCCGGCGCCCTGGCCGAGCTGCGCAGCACCGCGCTGGACGCCGCGTTCCCCGAGGTGAACCTGGCGTCGGTGCGCATCCGCCTGGTCGAGCAAGCGGATGCCCTGCTGCTGCCCTTCGAGCCGCGGCTGCGCGAGTACGCGCGCCGGCAGCTGGAGGCCCGCGGCGTGGAGGTCCGGCTGAACACCGCCATCCGGGAAGTGCGCAGCGACCGGGTCATCCTGGCCGACGGTGAGGACCTGCCCAGCGACGTCACCGTCTGGGCGGCCGGGGTGTCCGCCCCCGCGGAAGCAGCTGGGTGGCAGCTGCCGCAGGGCCGCGGCGGGCGCATCCTGACCGGGCCCGACCTGCGGGTGCTCGGCCAGGACCGCATCTTCGCGCTGGGCGACGTCGCGCTGATCGAGGACCAGCCCCTGCCGCAGCTGGCACAGCCCGCGCTGCAGACCGGGCGGCACGCGGCCCGGCAGATCCAGCGGCTCGCCGCGGGCCGGCCTGCCCTCCCGTTCGAGTACCACGACAAGGGCATCATGGCCACGATCGGGCGCCGGTCCGCGGTGGTGGAACTGCCGCGCCGGATCAAGATCCGGGGCACGCTGGCCTGGCTGGCGTGGCTGGCCCTGCACCTGCTCACCCTGCTGGGCAACCGCAACCGCCTCTCCGCCATGCTGAACCTGTCCTGGCGGTACCTGACCTGGGGCCACGGCGGCGGCGTGATCGTCGGCGACGATCCGGAGCCGTTCCTGGCGGAGGGGCCGCTGCCGGTGGGCAGTGATCGTGGTCACGGGCCCGGCCCTTACCCGGCCTAGCCCTCCGGGGGCTGCTTACTATGAAGCATGTCCCCGGCAACTGAGCGATCAGTGGGTTACGAGGCGCAGACCCCCGCCGAGGAGGTTCTCTCATCCCGGCTGGTGCTGCGCCGGGTGCATGTGGACCATGCCCAGGGCATCGCGCTGGCCGTGGGCGCCAGCCTCGACTACCTGAAGCCCTGGATGGCCTGGGCCACCCGGGAAGCCGCCGAGCCGAGGACCCAGCTCATCCGGGTGGCTGAGGCCGACGAGCTGTGGGAGACCGGCAGCGACTTCATCTATTCGATCCTGCTGCCGCCCGAACAGACCGTAATCGGGGAGATCGGCCTTCACCGACGGGTGGGGGAGGGCGGGATAGAGGTCGGCTACTGGATCGACGCCCGGTACGCCGGCCGCGGCCTGGGCACGGAAGCGGCCCGGATGCTGACCGAGGTGGCCCTCGCGCTGCCCGGCGTGACCAGGGTGGAGATCCATTGTGACGAGGCTAACCAGGCGAGCGCGGCGATCCCGCGCAAGCTGGGGTACTGCCTCGACCGGATCGACCCGCACCAGCCCGAGGCTCCGGGAGAGCAGGGCCGCCGGATGGTCTGGGTGACGGAGGCACGGTGAGTGCTGCCCGACGCAGTGCTGGCCGGGACGGGGTTGGCCAGCCCGGTGCTGGCCGGGACTGGGTCGCCTGGCACGACGCATACGACGACCCGGGGGCGCCGCTCGCCCAGCGGCTCATCGCCGTCCAGGCCCGGATCGCCGAGGCGCTCGACGAGGCCCCGCCGGGACCGTTGCGTGCGGTCAGCATCTGCGCGGGCCAGGGCCGCGACCTGATCGGCGTGCTGCGCGAGCATCCGCGCGGCCGCGACGTGATCGCGCGCCTGGTGGAGCTCGACCCCCATAACGCGGAGATCGCCCGCCAGTCCGCCGCGGGCGCCGGGCTGACCCAGGTCGAGGTGGTGAACGGGGACGCGGCGCGGGCCGGCGCGTACGCCGGGCTGGTCCCGGCCAGTCTCGTGCTGGCCTGCGGCGTGTTCGGCAACATCACCGACGAGGACGTGGCCCGGACCATCCGGTGCTGCGCCGGGCTGTGCGCAACGGGCGGCACCGTCGTGTGGACCCGCGGGCGGGCTGAACCCGACCTGATCCCGCAAATCTGTGAGTGGTTCGCGGCGGAGGGGTTCGAGCTCCTGGGGGTATCAGAGCCGGGGACGCGCTGGGGGGTCGGCGCGCACCGGTTCGCGGGGACACCCAGGCCGCTGCCCGCCGGGGAGCAGATGTTCATGTTCGCCGGCCATGACCAGCTCAGGCGGAATCGAAGCGGCGGTTAGCGGCGGCGGGTCGGTGCGGCCGGCTGGCCCGCGTGCGGCCGGGCAGTACGCGCGCCGGGCTGGTCGGCTCGCGCCCGGCTGGCTCGCGTGCGGCCGGGCAGTACGCGCGTGCCGGGCTGGTCGGCTCGCGCCCGGCTGGCCCGCGTGCGGCCGGGCAGTACGCGCGTGCCGGGCTGGCCCCGCTCGGGGTCGGCGGGCCCGCTCGCGCCCGGCTGGCCCCGCTGCGCCCGGCTAGTGCGCGAAGATCGGGGCCGGGTTACGCACCAGCGTGAGCCGGCACTGCCGGGCCTTGACGATGAGTTCGCTGGCGGGTGCCCGGACCGTGGCCGCGCAGCGATGTGCGGCCGGGGCGCTGCTCCCGAACAGCAGCGCGCAGGCCACCGCGGCGAGGGCGGCGGGAAAGAACAGGATCGCCTTCACCCGGTCGGACGGGCGGGGGATCCGCCGCCGGACCGGCTCCGTACGCCGGGTGATCCAGCCGCCGAACCGGGCCAGCCTGGCCCGGACCTCTTCGATGCGGGGCATCTCCTCGTCCCAGGTGAGCCTGGTGAAGATGGAGAACAGCGCGACCAGGCGGGGATCAGAGTCCCTTAGCATCCGGTCGATCCGGTCCAGGACCCGTTGCTGACTCGCCGGCAGGCTCACGGCTGATCTCCCATCTGGTGTCCCCAGGTCCGCTTCCGCAGGCGAAGTGCGCAGTCCGGCCGGCCCGCGGAGCGGGGACGTGGCTTTGTGCTCAGGCTACCGTCCGCCCTTGGCGTTCCGCCGGGCACCTGCCTGGTCCGTAATCACTGCGTCAGATACTGGCTGCCCTCTGTATCCGGTGGTGCAAGAGTGGCCAGTGGTGCCCGGCCAGGGGGCGGGCGGGCGTTCATCCGCTGGCCCCGCGGCGTTCGCCCCCGCGTCAGCCGGGGCTTCTACCGTGAGCGCCGTGACAGAAGCGGGACTAGTAGTGGAAGCCCGCGGGGTAACGAAGTGGTTCGGCGAGACAACAGCCCTTGACGGGGTAGATCTTCTCGTGGGCGCTGGCGTCGTGCACGGTCTGCTCGGCCCTAACGGCGCAGGCAAGACCACATTGCTCTCGGCCCTCTTCGGCCTGGTCCTGCCGGACGAGGGAACGCTGCGCCTGTTCGGGCGCACGCGGGCCGAGGCCGGGCCCCGCTGGCTGGACGGGGTGGGCGGGTTCGTCGAGACACCCCGCTTCTACCCCTACCTCACGGGGCGGCAGAACCTGGCCATCCTGGCCGGGCTCGACGGCGGCGACGCGGCCGGCCTGGTCGACCAGGTGATCGAGTCCGCGGGCCTGGCCGGTGCGCGCCGCCAGAAGGTGCGCGGTTACTCGCTCGGGATGCGCCAGCGGCTCGGCCTGGCGGCGGCCATGCTCCGGCGGCCCCGGCTGCTTATCCTGGACGAGCCGGCCAATGGCATGGACCCGGCGGGCATCCGGGACCTGCGGGCCGCCCTGCGGCGCCTGGCTCAGGACGGCCTGACCGTGCTGCTCAGCAGCCATGACATGGCCCAGGTCGAGGAGATCTGCGACAGCGTGACCGTGCTGCATCACGGGCAGGCCCTCTTCGCCGGCGGGCTGTCTGCGATGCGGGCGGACGCGCCCGAGCCGGTGTGGCGGCTGCGCACGAGCAACGACGCGGCGGCGGTCGAGGTGACCCGGGACGTCGCCGGGGTCAAGGCCTCGGCGCACGACGAGGGCGGCCTGAGCGTGTACGCGGTCCAGGAGCGGCTGGACGAGTACGTCGTCCGTCTCGGCCGGGAGGGCATCGCGGTGCACGGCCTGCAGCTCGAGGTCACGCCGCTGGAGTCGCTCTTCTTCCATCTCACCGGGGATTCCAGGCGGTCTGGGCTCCCGCCCGCAATCCAGGAGGGGCCATGACCCTCGCCGCCGAGCGGTGGCCGGCCTACGCCCAGCCCGCCGCCGACGAGCGGCGCTCCGGCATACTGGTGGCCTACCGGCTGGAGCTGCTGAAGATCAGCCGGTTGGTACAGGTGCGGACGATGGCCCTGCTGGGTGTCATCGGCCCGTTCCTGGCCGTCGCCGTCCTGCGCGTGCAGAGCGCCACGCCGGGTGACACCGCCTTCGGCCAGTGGGTCCACGATTCCGGGTTCGCGATCCCCATGGTCGTGCTGGGCTTCGGCGCCGCCTGGGTGGGCCCGGTGCTTACCGCGGTGGTCGCCCGGGACATCTTCTCTTCTGAGGACCGCTTCGGCACGTGGAAGACGATCCTGACCCGCTCGCACACCCGCGGGCAGCTGTTCGCCGCCAAATTCCTGGCCGCGCTGACCTTCGCGCTCGCGCTGATGCTGCTGCTCACCATTACCGATCTCGTCGCCGGGCTGGTGGCCGGCACACAGCCCGTGGTCGGGCTCGGCGGCCAGCTGGTGCCGGCCGGGCATGCGGCTGAGCTGGTCGTGCTCAGCTACCTGTCCGATCTTCCCCCGCTGCTCGGCTTCACGGCTCTCGCCCTCATGCTGTCCGTCGTCAGCCGCAACAGCGTGGTCGGGATAGGCGGCCCCATCGTGCTCACCCTCGTGCTCCAGGTCGTGACGCTGATCAGTCTCCCGGCGTGGGCGCAGATGGCCCTGATCAGCACCCCGTTCCAGGCCTGGCACGGGTTCTGGGCCCAGCCCGCGTTCTACGGCGAGTTCCTGTGGGGGCTGCTGACCAGCGCGGTGTGGTTCGTCGTTTGCGGAGGCGTGTCATGGCTGGTGTTCCGGCGCCGCGCGATCGGGGTGGCGTCATGAGGCCGCGGCTCAGCCCGGCGCTGCGCCGGGCGCTCGCGTCCGCCGCGTCCGCCGTCGCGGTCCTCATCCTGGTGGCCGGCTGCGGCTCCACCGGCCTCACCGCCGCACCGCTGCAGGCCTCAATAAGCCGGACATTCGGCCACCTGTACGTGCTGCAGCAGGTCGAGCAGGGCAACCCGCGCCCGTCACTGCGCAGCCTGCACGCCCACGCCAGCTGCCAGCGGGGCACGCCCAGCACTCCGCAGGATGGCTCGGGGAACTGGCTCTGCCTGATCACCTATGAGGTGGCCGGGCCCGGTTACCCGGTAGTCGCCAAGTACAAGGTGGACGTCCAGACCGATGGCTGCTACGCAGCCGACGGCGACGGGCCGGCCTCGGTCAACGGATCACCGACCATCACCGGGCCGCACTATGCCCAGCTGGTCAACCCGCTGTCACTGATCGATGGCTGTTTCGAATTCACCTGAGAAACAGCTGTGCGCAACCTCTGGATCGGAAGCTGGCGTTCACTCTCCGTCCTCCGCAAGGCAATCCAGGTCCCGTACGTTGCCTCTGGGCTGCCGCACGTCCGGGCGGCCGAAAGCCGAAGGCCGAAGGCCGAGAGAAAGGCTGAGGAATCACCATGCGCCTTTTTACCTCTGCACGATGGCGTCATGAGCACAGGCGTGCGCTGCGCGTGTTCACGGCGGCCGGTGCGTCGCTTGCTCTGCTCGCCGGACTCGGCACCGCCGCGCTGGCGGCCAGTTCGTCGGGATCCGGATTCGGGAACGAGCAGGTCGGCGGCACGTATGCCAACGGGATTTTGCTGCCCACGCAGCAATGGATCAAGCCGATCGGCACCAGGGTGCTGCTCGACAAGTATGGTCGGCTCCTGTCTTCGTCCATTAGCCCCGACGGTCAGTATCTGGCCGCGCTGACCTGGAATGACTTCACCGGGTGGCTGTCTATTATCAGCGTGAAGACCGGCCAGATTGTCCAGCAGGTCGGTACCGGCGGCACCGGCGACCCGACCATCGGTGACGGCACGGTCGCGGCCGACGGCCCGCTGTGGTCGGCCGACGGCAAGTCGCTGTGGTTCCCCCAGACATCTGACCTGGTCCACTTCACCGTGGGGTCGGACGGCACGGTGTCCAGCCCGGTGGTCATTCCGCTCGACACGACCATCGTCAACCTCACCACCGGCGACACCACCGTGCCTGACGGGCCCTCGGGCATGGCCCTGAGCCAGGACGGCACGAAGCTCTACGTCGCGCTCAACGTCGTCAACAAGCTGGGCGTCATCGACACGGCCACCAACAAGCTGATCAAGGTCATCAAGGTGGGGAACGCTCCCCGCCAGGTGGTCCTGTCCGGCAACAACGCGTTCGTCTCCAACGAGGGCGGCCGTCCGGCCAGCCCCGGCGACTACACCAACAACTCCGCCGGGACGAACATCGTGGCCAACAAGATCACCGGCGCCGCCACTACCGGCACCGTGTCCGAGGTCAACCTGGTGACGGGCCAGCAGGTCAAGCAGATCCCGGTCGGCCTGGAGCCGTCCGCAGAGTACCTGGCGCCGGGCGGCACCCTGATGGTGGCCAACTTCAACAACGACAGCATCTCGCTGATCAACACCAAGACGGCCAACGTCGTGCAGACCGTCAACGTCAACCCGCTGCCGGGCACCACCGTCGGCAGCAACCCGGACGCCATCACGATGCCGAACTCCAGCACGGTTCTGGTCAGCATCGGGCGGGACAACGCCTTGGCCGTCTACGGCTACAGCGGTCCCGGGGCGCCGCTGAAGTACGAGGGGCTGCTGCCCACCGATTTCTACCCCGTCAACGCCCAGTACGACCCGGCGGTCGGCAAGATCGTCGTCACCAACGACAAGGGCATCGGGGCCCGAGGCCTGCCCAAGACCATCGACAAGGGTCCCGGAACGGCCCCGGCTGCGGAGTCGGTCACCGGCCTCAATACCTACAGCGACACCGGCTCGGTCACCGAGTTCGCCATGCCGAGCATGGCGGCGCTGGCCGGCTACACCCACCGGGTGTTCGTCAACAACAACTGGGAGAACCTGCTCGCCAGCACGCCGCTGCAGAACTGCGCGGCCGCCGCGGTGGCCATCCCCACCCGGCTCGGTTGCCCGTCCAAGATCAAGCACGTCTTCCTGATCATCCGCGAGAACCGCACCTACGACCAGGAACTCGGTGACATCGGCAAGGGCAACGGCGACGCCGCCTACGCCCAGTTCGGCTCCACCATCACGCCGAACGCGCACAAGCTGGCCAGCGCCTACGGGGTGTTCGACAACTTCTACGATGAGGGCACGCTGTCGGCGGACGGCCACAACTGGCTCATGCAGGCGGACGCGAACGACTACATCGAGAAGGAGTTCGGCGCGTTCTACCGCAGCTACCCGGCGCAGGGCGGGGATGCCCTCGCGTACCAGCCGGACGGATTCCTGTGGAACGCCGCCGAGGCCGCCGGCCATACGGTCAAGGCCTACGGCGAGTACAACAACTTCATCACCCAGCCGGCCGGCTCCACCTGGTCCCAGTACTACCAGGACTCTCAGATCCTCGAGGGCAAGGCCACGGGGCCGCTCCCGGTGCCGATCTCGGCGACCAAGACCTACGCCGACATCCCCTCACTCAACGCCATCGATGATCACGCCTTCCCGGCCTTCGACCTCAACATCCCGGACCAGTACCGGGCGGACATCTGGCAGCAGTCGTTCAACCAGGTCAGCAAGACCGGGCAGGCGCCCAACCTCAACCTCATCTGGATGCCCGACGACCACACCGCCGGCATCGGCACGGGTGCCCCCAACCCGGTCGCCGAGGTCGCCGACAATGACTTGGCCGTGGGGCGGATCATCAACTCGATCTCACACTCCAGCATCTGGAAGAGCTCGGCGGTGTTCGTGCTGGAAGATGACAGCCAGAACGGCATCGATCACGTGGACGGCCACCGCGCGCCGCTGCTGATCGCCAGCCCCTACGCCAAGCGGGGCATCGTCGACAACTCGTACTACACCCAGCTCAACGTGGTGAAGACGATCGAGCAGATCCTCGGTGTCGCCCCCATGAACCAGGAAGACCGGGCGGCCTGGCCGATGTACAGCGCCTTCACCAACAAGCCCGACTTCACTCCCTACAACGTCGTGCCCAATCAGATCCCGCTGACCCAGGGGCTGACGGCAAGCGCGTCGTCGTCCACGGCCTCGCCCGCGTTCACCCCTGCTTCGCCTTCCAAGCTCCGCGTTCCCCGTTCCGAGAGGGCGGTCTACGAGCAGTGGGTGGTCTGGAGCCGGGATGGCCGGTTCGTTGGCTCCCACGCCATGCAGGACTGGGCCAACCCCGCCCAGCTCAACCGGCTGGACTGGTACAGCGCTCACGGGTGGAAGGTGCCTTACCCGGGCGACAAGCAGATCCTTTCGCCTAACCAGGTGCCAGGCCACAGCCTGCCCGCCGATTACCTGGGGGATTAGCCCCAGCTGCTCCGGTTAGTGATCCCGCCTCCGCCTGGCAGGGCCCGTCCTGCCAGGCGGAGGCTTTTCCCTGCTTCCACGGATACAGGCCCTGGTGCGGGCCTTGGTGCGGGCTCCGGTTCAGGCGGAGGCGGCTGGCCAGGAACGGTCAGGCCACATGCGGTTCGGGCGTGACGATCCAGAACAGCCCGGATGGCGTGGTCCAGATCAACGTGCCCGGCCTGGGCTGCCGCAGACGCCAGGCAGTCGAGCCCTTCATCCGGTGATCATGGCGGCACCCCGCGGAGATATTGCACGGGCAGGTGAGACCGCCCTGTTCGTAGGGGACCGTGTGGTCGAGATCGCACCGCGACGCTGGCCGGCGGCAGATCGGGAACCCGCAGACCTGGTCACGGACCTCGATCAGGTCCCGCATCCGATCCGGGATCTGGTATACGGGGACCGCGTCGGCGTGCGTACACGGAGTGTCGTGATCGCCGTGCGCGTGATCGCCGTGCGCGTGATCGCCGGCCGCGTGATGGCCGGCCGCGTGATGGCCGGCCGGATGATCACTGGGCGCATGATCACTGGCCGCTCGGCGATCGTCTGCAGAGCCAACCTCGCGGACCGCCGCCGCGGCAGCCCTCAGGATCCTCTGCAAAGCAGAGGCCAGCCCAGGGGACTCACTCGACGCGGACAGGTTGCCGGGCAGCGGCTCGCGCAGGAGCATGACAGGCACGGTTACGGTGATCCGCCCGAGCATGCCCGGCCCGTTCAGGCCTGGTTCAGGCGCGCCTGGTCCGGGGGCGCCGGCCCCGGGGGCGCCGGGGCCGGGAGCGCCGGGTCCGGA
>WNGB01025911.1_pt1 | contig 13313 bp, 12 predicted proteins | sample 5400681 | NCBI WGS metagenome assembly WNGB01 (sample SAMN13153367, study PRJNA577476) | soil metagenome | isolation source: 115 cm soil or saprolite under grassland replicate 2 | place: USA:California | collected 2016-06-15 | reverse complement strand
TCACCGGACGAGTGGGGCCTTCCCCCGGTCGTTGCTCCGGCGACCGCCCGGGGACGAGAGTGCGAATCTCGCCCGCAGGTACCGCATCCCGCCCCGCATCATGAGCGCCTCATGAGAGCGCCCCTCGGCGGACGGGACGATCGAGAACATAACATGAACAAACCTTGCCGGTCAAGCGGAAACAGCATTTTGTGCATATCGACGGAAGTCGCGAAGGACGCGGCGGTTTTACCGTCCTTGCGTCGCGCGATTCGGATTGATTCACTGCCTCGGGGGCGATTCGCCGTGCGCTGGCGCGCCCGGGGGAGGCTTCGATGCTGGACGGCAATCGCTACTTCGCGGAGTTTCCCGACGAGGATCCGGCCGGCAGCGGGCGCATCCCATTGAGCCCCGAACTCCTGACCACGCTGGCGGCGATCGAGCGGGAGATCAGCGGCTTCATCGGCACCGAGGCCAAGTCCGATCCGCCGAATGCGAGCGCCATCGTGCGCTGCAAGTTCAAAGGGCAATAACGAGCGCGCGCCAGCCGATCACGATGTCATAGCTCGGTGGCGTGGCCCTGACGGTCGTTGGCAAGCGCCTGGTCCGCGAGCCGGTCGAGCCGATGGTACCCGGCTGAAATTTCTGATGAAGCCCGGGGTCGGCGGCGCGCCCCAGATGTTGCCGCGAATGCTTGCGAACTTCGGAATCGGGACACTAAAGCGAGATGACGTTTCTTCGAATCGTCATCCGCTTTAGCGTCTTGTTTGAGCATGATCTTTTCCGAAAACTGCTGCACACTTTTCGGGATCATGCTCACAGCTAGCGGACGACGTTTTGGTCGGTCTTCGGTCCCCAGGCTTCGCGCCTGGCCTCAATCTGCGACAGGACTTGCAGGCTCTGCTCAAGGCTCGCCGCGTAGCGCGCCGGATTTGCCTGCGCCAACTGGCGGCGTATCCTGACCGCATTATCGATCGCGTTCAGCGCACCTGCGTTGTCTCCGGCCTCGGCGAGCCGGATCGACAGTTCGTGCAAGTTCGCCGCCAGGTATGGCGGGAAATGCACCGTGGCCACCCGGATGCGAAGGCGATTGATCTCGCCGCGAAGCTCGGACTGAGGGAGATCGTTCGCGAGGCTGGGACCGAAATACGTCCCGCCCATCTGGCTATGGACGGAAACAGTGGCCGCGCCGATGATCAGCGCCACCGCGGCAAGGAAAACGATCGTGACGCGCCTCCCCTTCTTGGCGAAGGCAGAATGGGCCGTGACGCTTCCGGTGGGTGCGAGCGTAATCATGATTGACCTCGGTCGGTCGGGGTGAGCGCGTTTCGCTCGTCGAAGTTTGTGCGCTCCGATCATGTCCGTGCCGAACCCGGCCGTGAATCAGCCGGAAGTATCCATGCCGAGCACTGACGGAGAGCAGCGAAACTGGAGAATATCTTTGTTTTTCAATGGGTTTTTCCGGATCAACGGCTGGCCGCGACATGGTCCTACAGTCCCGGGACTGTAGTCTGGCCCGGACCCATCGCGCGACCAACGTGCAGGAGATCGAGCCGTATGATTGAGGGACACGTGCTGCCGAATGATTTCTGACTCTCCGAATACTCTCAGCGTGTCAGTTGAGCGGTGGTCGCGTCGCGAGTCACCCTCCTCCCGCCATAACCGCGTTCACGCGCGTCTTTCGACGCGCGTGAACGCGCTTATGGCGGGGGAGGGGAGCGGAGAGAGCGCGCTCAGCCGATCAGGATCGTTGCGTTGAAAGGATCAGCGCTGGCGCGCCGATCCGTGCGAGCGGCGGGCGCCCTTGCCGCTGAACGCGGCGCGGCAGGACGGGCTGAGATTCATCCGCTGGCGGCGCAGGCAGGCTGCCGTGGTCTTCTCGTCCGGAACGAACTGGCCGCACAGCCGGTAGGCGTCCTGCTCGCAGGCGGCGCGCTGCTGCGGCGTGCCCTGCGCGGCGGCGGGCGTTGATCCCATGAATGCGAGGCCGAGCGCGAGGCAGCCGGCCGCGGTCCATGTCGGTACGCGCCAATGGTTCGATAACACTTTACTCATCACGCGATTCCTTCACCCGGGGTTGGAAACGCCCCCTCGGCGCCCTGGCGACGTCGATAGCACGGCGCATCCGCTCAGCCCAGTAAAGGCAACGACGCGCCGGACGAGAGGTTCCGGAGGTCGGCGGTCGCGGGTTCCACGATACCGCTCGCGCGCGCCACGGCCTCGTGCTTGGCCGCCTGCATGCGGGTGGCGATCTCGTCCGGCGCAATGGCCGGCGCCTGATTGCCGATCGCGAACGCCGCGTCCAGGATGGCGGCGATCTTGCGGTAGACGGCCATGCGCGCCGGGTCGCGCGGATCGCAAGGCGCACCGACGTCATTGGCGGCGGTGGTGGCCGCGAGACCCGCGCACATCGCCGACATCGCGGGATCGGCGGGGAGGCACTGCACCGCGAAGATCACGCAGTTGCAGGCGTCGCGCAGCTCCTCTGGCAGCGAGGAGCAACCGGCCGCGCCGCGGCCGGAGAGCCAGTCGTCGAAGGCCTTGAGGTCATCGATCGCGAGCCGGCACAGCAGCGCGGTCTTGTGGAAGCCGAACTCGGTGAGCGCCGGCGCCAGGATGTCGGAGATCGTGCGCTTGAGGATGAGGCGCGCCCGCGCGTGCTCGACCTCGGGCGTATCGGCCGAGCCGGGGAGGCGCGCGACGAACGGCAGCAGCAGCTCCTGCCGCAGCGCGTCGTCGGCGATGGCGTCGTTGAGATCCATGGCGAAGACCGTCAGCGGCCGCGAGAACGAGGACGGGCAATGGTCGGCGCTGGTCGAGGGCAGGCGGCGGTAGGGATGGCCGGCGGCGACGATCGCGGCCTCGGCCACGCAGGTCCCGCCATCGGGCCCGGGGAATTCGTGGCTGCCGCGCAAGAGCTTCCAGTTCAACAGGCGATCGAAATCGAACATCGGGGTCCTCCGAAGCGATCGTTGATGAACGCACGTGGTCCGGGCCGTTGGATGAAATCGCGGTAAGGGATGAAATCGCGGTAAGGTTGGAGGGCTGTAGAGTGGGTTGAGCGAAGCGAAACCCACCGCAATAGAGCGGCATCCAACAAGATCGCGTCTGGCGGAGAGAGGATGGGTTTCGCTTTCGCTCAACCCATCCTACGACATCAATACTTCGCTGCGATTGGCAGTTCCTCGGCCGGAAAGAGCGTGATCACGCGGCAGCCCTTGTCGGTGACCACCACCTCCTCCTCGATGCGGGCGGCCGAGTAGCCGTCGGTCGCCGGGCAATAGGTCTCGAGCGCGAACACCATGCCTTCCTTGATCTCGGTCGGATGATCGGTGGAGACCACGCGCGAGATGATCGGCCGCTCGTGCAGCGCCAGGCCGAGGCCGTGGCCGAATTGCAGGCCGAAGGCCGACATCTCGTCCGGAAAGCCGAACTCCGGCGCTTTCGGCCACACGCTGCAGACCTTGTCGGTGGTCACGCCCGGCTTGATCAGCGCGATCGACTTGTCGAGCCACTCGCGCGCCTTCTTGTAGGCGTCGTGCTGCGCCGGCGTGGCGCGGCCGACGTTGAAGGTGCGGTAGTAGCAGGTGCGGTAGCCCATGAAGCTCTGCAAAATATCGAAGAACGCCTGGTCGCCGGGGCGGATCATGCGGTCGGTGAAGTTGTGCGGGTGCGGGTTGCAGCGCTCGCCCGAGATCGCGTTGATCGCCTCGACGTCGTCGGAGCCGTGCGAGTAGAGGAACTGGTTCACGTTGGCGACGATGTCGTTCTCGCGTACGCCCGGCTTGAGCTGCTCGTGGATCAGGTGATAGGCGCCGTCGACCATGGCGGCGGCACGGTTGAGCAGCGCGATCTCGTCGGCGCACTTGATCTCGCGCGCCTCCAGCATCACCTGCTGGCCGTCGCGCACCTTGAGGCCGGCCTTCTCGAGCTCGAAGAACATCGGCGGCTCGATGATGTCGATGCCGATCGGCATGTCGGCGACGCCGGCTTCGCGGATCAGCGACGCGATCTCCTCGGCGTGGCGCTTCATCAGGCCGAAGGCGGGATTGACGGTGCCGCGCAGCCCGATCAGCCCGGCCTTGCAGTTCTCCGGCTTGAGCCAGGGCGTGTAGAGCTTGTGGTGCACGGCGGCGGAGCCGAAGTCCCATAGGATCGGCTCGCCGGTGCGGGTGAGCAGCGCCCAGCGCGAGAGCTTGTCGCGCTCCCATTCGCCGATCTTGGTCGAGGTGATGTAGCGGATGTTGTTGACGTCGAACACGAGCAGCGCGCCGAGCTCGGAGTTCTCCAGCGCCTGGCGCACGCGCGCGAGCCGGTAGCGGTGCAGCCGGCGGTAGTCGACGCGCTCCTCGAAGTCGACCCCCATGATGCCGAGCGCCGGCAGCGCGCGGCCCCAGTTGAAGCGCGGATTGATGTCCTCGGCGCGGATTTGCTGGACCCGGTCGTCCATGGGCGTCTCCTGTGCGTGCGTGGCGCGCCCGGCCGGGCGCTGGCATGGCGGGATTATACGGGGTCGCGCCGGCAGCGCATACATCTGGCGAAATGGGGGCATGGACCGTGCCGCGGCGCATCCTCCCCTGGAGGGGGAGGGTCGACCGCCGGAGCGGAGCGCAGCGAAGCAAGGCGGTCGGGGTGGGGTGACGTCATAGAGTTGCTTCGCATTCACCCCACCCCGCTCGCTTTCGCTCGCGACCCTCCCCCTCCAGGGGAGGGTAAGCTGCGGCCCTGCGCCGATGTCCGAAATTCGTGCGTGCGGCGAGCAAGCAGAGACCTCCCGAGTTGCGGCGGATTTTCCCTGCCGTCATAATGTCTTGGATGGCCCCGGGGAAGAAGCCGCCGAACGTGAGGGGACTGCTGTCCGCCGTGACTGCGGACGCAATCCCGCGCCAGTACAATTTCGCCCGCGATATCTTCGAGCGCAACAACAGCGCCCAGCGGCGCGAGAAGGTCGCCTATATCGACCAGCGCCAGTCCTGGACCTATGGGCAGCTGCGCAGCCGCGCCGAGCAGTTCGCGCAGGTCTTGGAGCAGCTGCAGGTTCGGCCGGAAGAACGCGTGCTGATGTGCCTGCTCGACGGCATCGACTGGCCGACGGTGTTTCTCGGGACGCTGCTCGCGGGGCGGGTGGCGGTCCCGGTCAACACGCTGATGACCGAGGACGACTACCGCTACATGCTGGAGGACAGCCGCGCCCGCGTGCTGGTGGTGTCGCAGGAGCTCTATCCGAAGTTCGCGACGCTGATCGGCTCGGTGTTCGGGCTGCGGGTGATCGTGTCGGGCGAGAACCCGCACGGGCACCAGCTGCTCGATGGCCTGCTCAAGAGCGCCCCGACCCGCGGCAGCTACAAGCCGCCGCCGACCACCCGCGACGACATCGCGTTCTGGCTCTACACCTCGGGCTCGACCGGCAAACCCAAGGCGGCGGTGCACGTGCACGCCGATCTGCGGCTTACCCACGACCTCTATGCGGCGCCGATCCTCGGGCTGAAGGAGAGCGACGTCGTCTATTCGGTCGCCAAGCTGTTCTTCGCCTACGGGCTCGGCAACGCCATGACGTTCCCGCTCTGCGTCGGCGCCACCACAGTGCTGCTGCCGGACCGGCCGTCGCCGGAGGCGGTGGCGCTGATCCTGCGCCGGCACCACGTCACGGTGTTCTTCGCGGTGCCGACCTTCTATGCGGCGTTCCTGGCGAGCCAGGCTGCGCCGGTTCGCAAGGAGGTGAACCTGCGCTTGTGCGTCTCTGCCGGCGAGGCGCTGCCGCCCGACGTCGGCAAGCGCTGGCAGGCGCGCTATGGCGTCGACATCCTCGACGGGCTCGGCTCGACCGAGATGCTGCACATCTTCCTGTCCAACCGCCCCGGCGACGTGAACTACGGCACCTCGGGCAAGCCGGTGCCGGGCTACGACATCCGGCTGGTCGACGACGACGGCGCCGTGATCACCACCCGCGGCGTGATGGGCGAGCTGCAGGTGCGCGGACCGACCAGCGCGATCATGTACTGGAACAACCGCGAGCAGTCGCGCGCGACCTTCCTGGGCGAGTGGACGCGCTCCGGCGACAAGTATCTCGAGGACGAGAACGGCTACTTCGTCTACTGCGGGCGGCGCGACGACATGCTCAAGGTCGGCGGCATGCTCAAGTCGCCCAACAAGGCCTGCCCCGAACTGGCCCGCGCCCTGCAGGACCACTGCAAGGCCAAGCTCGCGCCCTACAAGTACCCGCGCTGGATCGAGTTCCGCACCGACCTGCCGAAGACCGCGACCGGCAAGATCCAGCGCTTCAAGCTGCGGGCCGAATTCGCCGCGAAATGATGGGGACAGGCCGTCCGAATGTAGATTTCTGACTGCGTGCGGGGAGGTTTCAGGGTACCATTGAACCGTCGTCTTCTCTCACTGCACTAAGAGTCGGATGAGAAAGAACCTTCTGGGCCGCACCGGCCTCGAAATCTCCGAGGTCGCATTCGGCGGGGGCGTCACCGGCGGAATCCTGATCAAGGGCGACGAGATGACCCGCGTCACCGCGCTCAGGCGCGCGCTGGCGGCCGGCATCAACTGGATCGACACCGCGCCCCTTTACGGCAACGGCGCCTCCGAGGAGACCATCGGACGCCATCTGTCGGCGCTGATCCCGCAACCCTACGTCTCGACCAAGGTGCGGATCGAGCGCGACGACATGAAGGATATCCGCGGCGCGATCGAAAAGAGCCTGGAGCGCAGCCTCCGGCGGCTGAACCTCGAGCGCGTCGCGCTGTTCCAGCTCCACAACCAGCTGGGTGAGCCGATCGGCGACCGGCCATCGTTGACGCCGGACGACGTGCTCGGCCTCGGCGGCGTCGCCGACACCTTCGACCGGCTCAAGGACCAGGGCCTGTTCCTGGCGAGCGGGATCACCGCCGCCGGCGAGACCGAGGCCTGCCTGGAAGTGATCCACAGCGGCCGCTTCGACTGCGCACAGGTCTATTACAACGCCATCAATCCGAGCGCGGCCTGGTCGCGCCCGCCGCGCACCTGGAAGGCGCAGGATTTCTCCGGCGTGATGGCGGGGTGCTGGCGCCAGAACATGGGCGTGCTCAACATAAGGGTCTGGGCTGGCGGGCCGTTGGCGAGTGCCAAACGGCCGGAGCGGCTCGCGGTATTCACCTCGGGCACCGACGTCGACAACGAGCTGCGCTGCGCCGCCGCGGTCCACAAGATTTTGGGCGACGGCTACGGCACTGCGGCGCAGACCGCGCTGCGCTTCGTGCTCGGCAACCGCGACATCGCGACCCGGGTGATCGGGATCGCCTCGCTCAACGACCTCAACGAGGCGCTGGTCGCGGTCGACCAGGGGCCGCTGCCGTCAGCCGCGATCACGCGGCTCGAAGGGCTGTGGGCGACTGATTTCCGTTAGGCCGCGTTTCCCGGGCGAGTGCAGCGAGGCGCAGCCGAGCGGAATGAGACCCGGGATCCAGCGCAAAAAGGGCGAAGCGCAGTACACTTTTCGCAAGAGCGGAGTTCGGCGCCCCTGGGTCCCGGCTCTCGCGCCGGCTTCGCCGTCGCTTCGGCCGGGAAACGGAGACGCAATCAGCGCGCGGCGGCGACGGCTCGTGCGGGCTCCGCCGGCAGGTCGAACGCGTGCGGAAAATGCTTCTCGTCGATCTGCACGTCGGCGGCGGCGCGGCCGATCTTGAGCCATTCGGGTGCCAGGTCCGGACGATCGAACCGGCGGATCGCGTCGAGCATGTCGCGGTTGCGCTCGCGCGCGCGCTCGAAGTCGAGGCTCATGCCAGCTCCCCTTAAACTCCCGCCGCCTCGGCCTTGATCATGGCACCGGAGCGGCGCGGGCCCAAGACCCGCTTGAGGCCTCTTGTTGCATTATCGTTCATGAACTATAGTGCAGATCACGCATTGCGGGTGTGAGGAGGTGTCTTTGGTTGGAAACAGGCCAAGACCCAAGGCGATGCCAGAAATCGGCCGCGGCGACGCGCGCGCGCAGGCCTTTGCGGCCGCGGTCGGCGGCCTGGTGCGGCGCTCTCGCGCCAAGCGCGGCATGACGCGCCGCCAACTCGCCGAGCAGTCGGGCGCATCCGAGCGCTACTTGGCGCAGATCGAGGGCGGGCAGGGCAACCCGTCGGTGATCATGCTCAAGTCGATCGCCGAGGCGCTCGACGTTCCGATCATCGAGCTTCTGCCGCGCAGCAATGGCCGCAGCGAGGCGCTCAATCGCATCTTCGATTTCCTCCTGCGCGTGCCGCAGGCGGAGCTGCCGGCGATCGCGGAGATGATCGAGGGCCGCACCGACGCCGGCGCCGATCGGGCGCGGCGGATCGCGCTGGTGGGGCTGCGCGGCGCCGGCAAGTCGACGCTCGGGGCAAGGCTCGCCGAGCATCTCGGCTGTCCGTTCATCGAGCTCGACCGGCTGGTCGAGCGCGAGTATGGCGCCAGCATCCCCGACCTGGTCGAGATCGCCGGGCTTGCGACCTTCCGACGCTACGAGCGGAGCTGCCTCGAACGCGTGATCGGCGAGCACCAGTCCGCCGTCATCGCCACCGCCGGCGGCATCGTGGCAAATGCCGAGAGTTACGCGCTGCTCTTGCGCCGCAGCCATACGGTCTGGATCAAGGCGCGGCCTGACGAGCATATGCGCCGCGTGATGGCGCAGGGCGATTTTCGTCCGATGGCGCAGAACCGCGAGGCGATGGCGGATCTGGTCGCGATCCTGGAGGCGCGCCGCGTCGATTACGCGCGCGCGGAAGCGGAGCTCGATACCTCGGGCGACACGGTCGAGGCGAGCTTCGCGAAACTCGCACAGATCGCGGCGCGTTGTGGTGCGAAGGAGGGAATCAAGCCGTGAGACCTCTTAGTTCCGCGCTTGCTCCGTTACCTCGCCCCGCTTGCGGGGAGAGGTCGCCGCGCGCAGCGCGGCGGGTGAGGGAGACTCTCGGCGGATCAAACTCGTGGAGAGTCCCCCTCACCCCGACCCTCTCCCCGCAAGCGGGGAGAGGGAGGACTCGCGGCACGGCCTGCGAACAACATGGGCGCTGGTGATGGTCGTGCTGGCAGATCAAGGCATGCTCGAGCTCGGCCCGATGCGGCTCGAATATCGCATGATCGGGCTTCGGGCGGATGCGGCGCCGACCATCGTGCTGCTGCACGAGGGGCTCGGCTGTGTCGGCCTGTGGGACGAATTTCCGGACAGGCTGCAGCAGGCGACCGGCGCCGGCGTGTTCGTGTATTCGCGCGCCGGCTACGGGAAGTCGCCGCCGGTCACGCTGCCGCGGCCGCTCACCTTCATGCACGAGGAGGCGCGCGCGGTGTTGCCGAAGCTGCTCGACGCCATCGGGTTCCGGCGCGGGCTTCTGCTCGGCCACAGCGACGGCGCCTCGATCGCTACGATCTACGCAGGCTCGGTGCAGGACCATCGGGTGCGCGGGCTCGTGCTGATCGCGCCGCACTTCTTCACAGAGGACTCAGGCGTTGCCGAGATCGCGCGCGCCAAGCACGCCTATGCGACGACCGACCTGCGGGCGCGGCTCGCGCGCTGGCACGCCGACGTGGACAACGCGTTCCGCGGCTGGAACGAGGCTTGGCTCGATCCCGGCTTCCGGGCCTGGGACATCACCGAGTCGCTCGCCTATATCCGGGTGCCGATCCTGATCGTGCAGGGCGAGAACGACCAGTACGGCACGCTGCGGCAGGTCGAAGTCGCGCGCGAGGAGTGCTACTGCCCAGTCGAGGTCGCGCTGTTGCCGAACGTGCGGCACGCGCCGCATCGCGAGGCGCCGGCGCTGGTGCTCGATACGGTGTCGGAATTCGCCAACCGGCTGCTGCGCGAGCACCACGAGGGCGAGCTGCCGGCAGAGACAGTGACAACGGAGTGAGTGGCCGCGATGGCTGATACCGAACGCAAGCTGAGCAATGGCCGCACGCGGATCGAATTTGCGACCGATCCGTCGCGCTACCGGCATTGGAAGCTCAAGGTCGATGGTGACATCGCGACCCTGCTGATGGACGTCGACGAGAAAGGCGCGCTGTTCGAGGGCTACGAGCTCAAGCTCAACTCCTACGACCTCGGCGTCGACATCGAGCTCGCCGACGCGATCGAGCGCATCCGTTTCGAGCATCCGCAGGTCAAAGTGATCCTGCTGCGCTCGGCCAAGCCGCGGGTGTTTTGCGCCGGCGCCAACATCCGCATGCTGGCGGGCGCCACCCATGCCCACAAGGTCAATTTCTGCAAGTTCACCAACGAGACCCGCAACGGCATCGAGGACGCCAGCGCCGCCTCCGATCTCAAGACCATCTGCGTGATCAACGGCACCGCGGCGGGCGGCGGCTACGAACTCGCGCTTGCGGCCGACCACATCATGCTGGTCGACGACGGGTCGTCGGCGGTGTCGCTGCCGGAACTGCCGCTGCTCGCGGTGCTGCCGGGCACCGGCGGGCTCACCCGTGTCACCGACAAGCGCAAGGTGCGGCGCGATCTCGCCGATGCGTTCTGCACCACCGAGGAAGGCGTCAAGGGCAAGCGCGCGGTCGAGTGGCGGCTGGTCGACGAGGTGGTGCCGGGCTCGAAGCTCGAGGAGGCGGTGGGCAACCGCGCGCAGGAATTTGCCGCCAGGTCGAAGCGGCCGGCGGGCGCCAAAGGCATCAGGCTCGAGCCGCTCAAGCGCGAGCGCACCGCGAACGGCGCCGACTACAGCACGCTGTCGTTCGAGATCGTGGACCGGCTCGCGACCGTCACGTTGCGCGGGCCGGACGCGCCGCCGCCGGCGTCGGCCGACGCCATGGTGGGGGAGGGCGCGCAGTTCTGGTCGCTGCGGCTCGCGCGTGAGCTCGACGACGCGATCCTCGACCTCCGCGTCAACGAGTTCGATGTCGCGGCGATCATCTTCAAGTCGGCGGGCGATGGTGAGCAGGTCTTGGCCTATGACCGCTTCCTCGACGCCAACCAGGACCATTGGCTGGCGCGCGAGATCCGCGCGCTCTGGAAGCGCGTGCTCAAGCGCGTCGATGTGACGTCGCGCTCGCTGGTGGCCCTGGTCGAGCCGGGCTCGTGCTTTGCCGGCACGCTGGCCGAGCTCGTGTTCGCCACCGACCGCTCCTACATGCTGGCCCCCTCCCTTCCCTCCCCCGCAAGCGGGGGAGGGTTAGGGAGGGGGAGCGACAACAAGCCGCCGGCGACGCTTGCGCTGGCCGATGTCAATTTCGGCGCCTATCCGATGTCGAACGGACTGTCGCGGCTGGCGAGCCGCTTCCTCGCCACGCCCAGCGATGTCGACAAGGCCAAGGCCGAGCGCGGCACGATGCTCGACGCCGAGGCGGCGGCCGCGCTCGGGCTTGTAACCTTTGCGCTTGACGACATCGACTGGGATGAGGTGCGCGTTTTTCTGGAGGAGCGCACGAGCTTCTCGCCCGACGCGCTCACCGGGCTCGAAGCGAATCTGCGGTTCGGCGGGCCCGAGACGATGGAGTCGAAAATCTTCGCGCGGCTGACCGCCTGGCAGAACTGGATCTTTCAGCGCCCGAACGCGGTCGGCGAGGAGGGCGCGCTCAAGCGCTACGGCACCGGGCAGAAGCCGGTGTTCGACACCAAGAGGGTGTAGAGGCTGTGTGCAGAACGCGCGGCAAACTCGGTCTGCTCCCTCCCCCCTTGTGGGGAAGGGTTGGGGAGAGGGGTGGCCGCGAGTTCGGTGCCTGTTGCGACCCCCCTCCCTGTCCCTCCCCCACAAGGGGGAGGGAACGTTGCGGCGCCAGCCTTTGCAACACACACAACTACGGCAAGCGACCAGAAATGACCCGCGGCAGAGCGCGAACTTGAACGGATCGGAGGCTCACATGACCATCCAGAACGTCGATTACTCGACCAAGATCCCGAACAACGTCGGCCTGACCGAGGACCGGCAGGTGCTGCGGGCGCTGGAGCAGTGGCACCCGGGCTTCATCAACTGGTGGATGGACATGGGGCCGGCAGGCTTCCAGGAGGCGCTGGTCTATCTGCGCACCGCGGTGTCGGTCGATCCCAAGGGCTGGGCCAAGTTCGACTACGTCAAGATGCCCGAGTACCGCTGGGGCGTGCTGCTGGCGCCGCAGGAGGAGGGCCGGAAAATTCCGTTCGGGCGCCACTATGGCGAGCCGGCGTGGCAGGAGGTGCCGGGCGAATACCGCGCCATGCTGCGCCGCCTGATCGTGATCCAGGGCGACACCGAGCCCGCGTCCGTGGAGCAGCAGCGCCACCTCGGCAAGACCGCGCCCTCGCTCTACGACCTGCGCAACGTGTTTCAGGTCAACGTCGAGGAGGGCCGCCACCTCTGGGCGATGGTCTACCTGCTGCAGAAATATTTCGGCCGCGACGGCCGCGACGAGGCCGCCGAGCTGTTGCAACGGCGCTCCGGCGATCCCGACAAGCCGCGCATGCTCGGCGCCTTCAACGAGGCGACGCCGGACTGGCTGTCGTTCCACATGTTCACCTTCTTCACCGACCGCGACGGCAAGATGCAACTGGAGAGTCTGGCCCAGTCAGGCTTCGATCCGCTCTCGCGCACGACGCGCTTCATGCTCACCGAAGAGGCCCACCACATGTTCGTGGGCGAGACCGGCATCGGGCGCACGCTGCAGCGCACCTGCGAGGCGATGAAGCAGGCCGGCATCGAGGACCCGAACGAGATCGAGAAGGTGCGCGCGCTGGGCGTCATCGACCTGCCGACGATGAAGAAGAAGCTCAACCTGCACTACTCGCTGTCGCTCGACCTGTTCGGCTCGGAGGTGTCGACCAACGCCGCCAATGCGTTTAATGCCGGCATCAAGGGGCGGTTCCAGGAGACCAAGATCGAGGACGACCACAAGCTCGAGAATTCGACCTATCCGGTGCTCAAGCTGGTCGACGGCGAGATCAAGCGGGTGGACGAGCCGGCGCTGACCGCGATCAACATGCGGCTGCGCGACGACTACACCGCCGACTGCCAGCGCGGGCTCGACCGCTGGAACAAGATCATCGAGCGCACCGGCGTGCAGTATCGGCTCGACCTGCCGCACGTGGCGTTCCACCGCCATATCGGCGAGTTCAAGGAGCTCAAGGCGACGCCCGACGGCGCGATCGTCGACGAGGCGACGTGGCAACGCGACCACGACAAGTGGCTGCCGTCGAAGGACGACGGCGATTTCATCCAAAGCCTGATGAAGCCGGTCATCGAGCCCGGCAAGTTCGCAAGTTGGATCGCGCCGCCGCGCGTCGGCATCGACAACAAGCCGGGCGATTTCGAATACGTGAAGATCGCGGCGTAGCTGAAATCGCTCAACCTCTCAGCCGTCATGCCCGGCTTTATGCCGGGCATCCACGTCTTTCTTGCGAACAACAC
>WNGB01014872.1_pt1 | contig 13313 bp, 11 predicted proteins | sample 5400681 | NCBI WGS metagenome assembly WNGB01 (sample SAMN13153367, study PRJNA577476) | soil metagenome | isolation source: 115 cm soil or saprolite under grassland replicate 2 | place: USA:California | collected 2016-06-15 | reverse complement strand
GCCATCGCGACGGCCGCCCTCCGGCGCGGCGCCCGCGTGACCCTGATCGCGGGACCCACGCCGCTCTCCCCGCCGCCGGGCGCGGTGTACGTGCCCGTGCAGACCGCCGAGGAGATGCGGGAGGCGGCCCTCCACCACCTGGCATCCGCCACGATCGTGATCAAGGCGGCCGCGGTGGCCGACTACCGGGTGGCCCACCCGAGCGCCACCAAGATCAAGTCGAGGAAGGACGAGGGCATGACGCTCGAGCTCGTGGCCAATCCCGACATCCTCAAGGAGATCGCCGAGCGCCGGGGGCCGCGCTTCATCGTGGGGTTCGCGGCGGAGACCGACGACGTCCGCGCCCACGCCGCGGCCAAGCTTCGCGCCAAGGGCGTGGACCTCCTCGTGGTCAACGACGTGAGCAGGACCGGCATCGGCTTCGAGGCGGACGACAACCAGGTCGTCCTGCTCGATCGCTGGGGCGGCGCCCTGGAGCTGCCCAAGATGACCAAGCTCGAGGTGGCACGGGCAATCCTGGACCGGGCGCTGGCGCTGCGCGCCACCGCGGCCGCGGCCCCCTCGACGACCGACCGCGCCTCCCGCTAGTGTCCTGTAGCGACGGGGCGATGGACGATCCGCGAGAGGCCCTCGCCGACTGCCTGCGCGGGCTCGCCGAGACGCTGCGCCACCACCGCGACCTCGGCGTCAGGGAGATCACGCTGTCGCGCACTCCCTTCCCCGATCCGGGCGACGCGCTCCGCGAGCAGGAGCGCGCGCTCCAGGGGTGCACGCGCTGCAAGCTCTGCCGGAGCCGCACGACCATCGCCTTCGGCTCCGGAAGCGCGCACGCGCGGCTGATGGTGGTCGGCGAGGGCCCCGGCGAGGAGGAGGACAAGCAAGGCAAGCCCTTCGTGGGCCGCGCCGGGCAGCTCCTCACGCGGATGCTCGCGTCGGTGGGCTTCGACCGCGAGCGCGACTGCTACATCGCCAACGTGGTCAAGTGCCGGCCCGAGCGGAACCGGAACCCGGAGCCGGACGAGGTCGCGGCGTGCAACCCGTTCCTGATGGCGCAGCTCGACACCATCCAGCCGCTGGTGATCCTGGCCCTCGGCAACTTCGCCGCGCAGACGCTGCTCGGCACCAGGGAAGGGATCTCCAAGCTGCGGGGCAAGACGTACGAGTATCGCTCGAGCACCCTCGTGCCCACCTTTCATCCGGCCTTTCTGCTTCGCAACCCCGGCCAGGAGTTCAAGCGCATGGCCTGGGACGACCTGAAGCTGGCGCGGCGCGAGTACGAACGGCTGACGGGTGGTGCTCGAGCGCCGGCCTCCTCGTGACCGACTCCTCGCCTTCGCCGCTCGCGTGAGCACGGCGGAAGCCTCGCGCGCTTGATCTGCGACGTCGTCTTCGACCTGCCGCGGCAGCAGCCCTTCTCGTATGCGATCCCTCCCGGCATGACGCTCTACCGCGGCCAGCGCGTGAGCGCGCCGCTGCACGGCCGGTCGCGGATCGGCGTGGTCGTGGAGCTCCGCCACGGAGAGGCGACGGGGCTGAAGCCGATCGAGCGGCCCGTGGAGAGCGTGGCCATCCTCTCGACGGCGGCGCTCGCGCTGGGCCGCTGGGCCGCCGAGGAAAGCCTCTCCTCCTGGGGATCCACCCTGCTCGCCCTCCTCCCGCCGGTCGCGGGCCGGGGCGGCGACGTGGTCGCGCCGCCGCCGGAACCACGTCCCGGCCATGCCTCGCTCACCGAGCTCTGGGTCGGCGCCGCGCGCGAAGCGCGGCTCGTCGAGCGGCTGAGGGGTGAAGCGGGGTCGGCCCTCGTCATCGCCCCCGATCGTGAAGGCGCGGCGCGCTGGGGAGCCCGGCTCGACGCCGCCCGGCTCGACAGCGGCGCGCCCGACACCGTCAGGCGGGCCGCGTGGTTCGCCGCCGGCCGGGGCCGAGCCCGCATCTCGGTGGGAACCCGGTCGGCGCTGCTGACGCCGCTCCCGCCGCCCGCCACGCTGGTGCTGCTCGACGAGCACGACGCGGCGCACAAGCCGCCCGGCCCCCCGCGCATCCACTCGCGCGATCTGCTGAGGCAGCGGGCGATGCTCGAGGGCAGCCGGCTCGTCCTGCTCTCGGCGACGCCCTCGGTGGAGAGCTGGTGGCGCGCGGATGCCCAGCAGGCCATCCGCGGCGACCTGGAGGAAACCTCCTGGCCCGAGGTCGTCACGGCCGACACCCGCGGCATCCTGAGGAATCACCCGCTCACGTTGCCGCTCACACGCGGCATCGAGGACATGACCCGTCGGGGACGACGGGTGCTCCTCGTCGTCACGCGGCGGGCGGGCGCCCTCATCTGCCCGGAGTGCGGCGGGCTGATGCGGTGCGGCGACTGCGGCGTGCCGCTGGCGTTCTCCCGGGAGACGAAGGCGCTCCGCTGCCGGCTCTGCGCGAAGGCCGAGCCCTTGCCCGAGCGCTGCCCCAGCTGCGGCGGGCACCGGCTGTCTCCTCTCGGCTGGGATCCGGAGCGCGTCGAGGCGGCCGTCTCGCGGCGCTTCCCCCGGCTCACGGTCTCTCGCGCGGACCCGCGCGCCCAGGTCGTCGTCGGCACGCCGGCCGCGCTCAGGCGATTCTCCCCCGGGAGGCTCGGCTGCGTCGGCCTCGTGGCGCTGGACGGCCTCCTGAGCGTGCCCGACTTCCGCGGCGGCGAGCGCGCCTTCGCGCTCGCCTGGGCCGCCGCCGAGGCCGTGGGGCCGAACGGACGCCTCATCATCCAGACGCTGCACCCGGAGCACTACGCCGTCCGGGCCGTGAAGGAGCAGGATCGGCGGAGCTTCTACAAGCAAGAGATCCTTCTCCGCACCGAGCTGGGCTATCCCCCCTTCCGCCGCCTCTGCGCGGTCTCCGTCCGCGGCCTTCGCCCCGGCGAGGGGCGCGCCCGCATCGATGAGTGCGCCCAGGCGCTGCGCGGCATCGCCGGCCTCACGATCTATCCCCCCGGCGCTGTGGTAGATGTAGAGATGGACCCCGTGTCGTAACCGGTGATGTCCCCGTCGGGCGCGAAGGCGCCCCGACGGCTGATCCAAAGGAGAAGCGCCGATCATGGCGGTGTTGAGCGTGAGACTCTACGGCGATCCGGTTCTCCGGAGGGTGGCGGAACCGGTGGCGGCCGTGACAGCCGACGTCAAGAAGGTCATCGAGGACATGGTGGAGACCATGTGGCGCCAGGTGGGGATCGGGCTCGCCGCCCCCCAGGTCGGCATCTCGCTCCGGATCCTGGTGATGGATGACGGCAAGGGCGGGGCGCGCGCCCTCATCAATCCGGTCATCACCGACCGCCGGGGCAGCATCCGGGAGGAAGAGGGCTGCCTCTCGCTTCCTGGCGTCTTCGCGGAGGTGGAGCGTAGCAAGTGGATCCACGTCTCGGCGCTCGACGGCGACGCGCTCCCGATCGCCTTCGAGGCGCAGGGGCTCCTGGCCAAGGTGGTCCAGCACGAGATCGATCACCTGGACGGCGTGCTCTTCATCGACCGGCTGCCGCCGGTGACCCGCGACCGGATCAAGAAGCGCATCCAGAAAGAAGGGCTGGCGAAAGACGCGCGCCCCCACGCCTTCGCCCTCTGATCCTCCCAAGACCTCAGCCTCACCCTCCGCCCTCTCATGCGCGTCCTCTTCTACGGCACGCCCGAGTTCGCGCTGCCCACGCTCGACGCGCTGCTGGCGCGTCACCAGGTCGTGGCCATCGTCACCCGGCCCGACCGGCCCTCGGGCCGCGGGCAACGGCTCATGGCTCCTCCCGTGAAGCGGCGCGCCGAGGCCGCCGGCATTCCCGTCCTGCAGCCGGCGAGGCTGCGCGATCCGGAATGGCCCGAGCGCCTGGGCCGCTTCGATGCCGAGGTGGCCGTGGTGGTCGCGTTCGGCCAGCTCCTACCCAAGGCCGTGCTCGACGTGCCCGCTCGCGGCTCGATCAATGTCCATGCCTCGCTCCTGCCGCGCTATCGCGGGGCCGCGCCCGTCGCCTGGGCCATCATCCGCGGCGAGACCGAGACCGGCATCACCACGTTCCGGATGGATCCGGGCATGGACACGGGCGACATCCTGCTCCAGGAGGCGACGCCCATCGGCCTCGAGGAGACCGCGGGTGAGCTCAGCGCGCGGCTGGCCGACGTCGGCGCCCGTGTGTTGCTCGGCACCCTCGATCGGCTCGGCACCCTCGCCGCCACGCCCCAGGACCATGCGGCGGCGACGCTGGCGCCGCGACTCGAGAAGGAGGACGGCTGGCTCCGGCTGGCGGAGCCCGCGCGCGCGCTCGCCAACCGCGTGCGCGGCTGCAATCCGTGGCCGGGCGCGGCGCTGATGGCGCCCGGTGGCAGACGCCTCCTGCTCTGGCGCGCGACGGCGGTGCCGCATCCCGGCAGCGCGCCGCCCGGCACGCTGGTACCGACCGGGCCCGGCGCCATCGCCATCGCCACCGGCCAGGGCCTCCTCCTGCCCCGCCTCGTGCAGCCGGAAAGCCGCAGGGCGATGGAGTGGGAGGACTTCCTCCGCGGCGCGCGGCTCGGCCCCGGCGCGCGCCTCGCCGAGGTCGGCGCATGAGCCCCGTCCTCAAGGCGGGCCCGGTGTCACGCGCGCGTTACGAGGCGCTCCGCATCCTGGTCCGCGTCGAGCAGGACCGCGCCTTCGCCGACATCGCGCTCGAGCACGCGCTCGAGGAGGCAAAGCTCGATCCGCGCGATGCCGGGCTGTGCACCGAGATCGTCTACGGCACGCTCCGCTGGCGGCGCCACCTCGACTGGCGGCTCGGGCCTCACCTGAAGCGCCCGCTCGCCAAGCTCGACCCCTGGGTGCGCAGCCTGCTCCGACTCGCCGCGTATCAGCTCTTCTTCCTCGACCGTGTCCCGCACTGGGCCGCCGTGGACGAGGCGGTGAGCCTGGCCCGGCTCAAGGCGCGGACGCCGGGCCCCGCCGAGTTCGTCAACGCCGTCCTCCGCGCGCTCACGCGGGCCGGCGCGCCGCCTCCCCTCCCCGCGCTCCCGGTCGAGGCCCTCGCGACCCGCCTCTCCTTTCCCGACTGGCTCGCCTCGCGCTGGATCGCCCGCTACGGGCCCGTCGACGGGGAGGCGCTGATGACGGCCATGAACGAGCGCCCGCCCGTGACCGTCCGCGCCAATGCGCTGCGCGTCTCTCGCGAGGACCTGGCCCGTCGCCTCCGCGACGAGGAGCTGGCCGAGACCCGGCCGACCGCGCTCGCGCCCGAGGGGCTCGTCGTCCTCCGCGGGAACGTCGCGCAGTGGTCGGCTTTCACCCAGGGCTGGTGCACCATCCAGGACGAAGCCTCGATGCTGGTCGCCCGCCTGCTCGAGCCGCAGCCGGGCGAGCTGGTGGCGGATGCCTGCGCCGCGCCCGGAACCAAGGCCACCCATCTGGCCGAGCTGATGCGGAATCGTGGCAAGATCCTCGCGATGGACCCGCACGCGGGCCGGCTCAAGCTCCTCGCCAGGTCCGCCGCTCGACTCGGGGCGACCATCATCGAGGCGCATGCGGGTCCGGTGACGAGCTTCGCGCCCCGCTGGAAGACGCGCTGCGACCGCGTCCTGGTGGACGCGCCCTGCTCCAACGTGGGCGTCGTCAGGCGGAATCCCGACGTGAAGTGGCGGCGCACGGAGGACGATCTCGCGCGGCTGCCGGAAAAACAGCGCGGCATCCTCGCCGCCGCCGCATCGCTGGTCAAGCCGGGCGGCCGGCTCGTCTATGCCACCTGCTCCCTCGAGCCCGAGGAGAACGAGGGCGTGGTCGGCACCTTTCTCGAGAGACACCCCGAGTGGCAGGTGGACAGCCCTGCCGACTTCCCCGTGGCCCGCGACGCCGGCGGGTTCATCCGCTGCCTGCCGCACGTCCACGGCACCGACGGCTTCACCGCGATCCGGCTCACACGGCGGGCGAGCTGATTCGGTGGCTCTCTCCGATCATCGTCACCGGTTCCCTCATCAACCGGCTCGGCGACGGGCTCGACGACGCGCTGAATCCGCGCCTCCGCAACCGGTGGACGCCAGGTGACCGTCCCCTCACACGCTTCCCGGGAGATCGACATGGCTGAGAGCGAGGCCTACCAGAAGGGCCGGGAGATGCGCCGCCGCCTGCTCGGCGACGCTTACGCCGACCGGACCAATCGCACCACCTACACCGACCCGATCATGCGCACGTTCATCGACGTCGCCACGGAGACGATCTTCGGCACGCTCTGGACCCGGCCGGGGCTCGATCTCAAGACGCGGACGCTGATCACGGTCGTGTCCGATGCCGCCACCGGGCGCGAGGCGGAGCTGGCCATCCACCTGCGCATGGCCCTCCGCCAGGGCTGGACGGAGGAGGAGCTGACGGAGGCGCTGATCCACCTCGTCGGCTACGTGGGCGCGCCGCTCGTGCGGGACGCGCTGCTGACGGCGCGGGATCTCTTCGCCGAGGTGAAGAAGGAGGCGGGCGCGTAGCCAATCGGAGAGGGGCCGGAATGACCCACTCCGCTGCGACGGCGGTCGAGCCAACAAGATCGCCCCATCGCCGTCCCGTGACGGGGGCAAAACCCCGCTTCCGAGTGTCCTACGGCGCGGACCCCGGATACTCGATGCGGGTCCCGTTCGGCCGCGCGAACGGCGGCAGGCGGTGCTCCTCGCAGCCGCCCTCGAGGATATGCCGCACCGACCAGTCGCGCACGGTGAACGCGTCGGCCAGAAGCTGCCGGTGACAGCGCCATGGCACCGCCTCCGCGCACATCACCGCGATCCGCCCGCCGGCGGCCAGCCGCTCGAGCGCCTCCATGGACGCCGCGAAGGCCGGAGTGAGCATGAAGTCGGCGTACGCGCGGAAGGCGCCGGTGCGCCACGCCGTGTTCGGCGAGTCCGGGCCCGGGGTCCGGTAGCCTCCGAGGTCCTCGCGCCACTCGTAGGCGATGCCCTCCGAGCCGAGGGACGCCGCCAGCGCCTCGCGGCCGAAGTGCGGGAAGCGGCGAGACGTCGGCCATCGACGCACGTCCACGACGCACTGGATCGCGTGCGCCGCGAGAAGCGCCACGAGCATCTCCGCCGACCGCGTCGAATGCCCGATCGTGTGCACCACGCGCGATGCCAGGCACGCCGCCGCCATGGGCGCTATACTACCGCGCGCGATGATGTCGGATCCTCTGGGAGGCGCTGCCGGCGGAAAAGATCGCGGGCGTTCCCCTGCTCGCCGGTCTGTCACGTGAACGCCGCGCGCGGTCGGGGCGCCGCTGAGGTCAGCGACCCTCGTCGGGACCGAGCAGCGTCCGGCCGGCGTCCGCTCCGGTGTCGCGCGCGAGCTTCTCCACCCGGACCCCGATCAGGCGGATCCGCCTGCCCTTGGGATTCTCGCGCTCGTCGAAGAACGGCAGGAGCAAGCGGTGCGCCGTCCCCTCCAGCGCGTCCTGCGTCAGGAGCGGGGTCTCGGCCGTCAGCGACCGGCTCACGGTCACGAAGTGCTCGAACCGGACGGTGACGGTCACGGTCCGGAAGCCGCGGACGCCGTCGGCCAGCATCCGCGCGAAGACGCCGGCGGCGAGCGCCCGGGCGCGCTCGAGGACGAACGACCGATCCAGGGTGTCCTGCTCGAAGGTCTCCTGCTCGCCGACGGACTTGCGTTCCCACTCGTTCGAGACCGGACTCAGGGAGACGCCGCGCGCCCTCTCGTACACGTCGTCGCCCCACTTGCCGAGCCACTCCACGAGCCGCGGGCGTTCGACCCCGCGGAGCTCCGCGATGGTGCCGATCCCTCGCTCGCGGAGGAACGCTTCGGTCTTCGGGCCGATGCCCGGGATCACCCGGATCGACAGCGGATCGAGGAAGTCCTCGACCGCCTCCGGCCGGACGACCGTCAGCCCGTCCGGCTTCCGGAAGTCCGAGGCGATCTTGGCGACGAGCTTGTTCGGCGCGATGCCCACCGAGCAGGTGAGCCCCTCGCGCTCGAGGACCAGCGCCTTCACCGTCCGCACATGCGTCTCGGCATTCTGGAAGTCGGCGAGGGAGGAGAGATCGAGGTAGGCCTCGTCGATGCTGGCCTCTTCGAAGGCGTCGGCCCGCTCGGCGACGAGCGCCATGATCCGGGCCGACACTTCCCGGTAGAGCGCATGGTTCCCGCGGAGGAACACGGTGGCCGGCTCTCCCCGGCGTCGAGCCGCCTCGGCGAGGCGCCACGCGCGCGAGATCGGCGTGGCCGACCGGATGCCGTACTTCCGGGCCGCGTAGCTGGCGGTGGCGACGACCCCGCGGCCCTTCCCCGCCTTCGGGTCGGCCCCGATCACGACCGGCCGCCCGCGGAGCTCCGGGTCGCGCCGCTCCTCCACCGCGGCGAAGAAAGCGTCCATGTCGAGATGGGCGATGATCCTCATGGCGCCAGGATCCCGTCAGGCACCCTAGCAAAGCTGAAGCAACGCTGCATTCGAGGAGGCTGAGAACCTGATCGAGCCATGCCTGCGCGAGCCGGAGGAGCCCGGCGCGACCCGGCCCGGCTCAAACCGCTCGCGCCACGCTCGACGTCACGCCCGCATCGGACCGTCGATCCTCGACAGCGGCCGGAGTCTCCGGAAATGGCCGGCCGGAGTCTCCGGGACCAACGAGCGGCAAGTAGATCCGAAACGTCGTACCCCCTTCGTGTTGGCTCTCGACCCCGATCTGACCGCCGCTCTGCTTGACGATCCCGTACACCATGGCCAGCTCCAGCCCCGTCGCCCGTCCCTGCTTCTTCCTCATGAGGGACGGCTCGAAGAGGTGACTCCGAGTGTCTTCGTCCATCATCCAGCGGGAGGCGCCGACCGTCAGCAGGGCATACTTCCCGGGACGGACGCCGGCGTGCGGAGGGGGAGAGAAGGCCGTCACCCGCACGTCGGCGGTCTCGATCGCCAGCGTTCCGCCCTGGGTCATGGCCTCTCGTGAGTTGGCCGCCAGCATGATGATGACCTGCTCGAGCTGTCCCGGGTCAGCCATCACCCACCCCAGGGCGGGGTCGGGCACGATGGTCAGCTCGACATCCTTCCCGAGCAGCCATTGCAGCACCCCGCGCAGGTTCGTGACCACGGCATTGAGGTCCAGCAGCGCGGGCTTGACCCGCTGGCTGCTGCTGAAGGCGAGCAACTGACGGGTCAGCTCCGCCGCCCTGTCGACCGCCTGCTTCATCTCCTCCACGGCGGTGGGGATCCCTCCACCCTTGTCCAGGCGGGTCGGCAAGAGCGCGGCGTGTCCCGAGATGACCGTGAGGATGATTTCAAGCTCACGAGCGATCTCGCCGGCGAGGCGCCCCAAGGCCTCCAGCCTCTGCGCCTGCCGGAGTCGCTCTTCCAGCAGTCTGCGCTCGGTGATGTCGCGGATGATGAACACGAACGCGATCGGGTCGCCGGCGCGATCTCGCGTGACGGAGCCCGAGACCTCCAGCGTGCGGATCTTGCCCTCCTGGGTGCGGTAGTGTGTTTCGTACTGCCGCACGACACCCGTGGCCGCCACCGCCTCCATGCCGTCCTGCCCCACGAGGTCGCCCAGCGTCGTGAAGACGGGCTCGCCGATCAGTTCCGCCGTCGGATAGCCGAACAGCTGGGAGGCCGCCTGGTTCGCCACCCGCACGATGCCCTCGCGGTCGAGGACCAACAACGCATCGGCCATCGTGTCGATGATCTGCTCCGCGGCCAGGGCCGGCGTGATCTCGAGCAGGCGATAGCGCCACACCGCGCCCGTCATCAACACGACGAACCCCAGGATCGGCACGAAGCCGAACGGATAGACGGGAATGCCATAGGTCGCCAGGTAGTCGACGGCGCCCAGGTAGCCGACGCCGAGGGCGACCATGAGGAGCTTGACCCGCTGCCGAGGGACGCCGGGTGACGACCGCGTGAGCTCGACCCGCAGGAGCTGGAGGCTGCCGAGCAGCAGGCCCGCGAGGAAGACCAGGAACAGCAACCCGAGCGGTCCATATCGCGAGTAATAGCCCCAATCGTATCGGTACAAGCCGGTGAGGAAACGGCCGGTCGCGAGGATGCCGACGTAAAACAGGCCGGACACCGTGAGACTGCCCCAGGCAACGGCCTGGAATTCACGAAGGCGTTGCGTGATCGTCAACGTGAAGATGAAGACCGCGCTCGGAATGAACACGACGCCGAAGTTCGCGGCCTTCGCCCACCAGAGCGCGAGAGGCTCCTGTCGAGTCGCATACAGCGCTCCGGCGGACAGGAGCCAGATCGAGACGCTCGTCGTGAGCAGGCAGAGGGCCAGGCTGACGTTCGAGCCACGTTCACGAAGGAGCACCACGATCCCCAGCACGGCGGTCAGGGTCCCCACCACCCATGGGCCTATCGAGTGGGAGGTGACCAGGTAGCTCGTGGGATTCAGCAGCTCGGCAGGCATGAGTTCCCGGGGAGACCTCCCGAGGGAGGGGCCTCCATCGTGGTCAAGAGGTTGGAGAACGGTGAGTCAACGCCACATGGGCGAACCGGTTCGCCCGCCTCCTCCCCCGGTCGATGCCCGACCTGCCGGTCATGATCAGCGGGTCTGAAACCTCAGCGTGGGCAAGCAGCGTGCCAGGTAGTACATCGTCGGGCGCGGAGGGGGCCCGGGCCGGGCCAGGAACCGAAAACCTCATGATTTTTCTGAGCCGGCTGAAGCACGCGGACGCCAGCCCTCCGGGCGGGGGGCGGTCCGGGCGGGAAAGGGACGTGTAACCTTTACACTCCCGTGTAGGCCTTGCCACCCGGCGTCGCCAGGAGGTGGACCGGACCTCGGCCGGGAACGAGGGAGTCTTCACGACCGGCGGGGAAGAGCCAGGGACGGGCGACCACGCCCACCGCCCCGGCGAACCTTGCTCCATGCGTCACGGGCCTTCGCCTTCTCGCCCGCCTTTCTCCCGAGCTGCGCCAGGAGACAGCATGACCTGGTCGTCTCGGCCGAGATCAGCCCGCGTCCACGCCGTTGATCGCGAAATCGAAGATCTGGTGACTCTCGAGCGGCCCCGCCGCGGCCCGCGCCGCGTACTCCGGGCGGAGCGGGTAGTTCAGGATGAAGGGCACCCTGGCCTCGGCGATCCCGCCGTGAGTGCGCAGCCGGTGGCCGGCGAGCCCCGAGAGATCGTGGTCGGCCGCCGCCGCGCCGATGCAGGTGTCCGTCCGGCCGATCACCACCACGTCACCCTCGCGGTCGAGCGGCAGGTCGAAGCGCCGGACGGCCGTGGCCCTGTCGTATACGGCCTCGATGCCCGACAGCCCCACGGCCAGACGCATCACGTCGCCGGGCTCGAGGCTCCCGTGGCAGTAGACGCGCACGAAGCCGCCGAGAGCCCCGTGGTGGGCGACGAAGCGGTCGGTGATCGGGCAGATGACCGTGCTCGAGCCCTTGCCGAACCGGGCGTCGAGCAGGTCCTGGAGCCAGATCACCCGGGGCGACCCGTCCGCGTTCGACTTGTCGTTCATCCCGTGGTCGGCGGTGAGCGCCACCACCGCCCCGAGGTCGTGGAGCCGTCCGAACTTGTCGTCCATGTTCCGGTAGTAGCGATCGGCCTCGGGCTCGCCCGGCGCGTACTTGTGCTGGATGTAGTCCGTGAGCGAGAGGTAGAGGATGTCCGGCCGCCGCTGCTCGAGGAGCTTGACACCCGCCTCCAGCACGAACAGCGACAGCTCGGGCGAGTACATGGGCGGCTTCGGCATGCCGGTGAGGGCGAGCGCGTCCTCGATCCCGGTCTCCTCGGGTAGGCACTGGTCCGCGCACTCCGCCGAGAAGTTGACGCTGCCGCGGCTCAGGTCCATGTCCTTGCCGAGCTGCTTGCGCAGCTTGTCCTTGGCCGTGATCGACACCACGCGGGCGCCATGGCGCGAGAACTCGGCCATGATGGTGCGGGAGCGGAGCAGCTCGGGGCCCGTCATCACGACCGCCTCTCCCGTCTCCCGGTCGAGGTAGAAGTTGCCGGAGATCCCGTGGACCGACTGGGGGCTCCCCGTCGCGATCGACATGTTGTTCGGGCAGGTGAAGCTCGGCACATCGCCGTCGGCGATGGCGCCGAACCCGGTCTCGAGGAAGCGCGCGACGTTCGGGACGATGCCCTCCCGCACGCCTTGCTCGAAGTAGGCCGGATCGCCTCCATCGATGCACACCACGACCACCGGCCGCGACGGCCAGCGGTACCCCACGCCGTTCAGCTCGATGCCAGCTCGATCCATCGGGTCGCCTCGTCAGGATGTGGAGGACCGCTTCGCCTGTTCCAATTCTACTTCGCCAGCGCCTTCCGCTTCCACAGCTCCCACGGGCGCGGCAGCGTGGGGGCGATGGAGTCCTCGGCCTTGCGCGCCTCCTCGGGATCCAGGTAGGTCACGGTGGCCGAGAGCGCCATGGCCTGGGCTTGCAGCCTGGCGTTCACCTCCGTGTAAACGCCCCGGAACACCACCTGGGGCAGGGAGGCGCCGACGACGACGTTGCCGTGGCCGCGCATGAGCGCCACCGCCCGCGCACCCAGCGTCTGCGCGAGCGCGCGGCCGAGGGCCGGGTTGCGCACGAGCATGTCGGTCATTTCCCCGCTGGCGGTCCGGATGTCGAAGACGGGCACGCCCGCCCCGAGGAAGGCGCTCATGTGGTAGAGCGGCCGGAGCGGGACACCGGTGACCCCGAAGGGGATGACCGAGGGCGAGTGACTGTGCACGACCGCCTTGACGTCGGGGCGCGCCTTGTAGAGCTCGCCGTGGATGAAGCGCTCGAGGTAGCTCCCGCGGCCGCGCGCGTCCACGGGATCGCTGTCGAGATCGTACTCCATGATGTCGGCGGCGGTGACCAGCTCGGGCGCGATCGAGCGCGACATCAGGTAGCGGGTCGGGTCGCGGTCGTGGCGCGCGCTCACGTGGCCGTAGCCGTCGAGGACACCCTGATCGACCAGGATGCGGTTGGCCGCGACGAGATCTTCGATCAGCCTGGGGTCGGCGGGGCCCGCCGAGGCGGGCGCCGTCTGCGCGGCGACCCGCCGCGGGCCGGCCAGGAGCGCCGCCCCGAGGCTCACGCCCGCCGCCAGGAACCGCCGTCTCCGCAGATGGTCCATGTGACTTCCTTTCGCGCTCGACGCGGAAGATACGCGATCCGCGACCGCCGGCCGAGAACATAGCCACGCCAGATTGGTGGACACTCGGATCGTTCGCGCGGGGCGAGAATACCCGACGGCCCTCCGGAAAGGCAAGCGGGCTGCTCAAAACAAGAAAGGCAGAGCAGCGATGAAGAGTGGGTCCGGCTCCGCGGGGCATCGACGACGCGAACTGACAGGGCGCGGATACCCCGCTCGAATTCGGTTGACAGCCCGGGTTGACGGCGCTACTCAGGTAG
>WNGB01009884.1_pt1 | contig 13314 bp, 10 predicted proteins | sample 5400681 | NCBI WGS metagenome assembly WNGB01 (sample SAMN13153367, study PRJNA577476) | soil metagenome | isolation source: 115 cm soil or saprolite under grassland replicate 2 | place: USA:California | collected 2016-06-15 | reverse complement strand
GACGGACCATGCTCACCCACGGTGCCAGTCACCGAGGGGCTTCAGCGGTCCCGGCCATCCGCGTCGGGGCTGGTGGCCACCGGCCCCGACGCACCTTTCAGCTTGCGCTGATTCGGTCTTCCGACCATGCAAGGGGTTCAGTTGAAGCTGGTGACCCCTCACCCATCAGAATGTGTGGACCAGTCGGTGCTGCCCTCTCCCGCAAGGGGAGAGGGCGCAATCGCGGGCGCCGCACCCGCGGCGGGCGCCAACTGGGCCTTCACCGCAACGCGATCGGAGCCACGGTCGAACCGGTGGCGCCCTGCATCTTGATCGGCTGCATGACCAGGACAAACTCGGTGACGTTCTTGGCGGCCAGCTCGTCGAGCTTGAGGTTTTCCAGCAGATGCACCCCGTGCACCACGAGCGCGAGCTGGTGCACCGGCAGGTTGATCGACTTGTCGGGATTGGGCGCGACCTCGACCGGGAAATTGTCGGCGCCGAGCAGCAGCGGATCCTTGGCGATCAGCCATTGCGCGGCCTTCACGCCGAGCCCCGGACAGGTCCTCGAATAGCGCGCGTTCTCCTTGCCCCACAGCCTGCCCCAGCCGGTGTGAATGATGATCGCGTCGCCGGGCTGGAACGCGATGCTCTGCTTCTTGACCGCGCCTTCGATGTCCTCGAGCGTGATCTCGTAGTTGTCGCCGAGCGTCTCGACGCCCTTGTAGCCAGCGACGTCGATCAGCACGCCGCGCGCGATCAGCGTTCCCACATTGTGGATGCCGAGCTTATTGAAGCCGGTCCGGGTCACGATCTCGCTGGTCTTGAAGCAGTTGTAGTGGCTGCCGGCGTGGCTCTGGTGGGCGAAGCCATCGAACTGGGTGCCGACCTGGCCGATCTCGGAGAGCACCATCTCCTCGTTGGAGACGCGGTTGTTGGCGCCGGGCACGGGACTGGGAACCTTGACGTGCACGTCGAAGCGGCGCGTGCCGGAGAACGGCATGTTGGCGTTGAGCACGTGCGCGAGCTCGATGATCTCGCCGGTCTTGACCAGCTTGAGCGCATTGAGCACCGACTGCGCCTTCACGTGGTTGGCCGCGCCGCGCTCGTCACCGGCGCCCCATTTCGATGGACAGCGCTCGCTGTCGGCCGGCGGCAGCCACGACGGCGCCTGAGCATTGGCGGCGAGCGTCCCGAACAGGAAGGCTGAAAGGGCAATCACAAATCCGATCTGCGTCATGGCTTCCTCCCAATGACGTTGTTGCGGATTGCTTCCGCAAGCCTTGAGCATGCGACCGCGCGGGTATGCTCACAAGGCAGCGGATGGTTTGCCTCTACCGCAAGGAGGCAGGTGCCAGGTCGCAAACAGCGACGCGGACGTCAATTGCCGCGCAGGAGGTCGATGATGCGGTCGCTCACCTCTTTGGGCTGGCTCAGCATCTCTTTGATCGCCGCGTCCATCTCCGGCCCCGGCACGAGGCTCGGCTCGATGCGGGCAACCTGTTTCACGTCGGCTCTGAAATTTGCATCGTTCGCGAGATTGGCGAACGCCGTCTGCAGGATTTTGGCGCGATCGGCGGGGATTCCCGGCGGTGCGAAATAGGGCCGTGCCAGATCGAGGATCGGATTGACCATGAGGAAGAGCTTCTTGTGCTGTTCGGGAATGACCTCCATCGACCAGGGCACCTTGAGCCTGTCCAGTTCGGCGTCGCGGCGGCCGGCCACCTGCAACAGAATCTTCACCTTGCCCTCGTCGAGAAGTTGGCGCGGCCGTCCGCCCATGAACCCGATGAGATCGCCGCCGGAGGCATGCACCTCGCCGCGCTCCAGCGCGAGCTCGGGATTACGGTAGCCGTAGATCATGTCCATGTTGAGCTTGAAGACGTCCTTCAACAGCTCGGGCACCAGGCCGTAGCCGGTGGAGCCGCGCGCGGTCGCCCCGAACTTCAGGCGCTCCGGACAGTGGCTCAGCGCCTCGAAGGTCTGGCAGGGAAAATCCGTGCGCATCCAGAACACCACCGTTGCGCTGTAGATGTTGGCGATCCAGGTGAACTTGCTCAGGTCGAAGCGGATGTTGGGCTGCGAGATGGCGCGGCTGAACAGGCCGGAGGATCCGGCGCCGATGGTCAGTCCGTCCGGCTCGGCAACGTTGTAGACGTGATTGGCGGCGGCGATCGACTCCGGCGCCGCCATGTTCTGGACGATGATCGTCGGCCGGCCGGGGATGTGGTTGGCGAGGTGCCGGGCGGCGACCCGCCCGAGAATGTCGACGCCGCTGGCTTCGCCGCTGCCGACGATAAGCCTCACGACCTTTCCCTTGTAGAAATCATCCGCGTATGCCGCCGCGGACAGGCCGAAGACGGCAACCGAACACAAACCCCAGGCGAGTGCACGCGTGACGCGCGTCATATTCTCCTCCCCGTGCGCGCTCCCAGGCGGGCTGACGGGCGATGATAACCGGTTTGCGGCGACGGTCGAGCCCCGCGGCGTCTAGAGAAAGCTCTGCGGGTCGACGTCGACCTCTAGACTGATCTTGCCCTTCGGCTTTGGCGCGGCCGCAAGCCACTCCCGCAGATAGGCCGAGAGATCGAAGCCGCGCGGCGATTTTGCCAGCAGCCGGAAACGATGGCGTCCGCGCACCAGCGACAGCGGCGCCTCGGCCGGGCCGAGCACGCGCACCGCATCCTCGCGCGGTGCCGCACCGGCAATCTTGCGCGCGAACGCTTCGGTGGCGTGCTTGTCGGCGCCCGAGACCACAAGGCTCGCGAGCCGCCCGAACGGTGGATAGAGCGTCTGCTCGCGTAGCGCGATTTCGCTGGCGTAGAATGCCTCGCGGTCGGCCGCGATCAGCGCGCGCATCACCGGATGCTCCGGCTGGTGGGTCTGCAGATAGCCGATGCCGCGGCCTTCCTCGCGGCCGGCGCGGCCCACCACCTGGTGCAGCAGCTGGAACGTGCGCTCGGCGGCGCGCGGATCGCCGTTGCTGAGCCCGAGATCGGCATCGACGATGCCCACGAGATTGAGCTTGGGGAAGTGATGCCCCTTGGCGACGAGCTGGGTGCCGATGACGATGTCGACCAGGCCCTGCTCGATCTCAGCGAATTCTTGGCGCATGCGCTCGACCGTGACGACGAGGTCGGACGACAGCACCAGGATGCGCTTGTCAGGAAACAGCGCCGCCACCTCCTCCTCCAGCCGTTCGACGCCCGGCCCGCAGGCCACGAAGCTGCCGGCGGCCTCACACTTCGGACATTTCTCCGGCTGCGGCATCGAGAAGCCGCAATGGTGGCAGACCAGCCGGCGCCTGAAGCGGTGCTCCACCAGCCAGGCGTCGCAGTTCTGGCAGGCGAGCCGGTAGCCGCAGTTGCGGCAGAGCGTGAGCGGCGCATAGCCGCGGCGGTTGAGAAAAAGCAGCGCCTGCTCGCCGCGCTCGACCGCGATCTTGACGGCTTCCGCAAGGCGCGGCGCGATGAAGCGTCCGCGCGGCGGGCCTTCGCGGCGCAGATCGATCGCCTCGATGGTCGGCAGGTGCGCCCCGCCGAAGCGTTCCGGCAGGTGCAGGCGCCGGTAGCGCTCGCGGCGCGCGTTCACCTCGGTCTCGACCGAGGGCGTCGCCGAGGCGAGCACGACCGGAATCCTGGCGACGCTCGCGCGCACCACCGCCATGTCGCGGGCGTGGTAGTGCACGCCGTCCTCCTGCTTGTAGGCGGGGTCGTGCTCCTCGTCGACCACGATCAGGCCGAGGTCGGCATAGGGCAGAAACAGCGCCGAGCGCGCGCCGACGATCACGCTGGCTTCGCCTTCCGCCACCGCCGACCAGGTGCGCGCCCGCAGGCGCGGCGACAGCTGCGAATGCCATTCCGCCGGCCGGACGCCGAAGCGTTCGGCGAAGCGGTCGAGGACCTGCGCGGTGAGCGCGATCTCGGGCAACAGCACCAGTGCCTGCCGGCCGCGCCGGACGCACTCGGCGATCGCCTCGAAATAGACCTGGGTCTTGCCGGAGCCGGTGACGCCGTCGATCAGCGTCGCCGAGAAGCCGCCCGCCGCGATGGTGGCGCGCAGCGAGACGGCGGCCGCTTGCTGCGCCGGCGTGAACTCGGCCTGCGCATAGTCGGGATCGGGGGCACGCGCGACCGGCTCCGGCGGCAGCACCAGCGTCTCCAGGGTGCCTTCGTCGACCAGCCCGTCGATCACGCCGGGGGAGACGCCTGCCTCGACCGCCGCGTCGTTCTTGCCGCGTACGAGGCCGTCGGCGAGCAGCGCCAGCACGCGGTTGCGCGCTGCGGTCTGGCGTTTGGGCGGCGCGCCGGCGAGCCGCACGCCGATGCGCTCGCGCGCGGGCCCGAGATGCTCACCCATGCGCAGCCCCATGCGCAGCACCATCCCGCGCGGGCTCAGCGTATAGGTCGAGACCCAGTCGACGAAGCGGCGCAGCTCGTCCTTGAGCGGCGGCACGTCGAGCTTTTCGTCGATCTCCTTGAGGCGGTTGTCGAGCCGGGGATTGGGCGTGGGATTCTCGGCCCAGACCACCGCCGTCGCGTCGCGGGCGCCGAGCGGCACGCTGACGATGTCGCCGGGCTTGAGCGCCATGTCGTCCGGCACCCGGTAGGAATAGGCCTGGTCGAGGGCGACCGGGACCAGCACATCGACGACGCGCTTTGCCATAGGATGCTGCGGTGATTCTTCAGGAGCTTAACAAAGACGAAGGAGCGGGTGTGATTATATCGGCCGTGTCAAGCGGACGCTGAGATAGTCGGGATTCGGACCGCGCCCTCGGTCGGCTCCCTCTCCCCGCAGGGGAGAGGGGTGGGGTGAGGGGGTTCGGGTGTCTCGCTAGGCTGGTAACCCCCTCACCCGGCGCACTGCGTGCGCCGACCTCTCCCCTGCGGGGAGAGGTGACCCGCGGCACGTTCAGACGAGTACAGTGAGATCCTGCAAAGAGGCGATGGCAAAGCAACCGACCGAGCTTGAGCTGCCCTTCACGGCGCCCGATGTGGCGGCCGAGGTGATGCGTTGGCTCGTCCATCTCGGGGCCGAGCGGCGCATGTCGCCGAAGACGGTGGAAGCCTACCAGCGCGACGTGAGCCAGTTCCTCGCCTTCATGGCCGAGCATCGCGGCGGGCGGATCACACTGGCCGCGCTGGTGCGGCTGGCCCCGCAGGACGTGCGCGCCTTCATGGCGGCGCGGCGCGCCGACGGCATCAGCGGGCGCTCGCTCATGCGCGGGCTCGCCGGCGCCCGCTCGTTCGCCCGCTTCCTCGAGCGCAACGGCAAGGGCCGCGTGGCGGCGCTCGGCGCGGTGCGGGCGCCGAAGATCGCCAAGACGCTGCCGAAGCCGCTTACGATCGCGGCCGCCAAGCAGATCGGCGACGCGGATCTGCGCGCCGGCGAGGAGCGCGAACCCTGGGTGCTCGCGCGCGACGCCGCCGTGCTGGCGCTGCTCTACGGCTCGGGCCTGCGCATCTCCGAGGCGCTCGGCCTCAAGCGCCAGGACGCGCCGGCGCCGGGCAAGGGCGACGCCATCACGGTGACCGGCAAAGGCAACAAGAAGCGCATGGTGCCGGTGCTGCGGCGGGTGCTCGAGCTCATTGCCGACTACGTCCGCGCCTATCCGCACGATCTGCCTGGCGATGGGCCGCTGTTCATCGGCACCCGCGGCGGTCCGCTCTCGCCTCGCATCGTACAGCTCGCGATGGCGCGGCTGCGCGGCGCGCTCGGCCTCCCGGAGACCGCCACGCCGCATGCGCTGCGCCACTCCTTCGCCACGCATTTGCTGGCGCGCGGCGGCGACCTGCGCGCGATCCAGGAACTGCTCGGCCATGCCTCGCTCTCGACCACGCAGGTCTACACCGCGGTCGACACCGAACGGCTGCTCGAGGTCTACCGCAACGCCCATCCGCGGGCGTGATACACGCGACCGAGCCGCCGAACGGCAGGACGTCCGGAACGCCCATTGCACAACAGGCGCGGGATGATAGCCTCTCCGCCGTTACGGAGATACGGCATGTGGTGGCTGCGAGCCCTGGCCTTCGCTGCGGTACTGGCGATATCGACCGGCGCGCCGGCGGTTTTGCGCGCCCAAGATTCGCCAACGACGGAGACGCTGGAAGCGGCGCGTCAGTTGTTTTCGATCCTGTTCGATCATGCATTCGCACAGCAGAACGCTTTGGCGGTTGCCAATTTGTGGCCCAACCTCGAGCGCACCATTCGTGCTGACAATCCCAATATCGATGCCGGGACCCTTGCCGAACTGCAGCGGGAATTCGAAAAAATCCGCTTGGCCCGCCTGCACGAGATCGTGAAGGATCTGCCGACGATTTATGCGCGCCACCTCACGGCCGAGCAAATGCGCGAAATCGCGGCGTTCTATCGCTCGCCGACGGGCCAAAGAATGCTGCAGGTCCTGCCCTCGGTCATGACCGAAGGATTCGCGCTAGTGCTGCCACGCATGCGCATCGTCACGGACGATTCGCAGGAGATGTTTCTCAAACTCCTCCTCGAACGAGGCTTGATCAAGGCGGTGCGCGACCGGTAACGGCTGGTCGGCCCGGCTTGCATCGGCGAATCTCCGCGAGGTCTATCGCAAACGCCATTCACGGGCGCGACGGACGTATGACGCGAGGCGAAGGCCGTCCCGCAAGCCCCTTGCGAACGCCGCCTGGTTCGATACACCCTCGCCCCCGGCGACGGACCAGGGAGAACAGCCATGAGCCACGGCGTACATGCGGTTCAGCACGAGGTCGAGCACCAGATCGGGCACGAGGAGCACGGGCACGGTGGCGGCGGGGCCGTCGAAGGCCGGAACAAGAAGATCGCGCTGCTGATCGCGGTGATCGCGCTGTTCCTGGCGTTCTCGGAAACGCTGGGCAAGAGCGCCCAGACGGCGGCGCTCAGCTTCAATGTCGAGGCCTCCAATCTCTGGGCCTTCTATCAGGCCAAGACCATCCGCCAGACCACGCTTCAGGCCGGGACGGAGGAACTCAAGATCGAACGCATGAAGGTCGACAACGAGCCCAACGATGCGATCAAGAAAGCCTTGAACGAACGCATCGACATCTGGACGCGGACGGCGGCGCGCTATGATTCGGAGCCCATGGAACGCCCGGCTCCCAAGGAGGTCAACCTGAATCCGCCCTACGGCGAGGGGCGGCGCGAACTGTCGGCGCTCGCGCAGGCGGCCGAACGCAAGCGCGACACCGCGCTCGAGCGCTACCACCACTACGAAGTCGCCTCGGCGGCGTTTCAGATCGGCATCGTGCTGGCCTCGGCGACGGTCATCACCGGAATGGTGATCCTGTCCTGGCTCGCGGGCGGGCTGGCGCTGCTCGGCCTCGGGTTCATGGCGATCGGGCTGTTCGCGCCGCACGCGGTGCACCTGTTCTGAGCATCGCCGCGCTTCTCGGGGCGGCTCAACGGGATGGTCAGTGCTGGCTGACGGCCCTGACCGTCTCGTCGATCGAATCCTGCAGCTCCGCCGAGACGAACCGCGTTACGGTCGGGGCAGCGATGAGGCGCGCCCGCCTACCGCGGCAAACGCCAATCCCCCATATCAGCAGCCATGGCCCACTGTGCTTGTTTCGGCGCAGGGCTTCGGGCAGTGTCCCGCCGACCGGGCCAGTTCAGGATATATGTCATGGCGAACTACGATGTGGTCGTGATCGGTACCGGTCCCGGCGGATATGTCTGCGCGATCCGCGCCGCGCAGCTCGGGCTCAAGACCGCGGTGGTGGAGAAGGACAAGACCTTCGGCGGCACCTGTCTCAACGTCGGCTGCATTCCCTCGAAGGCGCTGCTGTACGCGTCCGAGCTTTACGAGGAGGCCGGCGAGAAGTTCGGCAAGATGGGCATCAGGGTCAGTGCGCCGAAGCTCGATCTTCCCGCCATGATGAAGTTCAAGGACGAAGGCGTCGACGGCAACGTCAAGGGCATCGGCTTCCTGTTCCGGAAGAACAAGATCGACAGCTACCAGGGCATCGGGCGCATCGCAGCGCCCGGCAAGGTCGAGGTCAAGGGCGCCGACGGCAAGGCGCAGACGCTCGATGCCAAGGCGATCGTGATCGCCACCGGCTCGGACGTAGCGCGGCTCAGGGGCGTCGAGATCGACGAGAAGCGCGTCGTGTCATCGACCGGCGCGCTGGTGCTCGACAAGGTTCCTGAACGCCTATTGGTGGTCGGCGCCGGCGTGATCGGGCTCGAGCTCGGCTCGGTATGGCGGCGGCTCGGCGCCGAGGTGGTCGTGGTCGAATTCCTCGACCGCATCCTGCCCGGCATGGACGGCGAGGTGTGCCGGCAGTTCCAGCGCATCCTCGAGAAGCAGGGCATCGCGTTCAAGCTGTCATCGAAAGTGGCGGCGGTCGACAGCTCCGGCAATCGGCTCAAGGCCAAGGTCGAGCCCGCGGCCGGCGGCGCTGCCGAGACGACCGAGGCCGATGTCGTGCTGGTCGCGGTCGGGCGCGTGCCCTACAGCAACGGGCTCGGCCTGGAGGGGGTCGGCGTCAACAGGGACAACCGCGGCCGCGTCGTCGTCGACAAGCACTTCGCCACCAACGTGCCGGGCATCTACGCCATCGGCGACGTGATCGCGGGCCCGATGCTCGCGCATAAGGCCGAGGACGAGGGCGTGGCGGTGGCCGAGATCATCGCCGGGCAGGCCGGGCACGTGAACTACGACGTGATTCCGAACGTCATCTACACGTATCCGGAGGTCGCCTCGGTCGGGAAATCCGAGGACGAGCTGAAGCAGGCCGGCGTCGCCTACAACGCCGGAAAATTCCCGTTCACCGCCAACTCCCGCGCCAGAGTCAACCTGCAGACCGAAGGCTTTGTGAAGATTCTGGCCGACGCCAAGACCGACCGCGTGCTCGGCGTGCACATCGTCGGGTCCGACGCCGGCAACATGGTCGCCGAGGCGGCGGTCGCGATGGAATTCGGCGCCGCCGCGGAAGATATCGCGCGCACCTGCCACGCCCATCCGACCCACACCGAAGCGGTCAAGGAAGCCGCGCTCGCGGTGGGGAAACGGTCGATCCATATGTGATCGACCGATCTGTGATCGTCATCACAGGCGCACGGCGAATTTCCAGCTAAGCACATCCGCAACCGGTCGGGGGTGACCCTGATCGTCCTCGACCTCAGGCTTGCGCGGATACCGCGTCGGCGCGGCGATGGCCAGCATCGACACGAGCAACAGGGTGGATGTCACGCTTTCGAATTCGCAACCAAAATCGCGCTGGACCGTTTTCGTCGAGCGTTGGGACAACCGGCTCACGCGCTTCCGGCATGCTTTTGACCCGACGTCCGAGGCGCCCGACTGCAGCATGCGGATCTGGGCGATCACCCTGGTTTCCATCGCCGTCGTTGTGCTCGGCGCCCTGATCGTCGTCGGCGCAATATGGGTGTTCAACCATCCTCGCTCCTGGCTGGTGATCCATGTCTTGCTCAAGGGGGTGAAGTACTTTGCCCTCGGCATCGCCGCCGTCGCCGCCATCCTGTGCCGCGACAAGCTCGCCAACATGCCGTTGTTCGCGCGCTTCCGCAGTGGTGGCCCTACGCCGGCGAAGGAGTAAGATCGGACGTGGCCCCCGATACGGTTGCCGCGCTGAGCCGGCGGGGCCTTCTCCGGCAACGCCCGCTGGGCGACAAAGAATGATGATGCGCCGCCTGCTCCGACCGTTCCTGATCCTGCTCGCCCTCGTCTTTCTGTTCGAGGCGTGGCTGTGGAGTCATCTGGCGCCGATCGTCGGCTGGATCGTCGCCCGCATCCCGTGGGCCGCGTTCAAGGCGAGGCTCGCGGCCGCGATCGCGCGGCTGCCGCCCTACCCGACGTTCCTGGTCTTCCTGGTGCCAGTGCTCCTGCTGCTGCCGCTCAAGTTCCTCGGGCTGTGGATGCTGGCGCACGGCTTCTGGCTCGGCGCCATCGGCGTGCTGGCGCTGGCCAAGATGGTGAGCCTCGGCGTCACCGCCTTCATTTTCGACCTGACGCGGCCGAAGCTGCTCGAGCTCAGCTGGTTCCGCTGGTTCTACGAGCACATGCTGGTGTGGCTCGCCTGGGCGCACGGCCTGGTCGATCCGATCAAGCGGCGGATCAAAACCTGGTTCCGCGTGTTCGCCCCGAAGCGGGCCGGGCGCACGCTCAAGCTGCTGCTGCGCATCCGCCGCAGCATGCAGAAGGCACGCGCGGCGGCGTGATCATAAATCCAGCACGAGCCGCGCCGGGTCCTCCAGGCACTCCTTGACCCGCACCAGGAAGGTCACCGCCTCGCGGCCGTCGACGATGCGGTGGTCGTAGGAGAGCGCGAGATACATCATCGGCCGCGCCTCGACCTTGCCGGCGATCACCACCGGGCGCTCCTGGATCTTGTGCATACCGAGGATGCCGGACTGCGGCGCGTTGAGGATCGGCGTCGACATCAGCGAGCCGTAGACGCCGCCGTTGGTGATGGTGAAGGTGCCGCCCTGCATCTCCTCGAGCTTGAGCGTGCCGTCGCGCGCGCGGCGACCGAAATCGGCGATCGCCTTCTCGATCTCGGCGAGCGACCTCTCGTCGGCCTCGCGCACCACCGGCACGACCAGGCCCTTCTCGGTGCCGACCGCCACGCCGACGTGGTAATAGTTCTTGTAGATGATGTCGCCGCCGTCGATCTCGGCGTTGACGGCGGGGATCTCCTTGAGCGCCTGCACGCAAGCGCGCACGAAGAAGCCCATGAAGCCAAGCTTCGCGCCGTGCTTCTTCTCGAACAGGTCGCGATACTGGCTGCGCAGCGCCATCACGTGGCTCATGTCGACCTCGTTGAAGGTCGTGAGCATGGCGGCGGTGTTCTGCGCGTCCTTCAGCCGCCGCGCGATGGTGGCGCGCAGCCGCGTCATCTTCACGCGCTCCTCGCGCGCGGCGTCGTCCGCGCTCGACGGCGCGCGCACCTGCACGGATGCGGCCGGCTGCGCGACCGGCGTCGGCCTTGCGGCGGCGCGCTCGATCGCGGCCATCATGTCGCCCTTGGTGACGCGGCCGTCCTTGCCGGAGCCCGGAACGGTCGAGGCATCCATCCCGCTCTCGGCCGCGAGCTTGCGCACCGAGGGCGCGACCGGCATGTCAGGCCGCGCCGTCGGCGTTTCGGGCGTGCGCGGCTTCGGCTCCTCCTCGGCGACATTGATCGGCGCGGTGGTGGCGGTCTTCTGGTCGGGACGGCCGGCCGGCGCCGCCACGGTCTTGCTCGGCGCGCCCGCGCCTTCCTTGATCTGGCCGAGCAGCGCGCCGACCGCGACGGTCTCGCCGTCCTTAGCCACGATGTCGCCGAGCACGCCGGCGGCCGGCGCCGGCACCTCGATCGTCACCTTGTCGGTCTCGAGCTCGACCAACGGCTCGTCGACCGCGACCGGCTCGCCGGTCTTCTTGAACCACTTGCCGATCGTCGCCTCGGTCACCGACTCGCCGAGCGTGGGGACGCGGATTTCAGCCATGATCGTCTTTCCTTGCTCCGTCATGGCCGGGCTTGTCCGGCATGACGCCTCGAGAATTCAGCGCAGCGCCTCGTCCAGGAACGCCTTGAGCTGCGACATGTGCTTCGACATCTGGCCGACCGCGGTCGCCGCCGACGCCGGACGGCCGGCATAGATCGGCCGCTTGTGCTTGCTGCCGAGCTGTTCGAGCACCCACATCAGGTAGGGCTCCAGGCACGTGAAGGCGCCCATGTTGCGCGGCTCTTCCTGACACCACATGAACTCCGCCTTCTTGAAGCGGCCGAGCTCCTGCACCAGCGCCTTCAGCGGCACCGGATAGAGCTGCTCGACCCGCAACAGATAGACGTCGTCGACGCCGCGCTTCTCACGCTCCTCGTAGAGGTCGAAATAGACCTTGCCCGAGCACATCACCACCCGGCGGACCTTGTCGTCCGCCACGAGCTTGACCTTCTCATTCGGCAAAAGCTGCGCGTCGTCCCAGAGCAGGCGGTGGAAGAAGGTGTCCGGCCCCATCTCGTCGAGCCGCGAGACCGCGCGCTTGTGGCGCAGCAGCGACTTCGGCGTCATCAGGATCAGCGGCTTGCGGATGTCACGCTTCAACTGCCGCCGCAGGATGTGGAAGTAGTTCGCCGGCGTCGTGCAGTTGGCGACCTGCATGTTGTCTTCGGCGCACATCTGCAGGAAGCGTTCAAGCCGCGCCGAGGAATGCTCCGGCCCCTGGCCCTCGTAGCCGTGCGGCAGCAGGCACACCAGCCCCGACATGCGCAACCACTTGCGCTCGCCCGAGGAGATGAACTGGTCGAAGATGACCTGCGCGCCGTTGGCGAAGTCGCCGAACTGCGCCTCCCACAGGGTGAGCGCGTTGGGCTCGGAGAGCGAGTAGCCGTATTCGAAGCCGAGCACCGCCTCCTCGGACAGCATCGAGTTGATGACCTCGAAGCGCGCCTGCTTGTCGCGCACATGGTTGAACGGCAGGTAGCGGTTCTCGTTCTCCTGGTCGATCAGCACCGAGTGGCGCTGCGAAAAGGTGCCGCGCTCGCTGTCCTGCCCCGACAGCCGCACCGGATGGCCATCGAGCATGAGCGAGCAGAACGCGAGCCCCTCGCCGGTCGCCCAGTCGATCCCTTCGCCGGCCTCGATCGCCTTGCGGCGGTTGTCGAGGAAACGCTGAATCGTACGATGGACGTGGAAGTCCTTGGGCGCCGTCGTGATCTTGTTGCCGATCTCCCTGAGCGTCGCGAGCGCGACGCCGGTGTTGCCGCGGCGCGGGTCGTCGTAGTCGCGCGACGCCTTGATGTCGGCCCAGCGGCCGTCGAGCCAGTCCGCGTTGTTGGCCTTGTAGCCCTGGCTCGCCTCGAACTCGGCGTCGAGCCGCGCGCGCCAGTCCGCGCGCATCTTCTCGACCTCGCCCTCGGTGACGACGCCCTCGCCGATCAGCTTCTTGGCGTAGACCTCGCGCGTGGAGGGATGCGCGCGGATCGCCTTATACATCAGCGGCTGCGTGAACGCCGGCTCGTCGCCCTCGTTGTGGCCGAAGCGCCGATAGCAGAACATGTCGATGACCACCGGCTTCTGGAATTTTTGCCGGAATTCGGTCGCGATCTTGGCGGCGAACACCACCGCCTCCGGGTCGTCGCCATTGGCGTGGAAGATCGGCGCCTCGATCATCTTGGCGACGTCGGACGGATAAGGCGACGAGCGGGAATATCTTGGATATGTCGTAAAACCGATCTGGTTGTTGACGATGAAATGCACCGAGCCGCCGGTGCGGTGGCCGCGCAGGCCCGAGAGCCCAAAACACTCGGCGATGACGCCCTGCCCGGCGAATGCCGCGTCGCCCGAGATGAGCAGCGGCATCACCATCTCGCGATGCTCGGG
>WNGB01029746.1_pt1 | contig 13315 bp, 8 predicted proteins | sample 5400681 | NCBI WGS metagenome assembly WNGB01 (sample SAMN13153367, study PRJNA577476) | soil metagenome | isolation source: 115 cm soil or saprolite under grassland replicate 2 | place: USA:California | collected 2016-06-15 | reverse complement strand
TCTCTCCCGACGGGCGCTGGATCGCCTACCAGTCGAACGAGTCGGGCCGCCCCGAGATCTACGTTCAGAACTTCCCCGGCCCGGGAGGCAAATGGCAGGTGTCCACCGCCGGAGGCGTCGAGCCGGCTTGGAGGACCAACGGCAAGGAGCTCTATTACGCCGCGAGCGACCAGAAGCTGATGGCGGTCGACATCCAGGCCGGCGAGACGTTCGAGGCCGGTGTTCCTCGACCCCTCTTCCGGGCGACGGTTCAGCCGATTGGCAACGTCCGTAGCCATTACCTGGCCTCGGCCGACGGTCAGCGTTTTCTTCTGCTCTCTCCCCTCGGGCGTGAGTCCATGGTCCCGACCACCGTTGTCGTGAATTGGAACGCCGGGCTCTCACGGTGATCCGACCTAGGAGAAACGGATAGAATCACGCGGAGATCCGAGAGTTTTCTGCGTCATCGCTAAACAGGGATCCGGCCGACCGGGCTCGCGGGAGAGTCCGGCGCGGCGTTGTCGAAACGACAGGACGTGTGAAACAAGGATGAGGCAAACAGGACAGGAGGCAACGTGACGCTGGCGGCAGGCTCGAAGCTAGGTCCCTACGAGATCCTTTCGGCGATCGGCGCGGGTGGAATGGGCGAGGTGTACCGGGCGCGCGACACGCGGCTGGAACGGACCGTCGCGGTCAAGGTCCTGCCCGAGCACCTGACCTCCAACGAAGATCTGCGCCAGCGCTTCGAGCGCGAGGCCAAGACGATCTCGCAAATCTCACACCCGCACATCTGCGCGCTCTACGACGTCGGCCGCGAGGGTGACCGCGACTACCTCGTCATGGAATATCTCGAGGGGGAGACCCTCGCCGCGCGGCTGGACAAGGGTGCGCTGCCGGCCGAGCAGCTCCTGCGCTACGGCATCGAGATCGCCGATGCCCTGGACAAGGCGCACCGCCAGGGAATCGTTCACCGGGACTTGAAGCCCGGCAACGTCATGCTGACAAAGACGGGAGTCAAGCTCCTCGACTTCGGCCTCGCGAAGTTCCAGGCGGCGGCGCGCGACAACGTGATTTCGGGAGCCTCGGTCCTGGCGACGCAGGCGCAAAAGAGCCAGCCCCTGACGGAGCGGGGCACGGTTCTCGGGACTTTCCAGTACATGGCGCCGGAGCAGTTGGAAGGCGGTGAGGCTGACTCGCGCTCGGACATCTTCGCGTTCGGCGCCGTGCTCTACGAGATGGCGACCGGGAAGAAGGCGTTCACGGGCAAGAGCCAGGCGAGCCTCGCCGGCGCGATCCTCCGGGACGATCCGACGTCGGTCACCGAGATCGCGCCGATGCTCCCACCCGCCGTCAACCGGATCGTCAAGACGTGCCTCGCCAAGGATCCCGAGGACCGGTTCCAGACGGCGCACGACGTCAAGCTGCAGCTCCAGCTCGTCGCGGCGGCGGCGCTGGGATTCGGCTTCGTCCGCCGCGCGCCGGCAAAACCGCGCGCGGTCCGGTTTGAAATCGCCATTCCGGAGGGGGTCGTCGCCATCGACGCTCCTCGCATCTCGCCCGACGGCCGTTATCTCGCGTTCAACGCGACGGACGCCGAGGGCAAGACCCGGATCTGGGTTCGGTCCCTGAGCGCTCTGGCCGCTCAGCCTCTGAACGGCACGGAGGGGACGACGCGGCCTTTCTGGTCCCCCGACAGCCGGTTCCTGGCATTCTTCGCCGAAGGAAAGTTGAAGAAGATCGAGGTCACCGGGGGCCCGGCGCAGAAGATCTGCGACGCGCCGACCGGCGCCGACGGCAGTTGGAGCTCGGAAGGCGTCATCCTCTTCGACGGCACCGGGAAGGACCCCATTTACCGAGTCTCCGCGACCGGCGGCTCACCCACGGTGGCCGCAAAAGCCGAAACCAAGGAGGGGGAGGTCGGCTGGCCCGAGTTTCTGCCGGACGGCCGTCACTTCCTCTACATGGCGATCGGCGCGAAACCGGAAGACAGCACCTACCGCGTGGGGGCCCTCGACTCGCCCGAGTCGAAGCCGTTTGCGCCGGCCCAGACCCTCATCACCTATTCGCCGCCCGGCTATCTTCTCTTCGTCCGCGACAAGACCCTCGTCGCGCAGCCGTTCGATCCGAAGGCCGTCAAGACGAAGGGGGAGCCGATCCCTCTGGCCGAGCAGATCGGGACCGACAACGTCGGCCTCGCAACCTTCTCCGTGTCCCGGGAAGGGACGCTCGCGTACCGAACCGGAGAGACCGGAGGCCGGCTGCTCTGGATGGATCGTTCCGGAAAGGAGCTCGACCCCGTCGGGGAACGCGGCGACTACACGAACCCGGCGCTTTCCCCTGCCGGCGACCGTCTCGCCTTCGGTCTGTCCGATCCCCGCGGCGGAAAGTTCGACGTCTGGATCCGAGACCTCGCGCGAAACGTCAATTCTCGTTTCACGTTCGGCGGCGCCAACAACGGAAACCCGATCTGGTCTCCCGACGGGAGCACGATCGTGTTCCGGTCGGACCGCAACGGAACATTCGACCTCTTCGAGAAGCCGGCGAGCGGCCAGGGCGAGGAAAAGATCCTCTTCAAGAGCGACGAGGTGAAGTTCGCGACCGACTGGTCCCGAAACGGCCGCTACATCGCGTTCTCGAGTCAGGGCGCGAAGACGGGATGGGACTCCTGGGCGTTGCCGACCTTTGGCGACCGCAAGCCATTCCCCATCGTCGCGAGCCCGTTCGCCGAGCTCAATCCCGTATTCTCGCCCGACGTCCGATTCGTCGCGTACCAGTCCAACGAGTCGGGCAGCCAGGAGATCTACGTCCAGTCCTTCCCCGGCGCCAGCGGCAAGTGGCAGATCTCGAGCACCGGGGGCTCCGACCCCTCGTGGCGCGCCGACGGCAAGGAGCTCTTCTACCGCTCGGCCGATCAGAAGCTCATGGCGGTGGAGATCCAGGCCGGAGAAACCTTCAAGGCCGGTATCCCGCGGCCGCTCTTTGCGGCACGCGTCCGGACGGGCGCCGCGCGCAACAAGTACCTGGCCTCGGCCGACGGGCAGCGGTTCCTCCTCGTCGCTCCACTGGGACGTGAGGCCTTGATCCCGACCACCGTCGTCCTGAACTGGCACGCCGAGCTCGGGCGTTGACGATCATCGGTCTTGGTCGTTTGAAGTGACGGTTGCGGCGGGCTCGAAGCTCGGCCCCTACGAGATCCTCGGCCAGATCGGCGCCGGGGGCATGGGCGAGGTGTATCGGGCGAAGGACCCGAGGCTCGGCCGCGACGTCGCGATCAAGGTTCTGCCGGCTTCGTTTTCCCAGGATGCGGACCGCCTGCGGCGCTTCGAGCAGGAGGCCCGGGCCGCCGGGGTCCTGAATCATCCCAACATCACCGCCGTCTACGACATCGGAACCCACGAAGACGCTCCCTAGCTGGATGGATCCCGCATTTGCCCTCGCGGAATGGGAGCAAATGCTTTCTGTCATGCCTGAAGTCATTGATGAATGACGATTGGTGATTGACGATTGATAAAACGATGTGGCCCGATGAAGCAGGTTCCAATGCCAGTTTCTATGGTAGGTTCGATACCATGAGAACAACCATAGATCGCGCTGGCCGGCTCGTGGTGCCCAAGAGGATCCGGGAGGAGGCGGGGATCTCGCCCGGCTCGGAGCTGACGATCCGCGTCGCGGACGGCCGGATCGAAATCGAGCCGGCGCCGCTGGAGGTCCGGCTGGTGAAGCGCGGAAGACTGACGGTGGCCGTGCCGCGCAAGCGCGTTTCGCCCTTGACGGACGAGACCGTCGGCAGGACGCTCGACCAGCTCCGCCGGCGGGGCATCGCGGAGGATGAGTGAGTTCGTATCTTCTCGACACGAGCTGCCTCGTGGCGGTTGTCTGCTCCTGGCATGGACATCACGACGCCACGCGCCAGGAGATCGAGCGACGTTACGCAGCCGGAGAAGAGCTGGTCCTTTCGGCGCATTCGCTCGCCGAGACCTTCTCCGTCCTGACCCGCCTGCCCGAGCCACACCGCCTGAGCCCGGAGGACGCGCATGCGCTGATCGAGGCCAACTGGGGAAAGACACGGCTGGTGGCCTTGACCGCCCCGGACTACAGGGTCACCCTCCGACGCTGCCGGGACGCGTCGATCGGAGGCGGCGCCGTCTATGACGCCCTGATCGCGGCGTGCGCCCGGAAAGCTCGGGTCGCCACGCTGGTGACTTGGGATGTCGGGGACTTCGAACGCTTTCTCGATGACGAGCCGATGGTAACGGCGCCGCGGCTCGGGTGATCCGAGAGTGGCGATGACCCCCGGCACGCGGATCGGTCCGTACGAAATTCTCGCCCCGCTCGGTGCGGGCGGCATGGGAGAGGTGTACCGGGCGAAAGATGCGCGCCTCGACCGGGAAGTCGCGTTGAAGGTGCTGCCGGAGGAGTTCTTCGAGGACCGGGACCGCGTCGCGCGGTTTGAGAGGGAGGCGAAGGCGCTCGCGGCGTTGAACCATTCCGGCATCGCGGCGGTCTATTCCTTCGAAGCCGTGTCCGGGCGGCACATCCTCGTCATGGAGCTCGTGGAAGGGGAAGGCCTGGACGCGCGGATCGCGCGGGGACCTCTCCCCTTTGATGAAGCGCTCCCGATCGCGCGGCAGATCGCCGAGGCGCTGGAGGCCGCGCACGAGAGGGGAATCGTTCATCGGGACCTGAAGCCAGCCAACGTCATGGTCACGCCCGATGGGCGGGTGAAGATTCTCGACTTCGGTCTGGCAAAGGCCTTCGAAGCGGATCCGGCCTCCGGCAGCTCGCCACAGGTGACGCAGTCGCCGACTCTGACGGCGCGCGCGACCGCCGCGGGAGTGATCCTCGGGACGGCGGCCTACATGAGCCCGGAGCAGGCGCGTGGCAGGAGCGCGGACAGGCGCGCGGACATCTGGGCCTTCGGCTGCGTGCTCTTCGAGATGATCACCGGCAAACGCGTCTTCGAGGGAGAGACGGCATCCGACGTGCTCGCCGCCGTGCTGCGCCAGGAGATCGACTTCGCCGCGCTTCCGATCGAGACGCCGCCCGGCCTCGTGCGCCTCTTGCGGCGCTGCCTGCAGCGTGACCCGAGCAAGCGCCTCCACGATGCCGGCGACGCGAAGCTCGAGATCGACGACGCGTCCGAGTCGCCGCCGGAGCGTCCGGCTTCCGCGGCACCGCGCAAGGCCACGAGCTCGCGAGCCCTGCTCCTCGCCCCGTGGCTCGTGGCGGCCGCTATGGCGTTGATCGCCGTCCTCTCGCAGCGCCGCGCGTCGCCGGGCGCCGCCGAGGTCGTCCATCTCTCGGTGAACATCCCCGAAGACATGAGCGTCGATCCCAACCTCCTGACGCAGATGCAAGTGCTCGCGATGTCCCCCGACGGCCGGCGCATCGCCTTTCGTGGCAAGACCGGCGAGGAGAGCCGGATCTTCCTCCGGGATCTCTCGCGGGAGAGCTCCGAGCCCGTGCCGGGTACGGAAGGAGGCGACAATCCATTCTTCTCGCCCGACGGCGAGTGGCTGGGCTTCGTTTCCGGAGACAAGCTGAAGAAGACGGCGATTCGCGGCGGCACGCCTATCACGCTCGCGACCGCCCCTCAGAGCCGCGGCGCGTCGTGGGCGGACGACGGCACGATCGTCTTCGCTCCGGCCGTCAACTCGCCGCTGCTTCGCATTTCCGCTGACGGTGGAGAGCCGCGCCCCTTGACCGCCCTCCAGGCGGCCGGCCGGGAGCGCACGCACCGCTGGCCCGAGGTCCTCCCCGGGGGAAAGACGGCCCTCTTCACTGTGGGCACGGAGGACAAGCCCGGAGAGTACGACGATGCGCGCATCGAGGCGGTCTCCCTCGCGACCGGAAAGAGACATGTCGTCTACAAAGGAGCCAGCTTCGCCCGCTGCGTGCCACCCGGACACCTGCTTCTCGCGCGCCACGGCGACCTCCTCGCGGTGCCCTTCGACCTGGAGAAGGCTCAAGTACGAGGCACTCCCGCGCCGGCACTCCAGGGCGTCAGCGGCGATTCGCGCAGCGGCGTCGCCTACTTCGGCGTGGCGAGGACCGGCGCGCTCGCTTATTCGGTGGGTCTCTCGGCGCAGGGAATCAACGAGATCGTCTGGATGGACCGCGCCGGCCGGCGAGAGCCGACGGGAATCCCTCCCGGGATCTACAGCGCTCTCACGCTTTCTCCCGACGGAAGGAAGCTCGCTTACGCAGAAGGGCCGGCGGGCGGCGCGCGGAGCGACGTCTGGATCACCGATCTCGCGCGGGGCGGACAGTTCCAGCTCACTTCCACGGGACAGGCAAACTCCCCGTGCTGGACGCCGGACGGGACGAGCGTCGTCTACTCGACGCCGGCCGGAGACGCCGTCCTGCGCCAGCGCGCAGACGGGAGCGGCCCCGCGGAGGTCCTCTGGCGGCCGCCGTACCGCGTGCCGGTCACGTCGGACTCGTTTGCGCCCGACGGCTCCGCGCTTCTCCTCACGTTGCTCGGCCTGCCGAGCCGGTCCGAGATCTTCCTGCTCCCGCTCTCGGGCGACCGCAAGGCGCGCGCGCTGATCTCGACTCCCCAGGACGAGCACCGGGGCATGATCTCGCCCGACGGGCGCTGGCTCGCCTATACGGGCGAGTATGACGCGGGACCTCAGATCTACATCCAGCGCTTCCCGAGCCTCGCGGGCCGCTGGCAGGTCTCCCGCAACGGAGGCGACGCCCCGCGCTGGTCGCGCGATGGCAGGGAGCTCTTCTACGCCAGAGGCGATCAGGTGTTTTCCGTTCGCACGCGCTCTTTCGCATCGATCGCCCGGGCTCGCGCGAGGGGAGAGAGATCTACGACGTGGCTCCCGACGGCAAGCGTTTCATCGTCCTCGTGCGCCAGAAGGAATCGGACAAGGCGCCGCGCCTCGACGTCATCCTGAACTTCGACAAGCGCCTCGCCGGAGGGACGCCATGACAAACGGGATTCGTGATTGATGATTTGTGATTTGTAATTGCGGCGGGGACGAGGCTCGCCCTGGAAAAGAGATAGCGGCGCCGACGTAGAATCTCGCCAGGCTCATCATGACCATTTCCGCCGGGACGCGACTGGGCCCTTACGAAATCGTGGCGCCCCTCGGCGCCGGCGGAATGGGCGAGGTCTACCGGGCCCGGGACACGAGACTCGGGCGGGAAGTGGCGGTCAAGGTCCTGCAGGCACACCGCGCACAGGATCCCAACGCTCTGGCGCGTCTCGAGCGCGAAGCCCAGGCTATCGCGGCGCTCTCACACCCGAACATCCTGGCCATCCACGATCTCGGCACGGACCAGGGCGTCTTCTTCGTCGTGACGGAGTTGCTCGAAGGAGAGACGCTGCGAAATCGGCTCGCGTCCTCCCCTCTTCCATGGCGAAAGGCCGTCGAGATCGGAGCGGCGATCGCCGACGGGCTGGCCGGAGCACACCTGAAGGGAGTTATCCACAGGGACCTGAAGCCCGACAACATCTTCATCACCCGGGACGGCCGCGTGAAGATCCTGGATTTCGGACTCGCGCGACTGGCGCCGGTGATGTCTCAACAGGACCAGACCTCTGCGCCGACCACGCCACCCCAAACGGAGCCGGGAATCCTGATGGGCACCGTGGGATACATGTCCCCCGAGCAGGCGCGCGGTTCTTCCGCGGACACCCGAAGCGACGTCTTTTCGCTCGGGTGCGTGCTCTACGAAATGCTGACGGGACGCCGCGCCTTTTCCCGCCCAACGGCGCCCGAGACACTGACCGCGATCTTGAACGAGGATCCCCCCGATGTTTCGGAGTCGGGAAAACAGATCCCCGCCGGATTGAGCCGCCTCCTCCGGCGCTGCCTCGAGAAGAATCCGGAGGAGCGGCTGCAGGCCGCCCGTGATCTCGCGTTTGACCTGCGGTCGATCCTGAGCGATTCGGAGATCGACAAGACGTCGTCGAACTCGCGCGAGCTCGTTCCGGCGAAAGCTCCGGGCGAACCTCTCCGGCGCGCTGGAGCCGCGAGTCCATCGCCGATTCAAGACCAGGCTGGAGTCCCGAGCCCCGAGCGGCCAGTTCGGGTGGTCTTTCCGCGCGGGAAGCGCGCGTTTCTCTTCGGCGGGCTTGCGGGCCTCGTCCTTCTCCTCATCGCAGCCGGTCTCCTTAGCCATCGGACTCAGGAGACCAGGCGGTTCCGGGCAATGGCGGCACGCCTCGAATCTGCGGCCGCGGCCGGGCATCTCGACGAGGTCTCAGGCCTCCTGCAGCAGAACGGTCTCGACCTCAGCGACGAGCGGCTTGCAGGCCTGGCGAAGAGAATCGCCGGGACCCTGTCGGTCGCGAGCGACCCCGCCGGGGTGACAGTCGCCGTGACGCGCGCGCGGCCCCTTGAAGGATTCGCATCCCGCCGGGAGGTTGCGATCGGCCGCGCGCCGGTCACCGCGCGCCTGGTGGCCGGAGAGTACCTGGTTCGCCTGGCCGGGGACCGAATGAACACTTTGGAGTTCCTGGAACCGATCGAGGCGGGAAAAGACCTGCGGGTCGTCCGAAAGCTGCTTCCGACGGCCGCTGCCTCCGAGGGCATGACGCTCATCGACGAAGGGGGATCCGCGGTCTCCCTCGAGGGCGTGGCTGTCCCGGCTTTCCTGATCGACAAATACGAAGTCACCAACGCGCGTTTTCTCAGATTTGTCGCGGCGGGCGGCTACCGGGATCAGACCTTCTGGCCGGAAACCCTGATCGTGAAGGGCAAGCCGATGCCGTGGGCCGCGGCGTTGCGAGATTTCGTGGATCGAACCGGCCTTCCCGGCCCGCGCTCCTGGTCCGGAGGAACCTTCCCGGAAGACAAGGGCGATCACCCGGTGGTCGGCGTGTCCTGGTACGAGGCAACCGCCTTCGGGCGCTGGCTTGGAAAAGAGCTCCCCACCCGGGAGCAGTGGTGGCGTGCTGCGCTCGGCGATACGCGCGGAGCATTCCCGTGGGGAAACGACGTGAAGACGGCGGAAATCCGCGCGAACTTCGGGCTGGTCGGGACCCGCCCGGTCGGGTCCTACCCTCTGGGCGTGAGCCCATTCGGCTGTTTCGACATGGCCGGAAACGTGCGGGAGTGGCTGCGCGACCCGGCGCCGGTCGCCGCACTGCGCTCCGTCGTCGGCGGGTCGTGGGAGGATCCCGCCTACATGTTCGAGCCTTCTCACACCGAGGCATTCGATCCCGCGTTCGCAAACCACGCCATCGGGTTTCGCCTCGTCCGGCCTCTTCCCGGGCGCTGATACAAAACGAGAGAGACTTTCCGAATGAAGTGCCTTCTTCGAATCGTTCTCCTGCTTCTGGTGGCCGGAGCTGCGGCTCAGCCCGCAACCGCAGAGGCGCCGGCCGCCGCCGACGCATGGCTTGCGCGGCCCGTTGACGATCAGACCTTTCAGACATACTTGGATTTCTTCGCCTACGACAAGAAGCTGCCGTTGGACCTTCGCGTCATCGGCACGGAGGAGAAGGATGGTGTGAGGAGGGAGCATCTCTCGTTCCAGAGCACGCGAGGCGTCCGCGTCTACGCGCATTTCTATCGGGCCGCCGCCTCGGGCTCGCGGCAATGGCCGAGCGTGATCCTGCTGCACGGCGGCGGACCGGCGGGCAAGGACAATCCGGGAGCCCAGTTGATGGCCCCTCTCATCACGCGCGCAGGCTCGAACGTGCTGGCGATCGACATGCAGAACTTCGGAGAGCGCAGCACCGACCTGCTGACGACGTTCACCGAGCAGGAGAAGCACGACCGTCTCTACAACCAGCCGCCGGTCTATCTGGCCTGGGTCACGCAAACGGTGAAGGACGTGAGCCGCGGCTACGACCTCCTGGTGGAACAGCGGGGCGCGGACGCCAGGCGGATCGCCCTGGTCGGGATGAGCCGCGGCGCCATCGTCGCGGCGATCGCGGGCGCTGCCGACCGCCGCTTAGCCGCCGTGGTTATGCTCTTCGGAGGCCATTTCGATGCTCTCGAGCGCGGACACATGCCCGCGGCCTGCCCCGCCAACTACATCGGCCGTATCAGTCCCCGCCCGCTGCTGATGATTAACGGCACCCACGACACCGACATGATCAAGGAAATCTCGGTCGAGCCGCTTCAACGCCTCATCAGGCCACCCAAGTTGATTCTCTGGGCGGATACGGGTCATCAGTCGTCATTGACCGAGGAGCACCGCTCCGCCCTCCTGCGCTGGTTGCAGGAGAGACTCAAGTAGTCCTCATCACCCGATCACCAGATCACCCGATCGCAGATCACCCGTTTCTTACAACTCTCAACTCTCAGCTTTTCTTGAGGCCGCGCGCGCGAGGAACGCGGCGAGACCGGCCAGGACGAGCAGGGTTAGGGCTTCACCGGCGGCGCCGGAGAGCCTCGGCCCCATGGCCCGGGGCGCCACGCCGGTCGCGACGAGCGCGGCGACGAGCACGCCCGCCAGTCCCTCTCCGGCCACCAGCCCCGACGCGGCGAGGATGCCTGGATCGCCTTGCGCGCGCGCGTCTGCCCGGCGGCGCTCCACCCAGGCGCGGATGCATCCCCCGGCGTAGATCGGAGCCATCGATGCGAGCGGGAGATAGACGCCGATCGCGAACGCGAGACCGGAGACGCCGCAGAGCATCGCGGAGATCGCGAGGCCTCCCCCGGTCAGGACGAGGCCCCACGGCAGCGCGCCGGAGAGGACTCCCTCGATGATCGTCTTCATCAGCACTGCCTGGGGCGCGGGGATCTCCTTCGTGCCGAACTGGTACGCGCCTCCGAGCAGGAGGACGGTTCCCGCAACGCCCCAGCAGGCGAAGGCGGCTCCGATCAACTGTCCGAGCTGCTGCCGCGCCGGCGTGGCGCCGACCAGGTAGCCGGTCTTCAAATCCTGCGAGATGTCGCCCGCCTTCGAGGCGGCGATGGCGACGATCGTGCCGACCGTCAGGACTGCCGCCCGCGCCGCCGGCTCCGTCCATCCGGCGGCGGCGAAGACAGACGCCACGCCGAGAAGGGTGACCAGCGTGATGCCGGAGGTGGGCTGCGAGGAGACACCCACGATTCCCACGATGCGCGCGGCGACGGTCACGAAGAGGAGGCCGAACAGGGCCACGCCGGCGGCGCACACCACTCGGGGAAGCGGCCCCATCCCTCCGGCGAAGATGCCCGGCACGAAGGCCGCGACCGCGATCACGAACAGGATCGCCCCGACGACGAATTGCCCGGGCAGGTCGCGGTCCGTTGCGGCGCCCGACGCTGCTTGCCTTCCGCTTTCCCGCGAGAGGCCGCGCACGGCCCCAGCGAACGCGCCTCCCATCGTCGGCAGATTCTTCATGACTGTCAGCAGTCCGGCCACGGCCACGGCTCCCGCGCCGATGTACCGCACGTAGCGCGACCAGATGTCGGAGGCGCCCATCTTCGAAACCAGCCGCGTCGTCTCCGGAAAGAGCGGCGCGGACAATCCGCCGCCGACCCACGTGATCAGGGGGATCAGGACGAGAGCGGAGACGAGGGAGCCCGCGACGAGCACCCCGGACTGGCGGTAGCCGAGGATGTAGCCGACCGCCAGAAGCGCCGGGGCGACCTCGAGGGCGAGCACCGCATTGGGCAGGACCGGGAGCCTCGCGGACAGCTCGCTCGGAAAGAGGAAGAGCAGGCCGGTCGCCAGCTTGACCGCCGCGGCTACGGCGATTCCCCGGAAGATCCACGCCCCCGCGCCCGAGGCGCGGGAGGTCGCCTTCAGGACCTCGGCGCAGGCGGTCCCCTCGGGGTAGGGCAGCTCGTCGCGCGCCTCGACGATCAGGATCCGGCGCAGCGGGATCATCGCCGCGAGCCCCAGGACGCCCCCCAGGAAACAGAGCGCGACAACCTGGAGGTACGGCGGCGTCATGCCCCAGAGAAAGAGCGCGGGGATCGTGAAGATGGTTCCCGAGGCGAGCGCCGTCGAAGCCGACCCGATCGTCTGGGAGATGTTCGCTTCCAGAATCGTGCCGCGCCGGCCGAGCACGCGAAAGAACGCCACCGCCATGACAGCCGCCGGAATCGAAGCGGAGACGGTCAGGCCGACACGCAGCCCAAGATACGCGTTCGCCGCGCCGAAGACGAGCCCGAGAACGACGCCCGCGGCGACCGCGCGAAGAGTGAATTCATCCGGCGGCATCCCGCCCTTCTCACCGATCGCCGACGCCTGTCTCCCGCCTCCCTCCACGTCCGGTTAGCTTAGCGTGATGTGTCTTTTCGCACCCCTGGCTCTTTCCGCGGGCTCCCGACTGGGTTCCGCACTCGTTGTTATTGATAGACTTTGAGCAAATCCTGCTCCCGGGATTGAGGAGGCCTCCGATGAAACTCGGTCGCATCGCCGTCTGCTTCTCCGCCGCGCTCGCTGTCGTGGCCGCCGCCAATGATCAGCCATACGAGACGCCGCCCGAACTCAAGGCATCCGATTTCCTCGACGCGGCGCTCCTGAAGGGTCCCGACTACATCGTCGAGGAGGAAGTCTCGAGCGACGGCGTGTTCAACACCTACACGATCACTTCGAATTTCGGCACGTGGAAGGTCCAGAGCACTTCGCTCGCCGCGACGCGCGTGCACGAGATCGGGGCCATCGCGAAGCTGAAAGAGGTGGACAAGATCGCGGTCGCGGCGGGCGGCATCGCGCACGGCGCCGTGGACGTCGGCAAGGGCGTGGTCAGCGTCGTGACCCATCCTGTCGATACCGTGACGGGGGTCGCCGACGGAGTCGGGCGGCTCTTCGGCCGGATCGGCCGCGGCGCCAAGAGAACCGCCGAGAAGATGGGAAGGGACGACGGCTACAAGAGCGAGCCGCAGAACCTGGGCGCTCCGGCGAAAGGGGAAAAGGCTTCCGGGCAGTCCACGGCCGGGAAGGCCGCCGGCGCGACGGGCGATCTGGCCAAGGGCATCATCGGCGTCAACTCCGCCATGCGGTCCTGGGCCAAGAAACTCCGCGTGGACCCTTATACGAGAAACGAGGTCCTCCACGCCGAGCTGAGGGACGTCGCGCAATACGACGCGGGCGGCCGGTTCAGTGTCAACCTCGTGCCGGGCGGCATCGTGCTGACGGCGCTGGCCACCACCGCCACCGTCAACGATTTGATCTGGATGAAGGAGCCCGACGAGCTGGTGACTCTGAACGAGACCAGGCTGAGGGCCATGGGCGTGTCGCCGCAAGTCAGCCGCGCCTTCCGCCTGAACCCGCAGTACAACCTGACTCGACAGGTCCGCCTCGTCGCCTCCCTCGACGCCCTTCCCGCCATCGCGGGGCGCCCCGAGTTCGTGGCGCGGGCGGCCGGAGCGCAGGTGGACGCGGACGGACAGTTCTACATGGAGAGCGCCATGCTGGCCGACCTCTTCAA
>WNGB01011784.1_pt1 | contig 13315 bp, 13 predicted proteins | sample 5400681 | NCBI WGS metagenome assembly WNGB01 (sample SAMN13153367, study PRJNA577476) | soil metagenome | isolation source: 115 cm soil or saprolite under grassland replicate 2 | place: USA:California | collected 2016-06-15 | reverse complement strand
TCGGCTGGTCAAGGAGCTGGTTGCTGTAGTTCGTGCCGACCGGGTAGACCGCCCACGAGCCCGTGGGGTCCGAGCTTGCGCTGACGGCGATGTCGATCTCGCTGTTGTTCTTGTTTGCGCACGTGGATGCGCCCCCACATCCATCGAAGATCAGGATGGCGAACCAGCGCCCGCTCACAGTGTCATACAGGACGGGGGGGGTCGCTATAGAAAGGCTGCGAGATGTTCGTCGGGTCCACCGGAGCACCGAAGAAGGCGCTCAGGTTGAAGCTGTCGACCTGGGTGTGGGCGGTCGTCCTGTCATAGATAAAGCCCGAGCTGTTGACGAACTGGACGATGTGGTTGGGTCCGACACCGAAGCCGTTGTCGGGCGGCGTCGGGCCGTCGTTCAGGGCGCCGTCGAACTCCTCGAGCTCGATCGAACCCCCGGCGCCCCCGCCCGTCAGAGTCTGAGTCGAAGGAGCGCCAGTAGGCGCGCTCGCTCCTATGTGGCCGCTTGAGCGCGAGACCGTCGTGACGGGCACGCTGGGGCCGGCAGCTTGCATATCCTCAGCGCTGCGCTGCGGCTTCGTTGCGGGCTTCTGGTGCGTGGCATGCGGGAGGTGTCGGGCATGCACTGTCGACTTCTTCTTTTGTCTGTCGAACTGTCCCGCCGCGTGACCTGGGCCCTGGGCTGCCGGCCGAGTGCTCGCGCTCGCCGGGGCACTCGCCACGAACAAAGTGATCAGGAGCGCCAGGCCCACAAGCGCTGCGAACGCCGGCCCCGATAAACATCGGTTGCGTATCGACATTGCAGTCCTCCTCCTCCCGCCTTCGGAACCTGCACGGACGTGATGTAAGGGCCGGCCGGGCAATTCGAGACGTTTCGTCTCCGGCCGACGCGGACCCGGCCGCGCCAGCAAAGAGAGCACACGAGGTCTGTCAATCCCCATTGCGGCGAGCTGGCCGCCCTTTCTAGCGGGGGATCACCTTCCTCAGCTGTTCAATGGTGGGAGAGCCCGCCGGACCTGCGGGAGTTTCGTAGATTCGGCAGGCGAAGCCGATCGGCGCGTCATCAGGAGCGAACGGGTCGACCCCATTGACCCGGATGGTCGGCGATCCCCTGAAACCAAGTCGTTCGGCTTCTTCGAGTGTCGCCACTGGTTGTCGTCTCAGCTCGAAACCCATCTCCGCCTGCAGCGCGGTGAGTCGATCAGCGGTTGTCTGCCAGTGCGGGCAGCCCTCGAAGTACAAGACTTCGACTCGCACCCGAGGGACCCCTCTAACCGAGCCGGCATCGCTCACGCCCATTCACGTGCCAGGCTAAACCTTCCATTTGACTGTAATGTCAAGGGCGGAGGACTCATCGTGAAGATCGGGGAACTGGCTGCCCAGGCCGGGGTATCGGCCAAGACCATCCGCTTTTGGGAAGAGGCGGCCATCCTTCCGCTGCCGGCGCGAACCGCTGCGGGCTACCGGGATTACGAGCCAGCTGTCATTGACCGGCTGACGTTCATCCGCCATGCCCAGTCCGCAGGCTTCACGCTTGACCAGATCCGGCGCGTTCTCGGTATCGGTGACAGCGGCGAACGTCCTTGCGAGCACGTGACCCAGCTGATCAACGCGCGCCTCTGTGAAGTTGAAGCTCGCATTGCGGATCTGAAGGCAGCGCGTTCTCACTTGCGAGTCCTCGCCCGGCGTGCCGCGGATCAGGATCCCGCGCAGTGCACCGGCTACTGCTCGATCCTGGACGAAGTCACCGGCCCGTAACGGGTCCGCGAACCCCCTGCGAAGTTGGTGCGCAGCTCGAACAATGGTTGGCGTTCAGCCACCGAGATGTAGTCCGTGGGGTCATTGTCGACCCGAAGACGAAAGTAGTGGAGAACGCCGACAGGTGGACGATTCTCACCTGCGACCGCCCGGATCAGCCCGGAGGTTGGGAACGGCGCGAGCAGGTCGTGAAGGATGCGGCCTGCTGCCTCGGGCGCCATTTCGGTGGCCTGGAACCGCCTCTCATTTGCACCCCGCCTGATCACAGCCTCACGAGCGATGCGGAGATTCTGGACCCAGTCCACATCCTTGGAGGCGGCCTGAAGATAACCCGTTTCGCCGAGGTCCAGGAATGCCACAGGCGATGTGCGCAATCGGCCGCTCCGGCGTCCTCGCACTATCAGTAGGACGTTTGGACCGGCGGGCAACGGCGTCGCCAGCAATAGGCGCATGGCCGGATTGAGAAGTCGAATCACGGCCGGCGTGCGAGTGAAGACGATGGCGAACGCGGCGACAACAAGCTCGCCGAGGCGTTGCGAGATCGTCACCGTCCCATCGTTCTACAAAGGATTGAGGTTGAGTTGCACCGACACCAGCCATCGAGCGCCTGCCTTCCCTGATGACACTGGAGCGACCAGATGCGCAGGCGCACTCGTTGTGAGATATGAAGGAACTTTGCTTAAGGACTCATCAGACGGCAATGCAGGTGCAGGCGCTTCGGTGCGCCATACGCACGATTCGTCGTGGCCGGCCTCTGCGGATTGGCTCGATTTACGAAACCATCTCGTCAATGTGCATGGTCAATCACCAGATCAGATCGACGATTTCGAGTCATACGTCGATGGCACGACCGGACGACGTAGGTACGCGGAAGAGCGACACGGAGAACTGCACCTCGACTCTAAGGTCCTTCGACCTCAGCGTGATTCCAAGCTATTTTCCTGAATACCACTCGGCCTTTCGTCGCGCCAGCGTTTTAGATGTCCGTCAGGCGGCTCGGTGTCCTCCAATAGATTCGATGGGCTCGGCGCCGGCAATCAGCCCTCCTGCTGTTCTTGCTCCTCTCGCAACTCCCGCTCGGCCCGCAGCCAGTTCTCCTCGTCGGTACCGGCCTGGTCCGATTGCGAGATCTCATGCGCGCGTTCCGCAATCCTTTCCCTCGTGACCGGCTGGCGCGCGGCACCACGCATCCGTGGATCGTCTTCTTCTCGGCGGTCCATTTCCTCCGAGTCTTGTGCGGATTCGGGATTTTCTTTCATTGATCTCCTCCCGGTCGGGCGAACCCCCCTGGCGCAGCCGCCGAGTCCGATAGTCGGCGTTGGTAATCCTAGGCCTCCGCAAGACACTTGACGAGTTGCGGCCCTGGAAAACCTCCATCCGGTCAGCGGCGCACCCAAACAACCCGTGTGAGCCGTGCTCCTCTGTCCAGTTGTTGGGTCTGCGACCGACCCACCCGGCGCTCAGGGCGCCTGGAGGACGACCACGGAGCGAGCCTGGCTGACGACCTGCTCAGTCACCTGCTTGCGTTCCACCACCGGCTGCCGCTGGCTTGTATCCAGAATGAGTCCCCAAGAGTTTCCGTAATCCGGAGGAATGGTCCACTCGATCGCATCCGAGTGGGCATTGAACAAGAGCACAAACGAGTCGTCGACGATGCGCTTGCCATGCTCATCACGCCCCGCAATTGCTCTCCCATTCAAAAAGACGCCCAGCGTACGTGCATGCCATGCCTCCCAATCCTCATCGGTCATCGACTGTCCATCGGGCTTGAACCAACCAATGTCGACGGTGCCCCGAATCGGCCGGCCCTGGAACCAGCGCCGTCGGCGAAAGATGGCGTGCTCGCGGCGAAAGGCAATGAGCCAGCGCGTGTAGGTCAGAAGCGTTTCGTCGATCTGGGACCAATCCAGCCAGGACAGTTCGTTGTCTTGGCAGTACGCGTTGTTGTTGCCTTTCTGGGTCCTGCCCAGCTCGTCTCCGTCGAGAAGCATCGGCACTCCCTGGGACAGAAAGAGAGTAGTCAGAAAGTTGCGCTGCTGGGTTGCGCGGCACCTGAGCACCGCCCTCTTGTGGCTGTCGCCCTCCGCACCGCAATTCCAGGAACGGTTGTATGACTCGCCGTCGGCGTTGTTCTCGGCGTTTGCCTCGTTGTGCTTCTCGTTGTAGGAGACCAGGTCGCGCAGCGTGAAGCCATCATGGGCAGTCACGAAATTGATGCTCGCGCCCGGTCTGCGGGTATCGTTTTGATAGAGGTCGGAACTGCCTGTGAAGCGCGAGGCTAGCTCCCCAACGGTGGAGGGTTCCCCGCGCCAGAAGTCGCGCACGGTGTCCCGGAAGCGGCCATTCCATTCCGACCATAAGGCCGGAAAATTTCCTACCTGGTAACCGCCCTCGCCGATGTCCCAGGGCTCGGCGATGAGCTTGACCCGGCTCACCACCGGATCCTGCTGTATCAGATCGAAGAAGGTCGACAGTCGATCGACCTCATGGAACTCTCGCGCCAGGGTGGCGGCGAGGTCGAAACGAAACCCGTCGACGTGCATCTCGCTGACCCAGTAGCGCAGCGAATCCATGATCAGCTGCAGAGCGTGCGGATGGCTCACGTTGAGGCTGTTTCCGGTGCCGGTCGTGTCGTAGTAGAAGCTCCGATCTTCGGCAACCAGCCGGTAATAGGCCGCGTTGTCGATCCCTTTGAAGCACAGCGTCGGACCGACGTGATTGCCTTCCGCGGTGTGGTTGTAGACAACGTCGAGGATGACCTCGATTCCGGCCTGGTGGAGCGTTTTCACCATCGCCTTGAATTCGTCAACCTGCTCTCCGCGCTGGCCGCTGCTCGCGTACTCGTTGTGGGGCGCAAAAAAGCCAATCGTGTTGTAGCCCCAGTAATTTCGCAACGAGCGCTCCACCAGGTGATGGTCGTGCACGAATTGGTGGATGGGCATCAGCTCTACCGCCGTCACGCCAAGCGAGACGAGATGCTCGACGGAGGCCGGATGCGCAAAACCCGCGTAGGTGCCACGAAGGGCTTCGGGAATCTTCGGGTGGCATCGGGTGAAGCCCTTGAGGTGCACTTCATAGATGACCGTTTCGTGCAGCGGGGTGTCGGGCGACCGATCGCCGCCCCAATCGAAGTGCGGGTGATGCACTACCGACTTGAAGACGTGCGGAGCGCTGTCCTGGATATTGACGGCGCCTTCCTCGGTGAGGTCATGCGCGTAGCAGGAGGGGTTCCAGTCGATGTTGCCTTCGATAGCCCGCGCGTATGGATCGAGGAGGAGCTTCCTTGGATTGCAGCGGACGCCCCTTGCTGGGTCGTACGGCCCGTGCACTCGATAGCCGTAGCGTTGACCCGGTCCGACACTCGGCAGGTACGCATGCCACGAGAACGCGTCGACCTCCTCCAGTCGCACTTTGCGTTCGTTGCCGGCGTCGTCAAAGAGACATAGTTCGACCGCCTCAGCAACTTCTGAGAAGAGAGCGAAGTTCGTGCCCGCGCCATCGAACATGGCCCCCAAGGGGTAGCCGCGTCCAGGCCATGCCTCGACCCGTTCGCTCACCACATCAGTCAACAGCGCTCGCGATTTCCAGGATTGCGACGCTCGACGGTGGCAAGCAGAGCATCTGACCGCTGGGCCTGATCGCGGCATCGGAGACCATCAGAAGGGTCATGCCTTCAGGGACCTCGAGCCGCCAGTCGCTTTCGCCAAGGTTCACCCGGAGGCTGATCTCATCTCGCTCGAACACAATTCGGCGAAGGTCATCGTCCACCTCGACGTGAATGCCTTCTCCGGCCTGATCTTGTGGTCGGGTGATGCGCTTGCGCAGTCCGATCATGGCTCGATACCAATCGAGCATGCGCCGATGAAATGGTTCGTCCAGCTCGTTCCAGTTCAACCTCGATCGCTCGAACGTATTCGCGTCCTGCGGGTCGGGGATCTGATCGCTGTCCCAGCCGAATGCGGCGAACTCCCGCCGGCGTCCATCACGTACTGCGTTGCCCACCTGCTGGTCCGAGTGGTCGGTGAAGTACAGGAAAGGGCTGCTCGCCGCCCACTCCTCGCCCTGGAAGAGCATCGGCGTGAAGGGTGCCAGGAGGAGCAAAGTGGCCGCGATCTTCAATCGGCCCTCGTCCACCAATGCAGCGAGGCGATCGCCCGTCGCGCGGTTGCCCACCTGATCGTGGTTCTGGGCCGCGATCACGAAGCTGTGGCTTGCAACTCCGGTGGCTTTCCTGCCGCGCGTCCTTTGTCGGCGCGCTGACCACATGCCGTCATAGACCCAGGCCTGTCTGAGCGCCTTTCCGAGAAGCTCGAGGGAGCCGAAGTCCTGGTAGTAACCGGTTCGCTCACCCGTGAGCACGCCATGCAGCGCGTGGTGCCAGTCATCAGACCAAACACCATCGAGGCCATGACCTCCGGCGTCGCGGCTGCGCACAAGGCGCGGGTCGTTGGCGTCGGACTCGGCAATGACGAAGGTCGTGCGGTGTAGATCTGCACCAAGCCCGTCGACCTCCAGCGCGAGTTGCTCGAGGATGTTCAACGGCGACTGGTCGACGATGGCGTGCACTGCATCGAGGCGCAGACCGTCGAAGTGGTAATCGCGAATCCACATCAACGCGTTGCCAACAATGAACCGCCGCACCTCATCACTGCCCGGTCCGTCGAAATTGAAGGACGCGCCCCAGGCAGTCGTGTGCCGGTCGCTGAAATAGGGACCGAACTCGGAAAGAAAATTGCCGACAGGGCCCAGGTGGTTGTAGACGACGTCGAGCACCGCCCCGAGTCCATGCGCGTGACACGCGTCGACGAGCCGCTTGAGGCCGGCCGGACCTCCGTAAGCGTGGTGCGGCGCGAACAGATCGACACCGTCATAACCCCACCCGCGGTCCCCTGAGAACTCGGCCACCGGCATAAACTCGATCGCGTCGACGCCGAGGTCGACGAGGTGCGGCAGCTGATCGATCACTCCGTCGAACGTCCCCGTCGGCGCGAAGGTGCCAACGTGCAGCTCATAAAGCACCGATCCGGCCAGGGGCAAGCCGGGCCAGCCAGCGTCCTTCCAGTCGTGGGCGCCATGGTCAACCACCTCGGACAGTCCGTGCACACCATCCGGTTGCGATGCGGAGCGCGGGTCGGGTCGAGTCTCGCCGCCGTCGAGTGAGATTCCATAACGCGTACCAGCCCGGGCGGCTTCGTCGGAGAGCTCCCACCAACCACGCTCCATCCTCGTCATGGGGAGGCGCCGATCGCCGATGACCAGCTCGACGCGACCGCGCCTGGGAGCCCAGACCCTGAAGGTGTGCGTCACTCTCGCTCTCGAGCCAGGACAGCAACCGGAAATGCATTGAGTAGCGAGCCGAGAGCAACCGGAGCTTCACCGTCCTCTTCTCGGCCGGTCAGCAGATCCTTCCAGCGCCCTTTGGGCAGCTCGATCGTGGTGTCGGCCCAGTCCCCGGCCAGGCCGAAGAGCAAGCGGGGTACCACGACAAGCAGGCGATCGCGAACAAACGACACGGCGTGGTGGGCCTTGGCCCCGTGCGCGACGACCGGCGAGTAGCCCGAGCCACCGAACAGCTCTGGCCGCTGGCGGCGGGCCCTCAGCAGCCTCGTCACGAGCCACAGCTTCGGAACCCCTTCATCCGCCCGAGCCAGGACCTGCTCCGCCCCGGCGTCCTGGATCTCCGAGAGCAGCCGGCGCCGCAGCTGGAAATCCACCGGCCGGCGATTGTCCGGGTCGACGAGGCTCAGATCCCAAAGCTCGGATCCCTGGTACAGATCGGGGACGCCCGGGCATGTAAGCAGCAGCGCGGTCTGAGCGAGCGAAGTGATCCGACCGTATGGCACGAGCTGGTTGCGCCCGATGAAGGTCTGCAGGTCGTTCATGAACTCACCGTCCGCCATGACGTTGTTGACGAATTCCGCGATCGCATCCTCGTACGCCGGCACGGGATCGATCCAGGACGTGTGCGCCTTGCCTTCGCGAGCGGCTTTCAGGAGAAACTGCTTCAGGCGTTCGGCATCGATTGGCCACGCGCCGACAAGCGTCTGGTAGATGAGGTACTCGAGGTTGCGATCCGGATAACCCTGCGAGCGGTAGCGCTCGTTGTGCTCGGCCCAATGGCGCACGGCCGCTTCCCATTCGGCCGGCATCTCCGACAGCAGGTGAAGCCTGGCGCGCACGTCCGCGCTGCGCTTGGTGTCGTGCGTCGAAAGCGTAATCATGGTTTTGGGCCAGGCCTTCGCGATGTGCGAACAGTAGTCGTGAAAGCTGTCCACCGGGCGGCCGAACGCGGCCGGGTTTCCGCCCACCTCGTTGAGCGAGACCAGACGGTGGTAGCGATAGAACGCGGTGTCTTCCACGCCCTTGGCCATGACCGCCGTCGTGAACTGCTGGAATCGCGCGGCGAACTGCGCCTCGGACGCGCCCGGGTATTTGTGCAGTAAGAGGTCGCTGATGAAAGCCACCAGGTCAGGCTCGATGTCGGGGCGGCGGCGTAACGTTTCCTCCACCGCGAGGGCCACGTGGCGCACATCCTCACCACTCGGTGATGTGCCGGGGCGAAGGTAGGTCCGGTATACCGTGAACGCGGTCGCCAACTCGCGCACGGCGTCCCACAGCTCGCGGCGAATCCGATCGCGCTGTCCGCGGTAGCCCTCGCAGATGGCGACCAGCATGGTGGTTAGACGCTGGAGGTCGGGAGAAAGCTCGGTCGCCATGATCTCCTGCTTGCAGCTGCGCACCAGCTCGGAGAAAGGCTGTGACTCCCCCGTGAAGGCGTGGTAAAGGGACGTCAGGGCGTCTTCGTTCCGAGAGTCGACGAACAGGCCGTCGACGTGGGCAATGAAGTCATACCCGGTCGTGCCGTCGACGGGAAAACTACCCGCCAGGCGCTCGTCGTAGTCGAGGATCTTTTCCACCACGACGTAGGAGTCAGGCGCGGCCTCGCGGACCCGGTGAAGATAGGCGAGCGGATCGATCAATCCATCGACGTGGTCCACGCGCAGGCCTGCCAACTCACCTCGATGCGCCAGGTCGAAGACCAGTCGGTGGCTCTCCTTCAGCACTTCATCCACCTCGACCCGAAGGCCGATCAAGCTGTGGATGGTGAAGAAACGCCGGTAGTTGACCTCAGCCTGCGCAGTGCGCCAGTAGGCAAGCCGGTAGTGCTGCCGCTGTAGTAAGGAATCGAACGCGTCCAGATCACGTGCGACAGAGTCGACCTCGATTCCGTCAAGGCTCGCGGGTGAGACCGGGAAGACGTCGTCGTGATATCGGACGACGACCTCGTCGTCGCGGCGCTCGAGCGCGAGGCGGCCCGACTCGAGCTCGCGGCCATAGCGGTCGGACAGGACGCCCAGCAGCACCTTTCCCTTCAGGCTCGGGACCGGCGGTTCCCAGTTGATATCGAAAAAGCCCGCGTAGCGGCTGGAGAGGCCGTGCTTCAGGATGTCCCACCACCAGCGGTTGCCCGGGACCACAGTCGCCATGTGGTTGGGCACGATGTCGATCATCACGTCCAGGCCTTCGCCGCGGAGCTGAGACACCATTTGGTGGAAACCAGGCTCGCCGCCCAGCTCGTCGTTGATCCGGGTGGGATCGACAACGTCATAACCATGGCTGCTGCCGGGGGCGGCCTGCAGGATCGGCGAGCAGTACAGGTGGCTGACCCCCAGCGATGCGACGTAGTCGGCGCATTCGGCGGCTGCCTGGAAGGGGAAGTCCCTGGAAAGCTGAAGGCGGTAAGTGCAGCGCGGATTCAGGCTGGGCGTCAAATGGACTGCCAGGTCCGCGCGCTGCAATTGCCGAGTCCGTGGACAGGTCGCTTCGTCGGTGCCCGACCCACCTTCACATCTCTATACACGGCTCCGGGTAATGGGCAATCAGCCCGCGTTTTAGCGACGAAAGGAGGCCTCATACATATGGTTCTCGATTTCGACACAATTCTGGTCTGGATCCTCGTCGGCCTGGTCGCCGGATTCTTCGCCAGCCACCTGGCACTGGGCCATGGCCTGGGACTTGTGGGTGATGTGATCGCAGGCGTGGTGGGTGCACTGGTGGGCGGTATTCTGGCCGGCGCCTTCCACTGGAGCATCACGATCGTCGGGCATCCGATTCTCAGCGCGATGCTGATCGCGTTCATCGGTGCTGTGATCGTTCTCATGATCCTCAGGTTTTTCGTCGCAAGCGGCGTCAGGCGACGCGCTTCCTGGAGCTGAGCGGGAGCTCCAGACCGTTAGCGGCACGATGCGGCGCCTGGTCTCCAGGCGCCCGTCGCCGTCGATCGTCCACGGATGCCATCGAGAAATCGAATTTCGTGCTGTTACGCCGAAAAAGCAGTGACCCCAGCGAACCCGTCCGGCTTGCGCCTTTCGAATCCACCGGGGCCGGAACGATCATCGCAGCTACGGTTCGCCTGTCAATGGGAGGAATTATCGCCAGGCGACGATTCATAGCCGCAAGCGCTCTTTCAGGTCATCGCGTCGAGGAGACTGCGGGTTTCAGGACTGGGGCTCGTTCCAAGTTCGGCCTCGAGCAGAGTTTGGAGCTTCGCGTACGCGCGCAGAGCCTCGGCTCTGTTTCCAGAGGCAGTGTGGATGAGCATGAGCCGTCTGTGCCCCTCCTCCCGGAACGGCTCCAGTTCAACGGCATCCTGCGCGGCGCGGAGCGCGAGCGCGCGCTCTCCGTTCATATCGTGGATCTGCGCCAAGCAATCCAGGGCTCGCAATAGTGAAGTGCGAAGGAGGCCACGGCGGGCATCGATCCAAGGAGCGTCCTCGCCCGGCAAGAATGGCCGGCGCAGGATGGCGCAGGCCACAACCGCAGGTCCGTACGCGGCTCGCGAATCGCCGGTGAGCAGCGCCGCCTCGGCCAAGTGAACCGACTCCTTCGCCATTTCGATGTCGATCCACGAGCCGGCGGGGAGCTCGAGCCTGTAGCATCCGGACGCTGCTGCAAGGCTTCGCGGGCCGAGGCCGATCTCCTTCAGGAGACTTCGCAGTTTGCTGACGATCGCGCTCAAAGCCACCTCAAAGGCCACAGGCCGTTGCCGCGGCCACAGACTTTCGACCAGCTCGTCCCGCGTCACTTGCCGGCTGCGCTCGAGCGCGAGGTAGGCGAACAGGCGGCGTCCCTGCCGCCCGGGCAACCGGCCAGAGCGGATCAGCCGGCCATTCCCGCTCAAGCTCAAGTCCCCGGTCAGGTAGATGCGCAGCATCGCCAAAGTTTCTCCAATCGCGTCTTCCTAATGTGGGTTTGCGGGCGCACCGGGACGCCGCGGTTTTAGAGGAGGAATGCGAAAGTGGCGGTCACAATCACGATTCGCGCTCGGCTCAAGGCTGAGCCGGCAACGATTCAGAAGATTCACGATGACGTGACGGCGGCGACCAAGGACATGGCGCGACAGGCGGGTGACCTCTCTCACGTCGTCTATCTCGACCCTGGGGACCGCCGGGAGTTCCTTGGCATCGACACGTGGCAGTCCGCAGACCAAGCGCAGGCTTTTGCCGGCAGCCCGCAGATCCAGGAGTTTTTCGGCCGCATGTTCGAGGGGCAACCCGAGGTCAAGGTTTGGATCGACCCGGGCTGGAACAAGTGGTGATAGCCTCCCCGTGGAGGGGTGGACGAAGTGCGCACCAGGAAGCATCCGGCCGAAATTGAGCTGGTCGTCCGCTGCGATTGCGGATTCGAGGCGCGCGGTACGGAGGACACGCTCGTACCGCTAGTTCAGCGCCACGGGCGTGAGGCACACAAGATGGAGGTGTCGCGCGAGCAGGTTCTGGCGATGGCCACGCCGGTCTGACCGCCCTAGCGCAATGCGGTCATAGGACTAACCTTGTCGCGGCCTCGGGATTTGATCCCGGGACCTCACGGTCCCACCACTCAGTCGCGGACGGTCTCACTCGTGGCGTGAATGCTCGGATTCAGCATCCACTCGGCTCAACCGTCAGCGAGATTCGCGCTGGGCTCGGGTTGTGGCGACGCGCCTGACCTGGTGGTCGGCGTCAGGACCGGTTGGGCCTCCTCGTTCGGCCCCGACTCAAGCACGACCGTGCCCGCGGAGCCGTCGACGGTAACCCGCTGACCGGTCGTGATCTGCTCGGTGGCACCGGCCACTCCGACGACGGCGGGGATGCCGTACTCGCGGGCCACCACCGCGCCGTGCGACATCATCCCCCCCATCTCCATGACCAGGGCGCCCGCCGTCAGGAAGAGAGGAGTCCAGCCGGGATCGGTGGAAGGCGCGACCAGGATCTCACCCGGCTCGAGCCTCGCTCCCGCCGGCGAGTGAATCACGCGCGCGGTCCCGGAGACGACTCCCGGGGAGGCGGGTGAACCTCGCAGTCCCTCGCTGACCGACACCAGCGCTGCCTCCGCGTCGGTCCCGTCGGAAAGGAGCAAGCGCGGGATGCGCCGGCGCCCGTGCTCGCGGTCGTGGGCATGCCGTCGGGCGGCGACCAGTTCCCGCATGTCCTCGCCGCCGGCGGCGCGGCGCGCCTCGGGCAGGGTGAGGAAGAAGACGTCCGCTTCGTTGGCGAGGAGACCGCGCTCGACCAGCTCACGACCGACCGGCTTGAGTAGCTCTCGCGAAGGCGTCGCGAGCAAACGGATGATGTGGAACTTCGGCGCTTCTCGGCTACCGATGAGGGCACGCACCCGACCCAGCACCACTCGGAGGATCGCCCGCCGTGGCCCATGCACCCTGGTCAGCAGCGAGGCGATCATCGCCTCCGCCTCCCTCCCGCCCTTCGCAAACTGCGCGTCGGGCGCCAGCGCGTCGTCGCCGAGGCGCACGTAATTCGCGAGCGCGCCGAGGATGTGCTCCGGGTTTTCGGACCAGCGCTCGACGCCGATGTCGATCTCGCCGATCGATCGAAAGCCGTGAAGGGCGAGAAATGACTTGAGGCCGGCCTGCAGGCGCGGTGGCAGTGTGCCGCGTTTATAGCCGGCGGCCAGCTCGCCTGGCGTGCGCCGGATCAGCGCCTCGCGTGAGTCCGCATCGGCGCGGACATCGGTACACAAGGCCCAGAGCGCCAGGTCCATCTCGGTGGTTGGGTTGTGCGGCGCGCCGCGAGTGATGATCTGCAGCTCGTCCATCCGCGCCTTGCCTCGCAGCAGCCGTACCGCCAGGGCGAACGAGAGCATCGCCGGCAGGATGGTCCCGATCATTCGCGGGAACAACCGCGGCGACGCCGTGAGGATCAGACGCTCGAACGCGTCGAGGCGCTGCTCCGAGGTCGCATCGTCGGGCAGATCGATACGTGCGAACTCCTCGATCTCGCGGACGTAACGCGCGCGGGTCACCTCCGGTGACCGCACTACTCGCAGCGCGGAGTGAGGAACGCCTGCCCGCATCATCGCTCCGGCGATCGTGCGCACCGAACGAAAACGGGAACGCCTGGCGAGCGAGAGACGCGGATCAGAAGCGAGCTGGACGAGAACAGCCGAGCTTCGCGCCTCGCCCATTGACGTCAGCGTCACGAATGCGCGACGGCCGACCGGATCGCGGACGATTGGCGTTACGTCGATGTAAAGCCTCATTCCGGGTTCCTTGAGGATTTGTGAGCCG
>WNGB01009883.1_pt1 | contig 13315 bp, 9 predicted proteins | sample 5400681 | NCBI WGS metagenome assembly WNGB01 (sample SAMN13153367, study PRJNA577476) | soil metagenome | isolation source: 115 cm soil or saprolite under grassland replicate 2 | place: USA:California | collected 2016-06-15 | reverse complement strand
CCCCGAACCGCCAGCGAGTTGGGCACGGTAGTACCAGCCTTCCTCGTCGTCCTCGTACAGCGCCAGGAGCGTGTCGATGCTCTTGATCGCCGCCTTTTGACGCTTCTCGGCGGTGTCGAGCCCCGGCAGCATGCCCTTCTCTTCAAGCCGCGCAGTGATCAGCAGGCTCTCGCGATGACTGGCACGGGGCAAGAGCGCCTGCGCCTTTTTCAGCGCCTCGGTCACCGGACCGTTGCCCTTGCCGTAGCGCTCAAGGGCGCGACTGAGCGCCCACCACGCCATGGCGCAGTTAGGGTCGTGGCGTGCGGCCGTCTCAAAGGAGCGGGCGGCCTCCATCCAGACGTAGGAGTAGAAGTAACCGAGGCCCTGATCGAAGAAGGCCTGGCACTCCGGCGACGCGGTACTGACCCGATATTTCAGGACGCAGAGGTTCGGGATCAATTTTGACGGCGGCAGCCCACACAGGGGCAACTTGCCGCCGACAGGCGCCGGGGCGGCCGGCTGCAGCCAGCGGAAGGATGACCGTGCAGGCCCAGCCTTGGCCGGTGGGGTGCCAGTCTGAGCCCAGGCCGACGAAACGGCGACCAGGCTGAGGGTGGAGAGGAAAAGGCGGGATAATCTCATTGTGCGCAATCCTTCGTGCGGGGCGGGTCGAACGAGGGCATCCTCTTCATTGTGGGAGGGCGAAGGCACGTCCGCCAGCGAAAAAGACCAAGAGTAACGACTTTTTCGCTCGTGGGTGGTGAGTGGTGAGTGGTTCGGGTTGGTGAGTGGTGAGGGGTGAGTGGTGAGGGGTGAGGGGTGAGGGGTGGTTTGCAGGGGGGGTGTGTGCGTGCAATGCAATGCAATCCAACCTCATCCGCTGTTGTGGCACGGTCTCCTGACCGTGCCACGGCCCCGCTGTTGTGGCACGGTCTCCTGACCGTGCCACGGCCCCTGACCGCAGGTCTCCCTGAATCCTGTGAACCCAGAGGAGACCTGCGGTCAGGCCCCGTGGCACGGTCAGGAGACCGTGCCACAACAGCGTGGTGGTTTGCAGAGGGTGGGTGTGCGTGCAATGCAATGCAATCCAACCACACCCTTCCTCCACCACTCACCACTCACCACTCACCACTCACCAACCCGAACCCCTCACCACTCACGAGCGAAGAATGGCTTGTATTCGGACTGCGCCCCGGCTAGATTTCCTTGAGCGGAACATTTTCGCTAGACTCTGCATCCTCCGGGTGACGTGATGGAACCGATTACCTTCCGCTGCACCGCCTGCAATCAGGTGTTGAAGGTGAGCGCGGAAAAGGCGGGCCGAAAGGTCAAGTGCAACAAGTGCAGCGCAGCGGTCACAGTCCCCGCGCCGGAAGTCGCTGCGCCCAAGCCCGCCCCTACCCCTGCCAAGGCGCAGGCGGACGACGAGGAGGAAGGCGGCACCTACGCCATCAAGGATGTCATTGTCAAGCCCCCTCCGGAGGAGACCAAGAAACGCAGCAAGGACGAAGACGAAGAGGAGGACGAGGACGAGTACGACGAGGACGACGAGGATGCACGGCAAAAGTTGCAGTTGATGCCGAAGATCGAAGGCCCCGGCCGCCAGGCAGCGGCGAGACGGCGCAGCCTGCTCGAACCCGAGAAATGGCTCAAGGTACGCCGCGGGATCTTCCTCGTTTCCTGCGGCATCTGGACCCTGCTGGGCGCCTTGGTGTTGCGGCAGGTGCCGCTCATCATTGGCTTGTTTCAAGCGCCGGAATACGCCGCGCTGGCGATGCGTTACCAGGATCCGAGTTTCGCAGCCAGCGTGCTCGGCGGCCGCGCCGCCGAAGACGTGGCGCTGAGCCGGGCGGAGTTCCTGATCGCGCTGACCACCGGCAGTGATAGCGTGCAGGCAGGGCTCTGGCTGGCACGCGCTGCCCAGTTTTTCGTGCTGGTCGGCGGGGTGGTGCTGCTCATCGGCTACTTCATCTGTCTGCCGGTGCCGCAGCGCTTCGGCACACGCGGCCTGGTACACTCCCTGATCGTTCTTGGCAGCGTCAACTTGATTTTTGGCATCGTCTTTAAACTGCTGCCCTATTTCGGGGTCATGGACTACGTTATCATTCCTGTGGCTGTGCCGGAAGTGGGGCTGGTCAATGCAAACCTGGGGCGGATGACACCGCTCAACCTCTTCCACTCGCCGCTCCCCTTCCTCGACTTCGCCCTGGCGCCCTTTATCCTGGGAGCGTATTATGCCGAGCCGATTTTGTTCTGCCTTTTCCTGCGGGCCGTGGCCCTGTCGATGAAGGACGAGGTCTTCGAGGAGCAAACGAAATCGCTGGTACGCCTGGGACTGGGGACGGTGTTCATCCACCTGTCCTACCTCATGTGTAGCATGGCGGGCACCTCGGACGTTCTGGTGTGGCTGTTGCGCGTGCTGTATGTTCTTGGGGCGAGTTTCTTCATCGGGCAGCTGATCTGGTTCGCGAGGGTGTTCGCGCAGGTGCCGGCCCTGATCGACAAGGAAATCGACCTGTCGGAGATCGGCAAGAACAAGCCGGCCGAGGAGGAAGAAGAGGACGAGGACGAAGAAGAGGAAGAACGTCCTAAAAAGAAACAACCGCTTCGTGACGAGGACGAGGACGAGGAAGATTGAGCGGCGAAGTGAAAACCCCTCCCCCCACCCCCTCCCCTACAAGGAGAGGGGGAGCAAGCCAGACATCTTTTCTTCTCCCCCTCTCCTTGTAGGGGAGGGGGTGGGGGAGGGGTTCTCGACCGCTTCTGACCGGCGTGGATCGCAGCCGTCAGGCCGTGCGCATCGGGGATGCAGTCATCACAACCGCGATGGGTTTGGAGTTATGGCAACCATCAATTTTCAGTGTTATTCGTGCAATCAGATTTTGCGGGTCGCTGCCGACAAGGCGGGCAAGCGCGGCAAGTGTCCCAAGTGCGGCACGGCGCTGACCATCCCGTTCGAGTCGTCGATCCCCGACGAGGTGCCGCCGCCTCAGAAGGTAACGACGCGGCCGCCGCCGCGAGCAGCAGGGCCGATGCGCGCGGAGGCGGTGGACGACGAGCCGGAGTACGCACCGCCGCCGCGGCGTGGCGGCCGGGACGACGATTACGACGACGGAGGGGACGAGCCGTACGTCAGGAAGCCGAAATCCGCCTGGGGCATGGTGAGTATCGGGCTGCTGATCGTGTTCATTGCCTTCTGTGTCGTGGCGGGGGCCCACGCCGTGACGATCCTTGGCGACCTTCTCGGAACGATTGGGCTGGCAGCCCGGAGCAATCTCTTCATGACCGGCGGTAACATCCACCGAATTGGAGAGTTGATCTTTGCGCTCGTGGTGCTTGGCACAATCCCTGGCTACATCATGTGCATCCTGGGCCCGAACAAAGGGGGGACGATGCCACTGGCGATCACGACGGCCTCTGTTACAGGTGTCTACGTGATCATGTGGCTCATTGCCCGGTTCGCGATGGCACCGAACCCGTTTGATGGCGGGAGCATGACGGGCCAGTGGATCATGATGCTGCTGTCGCAACTCCTTTTCTGCGCGAGCATTATTCTGTTCCCGCTTTACTTGCAGGCCGTGCTCCAGGCGAGGAAAAGATCCCGCTACGCCAATCCGATGGGGGCAATGACGCTGGCGATCGTCTACGCTGGGGTCTTCCTGGTCGGGAACATCCTCGTGTACGTCTTGGCGAGTTCTGCGGGCCTTTCCATGGGCATCCTGTGGGCTTCGACGCTCGTCCAGGTGGCCATCGACGGCGTCATGGTGGCCTTCCTGATCAATTACATCCTGCTGTTGTGGAACGTGCGCGCGCTGATCTCATAGCCACAACCTGACCTTTGCTGCCAGACCGCTCAAGCGTGGGGCCTTGACGATGATCAGTCCGGAATTGCTCGAGATCCTTCGCTGCCCGATGAACCCGAGCCGCACCCGTCTGCGGCTCGAAGAGGATCATCTGGTTTGCGAACGCTGCGCCCTGAAGTTCAAGATCAAGGACGGCTTTCCGGTGCTGGTCGTCGAGGAGGCCGAGCTGCCGCCGCGCTGCGAGAGCCTGAGCGACCTGCCCTGCCAGCGCGAAGGCAAACCGTAACGGCGAGCGGCGCGGCGTCAGCCCGCCGGTGGGGAACGGGTTCGCTACCGGCGGGCTTACGCCGCGCCGCTCGCCACAGCGAGGTTGCGACAATGCTCTCCCACCGCGTCTATGTCGGCACGATCGGCGAGGGCCTGTGGCGCAGCACCGACAACGGCGCCAGCTTCACCCGCGCCAGCGACGGCATGTTTGTCGAGTGCCACGTCCGCGCCCTGGTCGTGCATCCTCACCACCCACGCATCCTGTATCTCGGCAGCGAACAGGGCCTCTTCCGGAGTGAAGACGGGGCCAGCAATTGGTCGCGTGTCGAATCACCGCTCGACGGCCTGCAAATCTGGTCGCTCCTGCTGCTACCAAGCAATCCCGACGTGATTCTCGCGGGCACCTGTCCGGCGCGGCTGTTCCGCTCGGAGGACGCCGGCCGCACCTGGACCGAGGCAACCGCAACGATGGTCCAGCACTGTCCGCGGATCATGAACACGCGCGTCACTACCCTGGTCGCCGATCCCGAAAACCCCGCCGGGGTGTGGGCCGGCGTGGAGATCGACGGCATCCGGCGCAGCCGCGACGGCGGCCGCACCTGGCAGGCGCTCGGACAGGGCCTCAGTTCGCTCGACATCCATGCGCTCGCCATCGTTCTGAACAGGTGCCGGCCGAAGCGTCTGCTCGCCGCGACGAACAACGACATGAACCTGAGCACCGACGACGGCGCGACCTGGAAGCCGCTGCAGGTGGGCCGCTCGCTGCCGTGGTCGTACTGTCGCGCCCTGGCACAACCGATCGGCCGGCAGGACGTGATCCTGCTGGGCAACGGCAGCGGACCGCCGGGCGACGCCGGGAGCGTGGTGCGCTCGACCGACGCCGGCGATACGTGGGAGGCGGCCCGCATGCCGGGGCGAGCGAACAGCACCCTCTGGAACTTCGCGGTCCACGAGGCGGATCCCGACCTGATCTATGCCAGCAGCGTCAGCGGCGAGCTGTACCGCTCGACGGACAGCGGGGCGTCGTGGGAGAAGCTGGCGCGCGAGTTCGGCGAGATTCGGGCGCTGGCGTGGACACCTTGAGACGGTTACAATTCGCGTTGGAGTTTCCGCCGGCGTGGAGGTAGCGGTTGCTGCGGCGTTACGCCGCGGATGGCTTGCGTTGCCCGCCCGATGAAGAGCGCGTACACCGAGGTAGCCCCGGTGAACGCTACTCTGGAGGTAAGTAGCTCGGCCGGCGGAAACTCCAACTTGGTTCGCTGTCGTGGGGCGACGAGCGGCGGGGTTTATCCCCGCCGTCTGGACGGCGGGGATAAACCCCGCCGCTCGTTACACCCGCACCCAAAGCGCTCTAAACAGTCCCTTCACCTGCCGGGATGGTAGGCGTTCTGGTAGCGATTGAGAAAGCCCTTCAACTCCTCGGGATTGACCGGCTTCACGAGATGAAGGTCAATGCCGACCTCATAAGAGCGCAATCGCTGCGTGTATTCCCCAAGGCCGGTGACGGCAATGATCAGCGGCCGGGCCGCGCCGGTCTGTTGTTGTCGCAACTGTTGCGCCACCTCGTAGCCGCTCAGGCCGGGGAGGCCGAGGTCCAGGAGCACCGCATCGGGGCGGTTGGCCTCCGCCGCCTGCAGGGCTGCCGGCCCATCGCGCGCCACTTCGACCTGATGGCCCATCGCCTCCAGCAGCCACACCCAGGTCCGAGCCGTGTCAGCGTCATCCTCCACCACCAACACGCGCAGTGCCGCAGCCGGTTGCCTCTCGGAATTTGCCACCACAAGCGACCCCTCTGCGTCCGGAGAACAGGACGGAACAAGGCCGTCCAGAGTCGGGGGAGCGTGAGCGAGGATATCGTTAGGCTAGAGGATGCGTCACGGTCACGCAAGTGCGCCTCTGGACACCCCACGGCGGGGAGCGATCGGGAGGGAGGAGGAATGCGAATGGCCCGCCTGCCCCCAGGTGAGGCAGGCGGGCGACAGAACTCGCAACGGAGAGCAAACCGTGGTTACTTCCGGGCGCGGGCGGCACGACGGCGGCGCAACCAACGGGCACCCAGCAGCGACAGCCCCAGGCCGGACAGAGCCAGGGTCGAAGGCTCCGGGGCCTCCTGGACGGTCACGGTGGCCAGGGCGCTGATGCTGCCGTTGCCGACGCCAGGCAGGCCGGGCGGCGCGAACGGGCCAATGGTCACCGAGTACTGGTGACCGCCGATCGTCTGCGACTGGGTGGTGGACCCAGTGAAGTTATTGAGGATCAGCGCATTGCCGCTGGACAGCACACCGTTGATCTGGCCGGTGAAGAACACCGTGCCGGGGGTGTTGGTCTTGCCGTCGACGATGGTCACGGCCAACTGGTAGCCCGCGTTGGTGAACGTCGCGGGATTGGACGGGTCGGCGTTACTGGCCGTCTGCAGGTTGGCGAGGACGATGGACGACGAACCCGTGACCTGGCCGGAGTTAACGCCGGTCAGATTGATCTGGCCCATGCCCGGAATGTCGGACTTAATGACGCTCGGGATGGGCATCGAACTGTAGTACCACGGGACGGCATCTGCCCGGGCCTGGCCGCCAGCCAGCAGACAGAGACCAAGGGCGAGGGCGCACTTACGGGCGCTGAGATGGCGCATGGGACGGAGTCCTTTCTGCCCCAACTGGGTCGTAGGGGGCGGTCGAGGGGAACAGGCTCCAGCTACGTCACCTGTGACGTGGCCGGATGGGGAGGCATCTCCAGGTGTCCCTGCCGAGCGGCGTGTTCCAGACCACGCGCTCTGTTGAGACGGGCGGCATGCTAGTGAAATTGTCGGCGCATGTCAACCAGGATCGCCACCCCGGAGTGCGGCCCCCGCTTTTGGCGAGCGGGGGGCGTAAGCCGGCTGGTACTGGTAGGGCCAGCACCAGCCGGCTTACGCCGGCCGTTCGCCTGGAGTTGCCAAAATCGCGAGGGGCACCCGCCACCCCATGCCGGGTCAGCAGATGCACCGAGTGTGGAGCGCGGGCGTCCCGCCCGCATCGCGTTCCTCTCCACTGCGGGCGGGACGCCCGCGCTCCAGATATCCAGTCGCGGGAAAATGCGCTCGCCGACCGGCATTGCATCGGCGCCGCTGTCCGGTCTATACTTACTTGCCACTCCGAATCGCCGCCTGCCCGGGAAGGAGCCCGCATGGCTGTATCTGCTCTCCTTGATCGCGCGATCTCTCCCCCACGGTCCCGGCCACCGCGACCCGCACCCAGCACTGTCCCGCGTCTGTCGGTGGTGATCGTCAACTATCGCCAGTGGGAGAACACAGCACGGCTCGTCGGGCAACTGCTCGCGACGGCGCCGGCCCGGCGCGGCGCGACGGAGGTGGTCGTCGTTGACAATCATTCGCCGCCCCATCGGGTGCTGAGCCAGCTGCGGCGACGGTCGGGGGTATCGCTGCGCCGCTGGGGCCGCAACCGTGGCTTCGCTCGCGCCGTCAACGAGGGGTGCCGTCTCAGTCGCGGCGACTGGTTCCTGTTGCTCAATCCGGACGTGACTGTCCCCGAGGGCTTCCTCGAAGGCGCTCTGGCCGTCGCGGACGAGTTGACCGCCGGCGAGCCGCGGGCGGGCATCGTCGGGTTTCAACTGCGCAACTTCGATGGTAGCCGGCAACTCTCTTCGGGGCCGTTCCCGACGCTCGCGGGGACGCTGGCGGGGCTGGCGCTGCCGCGCTCTCGGCGCAAATATCAAATCGTGCGCGGGCGGCAGCGCTGTCAGGTGCCGTGGGTGACCGGCTGCTGTCTGCTGATCCGGCGTGAGTGCCTGCGCGACCTGGGCGGGCTCGACCGGAGTTTTTTCCTCTACTACGAGGACGTTGATCTGTGTCGCCGCGCTCGCGACCGCGGCTGGTCGGTCTGGTACGAACCGCGCTTGCGTGTGGTCCACAGCGACCCACTGCACGGGCGCAGCGTCACCCCCTTGCTGCGGCTGATCACACGGCATTCGCTGCTGACCTACGCCGCGCGCTACTGGCCCGCCTGGCAACTACGGATGCTGGCGGGCGTGGTTCGCCTGGAGGCGTGGGGGCGCCGGTTGTGGGCGTGGTGCCGCGGGCAGCGGCGAGAGGCGGAGATGTTTCGCGAACTCGGGAGCCTGGCGGTCGAGATTGCGAACGGACAACAACGGCAGGCACAGCAGCGTCTGGCCTGTATCCTGCGCGCCGAGGAGAGCCAGCCGTGACCGCGCTGTCGATCGTGATCCCCAGCCATGACCGCATGGACCTGTTGCGGCTGTGCCTGGCGAGCGTCACGCGCTACGCGCCGGCGGGAGCTGAGGTGCTGGTCGTCGATGATGCCTCACCCGCAGAGGCGGTCAGCGCCGTTGCGGCCGAGTTCGGCGTGCGGAGCCTGCGTCAGCTGCGGCGGGGCGGGTTTTGCGCCGCTGTCAACGCTGGCCTCCGCGCCGCCGCGGGGGCCGTCGTCGAGCTGCTGAACGACGACACCGAGGTGACCGCAGGCTGGGCGGAGGCGGCGCTGGCGCATTTCGCGGATGAGTCGGTTGCGGCCGTTGCTCCGCTGGTGCTGTACTGGCCCGACGGGGAGCGCGTGGACAGCGCCGGCGACCGCTATTACCTGGGCGGCGTCGCCACCAAACGCGGGCACGGCGAGCGGCTCAGCGACGAGTATTTGCAGCCGCGCGCGGTGTTCGGGGCGAGCGGTTCCAGCGCGTTTTATCGACGAAAGGCGCTCCTGCAAGTCGGCGACTTTCCGGAGACCTTCGGGGCGTATTTCGAGGACGTGGACGTTGCGTTTCGGCTGCAGCGAGCGGGGTATCGGGCGGTGTACGAACCGGCGGCGCGCGTGCTGCATCGTGTTTCCGCCTCATACGGCAGTCGGCCGCGGCGGCGCCTGGTCGAACAGCAGTCGTGCAATGAAGAGCGCGTGTTCTGGCGTAACATTCCGGGCCGGGCGCTGGCGCGGGCTCTGCCGCGTCACCTGGCGGTTCTGGCGGCGAAAGCCTGGCGCCGCTGGCGCGAGGGGACGTTAGCGCCGTTCCTGTGCGGCCGCTTGCGATTGCTCGCCGAGGTGCCGGCCTTGCTGCGGCATCGGCGACAACTGCGAGCGCTGGGCACGGCGGACGATGTCGCGGACTGGCAGGTCGAGGAACGCTACTGGGGGCCGCCACGAATCACTTCAATGGCACCGAGCCGTCGAGGTAGCGCCAGTTCTTGAGGAAATGCAGCAAATCGGCCATTTCCTGGATCGTAATAGTCTTTTCCAGTCCTTCCGGCATCAGCGACACGCCGGTTGACTGGATCGACTCGATGTCCTGTCGCAGCACGGTCTCGGTCTGGTTCTCGGCACGGCGCAACGTGACGCTGCCGGCCGTCTCCGTTGCAATCAGGCCGGTGAGCGTCTTGCCGTTCTTTGTGACGATCAGATAGTTGACGTAATTGCTGTCGATGGCCTGGTTGGGGTTGAGGATGTCCACGAGCAGGGCGTCGAGTGTCTTGGTGCGCGTGTCGGCGATGTCGGGGCCGACGTCCACGCCGATGTCGGCGACCTTGTGACAGGTGGCGCAGTTCTTGCGAAACACTTCGCGGCCGCGCTGTGGATCGCCCTTGAGCGTCAGCGCGGGCCTGTAGTCCGCGAGCACCTTCTTGCGGTCGGCGGGCAGGTTGTCGCGCAACAATGTCCGTGAGCGCTCGCGAATCTCCGTATTGCTGTGATTGACGAGCTGCCGCGTGCGCAGCGCGTCGATGTCGCCCGGCCTGACGCGGCCGGCCTCGACCTCCTTGAGCAGCGTGCGGATGCGGTCGGGCTGGCGCAGCAGTGCCTCAGTGACCTCGCGGCGCAGAGCCGGGGTGTAGGCACGCCACGATTTGAGGAGTTCGCCCGCCACTTCCGGGCGCGGCTGGGCGGCCAAAGCACGCACCGCCGCGAGGCGGATTTCCTGGGCATGGTCGGGCGCGAGCAGTTCCTTCAGCGCCGGGCCGGCGATTTCCCAGGGCGTGTGTGCCAGCAGGCGCACGGCGGCGAGGCGATCCTCCAGCGGCAAGGCGGCATCCCTGGTCAACTTGGCGGCGCGGGCGAGCAGCGCCTCCGTCTGTTCAGCGATCGGCCGGCGGTCCGCGGGCAGGGCCTTGAGGAACGCCGCGAGCTGCGTGCCGCGCCGGCCCATACCTTCTGCCAGACCATTCAGTCCCGCCAGTTGCCAGCGTGCCTGATCCTGGAGCCGGAGTCGCTGCAACACCTGCAACACACCGACCACTTCGTTCTGATCACGACGCGCTCCGACGAGAGCGGCCAACTCCTGCAGCAGCAGGAATCGGCCGGGGGTAATCTCCGGCCGCGGACCGCCGACGGGCGGGAGCGTCGCGCGAAGCAGGTCGCCGGCGCGGTTCGGGACGGCGGAGGCGACCGCGAGCCGTGTCCAGCGATCCTCAGCACCAAGCAGGGCGACCGCCGCGAGGCCCGGCACGATCTGGTCGTTGTCCCACTCCCCGAGGCTCAGCCCGACCTGGAAACGAACCTGGGGATCGGCGTCGCGAGCCAGCCGAAAGACGCCTTTGCGGAGGGCCACGTCCTTGCCGATCCAGGGTTCGGCCAGCCGGACGCCATGCTCGCGCTGGCGTGGATGCGGATCCTGCAGGAGAGCGAGGAGCAGCGTTTCATCCAGACCACCCAGCCTTTCCAGCAGCCAGGCCGCATGCAGGCGCGCGAGCGGTTGCGCCGAAGACAGCGTCAGTTTCCGCAGCGGCTCGACGGCAGCGCGATCCTGCCGCTGCAGCAGCAGACGCTGGGCAGTCGTGCGCCACCATCCCTCCGGATGCTCCAACAAGCCGACGAGTTCCGCGGTCGTGGCCTTGCTGAGCGACGGGCGGATTGGCTTCGTCTGATGCTTCTCAGGCACGATGCGCCAGATGCGGCCGCGATCCTTGCCGAGCGTCAGGTCCGGCCGATTCTTCAACTCCGGCGGCATGAATTCGGGATGCTCGATCACTGCGCGGTACATATCGACGACGTACAGGGCACCGTCGGGGCCGTGTGTCAGGAACACGGGCCGGAACCAGTCGTCCGGACTGGCCAGGAACTCGACGCCTTTCCGCGGCGGCTCCGAGCGAAAGGTGGCGCCGTGCTGCCTCAGCACCTCCTGATGGACGAGATTGCCGGTCGGCTCGCAGGTGAACGCGGAGCCGTGAAATGCCTTCGGCAGTAGGTCGCCGCGGTAGATCAGCACCCCGCAGGCCGCGGTGAAACGGCCGACGTGTAGCGACGAAGTCGTCCAGTTCTTGCTGATCGGATAGACCTTGCCGCCCGAGCTGAGCGGCCCGTCCTCCAGCACCGAAATATCCTCGACGACGGCCGGCGCCGCGAGGTAAGGGTTACGCTTGAGATAGCGATTGTCGATGACGATGTGACGTAGATGGTGGCGGTTATCGCAGACGAAGCGCCGGCCCCAGTCGTCGAAGGTGTTGCCGAACTGCCCCAGGCCGGAGATCGCCTCGGCGCGGTCGCGGATCAGGTCGAAGCGAAAATCCATGCCGCTGAGGTTGATCGGCTTGGCGTCCGCCTGGCCGGCACGCTTCGCCTGCCCGCCGCGCAGCCCGTTGGCGACGTAGACCCAGTTATCGACGCCGAGGATCGGATGGCTGACGCGCAGCTGCGGGTTCTGGGCGGCGAATCCCTCATAAAGTACCTCGCGTTTGTCCGCCTTGCCGCTGCCCTTGGTATCCTTCAGGTAGACGATGTGCGGCGCCGCGGTCACGATCACGCCGCCCTTCCAGGGCATCAGGCCGTTGGCGAACAGCAACCCGTCGGCGAAAACGGTGCTGTGCTCGTAGAAGCCGTCGCCGTCGCGGTCTTCGAGGATGCGAATGCGTCCCTGCGGCGGTTTGCCCGGCGGCGGACCGTTGGGGTAGTCGCGCATCTCGACGACCCAGAGCCGGCCGTCCTCGTCGAAGGCCATCGCGACGGGGCTTTCGATCTGTGGTTCGCAGGCGACGAGTTCGATGCGCAGGCCAGGGGCGAGGCGAAACTCAGCGAGGGCCTGCTTCGGCGTGAGCGGGCTGCGGATTTCACGCGGTTTCGGCGCCGGCTGTTTCGCCCCGCCGAGCCAGGAAGCGAACAGCAGCAGCGCGAGCAGGGACAGCAAGAGGGCAAGTTTCGTGTGTTCGTGACGGCTAGTGGTAATCATGGTAAATTCTCCTGCTTGCTCGTTCCCACGCGGCGTCAGCGCCTCACGAGAACCCCTCCCCCCAACCCCCTCCCCGCAACGGAGAGGGGGAGAAGAAGAGACGCCGTTAGGCTTGCTCCCCCTCTCCGTTGCGGGGAGGGGTTCTCGCACAGACTCAGCGCGCCATGCTTTTCAACATCTCCGCCGCGGCCGCAGCCCAGCGGTGGCCGGTGTCTGGCTCGTAGCGAGCGCTGCGATAGCCCGCCTGGTAGCCGCCCTCGACGAAGCCGCGCCGCGTCGGGATGTAGCCCAGCGCCCCATTGGTTAGCCCGATGGTGCGCGTCGGCCGCAACCCCGATGCTTCCTCGACCTCGCGGCCCAACTCGACGAAGCTCTCGCCGGGCATCGCCGCCAGGCCGAACGACCCCAACCGCAGCGCCGCAATCTCCGCCCGGTGCTCGCGATCCTTCGTCCGCGCCAGCACGAGCGCCGCCGGGGCGTATAACTCATTGAAGCCGAACGGATTCTTGCCGGGCGCCTTCGGGTTGCGCAGCAATTCCTCCGCGAGTTTGACATCCTCCGGCCGCGGCCGGCGCAGGCGGCAGGTCAATTCGCGTGTTTGCGCGGTAAGCCGGGCATCGAGCGGCCGGCCCTTCTTGAGCGAATCCAGCACCGCGACGGCCAGCGCCTGGCCGATGCGGCGCGATTCCTGCGGTCCGCTGCGCTGCTTGGCGTCGCGGACGTTGATATGGTTGATATTGCCGCAGCAGGCGTTGAAGAAGATCACGCGCCACGACGCCCCGAGGGCATGGCGTAGCACCTCGGTTAGATGGTACGGATAGTCGGCGGAGTAGCGCGTACCGCTGACGCAGTCGGGATGCAGGCCATACATCACCATGAGGATGCGATTTGTTGTGAACTGCAGCGTGTGGACCCGCGCGTCGATCGCGCCGGCAGGGCGGACGACATTCGGATTGTTGCGACCGGGATTGGTACGTACGGAGCCGTCCTTCATGACGTAGCGGCGATAATGGGCGACGGTCGCCTCGCGGCCTTCGTGGAGGGTGACGCGCTTCTCCTCGGCAGCGCGTTCGGCGGCGCGGGCGATGGCGGCGGCGGTGCGCTCG
>WNGB01022421.1_pt1 | contig 13317 bp, 11 predicted proteins | sample 5400681 | NCBI WGS metagenome assembly WNGB01 (sample SAMN13153367, study PRJNA577476) | soil metagenome | isolation source: 115 cm soil or saprolite under grassland replicate 2 | place: USA:California | collected 2016-06-15 | reverse complement strand
CTTTGCCGGTCACTCCGTGAAAAGCTCCTGCATGACGACGGTACTCTTCGCGGGCATCTTGGTCTCCGCTTGCTTACCGATCAGTTTGGCAAATTCCTCTTCGCTCAGCACCTTCACGCCGAGTTCCTTCGCCTTGGCGAGCTTGCTGCCGGCATCCTCGCCCGCAATCACATAATTCGTTTTCGACGACACGCTGCCGAGCGCCTTGCCGCCGTGGGCCTGGATCAGATCCTCGATCGCCTTGCGGCTGTGGTTTTTCAGGGTGCCAGTGACGACAAACGTCTGCCCGGCCAGCACCTGCGGCAGCGCAGGTGCCGTCGCAGCCGTCGTCGCTCCTGCAGGCGCGGGTGGTATTGCGGCCTGGAGTTTCTTCACCATCTCCTCGAACTCCTCCTCGTTCATCGTCGGAATGCCCAGCTCCTTCGCCTTGTCGAGTTTGCTGCCCGCGTCGGTGCCGACGATGACGAAACTCGTGTTCTTGGAGACGCTGCTTGCCGGCTTGCCGCCGAGGGCCGCGATGCGGTCCTCGATACCTTTGCGCGTGTAGTTCTGCAGCGCCCCGGTGGCGACGACGGTCTTGCCGGCCAGCGGTAGCCCTCCCGCCGGCGCGGCGCGCACGTCTTCCGTCAACTTGACGCCGGCCGCCTTCAACGCAGCCACCAGCCTCTCACCCTCGGGGCAGTGGAAGAACTTGTAAATGCTCTCCGCCCGCTTTGGGCCAAAACCCTTGATCTTCGCCAGGTCGTCCTTCGAGGTCGCCAGCAACTGATCGATCGACGGAATCGCCTGAGCCAGCTCCGGCCCGAAGCGCTCGCCGACGTTGGGAATGCTCAGCGCCGCCAGCAGCCGGCCCAGCCCGCGCGACTTGCTCGCCGCGATGCCGTCGAGCAGGTTCTGCGCCGACAGGTCGCCCATCCGTTCGAGCGTGAGCAGCTGCTTCTTGTCGAGCTTGTACAGGTCGGCGACGGTCCGCACCAGGCCGCTATCGACCAGGAGCGAGGCCGTCTCCCGACCCAGACCTGCGATGTCCATGCGTTCGCGCTTGGCGAACGATTCGAGCCGCTTCTGAAACTGAGCAGGACAGGTTTCCTCGTTGGTGCAGAGCCAGACATTCCCCGTCTCGTTGAGCTTCGTCGGGGCGCCGCAAACGACGCACTTCTTCGGGAACTCGTAGGGCTTCTCCGTGCCGGTGCGGGCCTCGTGCAGCGCGTACTCGACGTGCGGGATGATCTCGCCGCGCTTGACAACGACGACCTTGTCGCCGACGCGGATGTCCTTCTCCTTCACCTTGGCGGCGTTGTGCAGCGATGCCCGCGACACGGTGGTGCCGGCCAGGCGGACCGGCTCCAGGTTCGCCACCGGCGTCTGCTCGCCGTACTTGCCGACGCTGATCTCGATGTTCAGGATCTTGGTAATTCCCTGCTCGGCCGCGAACTTGTAGGCGATGGCCCACTTGACGACCTTGCCCGTCGTGCCGATGCGCTGCCGCTGGGCCAGGTCGTCCACCTTGACCACCATGCCGTCGGTTTCATACGGCAGTTCCAGGCGCTTCTCGTCCCAGCTCTGGCAGTAGGCTATCACCTCGTCGATGCTGTCGAACGCCTCGATGTGCGGCGTGACCGGGAAGCCGAACCGCCTGAGCAATTCGAGGCTCTCGGTATGGCTCTTGACCTCGACCCCTTCCAGCGCACCCAGCGCGTAGGCCCACAACCGCAGTTTGCGCTCGGCGCAGATCTTCGGGTCGAGCAGGCGCAACGTGCCGGCCGCGAGGTTGCGCGGGTTTTCGTAGGTCTTCTTCCCCTGGCGCTTCATGTCGTCGTTCAGCTTGGCAAAGTCGGCCTTGGTCATGTAGACCTCACCGCGCGCCTCGAACAGGGCTGGCGGCTCGTCGGTCATGAGTCGGAGCGGCAGGCCGCGGACGGTTTTGAGATTGTGCGTTACGTCGTCGCCCTTGGTGCCGTCGCCGCGGCTGACGCCGACGGTGAAGACGCCATCCTCGTAGGTCAGCGAAATGGCCAGGCCGTCGATCTTGAGTTCGACGACGTAACGCACCTTTTCGCCCGGTTTGAGGGCCTTGCGGACGCGGCCGTCCCAGTCGCGCAGGTCTTCGGCGTTGTAGGAATTGTCGATCGAGAGCATCGGCACGCGATGCGTGACGCTGACGAGTTCGTCGATCGGCTGGCCGCCGGGCCGCTGCGTCGGGCTGTCCGGAGTGACGAGGTCGGGGTGGGCCGTTTCGAGATCGACCAGCTCGCGCAACAGCTTGTCGAACTCCTTGTCGGAGATCTCGGGCTGGGCCTCGACGTAATACTTGTAATTGTGGTGGTCAATTTGGCGGCGCAACTCTGCGGCGCGTTTTTCGAGAGAGGTCATGGGATGGTCCTGATACGGTCAAGGAGGACTGACTGGATCTTTCGCTGGAGGGATTGTCGCCTCCGTGCGCTCTTTTTGCAAGCGCCGTAGTCGATCCAGACCCATGCTGAGCAGTCCGAAGAGGATCATGGCGCCGACTTCGTAGAGCAGCCACAGCCAGCCATCGTTGCGGAGGGCGTCGCGCCAGGGGCCGGGCGGCGGCGGCTGGCCGGCATCGCGGGCTTTCTCTTCGAGGATCGGAACGACGGCGCAAGCGACGGCGGTGACCGCGAACACGGCGCTGGCGATCAGCAGGAGGAAATAGAACGGATTGCGCGGCTCGCGCGATTCTGCGGATTGTGTCATGGCGTGTCGTCGAAGAAGGCTTTTCCGTCGCGGTCACTCCGGTTTGTTGTCGCGACCCACCGATCCTTTGGCCAGGCAGCGATCCGTGTACGAGCCCGAAGCGTAAGCGAGGGACTGTCTTCTGTCAGTCCCTCGCTTACGCTTCGGGCTCGTACCGGGTTGTGGTCCGTTCACCCACGATCTCCCTGAGTGGGAGCCGAGTTGCGGCGAGCAAAGCCGAGTCGTATCATCCCCATTCGACGCCCTCGCTCGCTCCGGTTGGTCTGCTCATGCTCCCGGCACCCGCGGCGGAAACCCTCCCTGTCTACCCGGCCTCCTGGTATCTGTTTTGCTCGGCCCGTCGTCTCCGCCGCGGACCGTTCGCGCGCGACCTCCTCAGCCGTCGTCTGGTCGTTTACCGCACTGCCGCCGGCCGCCTGGCGGCGCTCGACGCGCGCTGTGCTCACCTCGGCGCCGACCTCGGCGAGGGCCGCGTCATCGGCGACGATCTCCAGTGCGCCTTTCACAACTGGCAATACGGCCCCGACGGCCGCTGCACACACATTCCGGCCACGCCGCAGATCCCGGCGCTCGCCCGGCAGGCGTGCTATCCCGTCGTCGAGCGGCACGGGTTCGTCTTTGTCTTCAACGGTCCCGACGCGCTCTTTCCCTTGCCCTGCTTCACCGACATGGACAGCCAGGCCCTTGTCGCCGCCAGGCCGCTGCAGTTTCACGCCGACTGCCCCTGGTACCTGGTCAACGGCAACAGTTTCGACGTGCAACACTTCCGGGCCACCCACGACCGCGAACTGATTGGCGCACCGGCGATCGACTGCCCGCACCCGTTCGCGCGGCGGATTTCCCTCACCTTCGCGGTCGTGGGGCACTCGATCTTCGACTGGCTGCTGCGCCGCTCGGTGGGTGATCGGGTCGAGGTGTCAATGACGAACTGGGGCGGGTCGATCGTGGTGGTCACGGGCCGCTTTCGCCGGACCATCAGCCGCCTGATCACCTTCATCGAGCCGCTCGGGCCGGAGCGCTGCGTGCAAAATGTCCTGGTCTTCGCGCGGCGTTATCGCTTTCGGCCGCTGGGCGTCCTGCTGGAGCCGTTGAGCCTGGCGCTGCGCCGCCTGTTCACACGCGGCTTCATGGCCGAGGAGTTTCAGACACTCGCGGGCATTCGCTACCATCCCGCCGGCGTGGTGCCCAGCGATGGCCCCTTGCTCGACTTCTTCCGCTGGGTGTCCGAGTTGCCGCAGGCCCGGTGACGTTCCGGCCTTGTGTCCGAGTGTGGCTGTGGGATAATAACGGCAGGGGCAAAATGGGTTGCATTGCATTCCACGCCGACACCCGTTTTCGTCCCGGTCAGCGTTCGGGGTGCGCCCTTTCCAGCACTCGATCACAGGACGCGCGTTGCTTTCCCGCTCAAGCGTGCTCCCCACGTCAGCAAGTTCGGAAACCAGCGCAGCAGCGGCAGCGTCCCGGCGACCGCTGCCGGCCGCATCGCCCAGTGTGCCAGGACCGCCGAGGCGTACAACCGCGGCGCGAATGACTTCCGCCAGGCCGCGGCATAATCCTCTCCAACCCTCTGCAAAGTGGCTTGAGCCGTACCCTGCCGCCAGGCGATCAGCCGTCGGGTGAGCAACGCCGCCGCCTGCAGGGCCATGCTAATGCCCTCGGCCACAACAGGATGAGCCTCGCCCGCGCTGTTGCCCACCAGAAACAGGCCGCGATTGCCGCGGACGCGAATGCCGGGGCGGATCGGCCCGACCGACAGCCAGCTCTCGAAGCGCTTCGCGCCGGCCAGTGCCCGTCGCACGCCGAGGCAAGACGCCGCGATGTGGTCCAGCACGATCTCTGCTGCGGATGCCGCGGAGCCGCGACGCAACTCGGCCACGCGGTCGCGGCGCACACAGCACGAGAGGCTGACGCGGCCGCCGTCGCAATGGACCATGCCGCCGTAGCCGCCCGGGAAGACCAGCAGCGGCATTAATCCGGCCGGAAGCTCGCTGTCGAGGAAGTGGGCCTTGAAGCCGAACAGGTCGGACGGACGCGCCGGCTCGCGTCGGGGTTGCGTCGGCAGTTCCCCGCACTCCCACGAGCCGTGCGCGGCAATCACCACCCGAGAACGCAACTCGATCGGTGTCGCCGATCCCGCCGTCTCCGCGAAACAGAGATAACCGTCGCCCTCTTCGCGCAGGGCCGTCGCGGACCAGGGCTGACGCACATCCACGCCGGCGCGGGCTGCTTCGGTCAGCAACAGGGTATCGAGGTGTTCACGGGCCAGGGCACGCCCCCATTCCGCTTCGGCGCCGGGCCGAGGCAGGTCCGCGCTCAACACCACATCGCCGGCAAACAGGCCCACGCGGCTCACCGGCGGACCGGCGAGCGTGCGAAAGGCGGTGCCGACACCAAGGCGGTCGAGTAGGGGCAGGTTGGTCGCGGACAGGTATTCGCCGCAGACCTTGCGCCGGGGGAAGGCTTTGCGTTCGAGGAGCACGACGCACCAGCCAGCGCGCGCTAGAAGTAATGCAGCCGTCGCCCCGGCAGGGCCGCCGCCGATCACCAGGGCATCGTGGACTTCCCGCACGAGTTCCCCATTTTCCCTGCTCACGAGGCCCAAGTGCGCCGCAGTTCGTCCAGTGTCGGAGCGGTTTCGATCGCCTCAAGGACGCGGCGGAGCAACTCGACGTTTTCCAGTTGGCGGATCTCGTGGAATACCTTGAGGCTTTCGGGACCGAACTTGATTCTCAGGCTCACTTCAATGCCCTTCAGCAGGCCTTCTTCCAGGCCGAGGCGTTCGGGGGTGGTGATAAAAGGCATACGCTTGTCCTCCGCATACTGGTGTAATTCGTCCCAGAACAGTTTATCCAGCGGCCGGGGCAGTTCCATCATCCAATCGATGAACCGAAACAGCTGGCGCACATCTTCTGCGCTCAAGCCACGGCTGTACAACCCCTTGACCAGGCGCACCTTCCAGACCTGCCGATCCGCAGGCGCTTGTCGCGTCTCCAGCGTTTTCAGGTGAGCGAGCACCACGACGGCGAATGGGTTGGGGTCGGCTTCGAGCGCCTGCCAGTGCGGCGCCCAGTCGAGCAACTTGCGCATCGGAAAATCGGTGCCGGTGCGGAAGCCCCAGCGGCCGTAACTGTAACTGCTGGGGCGCCAGTCGGGATCATCGTCTGCGAGGATGGCCAGGCTGATGACCTCGTGATGATAACGGTCGAAGATGCGGTAGTTGTAGACGTGCATCCGCTCGGGGAAATCACCCTCCTTCCACGTCTGCACCTCGACATGGATCAAGAGCCATTTCTCTTCGCCATTCTTGAGCCAGATCTTGACCAGTTTGTCTACAAAGCGTCGCCCCTGCTCCGTGGCAGGCACGATCTTCTGCAACTCCTTGTCCAGCATCTCCTAACCGCGCTGCCAGTCAATATCGGCATGCGCTGGCGGAAAGAAGAACTGCAGGAACGCCTCGAAGTAGCGGTCCAGCGCCTCCTTCCACGGACTATCGTAGTCGGTCATTGGTTGCCTCCTTGCGCCGCACCTGCATTCCGGCCTCGGCGGTGGTGCGCGATCACCCCGCAACGGTTACCATACCCTGCTCGCTCAACTCTCGCCAGATCTTCCTCCTGCCCGTCTGGGGTTGGCCCCTCTTGTGCCGCAGACCTTGCGCCGCGGGAAGGTTTTGGGTTCGAGGAGCACGACCGACCAGCCGGCCCGCGCCAGGAGCAGCGCCGCCGTCGCCCCAGCCGGGCCGCCGCCGATCACCAGGGCATCGTGGACTTCCCGCATCATCCCGTATCAACTATCAACACGGCCCTCCAAAAAGAAGTGACGTGCTGAACGGGATATTCGCCTTTTCCGCATCGGGAAAAAGGCAAATGTCCCGAATGGCACGGACTGAAGGCGCAACTCCCTTGGTACTAAGGTTTTATCGATGAAGGTGTCACCCGATTCGCCTATCGCCCATCCCGCCAGTCGATGAAATCTCCGGGGCGCCAGTCACCGACGCCCGAGCGCCGACTTGTCGGCGCTCCGCCGTAACAGACAATGCGTGAAGAACTTGCGCCGTAAATCTGCGACATTCGCAAATGTCCCCTTTTCCAGCCCGCAAGTAGCGCACGGGCGGTTCTGGGGTGTTCTGCAACTGCGCCAGTTGCATAAGCACGGCTCGGCGGCGGGCGGACAGAGTCTCTAAATTCCGTGGAAAGAGGGAGTTAGGGGATTGACGGCGGGATAACAGCAGCGGTACTATCCAACCGGCGCAATTGCCTTTGGCCCTGGGCGTTATCGAATGCTTATGCAACCGGCGCGCAAGATAAGTAGCTAGTTCGGCACTCTTGGTGAGCAATCGCATGGCCCGTTCATCCAGCGCGTTGGCGGAGTACCTTGCGGGGAAGAAGCCCGCAGTGATGTGCGACGCTCTGTGGGCGGGACGTTATCTTTCGGAGCGAGGCCTGGCTTCACCAGGCGAAGTCTTGAACCTCATCGAGACCGTCGTGGGTCGGCGTCAGCGAGCTGTGACGAAGCCGGCTCTGCTGCTACGGCTTGCCGACGCCCTGGCCGAATCGGAGTTCCTCAACCAAGCAGGGAAGTGGCTGGCGGCGCAAGCCACTTGGGAACTCGCCCGTTCACGGGCGGAGGAAACGCCGATGACGAAGCAAGAATACCTCGAGCGCCTGCGGATCAACTCCGAACGCTACCCGGCCGTAGATGGCTGTGAGAATCCGCCGCTGGACTGGGTCGCACAAGCCTGGGACCTTCGTGAGATCCGCAAGAGTATGGTCGATGACGGGATGGCGGATGACGTCGTCCGCAACGGGCGGATTCACGACACGGCGGTCCCGTTCTTGAAGGAGTTGTCGCCGGTCCTGCGCACCGATCAGGTCGTCGAGGCTTTCCTGATCATCCGTGATGCCGCTCCGCACAAGGAACGGGCGTTCCGGCCCCAGTTCGAGCAGGTGTTCCATCAGCACGCCCACGCGCTGCCGGCGTTGATGACGCGCCAGGAAGTTCTCGATTTCCTGCACCTTGACAAACGCGAGGGGCAATGGTTCTGTGACGGGAAGCCGGTGACGGCGGAACAGTTGATCGGCTGGTTGCGCCTTGACGAAGGTGAGGCGCGTTGGCTCCTCGAGGGGGTAGGCGACCCGGAATCCAGACGTGCCGCCCCAGCCGTCCGTCGAGCGTCCTGCGACCTTCCGTCGGCGGCGTATCTCTCTGGCCCTCGGGGGGACCATGACTTACCCGACGTCCTCCCCTGCCGTCTTACTCGGTCGTCGCCGCCGCCGCCGCCACGTCAGCAGGAATCGAAACGGCCAGCGCCGCTGCACCGTCGTTCCCTCCAGCCCGGCCGTCCGAGCCAGGGTGAGCGCCTCGCGGCACGTAAACGCCCCCGACACCGACAGCGGCCCGTCAACGTGAACCACCGGCGAGGCCGAGAGCAGGCGCGTGCCGATGTACGCCAGCAACAGCCCGCCGACGCTCCGTTCCAGATCGTTAATGAGGACTAACCGGCGCGCCGCCGCGGCCATGCGCCGCAACAGATCGATTGCCTGCTCCTCGTCGAGATGATGCAGAAATAGCGAGCTGACGATGATGTCATAGCCATCAGGTAGCGGACCGCTCAAGGCGTCCCACTCGAAAAAGCGCACGTCCGCTCCCAGACGCACAGCGTTCGCGCGCGCGTGGTCGATGGCGCAGGTACTTCGATCACAGCCATCGACGCCCAAGGCAATCCCGGCCTTCTGGGCTCGCTGCCAGAGACGCAGGGGCACGTCGCCGCCGCCGGTCGCGACGTCGAGCAGGCGCAGCGGAGCGGCACTGCTACGGGCCAGCTCCAGAATAGCGGGCCACAGGATGCGAGCGCTGCCGCTGAAACGATTGATCCGCTCCAGCCCGCGCAGGGCCTCGACGTGCCGGCGCGGATCCAGCCCTGGCTGGTCCATGATTTCCGGCTCGCGCCGACGCTGGCGCACATCGAGCAACCGCGGCATGAACGCTCTCCCTCTCGGCGGACCAAGTACCGAGTACAAAGTACGGAGTACCGAGTACAAAGTACGGAGTACGGAGCCGAGAGGCCGACGTTCTCCTTGGTCCAGCCTACTCCGTACTCCTTGTCCTCTCCGGCGGAGATCCCCATGCCCACACGCGATCCGATCGTCGAATTCCAGGACTTCAACCGCAACTTTGCCCAGCGCAACCCGGAACTGCTGCGGCTCAAGGTGGAGCGCATGGCCGCCAGCGCCTTCGCCTTCTTCCGCGGCACCTTTCACCTGTTCGCACGCGACAGCCTCGACCACTACTACGAAGGGGCCCCGCGCATCGCCGGCAGCGCCGCGGAACTGGATCTCGTCGGCGACGTCCACGGCGAGAATTTTGGCACCTATCGCGCCGACGATGGCCATGTCCACTACGACATCAACGACTTCGATGAGACGACCCAGGGCCGCTTCGACCTCGACGTCCGCCGCCTGGCCACGAGTTGCGTGCTGTCCGCTCAGGATCGCGGCGATGGTCTGACTGACGCGGTGCAGGTCGCCCTGGCCTTTCTGAATGCCTACACCGAGACGATGCGCCGCCTGCTCAAGAAAGGCAAGGCCGCGGACTTCGACGTCAACGAGGCGGCCCCGTCCGGTTGCCCCGCGGTCGATCAGCTGGTGCGCGAGGCAGCGGACATGAAACGCGGAGCGTTCATCGAGCGCCTGACGGAATTCACCGGCGGCAAGCGGCGCGTGCTGCGCTCGGTTCGCTACTTCAACCTGCCCGAGGAGGAGCGAGCCCAGGCGCTGCGCTTGCTGGAGGACTATCGCAAGCGCATGTCCGACCCGCCGACGCCGACCTACTACGATGTCGAGGACGTGTGCGGGCGCGTCAGCGGCATTGGCAGCATGGGCCGTTTCCGTTACGCCATCCTCATCGCCGGCAAGGGCAGCAAGGACGCGCGCAACGTGCTGCTGGAGTTCAAGGAAGCGCGGCCCTCGGCTTACGACCTGTATCGCCAGCGGCAGAACGACGCGAAGGCATTGCTGGAGCGCGCCGAACGTGTCGCTGCGGTGCAGCGCGCCTCGCAGGCGGTCAGCAGCCAGCGGCTCGGCTTTGCGATCGATGGCGGCCTGTCGTTCCAGGTGCGCGAGTTGGGGCCGCGCGACAGTCGCCTGGAGGTCAAGGCGCTCAAGTCGGCGGCGGACCTGTCGTGTGTTGCGCGCGTGCAAGCGGCCATCCTGGCGCGAATTCATGCGCGGTCGGCTGCGCGCGTGGTCGGCGTGGCGAATCCGCTGGCCGAGTTGAACGAGGTGGAGCCCTTCTGTCAGGGCACCCTGGCCTTTGCCCTGGCCTATGCCGACCTGGCCCACCGCGACTGGCAGCGTTTCGTCGGCCACCGCGCCGACCTGGAGCACTGCGAGGGATGGGCGGTCTCGTAAGGCCGCAATGGCTTGCCTCACCTGCGCGGCTTGCCCGGTCAGACGTGTCGGCAAAACGCGCCACAATCTTTATTGACACCGGCGAAATTCTTCTATACCATGCCGCCCGCTTCTGGCACGTTTGGCCAGAACGAAGTACCTTCTGGGCTCACTTCGCACACGGAAGACAGTCGCCCTTTGAGCGGAGACAGCCCCAACGGTTGCTTCCGCGAGCTTTGTTGCGTCCTTCCACGGACCGAGAAAGGAGTCAGGTAGATGAGACATCCCGCAAAGCGCCTGTTCGCAGCGGCCCTCGCCCTGTGTCTGTTCGCGGGGGGCTACGCCCGCGCCGAACAAATCGACTGGACCTACAACTGGACGCCCAGCGCGACCAAGATCACGGCCGACGCGCCGAACGCGGCCGGGAGCTACCTCACGCTGAGCAACCAGGCCAGCGGCAGTACCACGGGCGATTCGTTCATCGTCGCGAGCAACATCAACACGGTGAGCGACGCCCCCCCATCGAACCCGGCCACGTTCTCCAACGCAGGCTACAGCCTGACGCTGGCGATCACCGACGCCAAGGCCCAGGCCGGCGGCGATCCCAACCCGACCGGTAGCCTGACCTTCGGCGGCCAGTTCAACGGCATCCTGTCCAGCAAGAGCGCGATCATCATGAACGACTTCATGGGTTCGACGACGCAGTCGGTGGCGATCGGCGACCACCTGTACACGGTGAAGATCGGCCCGTTCGCCCCGCCTGGCCCGCCGACCGCCCAGAACTCCGGGAGCATCAGCGCCCTGGCGTCGGTGACCGTCACCGAGTTGCCCGAACCGTCCACGCTCATGCTGTCAGCCCTGTGCCTGGGGCTGTTCGGCGCCGGCTGGTGGTGGAAGCGCGGCCGTCAGGTCGCTCTGAACCTCGCCTGAGCTACGCACCAGTCGCCACTGGTTGCAGTCTCTGGGTAGCTCTCGCTTCGTTTACCCATCACCCGACCCAGCGCGGTGAGCCACGACCCCCGGCGGCCCCAACGGCCCCGGGGGTTTTCTGTTTTGTTAGCTCTGTCGCAACCCCTCCCCCCAACCCCCTCCCCGCAACGGAGAGGGGGAGAAGAAGTGAGAGCGCTTTGCTTGCTCCCCCTCTCCGTTGCGGGGAGGGGGTTGGGGGGAGGGGTTGCGACAGAGCATGTTTCCTCCCCAGGATCGCCACCGCGTTCGGTGTCCGTGGGCGGTTCCGACACATCTCCCCCCGAACCGCTCACTCCCGCGGCCCTCCACCGCGGGGCCGAGTAGCGCCGCGGCTTCCTTTCGGTCGCAGAGTATTTCACCGTTCTCGATGGCCTGCTTTGCTTTCCAGCCTGGTGCGCCGCTCCCTTCGCTCCAACCGACGCTCACTCCCGGCACGGCCTTTGCTTTTGAAACGCAAGGGAACAAATCACCCTACGAGGGAGGCGTTATGTATCGTTCCATCCTGGTGCCTCTGGACGGCTCGACCTTCGGTGAGCAGGCCCTGCCGCTCGCGATTGCCGTGGCGCGGCGCGCGGGGGCGGCCCTGCACCTGCTGCACGTTCACACGCCGCTGGCCTCGGTCTACGCCGAGGGGGCCTTCTTTATTGACGAGGCCCTCGAACGCGACCTGAAGGTGCGGCAGCAAACCTACCTGGAGAGCGTTACGAAGCGCGTCAAGGATGTCTGTGCCATCCCCATCCATCCCACTCTTGTCGAAGGCGCGATCGAGCCTTCGATCCGCTCGGCAGCGGTGGGCGCAGCGGCGGACCTGGTGGTGATGACTACGCACGGCCGTGGGCCGTTGGCACGGCTCTGGCTGGGGAGTGTGGCCGACGCGCTGGTGCGCGACCTGCCGGTGCCGCTGCTCCTGGTGCGGCCAGGCGAGGGAGCTATCGACTTCGCCCAGGAGCCGCCGCTGAAGCACCTCCTGCTGCCGCTCGATGGCGAGCCCCTCGCGGAGCAGATGATCGAACCGGCAGTGGCCCTGGGTAGTCTGAGCGATGCCGACTATACCCTGCTGCGCGTCATCAGGCCGATCGTGCCGCTGGCCTACCCATTCTCGGAAGGTCACACGCTCGGGCAGGTGGCGCAGTCGATGATCAACCAGATCGACGAGTTTCAGAACCAGGTTCGCAAGGAGGCCACCGACTATCTGGAGCGCGTGGCCGCAGGGCTGCGGCAGCGGTCGCTGCGCGTGCAGACACGGGTCGCCGTCGAGACGCAGCCTGCGGTCGCGATCCTCAGCGAGGCGAAGCCGCCAGCCATCGACATGATTGCCGTGGAGACACATGGCCGGCGTGGATTGAAGCGCCTGTTCCTCGGCAGTGTGGCCGACAAGGTCGTCCGCGGTGCGGCCGTCCCGGTCCTGGTGCAGCGCCCGGCGCACCCGTGAACCGGGTCCGGTTGAGGCGCGCAGGATCTGGAGGGCGAGGCTCCTGCCGAGCCAGGCTATCATGCTCCAAACGGCTCGGCAGGAGCCTCGCCCTCCAAACGGCTCGGCAGGAGCCTCGCCCTCCAAATACGCCGCCCTCGACCGCATCGTGAATCAGGGAAGTTCGACCGTTTCGCCGCCGTTGATGGTCGCCAGCGCCCGGTACAGCGACAGCGCCACCGTATCGCTCAGGAAGCGGACCGAACAGTCGGCGAAGGCAAATTGCAAGCCCCCTGGATGGCGACTGCGAAACGAGGAAGTGTTTTGCCAGTCCCCCGGCGGGTAGGCAGTGCCATCGGGCCGCTTCACGTTGGGGGGGATGGCGCAGGTGCCGTAGGCGTTGTTCGCATAGGGCCAGGAGCACCATTCGTCGAACTCCGGCACATCCTCACCGATCATCAACGTATTGGTGGTGCCGTCGCGGATGTGGAGCAGTTGCAGCCGGCGCCGGTAATCGACTCGATAGAACATCCCATCGCCCTGCGCCAGGCCGTCAAACGAGCCGTTCGTGCCCCGATTCCTCCAGTCTGTGTCGATATTCGGGCCGATGCCTTCCAGGTCGTCCCCCCAGTTGGCTCCGCTCACTCCCTTGTAGTTCGTCAGGCCGACCGGGAACCCCGTCAGGTTGCCCGCGTCGGTGCGCGTCCCCTGGTCGGCGGCCGTATCGCTTGGACAGAAGAGGAGAGGGATGACCTCACCCGCCACTCCACTCTGACGCAGCGTCTTCAAGGGAATGCCACCTTGCCGGGCGATGGAACCCTGCTCGATGTATGG
>WNGB01009881.1_pt1 | contig 13317 bp, 12 predicted proteins | sample 5400681 | NCBI WGS metagenome assembly WNGB01 (sample SAMN13153367, study PRJNA577476) | soil metagenome | isolation source: 115 cm soil or saprolite under grassland replicate 2 | place: USA:California | collected 2016-06-15 | reverse complement strand
GGAGGCAAACCCATCGCGGACCTTCTTGGCGTCCACGTCGGCCTCCGAGCAGAGAACCCGGAATCCGAGCTGCTCCATGGACATCTCCAGCGAGAAAAAACCCACGGACTTCCCTTCGCGAAGCGCCACGTGCTGGGCGATGTTCAGGGCCAGCGAGGTCTTGCCGACCGACGGACGCGCGGCGAGGATGATCAGGTCCGAGCTCTGGAGCCCCGAGGTCATGCGGTCGAGGTCCTGGAAGCCCGTCGCCAGGCCGGAGAGCATGCCCTGGCGGGAGCGCGCGTCCTCGATGACCTCCAGGTTGTGCTTGACGATCTTGCCGATGGGCGTGAAGGCCTCGCGCACGGTGTCATCGGCGATTTCGAAGATTTCGCCGGTGACGTCGCTCAAGAGCTGCTCGGCTGTCTTGTCCTGCGTGAGCCCCTCGCGCACGATCCGCTGGCCGGCACGGATCAGGCGCCGCAGCGTCGCCTTTTCCTTGACGATGCGCGCGTAGTGCTCGACGTTGCCGATGTCCGGCACGCCGTCGAGGAGCCAGGAGAGATAGGCCGCGTCCACGGCCTCCGCCGCGCCCGCGTTCAGTTCTTCCTTCAGCGTCAGCAGATCGATCTCGGCGGAACGGTCAAACAGGTCCAGCATCCCGCGATAGATCCGCTGGTGCTTGTCGCTGAAGAAGTCCTCCCGCGACAGGATCGGCACGACGAGCGAGATCGATACCGGGTCGAGCAGGATCGATCCCAGGACGGCGCGTTCGGCCTCGGCGTTCTGCGGCAGGCCCTTCTCGGTGACGGTCTCTTCAAGCATCGTTTTTGGGGACCGGTGACGGATTCTTTTACCCGCCGCGAAGCCGAGTCAACGGCCGGATTCGATTTCCACAGCGGCGACCGCCGCGGGGGCCCGCGAGAGACGGATCGAAAAATATTTCGATCGTTTTATCCACAGACCTATTGGAGCCTGTGGAAAGGACAAATGATGTCCGGGACGATGATCGTGTGATCCGGTGAACCCGGTCACCAGATGAAAGATCTCTCGGCGGAGCGGATGAGCGAGATCGCGGTGGGCCATCCGACAATGTCGTCCACGCAGCGCGAAAGCCGGTCGCGGTCGATGCGGCGGTTGACCATCGAGGCGGAGCACGCGAGGAGGCGCACGCTCCCGGCCTCCCGAGCCTCGCGGAGCAGGCGGCCGGCGCTGCCGGCTTCTGCCTCTTCCTCGGCGAGACGCCCGGAGGCCAGCGCCTCCAGGGCCGCGTCGAACCAGATGAGCGTGACGTCGATCCCGAGGGACACCGCGGCAGCCGTCATGGCGGCAGCTTCGTAGAGGACGTCTTCGGAGTCGCGCTGGAGAAGCAGAACCCAGAACGGACGGGCCGGCGACTCCTGCTCCGCGGTCATCGCGAGCGGGCGCGGGCGCGCAGGAGGCCCAGCATTTCGGCTGTTCCGACGACTCCGCCCGGGTGCTTGCGGCCTTCCGGCGCGCCGTGGAAGTCGCTGCCTGCGGTCACAAGGAGGTTCTGGTCGCGCGCGAGAGCGCCGAACCGCGCCTCTTCCTGCGGGCCGTGATCGGGATGGAAGACCTCGAGCGCGTCGAGTCCTGCCGCGGCGAGGGCTCGGATCAGCGCCTCCGGCTCTCTGTACCAGACCGAATGGGCGAGCGACGAGACGCCTCCGGCTTCGCGGATCGCCTGCAGCACGTCCACGGCCTGCCACTTCGTCGAGGGCACGTACCAGGGGTGCTCGCGGCCGAGAAGCCGATTGAAGGCGTCGTCGTTGGATGACGCGTGCCCGGCCCTGACGAGCGCGCGCGCGAGATGGGGACGGCCCCAGACGCCGTCGCCGACGTCCTGGCGGATGGCGTCCAGGTCGAGCGCGTACCCCGCCTGGATCAGCTTTTCGGCCATGAGCTCTCCGCGGCGGCGCCGGTTCTTCTGCCGGTCTTCGAGGCGGCAGTTGAACCGGTCGTTCTTCTCCTCCACGAAGAGCGCGAGGATGTGGACATCGTCCTGGCCCTGAAAGTCGGCCGAGACTTCGGCGCCGGCGATCAGCTCGATGCCGAGCTTCTCCGCCTCCGCGCGCGCCTCCGGCAGTCCCTGCAGCGTGTCGTGGTCCGTCAGCGCGAAGGCTTCGATTCCGGCGTCCCTCATCTTCCGGACCAGCCCAGCCGGCGCATCCAGTCCATCGGAAACCGAAGAATGGCTATGCAAGTCGATCCTCATCGCCCGGCGATCTTAACCCCTCGATCCAGAGCCGGCCTGGTTCCCGACTCTCAACTCTTGACCCTCGACTCTCGACTTCTCTCTACAATCCCGGCATGGACCGCAGGCAGGTCGCGAGCGTGCTGGAAGAGATTGCCGCGATGCTCGAGCTTGCCGGCGAGAAACTCTTCAAGGTCCGCGCCTACGAGAGCGGAGCGCGTGCGATTCTGTCCTTCCCGGGGGATCTTGAGGACGCCGTCGCGAGCCGGGAGCTGCTCGAGGTCCCGGGGATCGGCCCCAGCCTCTTTTCCAACATCGAGACCCTCGTCAAGGTCGGATCGCTCCCCTATTACGACGAGCTGCGCGCGCGCTTTCCGGCGGGATTGCGCGAATGCTTGAGGATCCCCGGACTCGGCGCGCGCAAGGCGAGACAACTCCACGAGGCGCTCGGCATCGACTCCCTCGATGCGCTGGAGAAGGCCTGCCGGGAAGGCAGCCTCGCCGTTGTCAAGGGGTTCGGCCCCGCGAGCGTGGAGAAGATTCTCAAGGGGATCGCGCTCGTCCGCTCGAGCGCGGGACTTCACCGTTATCGGCGCGCCCGCGCAAGAGCCGAAGACGTCATCGAATCCCTGCGGTCGACCGGGCTCGCGTCAGCGATCGAGATCGCGGGGAGCCTACGCCGCCGCAAGGAGATCGTCCGCGACATCGACATCGTGGCCGCCTCCCCCGACCCCGCGGCCCTCTCGGAGGCCTTTCGCTTGCTGCCGGGCATCGGAGACGTCACGGCGGAAGGCCCGACGAAGACTTCCATCCGATTCGCGGACGGCCTCGCCGCTGACCTTCGCGTCGTCTCCGCCACAGAGTACCCGGCGGCGCTCCTCTACTTCACCGGATCTCACGAGCACAACACACAGTTACGGGGCCGGGCCAGGAGGATGGACCTGAAACTGAACGAATATGGCCTCTTCCAAAACGAGTCTCCGAATTCGCCGCTGCCTTGCGCGAGCGAGGCGGAGATCTACTCGGCCCTGGGTCTCGCCTCCATCGAGCCGGAACTTCGAGAAGGCCGAGGCGAGATCGAGGCGGCCGAAGCCGGAACGCTCCCCCGGCTCCTCGAGGAAACGGACCTGCGCGGCCTGATCCACATCCACACGACCGCTTCCGACGGCCGCGACACGCTCGAAAACATGGTCGTGGCCGTTCGGGACGCCGGCTACTCCTATGCCGCGATTACCGATCACAGCAAGTCGGCTGCCTACGCCGGAGGCCTCGACGAAGACCGTGTTCTCGCTCAGCGGGAGGAGATCCGGGCGCTCTCCCGGCGCTTCCCCGGCTTCCGGATCTTCCACGGCACGGAGGCCGACATCCTGGCCGACGGCTCGATCGATTTCGGCGACGAGTTCCTGGGAGTCTTCGACATCGTCGTGGCCTCGATCCATTCCCGATTCGGCCTCTCCCGCGAGGAGCAGACGGCGAGGCTCGTGCGCGCCGTGCGCAACCCCCGGGTCTCGGTCCTGGGCCATCCGACGGGCCGGCTCCTCCTCTCCCGCGAGGGCATCTCGGTGGACATCGAAGCGGTCATCGACGCGGCGGCCAAATCCGGCTGCGCCCTCGAGATCAATGGTTCGCCCGAGAGGCTGGAGCTGGAATGGACCCACTGCCGGCGCGCCGTGGAAAGGGATGTCCTCCTCTCCATCGGCCCGGATGCTCATTCGATCGCCGAACTCGGCCTCGCTTCCCTGGGAGTCGGCATCGCCCGCAAGGGCTGGGTCACGCGCGAAGCCACGCTGAACGCCAGGACGGCCGAAGAACTCACGGTATGGTTGGAGAGGCGCCGAGGGGCGAAGCTGCCGCCGAGAGAATAGACGTGTCGACAAGTGTGCGGACCCTCCCCCGGACTCTCTCCCCGACCCTCTCCCGCAGAAAGGGAGAGAGCAAGCCTTGACATTTAGTAAATAACTGTATAGTTATTTACTTTCATGGGCCGGCCGGCACGAGTCACGCGCGAGCAGGTCCTCATCGAGGCCCGGCATGCCTTCGCCGAGAGGGGCTTCGACGGAACGACGCTCGCCGACATCGGAGCCCGCGTGGGCGTCTCGCCGGCGGCGCTTCTGCGCCATGCGCCCTCGAAGAAGGCTCTCTTCGCCCTGGCGATGGAATCGGAGCCGGCCGGCCAGGCGCTCCCCACGGACTTTCTTGCCTCCGTCCCCCTCTCCCAGGACCCCACGCAGGTGCTGCGCCGTCTCGCCCGGGAGTTCATCCCCTTCATCGAGCAGAAGATGGGTGAGAACATCGCGCGCTTCCTTCGAGTCCGCACCGAGGAAGAGGCCCGCATGATTCGCCTTCCCTTCGATCCCCGAAAGAGGGGCTCTCCTCCCGTCCGGGCGGTCCGGGCGCTCGAAGCGTACTTTCGCCGGGCGCGGGCCGGCGGGAAGATCTCTCTGCGCCAGCCGCGAGCCGGAGCGCTGGCGTTTCTCGGCTCGCTCCAGTCCTACGTCTTCTTTCACCGGGTGCTGCGCATTACCCCGCCGGTTCCTCTGGACACCTACCTCGATACCCTTATGGATCTCTGGAGGCGCGGAGCTCTGCGTTCGGGGAGGACCAAATGAAACGCAAGACCCTGCTCATTCTGCTCGCGGTCCTCCTCGCGGCGGGCGCCGTCGGCTGGTGGCTGACAGATCGGAAGAAGGAGAAGCCCCTCGTGATCTCCGGCTCGATCGAGGCGCGCGACGTGGAAGTCGGCTCCCTGCTCGGCGGGCGCGTCGCGAAAGTCCTGGCTGACGAAGGCTCGCACGTCAGGGCCGGGCAGGCGATCGTCGAGTTCGAGACGGACCTGATCGACCTGCAGATCGGGCAGCAGAGCGCGCGGATCGATCAGGCCCGGGCGAACCTGACCAAGGCCCTCCGCGGGCCGCGGATCGAGGAGATCGCCAGCGCGCGGGCGCAGGCAGAGAACGCCGAGCGCGAGCGGCTCCGCCAGCAGTCCCTGCTGGAGAAGGGGGTCTCACCCCAGCAGGCCTATGACGCGGCCGCCACACAGGCCAGGACCAGCCGCGAAACCCTGCTCGAACTCGAGCGGGGAAACCGGTCCGAGGACATCGCCTCCGCACGGGCGACGCTCGAAGCGGAACAGCGTCAGCTCGAGTACCTCGAGCGTCAGAAGGCCGAGTCCATCGTCGCCGCGCCGGCCGCTGGAATCATCGAATCGATGGACCTGCGGCCGGGTGATCTCGTCGGACCCAACCAGCCGGTCGCGCGGATGCTCGAGCCCTCACAGCTCTGGGTCCGCGTCTATGTCCCGGAGCCACAGCTCGGCCGCGTCAAGGTCGGCCAGAAGGCGGCGCTGACGGTGGACACCTTCCCGAAACGAGAGTTCCCGGGAAAGGTGGTCGAGATCCGCACGCAGTCGGAGTACACGCCTCGCAACGTGCAAACGCTCGACCAGCGCATGGACCAGGTGTTCGGCGTGAAGGTTGCGATCGACCCGACCCCGGAGTTGAAGCCCGGCATGGCGGCCACGGTGAGGCTGGTCGAATGACAGGCCCGCAGACCCGGCCTGCACGGCGCGAGAACGCTCGCGACGACGGAATCGTGGTGGAAGGCGTGTCCCGCGACTTCGGGCCCGTGCGCGCTCTGGACAAGGTTTCGTTGCACGTCCGGCGGGGAGAAATCTTCGGGCTGCTCGGACCCAATGGGTCGGGCAAGTCTACCCTCATCCGGATCCTCTGCGGGCTGCTCGCTCCGACCGAAGGACATGCCTCTGTCGACGGATTGGACGTCGTGAAGGAGGGAGAGGAGGTCCGCCGACGCATCGGATACGTTCCGCAGAGGTTCTCGCTCTACGAGGACCTGACGGTGCTCGAGAACCTCGACTTCTTCGCGTCGGTCTACGGCTTGAAGGGCGCCGAGTTGAAAGAGCGCCGCGAGTGGGCGATCGGGCTGACCTCGATCGGCCCATACCGCGAGCGGCTCGCCGGCCAGCTCTCGGGCGGCTGGAAGCAGCGCCTCGCCCTCGCCGCGGCGCTCATGCACCGCCCCCGCGTCCTCTTCCTGGACGAGCCGACCGCCGGCATCGACCCGGTGGCCCGGCGCGAGCTCTGGAACCTCCTCTTCACTCTGGCCGGAGAAAAGGTCACGCTCCTCGTCAGCACGCACTACATGGACGAGGCGGAGCGCTGCGGCCGCGTGGCGTATCTGTATCTCTCCCGCATGCTGGTCGAAGGCGATCCGGCCGATCTGACGAAGCTGCCCGAGATCACTCCCGAGGGGACCCGGCGCGTGGAGGCCGACTGCGAGCAAGGCGCGGCGGCCGTCATGAGCCAGGCGCGCAAACTCCCTTACGTCGACGAGGTCACGATCTTCGGCAACGCGCTCCACCTGCTCGTCCGCGCCGACGTGGCCGACGCGGAGATCGCGCGCGACCTCGAGGAAGCCTCCGGCGCGAAGGTCACGATCCGGCCGATCGAGGCCTCGCTCGAGGACGTGTTCGTGCGCCTGACCCGGCTCCAGATCGAGCAGCGCGGCGAAATCCCGGAGCAGGCGAGGGCGGCCTCATGAGAGGGTTCCTGCCGGTCTTGAAAAAGGAGGCGGTCCAGATGATCCGGGACCGGGGGACGCTTCAGTTCGCGCTCCTGGTCCCCGCCTTCCAGCTGGTGCTCTTCGGCCTGATCGACACGAACGTCAAACACGTTCGCACCATCGTCTTCGACCAGAGCCGGACTCAGGAGAGTCGCCAGCTCTTGAACGATTTCGTCAACACGAGCTACTTCGACATCGTGGCCGACGCGCCGTCGAGAGCGGCCTTGAAAGAGTTCATCGTCGCGGGCCGCGCCTCGGCCGGCGTCGAGATTCCGCCCGACTACGCCCGGCGGCGTCTGAACGGCGAGCCGGCCGATGTCCTGGTCCTGATCGACGGCTCGGATTCCTCGATCTCGGCGCAGGCCCTCGCCGCCGCCAACGGGGTTGCCTTCGCGAGGTCGGTCACGGAGCTCGCCGAGCGCGCCCACGCGAAGGACCTCCCGATCCGCGCTCACCCGCTCCTGCTCTTCAACCCGGATTCGCGGAGTGCCAACCTCCTTATCCCGGGCCTGGTCGCGATCCTGCTGACCTTCTCGGGCACCCTTCTCGCGGCCTTCGCGATCGTGCGCGAGCGCGAGCGCGGCACGCTCGAGCAGCTCATGGTGACGCCCGCCTCCCCCGTCGCAGTCGTCCTCGGCAAGCTCCTCCCCTACCTCGCCCTCGCCTTCGTCCAGCTGCTCTTCGTGCTGTTCCTCATGACCGTGGTCTTCCGCGTGCCGATTCACGGGAGCCTTCCGCTCCTGCTCGGCCTGGCGGTCATCTACCTCTTCGCGCTTCTGTCGATGGGGCTGCTCGTCTCCTCGCGCGCCCGCACGCAGATGGAAGCGATCCAGCTCTCGCAGATGCTCCTGCTCCCCTCGATCATGCTCTCGGGTTACATCTTTCCCCTCTCCTCGCTCCCGGTTCCCCTTCGGGTCCTCGCCCAATTTCTCCCGGCGACGCATTTCATCGCGATCTCGCGGGGCATCATCATCCGTGGCGCCGTCTTCGGCGATCTCTGGCGCAGCGTCGCGGCGCTCCTCGCCATCGCCGTCGTGCTCGTGGCCGGTAGCACCCGAGCGTTCCACAAGACGATCACGTGAGAATCGGGTGATCGGGTGATCGAACCATCGGGTGACTGACCGGGGCCTTCACCCAATCACCCGATCGCAGATCATCCGATAACGATAGAATCGCGGAGCGCGGCTGAGATCGCGCAGGCGCTGTAAGGAGACGCACCTCATGACTCACCTGAAGGCGGGTGACATGGCCCCGGATTTCACGCTTCCCTCGACCGTGGGAGAGAAGGTCACGCTCTCGGACTATCGTGGCAAGAAGAACGTGCTCCTGCTCTTCTATCCGCTGGACTTTTCGCCGACGTGCTCGAAGGAGACGAAGCAGTGCGCGGAAATGCTCCCGGACAGGGGGAGCGATGACGTCGAAGTTCTCGGGATATCGGTGGATTCCCTCTGGGCGCACAGGGCGTTCGCGCCGCAGAACGGCATCACCTATCCCCTGCTCGCCGACTTCCATCCCAAGGGAGAGGTCTCCCGCGCATACGGCGTGTATCTGGACGACAGGGGTTTCTCGGCGCGGACCGCGTTCATCGTCGGAAAGGACGGGAAGATCAAGGAGATCGTCACGAGCGAGATTCCGGTCGCCCGGGACATCGCGAACCTCCTCGAGAAGACCCGCGCCGCGGCATGAGCGAAACTCTCGTCACTTTTCCCGCGGTCGAGGACGAGGAGAAGGTCCGCGCGATTGCGGCGCAGATGCGCCGCGTCATCGAGATTCTCGGACTCGATCCGTCCGATCCGAACCTCCTCGAAACCCCGGAGCGCGTAGGCAGGATGTACCTGGAGATGTTCGGCGGCCTGGCCGAAGGAGCGGAACCCAACATCACGTTCTTCCCCAACGACGAGCACTACACCGCCATGGTCATCGAGAAGGACATCCCGTTCTACTCGCTGTGCTCGCATCACTTCGTCCCTTTTTACGGGCACGCGCACGTCGCCTACATCCCGAACGAAAAGATCGCAGGACTCTCCAAGATGCCTCGGATCCTCGAGTTTTACGCCCGCCGTCCGCAGCTCCAGGAGCGCCTGACCGAGCAGGTCGCGGCCTTCCTCGCCGAGAAGCTCTCACCGCAGGGCGTCATGGTTGTCATCGAGGCGCGGCATCTCTGCGTCGAGATGCGGGGCGTCAAGAAGCCGGGTGCGCTGACCGTCACCTCGGCCATCCGGGGCATCTTCTACAAGCGCCCCGTCCGCGAAGAGTTCCTGGACTTATTGAATCGCCGAGGCTGAGCGGAAGTCCAAGGTCCAAGGTCCAGGGCAGAACGTACCCGCCCTGGGCCGTAGGGGCGGCCCTTGCGGCCGCCCGCCTCCGGTGGGTCTCCATACTAAATTAGGAAAATATACTTATTCTCCTAATGATTAATGGTTCATCTAGCCATCGCGACTATTTCTTTCAGCTTTCGTATCGCCTTCAGTCCATCCAGCGTTCGGACTCCGTGCCAGCAGTAATCGTCTCCTTCGACGAAGAGACGGACGCGCTCCTGCCCGAAGATGTTCCCGGTCAGCGCCTCATGCTTCTCACGCCGGAACGGATAGGGCTCGCTGGGAAAGAAGTGAACGTCGGCGCCGCGCGCCAGAGATTCTGCCGGCGTCGAGGCCGGATAACGGTCCGGCTCGCGGCCGAAGACATTGACGCCGCCCGCCAGCCGCAACAGGTCCGCGACATACGTGTCATCGGAGATCGTCATCCACGGGTCTTTCCAGATCCAGTAGGCGTAGAGGAACGGCGGCGCGGGAAGCTCCGCGGAGAGAGTCGTGTGCTCCTCCTCGATGCGCCGGGCGAGGGCCTCCGCTTCGCCTTCCGCACCCTCCGCCAAACGCCGGCCCCATCGCCGGATCGCGTCGGGGACCCCGGAGACCGTCCTGGGAAAGGTTACGTCCACTTCGACCCCGGCTTCCTCCAGAGCCTTGACGTCCTCGAGGCGGTTCTCCTCTTCGTTGGCGAAGACGAGGTCCGGCTTCAGGGCGAGGATCCGTGCGATGTCCGGGTTCTTCGTGCCACCGATCCGCGGGAGTCCCCACAACATCCCCTTCGGCCGCACGCAGTACCGCGTCGCCGCGACCAGGCGTTTCAGTCCACCGATCGCCACGACCGTTTCCGTAATGGAAGGACAGAGCGAGACGACCCGCCGCGGCACCATTGCCTGAGTCTAGCCGCTAACGCCGCATGTATTTCCAGTTCCGAGGCTTGCCCTCGGCCATCCACTCGACCGCGGTATCGAGTCGCTTCTTGCGGGTCTCCTCCGCCTTGGCCTCCGTGATCCACTCGACGTATTCCCTCTTGTGGCTGGGGCTGAAACCCTCGAACGTCGCCCGCGCCTTCGCGTTCTTCTTCAAGGTCGCCGCGAGATCGGGCGGCGTTGCCGGCGCCTTCTTCGGCCGGGGCTGTTTGCGCGGAGCCTTCTCTCCGATCTCGTTCAATCGGGCCGCCTCCCGAACATGGCCGACGAGCACGCTGTCGTTGGGCAGATCCGAGAGCAACGTGATTCGGCCGAACTGGCCCATGGCCTCCGGCTTTTCCGGAACGATCAACTTGCCCTTCCAGAACCCGAAGGCGCAGTGGCTCTTGAAGGCTGCCATACCGCAGAGCATCCCCTCGTACATGAAGTGTGGGGAGCTCCACTTCATCGTCTCCTCGACCTGCGGACACCCCTTGTGCACGATCTCCCGCAGGTGCCGCAGAATCGGTTTCGCGAACTCCGCCGACCTGGCGATGTAAGCGTCCACCCGAGGATCCTTCCTTCCCATAAGACTCCTTCGGCTCGGTCGGACCGAGCCCATTGCTCCGTTCTTCGTGATGGTCAATCACCGATTCATTTCGTCACGCTGTACGCGGTCTCCAGGGCTCTGGGGTCGGCTTCGGCGCCGCCGAGGTAGCGGTGAAGCCAGTCCATGACTGTCGCGTGCCAGAGGCGGGAGTTGCCGGGCTTCAAGACCCAGTGGCCCTCGTCGGGGAAGGTCAGGAGCCTGGAGGGGACGCCGCGGACCTGCAACGCCGTGAAGAACTGGAGGCCCTGGCCGAAGGGGACGCGGTAGTCCTTCTCGCTCGTGATGACGAGGGTCGGGGTCTTGAACTTGTCCGCCGAGAGCATCGGGTTCCACTTCTGATACGTCGAGCTCGTCTCCCAGGGGAAGCCGCCGAACTCCCAAGTCGGGAACCACAGCTCCTCGGTCTCGAGATTCCCGGAGACCGTGTCGAACACACCGTCATGCGAGACGAGGGCCTTGAACCGGTCCGTGTGGCCCGCGATCCAGTCCACCATGTAGCCGCCGTAGGAGGCGCCGGCGGCGCCGATGCGCGACTTGTCCACGAAGGAGAGAGACTCCAGGTCGTCGGCCTGGCGCATCAGGTCGTCGTAGACCTTCCCGCCCCAGTCGCCGGAGATCTCGTCCACGAACTTCTGGCCGAAGCCGGTCGAGCCTCGCGGGTTGGCGGCGTAGACGACGTAGCCGTAGGCCGCCCAGACCTGGGGGTTCCAGCGGGTGGACCAGGAGTCGGTCAAGGCACCCTGCGGGCCGCCGTGGATCAAGAAGACCGCCGGGTACTTCTTGGAAGGATCGAAGCCCGGCGGTTTGACGAGCCAGGCGTGGAGATTGCGCCCGTCGGCCGAGCGGGTCGTCCGCTCCGAGACCTCGCCCATTTCGACTTCCTCGAAGAGGCAGTCGTTGACGTGGGTGACCGGAGTCGCGCCTTTCCCTTCGGCGCCGGCGCTCCAGATCTCGGCAGCGCGCGAGAGCGTGCTCGTCGAGAAGTAGATCTCCCGTCCGTCGCGCGAGACGGCGACCCCCGAGGCGGACCCTCCCCGCCAGATCTCCGCCGGTCTTCCTTCCAGACCCACGCGGAAGATCGCGCCGCGGGCGCCGACGTGGGAAGTGAAGTAGAGCGACCTGGAATCGGGCGCCCACGTGAATGCCTCGACCCAACCGTCGAAACCCTCGGTCAGGGCGCGGGGCTTTCCCGTGGCGCGCTCGGAGAGCACGAGCGTGAACTTGTCCGCCTCGAAGCCGGGACGCTTCTGGGCGCGATAGGCGATCCACTTTCCGTCCGGGGAGAACTTCGGCGTCCCGTCGTAGGCCTTGTTGGCGGCGGTCAGGTCCTTCGCCTCGCCCTTCCCGTCGAAAGGGACCATCCAGATATCGCCGTTGGTCGAGAGAGCCTCGATCCTGTCCGGGTTCGACGCATAGACCAGGTCCTTTCCGCCCGGCGACACGTCGTAGCCGTCGCTGCCGCCGATGGAAAAGGGAGGAGCGTCGCGGTCTCCGGGAGTCAGGTCCACGGCGGCGGAGGCCGGTCCCGAGACAGGCGCCTTCCAGACGTGCGTCCGCAGGCCGTCCTTCCAGGCGTCCCAGTGCCTGAAGAGGAGCCGCTCGGCCACGCGCGCTTTCGTCTTGGATTTCTGGCGCTCCTGGAACTTCTTCTCGTTGCACGCGGCGTCGGCGCAATCGGGGAAGACGTCGGCTGTGAAAACGAGCCACTTCCCGTCGGGGGACCATTGCAAGCTCCTCACGTCGGCCGGGAAGGAGGTCGCCCTCATGGGCTCGCCCCCGGAGAGATCCAGAACGTACATCTGCGATCCGCCGTCCCGCTGGGAGAGAAAAGCCAGCCTCTTGCCGTCGGGAGAGAACTTCGGGTCGGAGTCGCTCTCCTTTCCGAAAGTGAGCTTCCGCGGCTCCCCGCCCTGCGTGGCCTGGATCCAGAGCGCCGTTGCCGTGCGGTTCCCTTCCACATCGGGAGCTCCGACCGAATAGGCCACCCATCGCCCGTCGGGCGAGAGCGAGAAGCCGCCGACGCGCCCGGCTCTGGCCAGCTCGTCGAAGCGGAAGGGGCGAGGGGAGATACCCGGCGCGGAGGCGCGGAGAGCGAATAACAGGAGGAGGGCGAAAACGGCCCGAAAACGGAAATGCATTTGAGCAACCTCCCGTTGGATTCTAAGCGCGGACTTCCTCCACGAGCGGAAGGGAAAAGGCCTCCGTTTGGTATCATTCCGAGTCCCTGCGATCGCTGCGCTTTTTGCAGAAAAGGAGTCTATGGGTGAGCACGGTCCTTGAAGAGAAGACCCTGGAGCAAGCCGGGGGCGCGTCCGTCGTCAACGATTTTTCCATCCACGTCGCCACGGCCAACGGGTCGGGCAGCATGTCCTCGAACAACATCCTGATGAGGGCGATCTTCCAGATGGGGATCCCCGTTTCGGGCAAGAATCTCTTTCCCTCCAACATCCAGGGTCTTCCGACCTGGTTCACGGTTCGGGCATCCAAGGAGGGCTTCATCGCCCGCCGCCGGGACATCGGGGTGTTGATCTGCATGAATCCCGAAACCGCCCACGAGGACATCCGGACGGCCCATCCCGGCGCCGCGGTCATCTACGAAGAGAACCTCAACTTGAAGGCGATGCGGGACGACGTGCACTTCTATCCCGTTCCCTTCTCGAAGCTGGTCCTGGAGCTCGTCCATGACGGGAAGCTCCGGCGCCTGGCCGTCAACATGATCTA
>WNGB01028982.1_pt1 | contig 13319 bp, 16 predicted proteins | sample 5400681 | NCBI WGS metagenome assembly WNGB01 (sample SAMN13153367, study PRJNA577476) | soil metagenome | isolation source: 115 cm soil or saprolite under grassland replicate 2 | place: USA:California | collected 2016-06-15 | reverse complement strand
GGTGCCGTAGCGGGAATGGTTGGAATTGAAAGTGGCGTAGTCTCCGGGGTGATCAACCTCGAATCATCCGGCGTTGAAGCGCCGGACCGGAGACCACGCCATGAAAAGCGTTACCACGAAGTCTGAGTCCTCGCAGCCGCAAAACGAAACCGCGGTCCATCTTTTCGACAACTGGATTGATCCGATTGAGACCGAGATCCGCGGTCGCATTCGCGGGTTCATCGAAGAGCTGATTCGCGAGGAGCTTGACGCGACGCTGGCGCGCCCGCGCTACGGGCGACCAGCGAAGAGCATCGAGGGCGCCGATAGTGCCGCAGGCGTTGTCGGCCACCGGCATGGGAGCCGGACGCGCACGTTGATGGGCACCTTCGGGAAGGTAGCGATCAACGTGCCGCGTGCCCGGCTGCAAGCGTCGGACGGCAAGACCACTGAGTGGCGCAGCTCGGCGATGCGCGCCTATCAGCGCCGCACACTTGCCGCCGACGCGCTGATCGCTAGCGCTTATCTGGCTGGCACCAACACGCGCCGGGTTCGTCGCGCGCTGGCAGCGCTCTTTGGCGGCGCGGTGGGCAAGGACACGGTGAGCCGGGTTTGGCGCAAGGTGAAGACCGATTGGGACGCCTGGAACGCCCGCTCGCTCGCCGAAGAGCCTATCGTACGTCTCATTCTCGATGGCACGGTGGTCCGCGTGCGGCTCGATCGCAGGGCGACCTCCATCTCGCTGCTCGTCGTCCTCGGCGTGCGCGAGGACGGCCAGAAGTTGCTACTCGCGGTCAAGAGCATGGGCGGGGAGAGCACCGAGGCCTGGCGCGCGGTCCTCGATGATCTCGTCGGCCGTGGCTTGCAGCGGCCGCAGTTCCTCATCGTCGATGGCGCCGCAGGTCTGGACAAGGCGATTGCCGCCGTCTGGGGTGGCGTGCCAGTGCAAAGATGCACGGTTCACAAGCACAGGAACCTCCTTGCGCATGCGCCCGAGCGGCTGCACGAGGAGATCACCGCGGATTACACCGATATGATCTACGCGGCCACGCGAGACGCGATCGAAGCGCGCCGCAAAGCCTTCATCCGCAAGTGGCGGCTCAAGCATCGTGCCGTCGCCGACAGCCTGGAAGAAGCTGGCGACCGCCTCTTCACCTTCACGCGCCTGCCGCCCAGCCAGTGGCGCAGCGCAAGGACCACGAACGCGATCGAGCGGCTCCACGAGGAGTTCAAGCGACGCATCAAGACGCAGACCGTGCTGCCCTCCGCGAACATGCGCAAGGTCGATGGATGGCAGACGTTGGCAACGAAGCTCATCGATCAGCCGATTGACCTCGCCGCCTGACTCGATACCCTGATGTTACCGGAGATCGCGCCGCGCCAATTCCAACCACATTCCGGACGGCATCGGCGCGTCTCCGACACCTTTCTTCCGCACTTCCGCCAAGTCTAGACCGAAGCATCGCGGGCGGGCGGATCGAAAGCCAGGGAGAAGGTCCATGATGTCCCGTGCGATCGGTGCCTGCGTCATCTGTCTTGCCGGCCTCCTGCTTGCGACTCTGCCGGTACGCGCCGACAAGCCGATGGTGCTGCAGACCCGGCTTGCCCAGCCCGTAATGAAAGGCGGAGAAACGCAGCGAAACTATCTTCGCATTGCGCTCAACGGCTGCGAGCGCGAGAAGACCGACCGCACGCCCGTCAACGTCGCCTTCGTCATCGATCGGTCTGGTTCCATGCAGGGAATCCGCATGGCGGAGGCGCGCGAGGCTGCCATTGCGGCGCTCAAGCGGCTCGACGGCAACGACATTGCGTCGGTCGTCATTTTCGACAACCTGATCGATGTGCTGGTGCCGGCGCAGCCGGTCGCCGATCATGCGACCTTCACGGACCGCATCCGGCAGGTCGCCGCCCGCGGCAACACCGCGATCTATGACGCCATGCTGAAGGGCGCCGACGAGGTGCGCAGGTTCAAGGACAATCGCCGGCTCAACCGCGTCGTGCTCTTATCCGACGGCCTCGCCAATGTCGGCCCCAGCAAGCCCGACGATTTCGCCAAGCTCGGCCGCGAGCTGCTCGCCGACGGCATTTCGGTGAGCACGATCGGGCTCGGCCTCGGCTACAACGAGGACCTCATGCTTAGGCTCGCGCGCGCGAGCGACGGCAACCACGCCTTCGTCGGCGAGGCCACCGACCTGATCCCGATCTTCAACAAGGAATTCGACGACGTGCTCGCCTCCTGCGCGCAGACGGTCTCGATCGACGTCGAGATGCGCCCCGGCGTGCGCGCCGTGCGCGCGCTCAGCCGCGACGGCAGCATCGACGGCCAGCACGCCAAGTTCCAGTTGAATCAGGTCTACCAGGCGACCGAGCATTACGTCTTGCTGGAGGTCGAGCTCGACAAGGCCATCGCCACCGGCGAGCAGGATCTCGGGCTGGTCCGGGTCGCCTACACCTCGCCGCAGGACGGATCGCGCAAGACGCTCGATGCCGCCATCAACGGCCGCTTCAGCCCGTCGGACGCGGACGTCAAGGCCGGCCGCGACAACACGGTGCTGGAATCCGTGCTCGAGCAGGCGACGCGCGAGCGCACCGCCGCGGCCATCAAGCTGCGCGACCAGGGCCGGCACGAGGAAGCCCGCGCGCTGTTCCAGCAGAATGTTTCCGAGATCAGCGCCTATGCGGCTACCGCGCCGGCGCTTTCGGAGCGCTTGCAGTATCTGCGGAAAGAGTACGGCGCGATCGCCAATGCGCCGGCAGCGGCGGCGCCCGCCCAGTGGAATGCGCAGCGCAAGTTGCTCCGGCATCTCGATACGACGCAAGCCGGAGCCGCCAGCCGGTACTGACGAGCCTACACCACCGGCGAGCGACCGCCGTCGACGTTGATCGCCGTGCCGGTGACGTAGGAGCCCGCGTCGGACACGAGGAGGCAGGCCAGATTGGCAAATTCCTCGGCGCGCCCGATGCGGCCGAGGGGGATGTCCTTGGCGCGCGCGTTGACGTAGTCCTGCAGCGGGATGCCGGCCTTTTTCGCCGCCTGCACATGCTGGTCGGCCTCGATGAACCCGACCAGCAGCGCGTTGACCAGCACGTTGTGGGGGGCGCCTTCGTGGGACAGCACCTTCGTGAGCGCCATGCCGGCGGCACGCGTAATCGAGGTGGGCGCGCTCCCCCCGCGCGGCGCCTTGGCGCCGATATTGAGAACGTTGATGATCCGCCCCCAGCGCCGCTCCTTCATCTGCGGCCACACCAGCCGGGTGAGCCGGATGGCGGCGAACAGCTTCTGATCGAAGTCCTGCTGCAAAATCTCGTCGGTCAGCTTTTCGAACGCCCCGGTGGCGGACGTACCGGCGTTGTTCACGACGATGTCGATCTTGCCCAACGCCTGCATGGCTTCGTCGTAGGCGCGCCGGACGTCGGCCGCGTTGGCGACATCGCCCTGAATGCCGACGACGCGTCCGCCGCCCCGCGCACCGATCGTCTTGACCGCTTCATCGAGCGCCGCGCGTCCACGTGCCACGATGGCAACGTCGGCGCCGGAAGCGGCGAAGCGGGTCGCGATCGCAAAACCTATCCCTTTGCTGCCGCCGGTGACCACGGCCGTCCGGCCGGCAAGACTGATCTCCATTCTTTCCTCCAGGTGTCCGCTGAACCTTCGCCGCGTCAGTGCCATGCCCGCTCAGGCTGCAGCCTTGCGCGCCACGATACGATGAATCTTCTTGCCCGACGACGCGCTCATGACCTCCTCGTCCAGCAGGACCGTGGCGGCAGACAGCGCGCCGAGCACGATGTCCCTTCCGAACGCTGCGTAGAGCCGTCCATGTGGGTCGCGCTGATCGGAGCCTTCGGTGACGCGCCAGCTCAAGTACAGAACACCGTCCGGGTTGAGGATAGATACCAGCCTGCGAACCGATGGCGCAATCAACTCCCGCGCCAGATGCATGACGACCGTTTCACACAGCACGTTGTCGAACGTGCCCTCGGCGATGCCCGCCAGCTCGGGCAAGGCCGCCGTCTCGAATGCGAGCTGCGGATACCTCGCCCGCGCCTGTGCGAGCAGGCCGTCCGACGGATCGTAGCCCACCGCCGGATAGCCGTTGGCGCACAGCCACGCGACCTCCCGGCCGCTGCCGCAACCAATGTCCGCCGTCAGGCCCGACCTGAAAAAACGCCTGACGAGAGCATGTAGATCGACGGGAGCCGGTTGTTCGTGCCAATCGGCCGCAAACGTCGCCGCGGCCGCGTCATAGGCGAGCAGGGTGTTTCGGTCCATGAGGCCTCGGGAGCAAACCTGGCTTCCGCCGACGGCAGACGGGCGAAATTTACTGTAGAATGCGCCCTTCTTCCTTGCATAGAGGACGACAAATGGAATTCACCGCGCTGTTTCTGGCCGTCACCGTCGTGATGCTGGTCGCCTGGCGAGGCTCGCGGACGCTGGCGCTTGCGCTGTTCGCCGCCGCGCTCGTCGCCTCGGTCGCGACCTATCTGCATCATGCGACGGATGTGCTGAAGCTGTCATTCTGAAGGCGCGCCCATGACCAGATCGCTCGCGGTGACGCTCAATGCCCTCGGTCTCTACGCCGTGGCGCTGGTGCTGGCGGCCGCCTTTGCGGCGCAACTCATCCTCAATGAGCTCCCCTGCCCGCTCTGTCTGCTGCAGCGCATCCAGTTCGCGATGCTGGCGATCGGACCCATTCTCAATGTCCGGTACGGGCCGCGCCCCAGTCATTACGCGGTGTCGCTGCTGGCTGCCGCCGCCGGTGCGGCCTTTGCCATCCGCCAGATCCTGCTGCACATCATGCCCGGCGATCCCGGCTACGGCTCGGCGCTGCTCGGCTATCACTACTACACGTGGGCATTCATCGGCTTCACAGTTGCCATCGTCGTGATCGCCGCCATGCTGCTGTTCGACCGCCAGTTCAAGGACGACGGTGGGGCACAGCCGGTCAAGGTCGGCGCGTTCACCAGCTGTGCTGTCTGGCTGGTGATCGCGCTGACGGCGCTCAACGTGATTGCAACGCTCTTGGAATGCGGCTTCGGCGCCTGCCCGGACAATCCGATCGAATACGAGCTGCTCAAACGCGGTGATATTGGCTCTCACTCCCGCTTGATCGGATTTGGCGATATTTCGTATGCCTATTTTAAATGTTATCAGGACGTGATATTATAATGCTATGACGCGAGATGATCCTGGTCTCGACACCTTGCTCAATCTCGACAGCTTCCTCGCCGAAATTGGCGGTGGCTTTTGGATCAAGATCGCGGCGCGACGCGTGCCGGCGGATACGGCAAGACCATACGGCATCGCCTACACGCTAACTGTGCACGATTCCAGCGGGCGACGGGTTTTCGGGATGGACAATGCCCACCCCATCCATCCAACGCGTGGTCCTTCGGGACGATCGCGCAGCGGGCGCGATCATCTGCACCGTGGGGACACGATTCGGCCTTACGTCTATCGCGACGCCCGCACCCTGCTAGAGGATTTCCGTCGCGAGGTAGAAGCGATATTGCGGAAGGAGGGCATCCGATGAAGAAAAGGGCATTGAAGGTCGGCATTGCGCCGCGGGCAGAAATCATGCGGTACATGCTGGATGTTGGCACAGGCCGGCGCCGCCGCTCTGCGGACGATCCGGACATATGGTTCTCCTCTCTCGAGAGCTTCGCCAAGGTGCTGTCGGAGAAAAACCGCGCCTTGCTGGCACTCATTGCGGAGCGGCGGCCGGAGTCGATCGATGCGCTCGCGACCGAGAGCGGCCGCGCCAAAAGCAATCTGTCGCGTACGCTGCGGACAATGGAGCGCTACGGCTTGGTGCGACTTGAAAAAGGAGACGGCCGCAAGCTCAGGCCGGTTGTGACCTTCGGGCGGGTGGAATTGCGGCTAAAGGTGGCGGCCTGAGCCACCCTCCAAACCGAATTGCTCACTCCCACTCGATCGTGCCCGGCGGCTTGCTCGTCACGTCGTAGACCACGCGGTTGACGCCTTTGACCTCGTTGACGATGCGGGTCGCCACGTCGCCGATGAACTTCATGTCGAACGGATAGAAGTCGGCGGTCATGCCGTCGGTCGAGGTCACCGCGCGCAGTCCCACCACGTAGTCGTAGGTGCGGTAGTCGCCCATGACGCCGACGGTGCGCACCGGCAGCAGCACCGCGAAGGCCTGCCAGATGTCGTCGTAGAGCCCGGCGCGGCGGATCTCCTCGATGTAGATCTCATCGGCGAGCCGCAATATGTCGAGCTTCTCGCGGGTGATCTCGCCCGGGCAGCGGATCGCCAATCCCGGCCCGGGGAACGGATGGCGGCCGACGAACGCGTCCGGCAGGCCGAGCTCGCGGCCGAGCGCGCGCACCTCGTCCTTGAACAGCTCGCGCAAGGGCTCGACCAGCCGCATGTTCATGCGCTCGGGCAAGCCGCCGACATTGTGGTGCGACTTGATGGTGACCGAGGGTCCGCCGGTGAACGACACGCTCTCGATCACGTCGGGATAGAGCGTGCCCTGCGCCAGGAACTCGGCGCCGCCAAGCTTTTTCGCTTCCGCTTCGAAGACGTCGATGAACAGCTTGCCGATCGTCTTGCGCTTCGACTCGGGATCGGTGACGCCCGCGAGCGCGGAAAGAAATGTCTCGGACGCATCGACGTGCACCAGCGGAATATTGTAGTGGCCCCGAAACAGGGCGACCACCTTTTCGGCTTCGGCGAGCCGCAGCAATCCGTGGTCGACGAACACGCAGGTGAGCTGCTCGCCGATCGCCTCGTGGATCAGCACCGCCGCGACCGCCGAATCGACGCCGCCCGACAGCCCGCAAATCACCCTGCCCTTGCCGACCTGGGCGCGGATCTTCTCGATCGCCTCCTGCTTGAAGGCGCGCATGGTCCAGTCGCCCTTGCAGCCGGCGATCTTGCGCACGAAGTTGCGGATGAGCGCGGCGCCGTGCGGCGTGTGCACGACCTCGAGGTGGAATTGGGTGGCGTAGAACTTGCGCGCCTCGTCGGCGATCATGGCGATCGGCGCGTTCGACGAGGTGCCGACCACGCGAAAGCCCTGCGGCAGCCGGGTCACGCGATCGCCGTGGCTCATCCAGACCGGATAGCGCTCGCCTTTGCGCCAGACGCCCTCGAACAGGGCGCAATCCTCGGTTACCAGCACCTCGGCGCGGCCGAATTCGCGGTGGTGGCCGGCCTCGACCAGGCCGCCGAGCTGTTGCGCCATCGCCTGCTCGCCGTAGCAGATGCCGAGCACCGGCACGCCCGCCTCGTAGATGGCGGGCGGCGCAAGCGGCGCGTCCTGGTCCAGCACCGAGGCCGGCCCTCCGGACAGGATCACGCCTTTCGGCCGCATCGCCCGGAACGCCTCGTCGGCCTTCTGGAACGGCACGATCTCGCAATAGACCTTCTCCTCGCGCACCCGCCTTGCGATCAGCTGGGTCACCTGCGAGCCGAGATCGACGATCAGAATCTTGTCGTGGGCGGCGAGCCGGTCCGAGCCGGCGCCGCGAACGAGGGAAGAATCGAGGATGGTCATTTAGACTTATGTGCGGCCGGCCGGGCGTCCGGTCAAGGCCGCCGGCCGGCGTTCACCACAGGCTCCGGCGCTTGGGCCCCGAGCGGGGCTATTTCGTGATTCCGGGCCTGAGCGAACGCCAGCATGAAGATCCGACCATGAAAAAAGTGTTCCGAAGCGCTATAATCGTCACGCTGGTGTCGCGTTACTAAGGAGAAGAGCGATGAGAGTGGTACTGAGTGCGTTTGCCATGTCGGCAGCTTTGGTCGCAACCGACGCATCGGCGCTGGAGCTTTGCATAGCACCCCAGCCGGGCCAGTTTGCCTTCATCACCCAAAACGGCTGGGAGCTGAACGTGGTGAACGATGCCGGCCAGGCCTCCCGAGGCTGGGTGGACTATCCAGGTCGCATCTGGATTCAACAGGCGAACCAGGGCGCGATCTATTCCCCCGACGGCATGACCATCCAGTTCGACCGCGGGACGATCTGGCAGCGAGCCCTGGAGCCACCGCCGCCGCCACCGCCTCGACGTCGCCGGTAACCGAGAGCCGCAGCGAGCGTAGGGTGAACAAAGCGAAGCGTGTCCACCGGAGCGCTCCGGTTATCAAATCCCGCTCGGCGCGGCCGCCGTGGTTGCGATCTATACGGAGCACTGGCATCATGTCTCGATGCTGCGCAAGGTCCTGCTGCGAATGCGGAGCTGGCAGAACTACATTTATCTGGAAGGTCACTGATACCAGCGGCAGCCGAGAATGACTCACTCTCACCGTCATCCTGAGGTGCTCGCCTTCTTGGGCGAGCCTCGAAGGGCGACGGCCCCCCGCTATGCCGCGAGCGGCGAGTGCCGGGCCGTTCATCCTTCGAGGCCCGCGAAGACGCGGGCACCTCAGGATGACGGGTCAGGGATTACTGCCGCTGGTATAAGAGGCTGGCGTCGGTTGAATGATGACGTCTGCGGCAGGCAAGAGTGCTTGCGACCAGCACAATACGCAATTGCGCGTGATGCAGCGGGTTCGATCGGTGGCGGTGAACTGCGCCCATTGCTTGGCGATCGACTCGCGTGCGGCTTGCTCGCTTTTGCTGCATCCGTCGGTATCCGTCGAGAGGCCGACGCTGACGGCGGCCGCGGCCTTACAGGTCTTCTGGATGTCGATGACCGGGATCGCGGCCAACGCCGCGCGCAATGCCTCCGCCTCCTTGCGCGCTTTCTCTTCGAGCGCAGCGAGGCGCGTCCGCGCCTCCGCGACGTGCACGCCGGAGCCGAAGTTCTGGATATAGCCGGTGAACGACGCGGCGGTGCCGACGCGCACCGCCTCGGCCCAGGCCTTCTCGTCCGCCTCCTTGCGCGCTTGCTCCTCCAGCACGGCGAGGCGCGCCCGCGCCTCCGCCAGGTGCGCGCCGGAGCCGAAGTTCTGGATATAGGCGGAGAGCGCCGCCGCCGTGCCGACGCGCAACGCGTCGGCCCAGGCCTTCTCGTCCGCATCGTTGCGGGCCTGCTGCTCCAGCGCGGCGACGCGCTGGCGCGCCTCCGCAACATGCGCCCCGGAGCCGAATCTCTGGATATAGGCGTTGAACGCCGCCGCCGTGCCGACGCGCACCGCGTCGGCCCAGGCCCTGTCGTCCGCCTCCTTGCGCGCCTGCTGCTCCAGCGCCGCGAGCCGCTCGCGCGCCTCCGCGACGTGCGCGCCCGAGCCGAAATTCTGCACATAGGCGGTGAGCGCCGCGGCGGTGCCGGCGCGCAACGCGTCGGCCCAGGCCTTCTCGTCCGCGTCCTTGCGCGCCTGCTCCTGCGACACCGCCTTCGGCTGGGCCGAGGTCTGTTGTGGTGCCGAAGACTCGCCGCAAGCCGACAGCAGGCCCGCGCCCGCAATGAGTCCGGCGACGATGGCGTTACGAACGGGGGCCGCGGATCGCATGCTCATACGAGCCCTTGTAGACGATTCTACGAGCCCCCTGAAGCACGTCCCGCCATTCTACTTCAATCGCGGGCTGGTCGCGCGGCCGCAGACCCGTTGGCGCGGACCCGCATAATCCGGGCGGGCCGGATTTCGTGCCGGTGCCCGAGCGCATCGCCACCTTCGACAACGACGGCACCTTGTGGGCCGAGCAGCCGATCTACTTCCAGGTGCAGTTCGCGTTCGACCGCGTGAAGGCGACGGCCGCGCAGCACCCGGAATGGAAGACCAAGGCTCCGTTCAAGTTCGTGCTCGCCGGCGACGTTAAGGCACTCGCCGCAGCGGGCGAGAAAGCGCTGTTCGAGATCCTGCGGGTCACCCATACCGGCATGACCACCGAAGCGTTCGCCAAGGACGTCACCGACTGGATCACCACCGCGCGCCATCCGCGCTTCGACCGGCTCTACACCGACCTGGTCTATCAGCCGATGCTCGAATTGCTCGCCCACCTGCGCGCGAACGGCTTCAAGACCTTCATCGTGTCCGGCGGCACCATCGAGTTCATGCGGGCATGGACCGATCGGGTCTACGGCATTCCGCCCGAGCAGGTGGTCGGCTCCTCGTTCGTCACCCAGTTCCAGCTCAGGGACGGCAAGCCGCTGTTGATGCGGCAAGGCAAGATCCGACGGCGACCAGCAGATGCTGGAATGGACCGCCGCCGGCAGCGGCGCGCGCTTCATGGGGCTGGTGCATCACACCGACGCCGAGCGCGAATGGGCCTATGACCGGCAGTCGCATGTCGGACGCGTCGACAAGGCGCTCGACGAGGCGACGCGGCGCGGCTGGACCGTCGCCAGCATGAAGCAGGACTGGAAGGTGATCTTCCCGTTCGAGAAGTGAAGGGCCGTCAGGCAGGAGCAGAGCTCGAAGCTGCTGCGGGAAGGGACACGGTCTATCCCTTCCCGCTCTCGTCATTGGTGAATTGGCACGGGCCGGCCCAGTATGGTTCGCGCGAACTTGCGCGCCGCCATAGGCTTCGCGAAATGAAAGCCTTGGGCCAAAGCGAAACCCATCTCGCGCACGGCAAGAAAATCCATCTGGGTTTCGACGCCTTCCGCGACCGTGCGTGCGCCTACGCCGTCGGCGAGTTCGAGAATCCGTCGGCATATGACCTGTTTCAGGCGATCAGCCGCGCAGCCGGCGATGAACTTTCGATCGACCTTGATCTCCACAAACGGAAAATCTCGAAGCTCCATCAACGCGGGCCATTCCGCTCCGAGATCGTCGATTGAGATGCCGATTTTGTGAAATCGAAGCTGCTTGGCGAGCTCCTTCGCTGGCTCCAGGTTGCGAATGAGATCGACGCCATTGATCTCGATGATCAACCCCTCGAAGGCCGGATGATCCGGCATCTGCCGACACAGCCCACTCACCGATTCCGAATGCTGAAGGAACGCAATTGGCAGATTGATCGCAATTTCAACGTGGCCATGATGGGAAACGAAGTCGCGCCAATCATCGATTGCGCGACCAATCACGAATTCAGACAGCGCGCGGAAGTGGGGGTCGCCGTCATCCGGTATGAAATACGCCGGCGGCACGAGTCCCCAGGTTGGATGACGGATGCGGATGAGCGCTTCGGCGCCGCTCAGGGCTAGCACGCCCACGTCGATTTTCGGCTGATACCATAGTTCAAACCAGCCCGCGTGGAGCGCTTCGGCGACGTCGACCGGAGGGCTCGGCGGCGCTTCGGTAGGCAGCAGCACGCCCACACTGTCGCGCAAATCCTCGTGCCGAAACGGCGTGGGAAGGGCGGGCAGCATCGCAACGCCAAGCTGCTCGCCGAGTTCTCGGACCGCCGCCACCACGAGCGAATCGCGGGGCCCGAGCAGCAGGACCTTGCCGTCGAACTCCCTGGCTGCGAGCCTCTTCAGAATCTCGCCGGCTTCGACCCCGCCGGCCGACAATCCGATCACAACGAGGTCGGGGACCTCCTTCTTGAGCATCGCAGCAAGTTCACTGGCTTGAGCGCATTCGCAAGTGACAAATCCGAACTCTTCAAAAGCCTCGCTAAGGAATGTGCGAACGTGTTGCTTGACATCGGCGATACAGACGCCCGGCATAACCTTTCGTCGGCCGAATATCGCGAGCTTGGACGTTTCTTCCGATCCGTGCTTGTCCATGGCACTACTCCCCTGCGTTGGAAGCAGCGTCTTCTAGCAGCACGTCAGTGCCACAATGCGGCGACGCTCCACGCGCGGGAGTTAACCGATGGTAGTATTAACTCGGACAATGATTGAAGATTTCAAGCGAGGGCACGTAGAGTCATTGCCCGCATGGTTCTATGTCGTCGCTTCCAACTTCAGTGCAAGCAACGCACGGGCACGACGGCCGTACCGGTGGCGCAATCCGGAAGAGCGCCACACGAGCGCGAGGTAAGCGGATGCTCCCGCATCCCGCGGCCGATAATACAGCCAAATAGCAAATAACAGATCACGCCAATCAGAAGGTAGATGGCCACGCGCCTCGACCGACTTGAAAAGGATCAAGGGCCGTGGCCGCCTGCCAATTTCGATCTTGAAGGCACATCGAATATCTAGCCCACCTCGATGGCCGCCGTGGTAGGACTGATCATGGGCCGGCGGTTGCAGACGGTCTTCACGCACGTCCGGAGACGAGCATCCGTGAGAATGAACCGGGCGGAGGTTGTTGCCGTTCTGGTGAGCGTCGCGCTCACCTGCGATTGCGGGCAGGCTCAACCGGCGATTCCCGGCAATCCCCCCATCCCGATCGAGAGCTGGTGATCGCCACCAAGGAGGCGCCGCCGTTTGCGATGAAGCAGCAGGACGGCACCTGGCGCGGCATCAGCATCGATCTATGGCGCCGCATCGCGGAGCGCTTGCACCTGCGCTACCGATTTTTCGGAGCAGGCGACGGTGCAGAACCTGGTCGACGCTGCCCGGACGCGTCGTGGCCATCGGCTGGATGATCGCCTCGGTCATTGTGATCGCGGTGTTCACCGCCGGCATCACCTCGACGTTGACCCGGCGGGAGCTGCAGGGGGTCGTGCATAATGTGAATGACCTGCGGTCCGTTCGCGTCGGCGCGCTGGCAGATTCGACCACGGTGGACTATCTCGACCGCCAACGCATTTCACACCGCAGCTTCACCGGCGTGCAGGACGGATTGACCGCATTGCAGGCGGGCGTCATCGACGCTTTCGTCTACGACAAGCCGCTGCTGACCTGGATCGTGCTGCACGACTTTTCAACGACGCTGCGCATGCTGGACATCGTTCTCGACACCCAGAATTACGCGATCGCTTTGCCCAAAGGCAGCCCGCTGCGTGCGATCCTCAACCCGCCGCTGCTGGAGGAGACCGAGAGCGATTGGTGGCAGCAGACTCTGTTCCAGTATCTGGGCAAGAAGCAGTCGAGTTAGCGCGGTTTCCGCAGCGTCCGCCGCTGCTGCAATTCTCGCTGGCCGAACCGTGAGCGGGGCCCTCGTCCGCCCGATTGCTACCTGCGACAATTTGACTTAAATTGGGTTGTGCAATTTTGCGTCCCAGTTTCAAGTGGTTGTGAGGAGGTCACCCATGCTCAAGACTACGCTCGGAATGCTCGGCGTCGCGGCTGTCGTGCTGCTGGCGGCGTCGTTCGCCAATGTGTCCGCCGAGACCGCGCCGAAGCCGCCGGCCTGCAACACGCTCAAGGAGGAGACGGCGTGCAAAGCCCGCGACGACTGCCAGTGGGTGGCCGCCGTCGTCGACTCCAAGACCGGCAAGGAGAAGCGCAAGGCCTATTGCCGACGCAAGCCGGCCGAGAAGAAGAAGAAGACGACGTAGGCTGAGATTTCAGGCAATCGAGAGGCCGCGCCGGCGCGGCCTCGACCCGCTGTGGCGATTCCGCGGCGGCGCGTTTCCTTGCGACCGGGCGCCTTTAGCCCC